>Ga0180432_10003607_pt1 | contig 21889 bp, 17 predicted proteins | sample SS_ome_10_FD_132414 | JGI IMG/M metagenome (GOLD analysis project Ga0180432, IMG submission 132414) | Hypersaline lake sediment archaeal communities from the Salton Sea, California, USA - SS_1_MS_2 metaG | ecosystem: Environmental > Aquatic > Non-marine Saline and Alkaline > Hypersaline >...
GGGGGAGAGTCTATAGGAAGATAAAGCGTAGTGATTCACCTTGTGCTTGCAGCGGATGAAAATCCGCTCCCCTACGTGGATCGGGCGGGGTAGAACGCGAGCAGCTCTGCTCACATTCTGGGCAATCCGATCTATAGGCGGGTAGAAACCATGCGTAGGAAACGGAGCGTTGCTACTCCCCTCCAGCACGGCGGATCACGACGCTACCAATGGCCTGGCCCACCTCCAGGTCAACGCGATTCTCAGCATCTGCATAGCCTGGCGAGACGTAGACGTCTCCCTGCTGCTGATAGCTGTCCGGCACATCGCTCCCCGCCAACGCCGCGTCGACGCGGACGCGGGCCGCCAATCCGGCAGGAATGACCACGATCGTCTGGCCAATCGCGCCATCCACCTTGGCTCGGAAGTCCCCCTCATCGGGCAGGGTAACGGTGGTCCGGCCAAGCCCCATACTGACCTTCAGGTCACTCACCGTCAATCCCGTGAGATCCACCTCAGAGTCACCCACGCCCAGGCTGACCTCCAAATCCAACGGCACGCCCGAGTTGAGCCCTACATCCCAACCTCGCCCGTCGCCCCAGCCCCCAGCAGGTGCCATGAACGCGCCCTCACCCCGAAGGGTGAACATCGCTGTCTCACCCTCGACGGCAAAGTCACGCTTGACGCTCTCCCACTTGCCCAGATGGAGCGTGCCGGCGACCAAGTCTGTCGAGTCCACGAGGGACGCAACGTGGAGGGGGCCGACGGCAGGAGCGATGACGACGTCAGCCTGAGTCGCCTCACCCAGGGGCTGGCTGATCTCCTCAACGGCTGCAGGTTGCCAGGTGACGACGCCCGTCCCCACCAGCCACAGTGCACCCGCCAGCACAGCCAACGTCAAAACCAGGGCCAACAAGGAACCCAGAAACGAGCGACGGCCGACGAGAATATCCAGACCTGCGGCGATGAGCAAGACCGGCCACAGGCGAAAGATCACCACCCAGACGCTCCAATCCAAGACCCCCAGGTTGTTCATCAGAAAGACCACGCCCAAAGTGATCAGAATGATGGGACCGACGAGGCCCCCTCTACGCGTCTTTCCCTCCACCTCACATCCTCCTCTCACATCGCTGCTGAAATCGCGCCTCGCTCCCCGATCCTAGCGGGAGACAAAGACACGAACGATGAAATACAATCCGACTAGGATCAGGGCCGCCGGCCAGAGAACCTCAAGGATGGCCATAGCAGCAGCCAGAAGCAGCAATCCCATCACCAGGAGCACAGCGGCGGGAATGAGGGCCCACTTCATGCGCCCCTCCGGGGTGGGTAACAAAGAGAGCAAACCGAAGGTCAGCCCCAGGCCCAAGAAAAAGACACCGCCCATCTCAACATCCTCAAACACGGAAGAAAGACCGGCCACCAGAGCCAGGGTGAACAAAACGCCGCCGGGGATGACGGCCCACCAGTGCTCACGATTGGTGAGATAGATCAACCAAAAGGACAGCCCCAACCCTCCCAGGAAGAACGCGCCCACCCAGGCCTCGTCGGCCTCCGGAACCAGTTGGTCTAGAGCGGTCACGGCCGCCAGGCTAAGCAGGGCAACGCCAGGGATGACGGCCCACCAGTCGCTACGGTCGGCCAGAAAAACAGACAGAAAGATCAATCCCCCGGCGCCGAAAAGAAACGCCCACAGAAAGCCCAAGACACCGCCGAGAATCCCGAGGTTCTGGAGCAAGAACAGGACGCCGCCGATGACCAGCAGGGCACCTCCAATGACACGCACGTCAAACCGCTTCATTTCGAGACCTCCTATCTTACAACAGCGTGGCTGAGAAACTCTACCGGATCGAGATGCCGGCACTTCATCGAGAGTGAAGCAAGGACCGGAAGAGAAGTAGCAAGCCCAACGCGATCAGAAACACCGGCCAGTAATCCCCCACCATGCCCAACGCGCCGAAGAATGATCCAAAGATAGCGAACAACACCAGGCTGACGAGAACCAGCCCACCTCCTTCACGAACTGAGCGCCGAAGCTTCCCGCCGAGGAGGCCCGCCAGGATAACGCCTGCACCAACGAAACCGGGGATCAACGTCCAGGCGTAAGCCCAACTGTCCCAGTTTCCGGTGGCATTCTGCCAGTACAGCAGCCCACCTATGCCGCCGACAATGCAGGCTGGCACCGCCATCTCCGGAACTCCAGTCAGCAGACCGATCACCAACAGCAGCATCCCAGCACCGACGATGATAAGCGGCCAGGAAACCACGATCTGCAGCCCGGGCACAAACTGAGCGACTAAGAACCAGGTCCCGAGCAAGATCAACACCAACCCACCGGCTAAACTTGATCTACGTCCACGATCCATGCTCCCCTCCTTTCCTCATATCAATACGCACCCATCGCCGCTTGGTTGCACCCTTTCGGCTGGATTATAGAACAGCAAGAAAGGCTCGTCAAACAACCGGGCCGAAGAATATAAGAGAGAGGCTTTCGCCGGCGGCACGACCTGGCAGGGGGACCGCCAGGTGAGAGCGACCGACGGCCTACATGGCCCGGGTCAGGATCTCCCGCATCTCCTCAGGGCTAAGCTCGACTGGATTGCCCTTCATGCTGCTGGAGACAGAGGCCTTCTCGATCAGGGCCGAGAAGTCCGCCGAGGTCACCCCGGTAGAGGACAACGAAGGCACCTCCAACGCCTGGCACAGCTCCTGCACCCACGCGACGCCATCGTCGGCGGTGGCGTCTTCATCCCCGGTCAGGATTTGGGCCACCTCGCCATACCGTCCTAACGACACACTCCCCGGCATGCGCTCCTGCAAGACATGTAGATTGACCGCCATCACGTGGGGCAGGAGAGCCCCACATATGACGCCGTGGGGGGCGGAGAACATCCCCCCCAGCGGTCCAGCGAAGCCGTGCACCGCTCCCAGCTTGGCATTGGCCAGAGCCAGCCCGCCGAAGAGGCTGGTCAGCGCCATGTCCTCACGGGCAGCGGCGTCGTCGCCCCGTTCATAGGCTTGGCGCAGCGAGCGGGCGGCGCGGCGCATGCCCTCGCGGCACAGAGCATCCGTGAGCGGATTGGCCCGCCGAGAGACGTAGGGCTCTATCACCTGCGTGAGGGCGTCCAGACTGGTGCTGGCCGTGATCGCCGGAGGGAGGGTGTACGTCAGCTCGGGGTCGACCAAGGCCAGACGGGGGAGCATCAACGGACTGCGCAGGCTGACCTTGACCCGATGTTCTGGCGAGGCCAACACCGCGTTACGCGTCACCTCGGAGCCAGTGCCGGCGGTCGTGGGAATAGCAACACAAGGCACTGGGGGATGGACCAGCGGCTGCCCTCCACCGATCACCTCCAGGTAGTCGAGAGGACCGCCGGGGTTGGTCAAGAGAGCGGCGATAGCCTTGGCGGTGTCGATGGCACTCCCACCACCGAACCCGATCACCAGGTCGCGGTTCGCTTTCTGGGCCTGTTGGACGCCCAGGCGAGCCAGTTCGACGGTCGGCTCACCGGCCACGGAGTAGGTGACGACGTCGACCTTTCGCGCGGACAAAGCGTCGAGCAAAGGCCTGGCGCGCGCGGCGGTACGGCCTATCACCACCAGGGCACGCCCTCCCATCTCGGCCGCCAGCGGCCCGACCTCGGACAACGTGCCCAACCCGAATATAATGCGTGTGGCAGTAGCGAACTCGAAGCGCATGACGATCTACCCCCACCCAGCTTCGTCAGGGAAAACGTTGGTGTATTTGACGCTGGACCGTGGCTCGGCCATCATATCCGCCACCGCGTCGCGCCAGGCCTGATAGTGGGCCGTCTCCTTGTGACGGGCGGGATCGTCGGGGGTGCGATAGACCTCGACCAGCACGAAGCGACTCGGATCATCCCGCTGCTGGATCACATCGAAGCGGGCGATACCAGGCTCCTGCACACTGTGGCGGGCGTTCTCTGTCGAGGCTTCCTTGAAGGCCTCGATGGACTCAGGTTTGACGTGGACGTGGACGTGAACGACGAACATCTCGGACACTCCTTTCTCTGTTATGCTGAAAGACAATCTGGGCCTATGCGTCAAACGGCTAAAAGTATTGTACTCGAAGTGGCAATGCTGCCAAGTGAGAATTTCGCCGGGATTTCGATACGTGCAGACCAATGCAGTCGCCAACAGCAGGCCCAACCCAATTCCAACTTTTCGCACCAAACTCAGTAGCACTTCCAACCCAATCCATCGGTTGGCGGTCGATTTATGTGTTAGCATAACAAGGCGTTCTCCATGAGAGGGAACATGAGAACAAGACGTCAACACAGGAATGAAAGGAGAAACGACATGGAACTGCAAGGTAAACGTATCGCCATCCTGGCAGAGGACAACTACGAGGACTTGGAGCTATGGTACCCTCTCCTGCGCATGCAGGAGGCCAGCGCCGAGGTGACCATCGTGGGTATGCCTGACGCTGAGGAATATCATAGCAAGCACGGTTACCCGGTGCAGGTGAGCGCTGCCGCCAACGCGGTTTCGGCCGACGAATTCGACGCGGTCATCATACCCGGTGGCTATGCGCCCGACCGTATGCGACGGCACCCTCCCATGCTCGAATTGGTGCGGGGAATCTACGAAAGGGACGGCGTCGTGGCGTTCATCTGCCACGCTGGCTGGGTGCCCATCTCGGCAGGTATCGTAAAGGGCAAACAGGTCACCTCTGTATCCGCAATCAAGGACGATCTCCTCAACGCCGGGGCCGAGTGGGTGGATCAGGAGGTCGTGCAGGACGGCAACTTGATCAGTTCGCGTGGGCCTGGCGACCTACCCGCCTTCTGCCGAGCGATCATCGCCAGACTATGCTGCCCACACCCTTCAGCACAATAGCCTCTGTGTCCGCGGCACCTGCCGGGCCACGCACCCCGAGATTCTCGAAGAGAGCCCTGAAGACGACCTGAGGTAGATCGTCGCCCGGTCCAGGATGGGCGACATCACTGGTGTTGCAGGGAGAGCTTTCTCGGAAAGTCTCCAAAAACGCTCCCAGCCCACGTCCCGGGGGCGTCTCAGGTGAGTAGAGCCGCTGAAACCGCCCCGAGGACGGGGCTCCGAGCACTGTCCCCCCAGATAGGGGGGAGGATGAACTGTACACTTTCCGAGAGGTCTCAGGGAGCCAGAGGAGGTGGAGGACGCGGATTTTCATCCGCTGCAAGCACAATGGGAATGGGAAGGTAATTATGGCATTAAGCTCCGTCAGATAGAGTTGCCTGATCGCGCTTTTCGTGGCACTATAGCGCCGGCTGGCAGAAAAACACAAGACTCTATCTAAGGAGCGACGAGATGACTACAACCTGCAATGTCCGGCCCCGAGTCACGGTGCTCAATGAAGGGCAAATCGCGCAAGTGCACGAGCACTCCCTCGAAATCCTGTCCACCACGGGTGTGCGCGTGGATTCGGAAAGAGCCAGGCGGCTCTTCGCCCGAGCGATTGGCCCAGGGTCCCTGGACGGCAAACGCACGCGCATCCCGCGTGATCTGATCGAGTGGGCCATCGCGGCGGCGCCCTCGACGATCGACGTCTACGATCGGCGGGGGAATCTCCGCTTCCGCCTGGGCGATGATCGCACACGATTCGGCATCGGGGTGACGACCCTTTATTACCAGGACCCAATGACTGACGAGTTGGTGCCGTTCGCCAAGCGGCACATGGAGACGATGGTCAGGCTGGGCAGCGCTCTGCCCAAATACGACGTCATCTCCACCGTCGGCATTGTCCAGGACGTCCCGCCAGGGGTCTCAGACCTATACGGAACCCTGGAGATGACCGCCAACACGACCAAACCACTGGTGATCTTGGTGTCGGACGAACATCTCTTCCCCACGGTCCTGGAGCTCCTGGAGCACCTGCACGGCGACCTGTCGTCTCATCCTTTCGTCATCCCCTACTTCAACCCCATCACGCCCTTGATCATCAACGCGGGCACCGCCGACAAGATGTTCGCCACGATCGAACGAGGGCTGCCCTTCATCTATTCCAACTACAGCATGGCCGGCATGTCCACACCGATCACGCCCGCCGGGACGCTGGTGCTCCTGAACGCGGAACTGCTCGCCGGGCTGGTCCTCAGCCAGCTCGCCCAGGAAGGCACGCCCATTATCCTCGGGATCCTGCCCGCTTTCTTCGACATGAAGACGATGGTCAATTTCTACGATCCACACAGCATGTTGCTCAACCTGGCCTGCGCCGAGATGATGGCTCATTACCATCTGCCGCACTGCGGCACCTCGGGGAGCGGCACAGGCTGGGGGCCGGACCTGCTGGCGGCCGAGACGTACTGGATAAACCACCTGACGAGCTGTATGGGCAAGGCAGGGCTGGCCCCCTTCGTCGGGGACACGTTGGGCTCCAAGGCGTTCTCACCGGCCAACGTGGTGTACGTGCACGAAGTGATCGAACAGGCGCTCCGTCTGTCCCAGGGATTTCCGCTGGACGACACCTCCGTAGCCCTGGATGAGATCGTAGAGACAGGACCCGGCGGGGATTTCCTGCTCTCGGACCTGACGCTCAAACACTACCGCGACGCCTACTACAGCGGCCCCATCTTCCCTCGATTGAGCATGGAGCGCTGGCAGGCCGAGGATCGCCCTCGAGCCAGTGATGTGTTGAGAGAGTATACCTGCCAGCTACTACAAGGCCTCAGCGCTCCCGAGGATCACGCCGACCTGATAGGTCGGGGGGAAGCGTTCATCCGAACATCCACTGCAGCTCGCCCATAGGGGAGCGCAGCGGCCCCGCACGAAGGGCTTTGACTTTCAAGTTGCAGCGGTCTATAATGGCACCAGCCCATCCGAGTTATTCATCTTGTGCTCTTAGCGGATTTTCATCCACTGCCGGAAGCAGAACCAAGCCCGTTTAGCCTCTGCAAAGCTGCCGGGCAGGATGCACATTGTCATCCAGCAGGAGCAGATGAATGAATGATTACCCTATCCGTATAAATGAAGCGCAGCGGCCCCTTTCCCATATAGAGAGAGAAACGCAGTGGCTCCTAGCGGTCGCAAGAAGAAGGTGCAACCAAGGAGACGAGAATGCCCAATCAGGAAAAAGCGCCCAGAGCCTTGGGCAAAGCAGTGAGCGAAGAGTCCTTGAAAGCGGATCTGGAGCGCTATCGCGAACTGGCGCTGGAGATGGGAGCTTCGGAGGTGGCGATCATTCCCGCCAGCGACGTCGTCATCGACGAACGAGTGCGCCTGAAATGCATCGTGCCACGCTGTCTCCGCGCAGGTGAAACCCCCAACTGCCCCCCATACACGCCAGAACTGGACCTGGTGCGGCGAGCCCTGGGCCGGTTCTCCTGGGCGATACTGTTCAAGTGTAACGTGGAACCGATAGAGGCGTACGCCCCAAGCACAGGGAAGACCAAAGCTGAGCGACGACGCACGTTGTCCTTCCACCAGAAAAGCAGCCAGGTGGTCCACGCCGTAGAACGTCAGGCCTATAAGGACGGGTATCACTTGGCCATGGGGTTCGGCGGCGGTTCGTGCAAAGACTACCTGTGCCAGGGAATGATATGCCAGTTCCTGGACAGCGGCCGATGTCGTTTCCCCCACCGCGCCCGGCCGGCGATGGAGGCTATGGGCATAGACGTCGTGGCGCTGATGGAAAAAGTGGGCTGGGAGGCATATGCCCTGCTGGATGACCTGAGCGAGGTTCCGTGTGCTGTCACCGTGGGCATCGTGTTCATCTATTGAGCGAGTGAGCGAGGTCAAAAAATGGGCCGAGACGTAATAGAGCTGGTGGAACCCTATCTATCCGAAGACCAGACCCGGTGGGGGAAGCTGGCTAGCGACGTCCAATGGCGCCGCATGCAGCTCCTGCTGCTGCGAGAGATTCTCATCGAACTGAGAAAGCTGAACAGTGAGGGAACGAAACAGCCCGGCAATCCAATACACAGGTGATCAACACCCCCTCACTCATCCAGCAGATGCTCGGCCTGGATGATCCGCCGAGTCTGGGTCTCGCCGCGCATAATGATGGAGTTGGACGTGGCTCGATTTCCCGTGTAACTCACGCCGGAAAGCAGAGGGCCATCGGTGATCCCCGTGGCAGCGAAGAAAACCGCATCGCTGGCCACCAATTGGGCGTCCGTGAGGATGTGGTGAACGTCGAGCCCGGCGGACTGGACGGCGCTCCGTTCCTCATCGCTTTGGGGAGCCAGGCGGCCCAGCATACCCCCCTGCGCCGCCTTGAGCGCACAGGCGGCGATCAGGCCCTCCATGACACCTCCCACCCCCATGAGAACGTCCACACCGCCGTCCGGCGTCACCGCCAACAGCGCGCCAGCGATATCGCCGTCAGAGCCAAGCATGACGCGCGCCCCCGCCGTCCGTATCTCTTCAATCAGATCCACGTGGCGAGGCCGATCCAGCACAAAAACGATCAAATCGCCTACCTGCTTCCCCTTAGCCCGAGCCACGAGAGCCAATGTCCAGGCGGCTGGCGCGTCCATGCACTCCGGAACCAGGTGCGGCGCGACTTCAGGGCCCACCACGACCTTCTCCATGTACACCGCCGGTGTCGAGGCCCACATAGCTCCCCGTGGAGCTACAGCAGCCACGGCAATCGCCCCCATATGCCCCTGAGCCAACAAGCGACGGCCATCAATAGGATCGACGACGACATCAACCTGGGGGCCGTAGCCGGTGCCGACCGCCTGCCCACTCTGGGGCATCTTGCACCGGCCCATGCGCCCCTCCTCGCCGACGACGACGCACCCATCTATCTCCACAGTGTCGAGGGCATGGCGCATCGCCGCGGCGGCCGCACGATGGGCCTCGTGTAGCCTGTCCAGCCCCATCCAGCGCCCGGCGGCGAGGGCAGCAGCTTCAGTCGCCCGCACGATGTCCAGCCCCAGATTACGGGAGGGCCTTCTACGCACCGGCCGCGCCTCCAACTCCATCGCTCTATCTTCCATCACACCTCTGCTCCCAGATCAGTCAATCGCCTCCAGGAGGTTAGCCGCCTCCCAGGCCAGCATACCGCCTCTCATAGCGGCCACATTGTCATAACCCCGCTCGCGCAGCACACGCGCGGCCCGAGAACTGCGTCTCCCGCCCCGACAGACGAGGACGACAGGGCGATCGCGGGGTACCTGCCCGATATCCGCCAGCAGGGCGGGCAGAGGAACCAAGCGTGCCTCGGGAACATGGCCACGTTTAAACTCCCGCGGTTCGCGCACGTCAATCACCAGCGGGGGACGCTCATCGCGCAGGCCCTCCCACAACGACCGGGGATTAACCGTGGCGACTTCATCGGCCAGGTCTCCCGTCAAACACTCCACATCGGCCGGGTAGAGACGCTTGGGCAGATTCTGGCATTCCTTGAACGCGCGAACGCCACACTCGTAAATGCAGATCGCCGGGTCGAGCACCTTGTAGAAGAGATGCCTGATCGCATCGTCCTCTGAGAGGAAGTGATCAGCGCCCAGGTAGTCGTAGTAGCCCGTCGACTTCATCACCTCAAGGACAGGCCGGGAAACACGCACCAGAAACACGTCCCCGCCGCGCTCCTGATAGGCACGCCTGATACTTTCCAAGACGTGGATGCCGCTGATGTCGCAGTGCTCGACGCTATGCATGCGCAGAAGCAAGAACCGTTGGTCGGGATTTCGCTCAAGGTTCCGCTGGATGGAGTCCTCAACGTGACTGGCCGCCCCGAAGTACAAATCCCCCAGAATCTCAACGATGGCCAATTGGGGACACGGGGGTTCGTGGGGCCGATGTACGAAGTGTCTGAACGTCTGATCGGGCAGGACAGTCCGCACCCGCGGCGTGCTGGTCCGGATGAGATAATAAGCCAGCGACATCGCGATGCCCACGAGAACCGCAAACCGGAGCGGCAGCGCCAGGGTCGCGAGCAGCGTGGCGACCATAATGACCCGGTCGCCATGCCTGGAGTGCCAGATACGGACCATCTCTTTGCGATCAATCAACCTGTAGGCAGTGAGGATGATCACGCCCGCCAGAGCAGGCAGGGGGACGTACGCAGCCAGTGGAGCTAGGACCAGCATCGCCAGGAGGACCAATATACCGGCAAAGACGCTCGCCAAAGGCGTTTTCGCCCCGGCGTTGAAGTTTACCGCAGAGCGGGTGAACGAACCGGAGCAAGGATAACCAGACAACAGGCCGCAGGCGATATTCGCCAGGCCCTGCCCTACGAACTCCTGGTCACTATCGATGCGCTGGCCGGTGAAGGTAGCGATGACGCGCCCAATGGAGATACTCTCTACCAGGCCGATGGCCGCCACCGCCAGAGAGCCCGTGGCCAACTCGCCGATGAGGTCGAAATCGAGAATAGGAAGCTCAGCCAGAGGAGGAAAGCCACGGGGAAGCTCTCCCACGACCTGGATGCCCTTCCCCGTCAGTCCCAACAGTCCAACCACGGCGGAGGCCCCAACCATGGCGACGAGCGGGCCAGGCAGCCGGCGGTCCACCCGACGTAGAAGCGAGATGAGCAGGATCGCACCCAGACCCAACGCCAGACTGGGCCAGTGTGCCTCGGACAGATGGGTGACGACGTTATAGAGAGTCTGGTCCAACCTGGGCGCCGAGGGGATAGTCAGCCGCATCAGATGGCGCAGTTGGTTGAAGAAGATCAATATTCCCGCGCCGGCGGTGAAGCCGACGATCACCGCGTCGGAGACGAAGTTCACCAGCACACCCAGGCGAGCCAAGCCCATAGCCAGGCGGAAGACGCCGACCATCAACGCCATCATCCCGGCGACGACCAGGTAATCGGGTGTGCCTGGCGTCGCCACCGCCAGCAGGACAGAGAGACTCAGAAGGGAGGTGGTGTTGGATGGCCCAGTCTGCAACTGGTTCGACGAACCCCACAGCCCACCTACGATAGAGCCGACGATAGCAGAGTAAAGCCCCATGCGAGGTGGCAGCTCGGCGATGAGGGCAAAAGCGACGGCCTGTGGTAGCATGATCACGGCCACCGTCAGGCCGGCGAAGAGATCAAACCGCAGATTGCGCAACTCGTAGCGGCGAAGGATCTCCACCGGTCGGCCAAAGAAGCCCCCAAGAACTTTCAAGCGCGCAACAAGCGCACGGGCAACCCCTACCCCACCGTTCGGCGCGTCCTCCAACGGTTGCAGCTGCTGCGCACAACCGGTCTCTCTGACAACACCCACCGATACGTATTACCTTCCCATTATGGTAAGCGAGTACAAGCCCCCTTCGATTACCCTTCTGCTGAGATTCTACCCTGACCCCACCGCGCGCGCAAGTCGGTGCACGCAGTCGCGAACCCTGGTGACCCTGGGTGGCAAGATACGCCGACCCAGGCGCTATAGCAGGGGACAGACGATCAAAATGGGTCGGCCATTCTCAGACCGGGCCACGCGCCCGCTGGAGGCTCTCCAAATCAAGATAGCGTCTAAGCGTCCCACGTTGGATCGCCCACATGCACGTGGCGAACCGGCGGATGAAATAACGGTCGTGGACCACAGCCAGCACCGTTCCCTCGAAGGCCCGCATGGCCTGCTCGAACCTCTCCCGACTGGGGATGTCAAGGTGATTGATGGGCTCATCCAGCAACAGGAAGTTACATCCGGTGGCTACCAGACGGGCCAGCACGAGCCGGGCGCGCTCCCCGTAGCTCAGCGACTTCACCGGCACGAAGACCTCGTCTCCCGAGAAGAGAAAGTAGTGCAGGAACGAGCGCAAGTCAGTCTCCGACATGGCAGCCACCCGGGCGATGGTCTTAAAGGGTGTGCTGTCAGGATCCAGCGTCTCCTGCTCTTGGGCGTAGTAGCCGAGCTTTACGTTGGCCCCCAGTCTCACCTTCCCGGCCAGCGGCGTGAGTTGGCCGACGATGGCACGCAGCAGCGTGGTCTTCCCTGAACCATTGGGGCCGGTCAACACGACACGCTCGCCGGCGCACAGCACTTGATCGACCCCACGTATCAGCGGCACGCCCTCGTATCCAACCGTCACATCGTCGAGGATGAGCACGTCCTGTCCACTTCTGGGCGTAGCCTCGAAGTCCAGCTTCATGCGCCAGGAACGAACGGGTTTCTCCACCCGCTCCTGGCTCTCCAGGTAGCGCTCCAGCTTCCTCTCCCGAGCCTTGGCCTTCTTGGCCACCTTCTTGGCGATGCGACGAGGTCCAGGTTGACGAGAAGTGGTGGTCTGTTCCACACTCAGGGCCTGATTGCGGGTACGGCCAATGTCCTCCCGAACGCGACGGATCTCCATCTGCTGCTCCCGCCACCTGGCCCACTGCTTGCGTCTGTCTCTCTCCCAGGCCTCAATGTAATCGGAGTAGTTGCCAACATACTCAACTACCGTATGGGTTTGGGGCTCCAGATCCAAGATGCGGCTCACCGTCTGGTCGAGAAAAGTACGATCGTGGGAGACCAATAGGGCCGCCCCGGCGTAATCACGCAGCCACGCTTCCAGCCATTCCAGCGCTTCGATATCCAGATGGTTGGTGGGCTCGTCCAGCAGGAGAATTTGCGGCTCGCGTGTCAGCAGCCGGGCCAAACCTAGGCGAGTCTTCTGCCCACCGCTGAGAGTGGCAATCGGCGTGTCTAGCGACATACCATCCAGCCCCAACCCTGCCAGCGTCGCCTCCACCTCGTGAAGCGGCGCCCGCGTCCTCTCCAACACCTCCAATTCCCCCAGCGCATGGCTGTACGCCTCCATAAGTTGAGCCTGCTCCGCCCCTTCGGCCTGGGCCAGCGCGGCGGCCAATTGCGCCACCCGCGCAGCCGCCGCCTCTCCGGGGCGCAGGAAGTCGCCCAGTGTATCCCCTCCCGCGTAGCACAGCCCTTGCTCCAGATATCCCAGCCGCAGATCAGGCGGGTTGAACTGCACAGAGCCCTCGTCGGGCTGCTCCTGCCCGGCGATGATACGCAACAAAGTGGTCTTGCCACATCCGTTCGGTCCGATCAGCCCTACCCGGTCGCCTGGGTTGATCACAAACGAGACATGCTCCAAGATGGTCACATCAGCATAGCGTTTGCAGACATTTGAGAGTTGCAGCATATGACAGCCTCTTTCAAAACAGAAAACAAGTAATTGTTCACCTGCTCCCGCTGGATGACAATCCAGCAGCGGATTTTCATCCGCTACGAGCACAAGGTGAATCATTACGAAAACGAAAAAGCCGTGGGGGGTGTCCCCACGGCTTGCATTGCACGTCCTATCGACGGCCCTAATGGAAAATCCAAAGCAAGACGGCATACCCCCCAGAACGTCGGAAAAGGTCGCCGTCTATCATGCTCATGCTCCTCAGATCAAGAAATGGTCAACGTGGTGCCAGTATACACAGTTTCGGCAGATTGTCAACGTCGCGGGGTCGCCAAACATCCGCTCCTCAGTCACATCCGTACAGCGCCGCAGGTAGATAAGCCCAGACAATCGGCTCCCACCACTCATATGGGCCGATGTCGGGATGGTCGTCGCGCAGGTAGCCCTCCAGGTCATCAGAGGGCGCCCATGCGGCCGTTCCGGCGTCCACAGCGGGGCTGGCGACGGTCAGATGAAAGTCGCCGGTAGAGGCATTCCGGAACGATGGATCAGCGTAGGTACTGTGCTGTCCCTGCCCCGATTGGGAGAACCAAGTACCGTCGTTGATATCTTCACTGCTGAAGCAATCATCGCCACCAAGAAAAGAGGCACAGATGACGTCCTCCTCGCGATAGGGATTGTAGTACAGGTTATAGTCGGCCTGAAGCTGCGTCCCAGAGGAGAAATAGACCGTCGTGCCCCCCATCGCCGGATGGTCATTATAGAAGATAGTGTTATACACACGCACCGGGGTCGCGGCGTCGTCGTCATCCTCCCCAAAGACAGCCAAGTAGCCGTAACTGTATCGACTGGCCACCAGGCTGTTGGCGACCGTGTAGCTGCCGCCGCCCGAGAGCACCAGGTTGGTCAAACCGGCGTTCACCGCCAGACCGTTGACGAGGCTGCTGCACTCGCCCCACAGCTTGACGTTGTTGCGCTCGTTGTCCCTGGCAACGACGCGACGCAGCGTGGTGCCGGAGGACTTGAAGTCGAAGCCATCACCTGCGTTTCCCACGGCCTCGCAGTTCTCCACCAGAATATCATCGCCCTGTTCGACGGCGATACCATCAGCGGCGGTATCGCCGCTCTCCGAGCCATTGTCCACCGCACGCACGTGGCGCAAAACCCAGTGAGCACACGGCCCCACGCCGCAGTCCATGCCCACGAGCCAGTTATCGTGGATGTACACGTTCTCCACCGTGACGTAGTCGCTATCCTGGAAGAACTGAATACCACCATGACCACAATGATGAAGCTCAGCGTCGCGGATGGTGACGTGGTCGCTCTCGCTCCACGAGACGATACAAGCACCATCGCCTGTCACGTCATGCCAGTGGCGCATATTCATCCCAACGATGTCGATATAAGAGACGCCAGGGTGGCCCAAATCAAAGGCGTATTTCCAGTCCACACCCTGGCCGTCCAGCCACACCGTCTCACCAGGGTAGGCGGAGTAGGTGATGAGTTGGCCCGGCGTGCCCGAACGCCCTAGTGTGACATATTGATGATAGACGCCTTCGCGCAGGTAGACGGTGTCTCCAGGTTGCAGTGTGTCGGCGGCACGCTGGAGCGTGGCCCAGGGTCGGGCCTGCGTACCCGGATTGTCGTCACCGCCACCAGGGGCGACGTAGTATGTGCCTCCCAGTGCCCTTTCCAGAGATGCGGGAGGGACAGCAGGCGAGCCGCTGACCGATGTCGCCGGCACACAAGCACTCCACATCAACACCAGCGCGAGGGTCAGAGACCTTATCCCTCTCACACGTTCACGCCCCCATAATCACGTCCGAATCGTCAGCCGTAACCGCCGCAGCAGGCTGCGCAGCAGGCCGCCTCCCACCCTGCCTGGCGTCACGCTGCCGGTACTATCTCCTCGGTTTCCGTACACATCGTAGTGAACGATCTCGGCCAGTTGCTTGCGGGCCGGTGGATCGGGATCCTCAGCCGGAAAGCCCACCGTCAACAGCCCCACAATCTCCATATGATCCGGCACCTTGAGAATAGAGGAGATCGCCTCACGATCCAATCCCCCAATCCAACAGGTCCCCAACCCCAGGGCTTTGGCCTGCAGCATGATCTGCGACCCCGCCAGTCCCACGTCCTCGTGCAAGAACTGCCGATAGATGCGGTGGCGAGCGTCTCCGCACAGGGCGATGAGCAGAGGGGCCTCCCCGACGTGCGCCCAGCGGATGAAGTAGTAGGCCGCGTGCTGCGCAACTTCCCGCCGGACCGCCTCGTCCCGAACGACGATGAAGGCCCACGGCTGCCGGTTGCTGGCCGAGGGCGCCCAGCGGCCCGCCTCCAGCAGCTGCTCGACCATTTCGTCCGGCACCGGATCCGGTCGGTATCGCCGGATACTACGCCGTCCTTTGAGGAGATCCAGCACCAACTCAGGGGAGAGTGCGGCACAACGAGTCACGCTAACTGATCTCCTTCAAAGCCCGGGCCATCCGCTCCAGAGCCTGCTGAATATTCTCAAATGAATTGGCGTAAGAGAGGCGCAGATGCCCCTCCCCCTGAGAACCGAAAGCGGTGCCAGGGAGCACGGCCACGCCGGCCTCCTCCAGCAGGTAATCGGCCAACCACTCGGCAGACCGGCCAAAGGCTTGGATATTGGGAAAGGTGTAAAAAGCACCGCGCGGCATTGGGCAGCGAACTCCGGGGATCGCATTGAGCCCTTCCACCATCAGGTCACGCCGGCGGTGGAACTCGGCCCGCACAGCCACCACCGCATCCTGAGAGCCCAGAACCGCCTCCAACCCGGCAAACTGAGTGAAGGTGGCGGTGCACCCAACCGAGTGGGTGAGCAAAAGTCCCATCTTCTCCGCCAGCGGCTCGGGCATGACGCCAAAGCCCAGTCGCCAGCCGGTCATGGCGTAGGTCTTAGAGAACCCATCGGCGAGGATGGTGCGCTCCGGCATGCCAGGCAGTGAGATGATGCTGGGACTGAAAGCACGATCGCCTCCTCCAGGCAGGTCATCGTACACCAGGCGGGAGTAGATCTCATCCGATAGGATCCAGCAATCGTAACGCCCAGCCGCCTCGGCGACGTGCTCCAGCGTGCGTAAGGACAAGACCCCTCCAGTAGGGTTGCCGGGAGAATTGAGAATGATCATCCGCGTGCGAGGGCCGATCCGGGCATCGAAGGCCTCCAGATCCAGATCGAAGCCTCGCTCCTCCAGCAAGGGAATGGACACCGGCTCCGCTCCAGCCAGGTGAAGCGCTGCTTCGTAGGTAGGAAAGCCAGGGTCTGGATACAACACCTCATCTCCCGGCTCCAACAGGGCCAGCATAGGGAAGAGGAGCAGTGGCTTGGTCCCCGGAGCGACGACGACCTGCTCCGGGGCGAAGTGGACGCCCCGCCGCTGGCCGGCGTCCTCCGCCAAAGCCTGGCGCAGGATGGGGAGGCCGGCCGGAGGATTATAGCGGGTCCTGCCGTTGGCGATGGCGCGTATGCCGGCCAGCGCGACGTGAGGGTAGGTATCGAAATCAGGCTGGCCAATCTCCAGGTGGATGATCTCCCGTCCCTGGGCCTCCAACGCCTGGGCGCGGGCCAGCACGGCGTAGGCGCCCTCGGCCTTCAAATAAGCAATGCGACGAGCGAAAGACATAGAATCCTCCGATTCTCTCACTGGCTACACCTGCTTGCCGCAGCGGGGGCAAAAACGGGCGCCCTCTTTCAGTTGGGCACCGCAGCGCTCACAGACACGCAACCGGGAGCTGGATGCAAGAGGGCGGCCACAGGCCGGACAGAAGCGCGCGCCTGGGCGCAGCACCGCCCCACAGTGCTCACAGCGCCCAAGCTGGGATGACGAGGGCCAGGGACGCAACGGCACATCGGGTTCATGGGTTGAAGAAGCACCGGGCGCAACAGCCGGAACCGGCCGGGCTCGCCGGGAACGCAATCTCAGAATGAGAAGGCCCAGCCCGCCGACAAACAGCAGACCCAACCCAGCACAGCTCAGTCCTCCCACAATCAGGCCTGCGCCCGCCAACGTCAACACTCCCCCGACCTGCGAGGATGGTGCCGGGGTGACGAAGGCGACGGGGGTCGGGGGGGACAGAGGCGCAGGGGTCACAGCAGGATTAGGCGCGGCCGATTGCGGCGGCGTGGCCGCCGGGACAGACGGAGGCGATGACAATTGCAACCTTCCGTAGCCATAGCCAGTGTCCGGGCCACCAGCCCCCAGATCCAAGACGTTGTCCAGCAGGAAATCCAACACATCCTGGCGCCCAAACTCGGGATAGGCCTGCCAAACCAGCGCCGCGGCCCCAGCGACGTGGGGGCAGGAGGCCGAGGTCCCGTTGAATCCCGATTCCTCGTCGTCGATCACTGCACCACCGTAGTTAAACCCAGACACGGACGTGGGGGCAGATATCTCCGGCTTGAGCCTTCCATCGGCAGTCGGCCCCTGGGAGCTATAGCCCGCCAGGGAGTCGTCCCACCAGTTGGCAGCACCAACAGTGAGCGAACCCAAGGCATCGGCCGGCGGGCCAATACTGTGGCCCGGCGAGGGGTAAGCCACTTCGGTCCCGCTGTCGGTGAAGATATCCAACATCACAGGTCGGTCAACCTGATCAACGTCGTAGGCCTTGACGGCGGCATACACGGTCTCGCCCCCGGTTTCGTACTGTATGCCCTCGACGGGCTCCTGTCCCACCTCGCCCGATTGAACATCCTCGGAGGAGAATAGAGCCTCGCCTGCTGCATCGTAGAGGAAAAGGTCGTAGTCCAGCGCCGCCTGGTTCCAATCGTCCTCCCACATCAGAAACACCAAGACGCCGCCGGCATTATAGAGGGCCAGCATCTCCTCGCCCGGCGCGAACTCGTGGAACCCATCGCCATCTTCGTCGGCGAACACGCCTTGGTAATGAGAAAAGGCCTCGTTGCCAGCAGAGTTGACCCACAGGATGCCCTTGGCAGCGAGGTCATCCACCAATTGCGCATCCCACGCGCTGCCATCGCGGGGACCGACCAGTCCATTGGCTGAATGCGAGACGATATCCACCCCCTGATCCAACAGCCATTCCACCGCCTCGCCCATAGCGGCATCGGTACCGTCGTACCAGGCGAAGAAAAGCTCAGCGCCGGGAGCGACCTCGTGGAGGATTTCGGCACAGGCGGTGCCGTGGATCTCCTCCTCATCGTACCAGCCAAAGGTAGCCACCGGCACACCATCCGGCAATTCGACCCCCAACAGATCCTCGTACCCGGCAAATCCCAGATCCAGAACGCCGACGCGCACGCCTGAGCCGGTGAAGCCCGCCCGGTGCCAGACGTCAGCGGCGATCTTTCCCACGCCCTCCCCCTCGATACTTTCATCCCCCCTCGCCCCTCCCGAGCTTTCTCGGAAAGTCTCCGGAAACGCTCCCAGCCCACGTCCCGGGGGCGTCTCAGGTGAGTAGAGCCGCTGAAACCACCCTGAGGACGGGGCTCCGAGCACTTTCCAAGAGCTCTCTCCCAAGCAAGGGGGTAAGCTCCCTTCCTGTACACAGAGAGGCACGTACAACCCTCCCCCCCGTGTGGAGGGAAGCGTGCGCAACCTCAGTTGTCCGGCTGCTTCAATGACTCGGACCTGGGGCAGCCGCACGGCGATGACGTGCTCCAGTTCGCTGAGCTGTTCGAAGACAGCCCCTGGCGACTCGCCCTCCAACTGGGCCTTGAACAGTGCCAACGGCACGGCGACGTTGACTCGATCGCGATATGCACTGACGACGGTGACACCGATGGCCTCCAGTTGGGACACCAGAGGAGCGTGGTCCTCCGTATCCAGAACGAGGTTGACACGCAAGTCACCGTCGGGAGTGAGCATGCCCCGCTGTCGAGCCAACTCAACCGCCGCCTCCTGCCCCCCTCTCTGATAGGCCAGGAGAAACTCCTTGTAGACCGAGTCTAGCTCAGGATCGGTGAGAATAGGGGCCAGTTGGGGGTACTGCTCGGCCATGTCGGCCAGGGAAGGAGGGGGGGTAAGCTCTCCCAACGGTGGGAGCGAGGTGCCCGGTGGATAAGGCCCGGAGTAAGCTCCGGGGATATCCGATCGCAGGGCGACGTAGGCGACGCCGGCCCCCAAAAGCAGCACCCCCCCAAAAACGAGTAGGGCAATCAAGATTCTACGATGGGTCATCGATGTCCTCCGCCACCTGACTCTCGACGATATGCCAGTCCAGCTAACCAACGAGCAAGGAGCGGTAAAACCAACACATTAAGCGGCAACACAGTGGTCAGGGACTGGCCAGCAATATACCAGAAATCATCCCACCAACCCTCCAAGACACCCACAGTCACGGCCACCACCAACGCGAACGTCACACTGGCGACAATGCCCGCCCCAAGCACCACTTTCCATCTCCGAACATCCTTGACCATCAAGCCGGGCAGCGCCCCCAACGCAAAATGACCAAACGCGATACCCCACCAGCCAGGCCAAAACTCCTCCGTAAGCACACACCAGATGACCATACCCAACGCACCGACGCAGCCGCCCACCCACGGCCCGAACAGGGCCCCGAACAAAGCTGGCACAAATCCAAACAGGTTCAGCGGGAAATCGACGTAATCCCAGAGCACGTCCGCGGCCAATCCTGCGCCACCACCTTGCAGCACAGCCCCTAACAAAACCAACCCCGCCCCACGCCACAAGGTGAGGCGGGACGCGACCGATGCAGGGCCACGTCCTATGCTTGCAGAAGAAAGGGGCTGAGGAGCACCGGCCGCGGCAACCGCCGCCGGCCGCGGAGGCGGGCTCACCTTGGGCCGCGACTCCGATGCGGGCACCGGCTCCAGGCCAGGGACCTGCTCGGTCAGCGCCGTTCTCATCTCCGCCACGCTCTGCCAACGGTCAGACACTCCATCGGCAAGGGCCTTCATCACCGCATCCACCAGATGCGTGGGCACCTGACTGTTGAGCTCCCGCACATCCTCGAAGCAGAACGGGTGATCCGTCGGGTCTATACCTGTCAGCAGATGATGCAGCGTAGCCCCCAACGCATAAACGTCGGAGCGGGCGTCGGTCTGCCCCTTGCCATACTGCTCCCGCGGGGCATACCCCGCCGTCCCAAAATAGGCGGTGTCAGCTGCCTGGCCGCGTTTGAAGATACGAGCGATGCCGAAGTCAATCAACTTCACCAGTCCATTCGGTGTCACCATAACGTTGCCCGGCTTCAAATCGCGAAAGACCACAGGGGGATGACGGCTGTGCAGGTACTCCAACACGTCACACAACTGCCCCGCCCAATCCAGCACTTCGTTCACTGGCAGCGGCCCCCCATCCTCCCGCTCCAATCGGCTAGCCAACGTCTCCCCCTCAATGAAGTCCATCACCAGGTATTGCTTGCTCCCCTCGGTAAAATGGTCGGTGACTTTGGGCAGATTGACATGGTCCAAGCTGGCCAACATCAACGCCTCCTGGCGAAAAGCAGCGTGGGCCTGCTGCTTATCCAACGGATTCGTGATGGCGGCGTCGGACATTTCCTTGACAGCCCACGTCTTGCCGGGAATACGGGCGTCAGCGGCCTGATAGACAGCTCCCATGCCTCCCCTGCCAACGCGGCGGAGGATGATGTACCGGTCAGCCAGCATAGTCTGGGGCGGCAGTTGGCCGGTCCCCACAGCCGTGGGAGGATAGCCGGGCTTCGGCGACTGCGGACCGGCTGGCGGAAGCACGGCCCCACAACTGTTGCAGAAGCGCGACCCAGACGGATTGACCCGACCACACTGAGGGCAACGCCGCCTCTGTGCCAGCAGTGTGCCACACCTGCCACAGAACCGAGAACGGGCGAGATTACGCGCCCCGCAATGAGGGCAAGACAGGGCCGCTTCGCTCTCCTTCGATGAATAAGGGGCCGCTTCGCTCCTCTGCGATGAGTAAGGGGCCGCTTCGCTCCCCTGCGATGAGTAAGGGGCCGCCTCGCTCTCCTCTGGTGGGGATGGGCGTAATGGTTGAGCACACTGAGCACAGAACCGGGCCGTGTCGCGGTTCTGTGCATCGCAATGAGGACAGATCTGGGTCATCACTCCTCGTAGAAAATCAACGTCAACTGGCCGCAGCGAATGATATCGCCGCCGTGTATACGGACCGGCCGACCGGGAACCAGCGGAGCGCCATTGACGGAGGTACCATTGGTGCTGTTTAAGTCCTCCAACATCCAGCCATCAGGGCTGCGCAACAATCGGGCGTGTTTACGTGAGACACCTGCCTGACTGGCCCCATGTGGCCCCAGGTCCACCCCAGGCTGTTGGGAGACGTGAGGACCCGCCCTACCGATCACAACCTCCTCTTGCTGAGGAAGAAGTAACACTGCCCCTGTACCGGTGACGACCAGACGAGGACCAGCCACAGCGGAGATGGAGCCAAGGCGGGTCGTGGCGCCAGCGGGCGCAGCCGCCTGAGAGGAAGACAGGACGGCCCGCCCCGTGGCCCCCGGCATGCGGGCGAGATCTTCCAACAGGGCGTCCATCGTGGCATAACGCGCCTTGGGGTCGCGAGCCAGCGCCCGCAGGATGACAGCCTCCATTTGAGAGGTGACACACGGATTGAACTGACGCGGTGGGAGCGGAGGCTCATGCAGCCGCCGGAGCATCATTTCAACCGGGGATTTGGCGACAAACGGCAGGCGGCCGGTCAACAACTCATAGAGTATAACAGCCAGGCTATAGATATCACTCCGATGATCCACATCATCACCGGCAGCTTGCTCGGGAGAGAAGTAGGCCGGTGTTCCTATGCTCACGCCGGGCCTGGTGATACCCCGCTGGTGACCTATCAGCTTGACCAGCCCAAAATCCGCCAGCAGGGGCCAGTTGGGACGGGCCAGCAGGACGTTGGCTGGCTTCACGTCACGATGCACGACACCCTGGGAATGAGCGTAAGAC
>Ga0180432_10003612_pt1 | contig 21874 bp, 24 predicted proteins | sample SS_ome_10_FD_132414 | JGI IMG/M metagenome (GOLD analysis project Ga0180432, IMG submission 132414) | Hypersaline lake sediment archaeal communities from the Salton Sea, California, USA - SS_1_MS_2 metaG | ecosystem: Environmental > Aquatic > Non-marine Saline and Alkaline > Hypersaline >...
CTTACTTTTGATCTCGGCGTATGTCCAATATCTCATACTGTTCTACCCTCTGAGTAGGTGCCTAGAAACATCCGAAGCTCTACAGGCCCTGTTATAGTTACATATATATACTCATTATCAAACTGATTATACTCTAAGGTATACGCCCCAGTGCCCTTATTGGAAGTTACGATAGCATCCTTAGGTAAATAACCTAGTAAATGAGGCTGCTTAACTGTAGAAGGATAACTTGGTGCAGTCAGTGCCATGGTAAAAAATTTAAAGTTAGATTTAAGTACATTCTCTTCTCGGATAAAATTCTGCAGCCTCAGAAAATTCTTCCTGATGTATACGTCGGTAATTTGCTTAGTAAACAAATTTATCATGAGCTGCTCAATGAATTACTTTCCGATGGTTGATATTTATCTTGTGTCTTGCTGATCGGAGCAAAATGCATAGTATATGAAAGAAGACTAAATACTTGGTCCTTAAGATAGCCCTTGATATACCACTCACTACTACTTAGATCTACTGACTGATTTCCTGTATCCTCAAAGGTAATAACGTTTGTACTATGTGATTTTATTTTAAACTGTTTTTCTGGGTTACTTGTGAAAGAAAGATAATACCCCTGTATTCCATCAGGCCATTCCATGGAAGCGCCTGTAAGAGTTGCTGTCTTAAGAGTCGAATCTACATCACAAGTGCCTAGTAAATCAGAATTGTAAGCGTTGGCGTAAGCGTTCTTAAAGATAAGCCCCTTATAGGAACATCTTAAACTACCCGCCGGGAATCTACGCATTTCTTCAATATAGCCCTGATAATTCCAAATGGCAGTACCATCTCCCCATATCTCAGCCACATTGCCCCATACCATGTTGGCATTGAAGTTGATGATAGCTAGGTCCTTAACCAGCCGATCATCATCATTGTTCGACGTGATTTGAAGAGCAAGGTCTGTCTCGTTCTTACATTGGACGTTAACCCAAGTTACAAATTTTCGGTTAAAATCGTCGTTAAAATTTGTAGCGCACGACTCATACTTATATGGGATTGCAACCGGATACCAGTCCGCAGGGGCTGCGGTAAGGTCTATGTTGAGGTCTGTGTAGAGTGTAGGCTTATGTATAAAGACATAGCCCCGCTTATCGCCTCGGATAAGCTCTGAATCTACAACTTCAACCGCTGTAGGAGCAAAGTTATCGTCGTCCTCGTTGTAGTAAAATGTAAATGATGAATTTTTACTTATTCCACGGTCTAAGAAAAGCACCGCAGTGCGGTCGCACTCAGAAGCACCACTGCCCTGTAGGGTCCAGTAAATACGTCTTGTAACCGGGTCGTAACGTCCTTGGATACGTCTAGCTTTCTCAGCAGTGCTTACAAATTCAGCGTAGCTTCTGTCCTGGTCCTCATTGAGCTTGAGGCATACATATCCATCGGTATAATAAAAGCCATCTTTTCCAGCCCAAAAAACACCCTCAAAAGTTTGTACTACGGACCCCGAAGACACACACGATGCAGTATCAGATATTCGCTCGGGGATCATGCCCCCTCTACCTAATTCGTCGTATTTTCCATCAATCCTCCAGGCTGAATCCTCGGCTAAAAGAACTGGAGTTCCCTTGGCTGAAGATAGCCCTATGATATCCTGGTCAATATCGGCGTAAAATGATGCAGGGGCTGAGTCAATATCCCCATCGATGGACTGCCTGAGCCGGTTAGTCAAAAGCTCAGTGCCCTCTTTTATACAGGCAAAATACCCGGTGCCCTCAACAATATGAAGAAGCTTACATGCTGGAGGAGGGTCGTTATCAACCACACCGCCTGTGACATATAAGGTTTCATTAGTGATAAGAGTAGCATCTGTGACAGAATCTATAAAAGTAGTCGTACCATTAGTAATCTCACCTACTTTATAAAGTTCTAAGCCAGTATCAATAGAACGGTAGATGCCTACCTTAATATTAGAGGTATCGTAATTATCATCCACGTTACCGGTATTATCATTAACCAAAGAATCGATAGTACCCAGCGTACGTGTAGTAATATAGGTATTGGTGAATTGTTTATATACCGGTGGCCCATAATCCTTATGCTCTACTGTCCCCACCTTATAAGTATACTCTAAGACAAGAGCGTAAATGTATGCCCCTGTTGTAGCCCCAGTGCCCGTGGATATGACAAAACTATCTGAAAGAGTAGGAAGGCCTGCTGTCCTGAGCTGGATATCCCCAGAATCATCTACATATACTTTATGAGGCCTAGTGTACCCATCTGAAGCTACGAATAAGTGCTTATTCCATTCACCAAGGGAAACAACATTGTTTACTGTGTTGGTTGAAGGAAACAGCGCGTTCCCAGACGTTTGACCTATACCAATTGGGCCTGTCAGTTCTGTCCAAGCTGAATCAAGCCAATACATCTTCCTGCCCGTGTGTGCAAGAAGGATGTCTTCAAAAAATTTAAGCGTCCCCACCCTCTGATTTCCAGGTGGTAGCTGTGGGTTATCGGAGTCATAAAATTCTGAGCCTGCTCTACTGGAAAGCTTAGCTATTTTCCCCCATGGAATAATATCAAGGTTATTGGCCGTTCTGCACTTGTGCAAAGGGCCATTTAGGTAGTAGTCGGTTACTCCCCCATGGAAGCTCGCGAATGTAGCTGGCTGCGTTACTATCATGAAGTATATACCGCTGTAAATGTTTTAGTAGCATCATTACTGTAAACATAGAATGAATTGGTCGAAACTTTCTCAGTTTGCAGATACGCCATTTCGCTATTAGTATTTTCCCTATAGCCTATCACGCAAGTATCATACTCGAGGCCTGCTGGCATAGTGATAGTCTGTCTAAATATTCCACCCCCCTGCGCTACCCAATTTGCAGCTAGTACATCACTTGTAAGTACTAAAGTAGCAACTGGAGTTAGCTTGGCACTATTAGTACCGTTGTGGGTATGGTCATTGGTTAGCTGAGCGTTATCCTCAAGTGCAGGGAAAAATACAGATCCCTTATCGCCTGATTCTGGCTTTTTAAACCCATATGAAAGTGTAAGCATTTAATCCCACCTGTACTTTGGATGATAATATCCCATTAAATCAGAGCGCCGAGAAATAGGCCTTACCCTTACGTATGCCCCTTGCTCTGCGGCGTCCTCGAGAGTCTTGGTCTTTCTCCCACCCCCGCCAGCCTCTACCATTAAAGATTCATTTAAGGCGATAGCCACATGAGTCGCTTTTCCATTTTTTCCGAAGAAAATTAAGCTCCCAAGATCAGGTGTATCAACCTTATCTGCTAGAAAAATATTTCTAAGTCCATTGGCTGTTGTGTCACCAATTCTTGAGTAAAATGAATTTAAAAATTCAATAGCAAACCCACTGCAGTCCATACCTTCAAGGGGGTTATTTCCGCCCCACTTGTAGGGAGTTCCTACGTGCCTGAAAAGAAAAAGAGTTGCTAACCACCTAGTATTCATTATTCTGCCTTTAGTGCGTCTATTTCAACCTGCTGAGCCACTACTTTTGCGTTAAGCTCCTGAATCGCTCGAGTAAGATATGGAACCATCTGACCATATCTAATCCGCCAAGGATTATCCTCAGGTGTCTCCTCATCGGCGTCCCCGCCCTCATCCACTATCTGTGGGTAATAGTCTATAGCCTGCTGGGCAATGAACCCGTGCTCTATGACCTCAGAAGAATTAGCTTTAAAATTAAACTGCTTAACATCCAAACTACAGAGATCTTCCAATGTGTCAAAATCAGCAATATTTTCTTTAAGTCTTTCGTCAGAATAAGCAGCAAACTGTGCAGCATTTCCCGTAGGGCTAAACTGTATAATTGCGTCCCCTGCATAGTTATTTGCAGAAAAAGCCACTATCTTATAGTACCCTGAACTAGTTGGGCCTACGTCAGACCTAGCAAACATTGCCGCCTCAGTACCACTGCCTGTTACAACTTCAGCGATACTATTAGTTGAGGTTAGACGCACGGTAGTGCCCGTACCCTCAACGTGTAACTTGCTGGCCGTAGGAGTTGTTTTACCAATTGATAAACAACCTGCCGGGGTTAAGAACATATACTTAGAGCCGGTAGATACCATGGCTGAACTATGTGAAGATTGAGCAGTGTATATAAAAGCAAGATTGTTAGCCGTTGTGTAGTCTAGCCCAACAAACCACTCATCATTTCCAGGGCTGTTAAGGCAGAACATACCTGTACTTCGTGTCGCACTATTATGCTCCTCGAGTACTACGCTTGCATTAACGTACCCGGTGGTATTCCCCTTGATAAACAAATGACTGCTACCTGAAGTATCATTACCTATATTTATGTTTCCCTCAGTAGCGATATTACCATCTACTGTTAAAGCATACCCCATATCAATATTACCATCGCCCCCAATAGTCATAGCCTCTACAGGAGTTCCGGCTGTACGTGTCCTGAACATTATGTCTGCTGCAGCACTGTCCTTATCATTATCAATTCTAAGCTTGTAATCTGCACTACGATCATACCATAAATGTGCAGTACCTCCATTGGAGGTTATTAAAGTTAGACCAGTGTCGTAACCACTAAAGGCCTCTGCTACTATCCTTGTATAGTCTGATGTATCCCATCCATTAGGAAGATCTACCGACATAGCAGAGGAGAACCCTACTCCTAGACTATCGGAGGTATTTAATCGGTCTACAAAAGTTTTTGCCCCACCGAAGCTTTGGGTAGTTGTATTAACTATCCCTGATACCGTAGGGGAAGCGTCAGGAGCTCCAGAAGCCATATTAACCCAACTAGTACCGTCGTATACTTTAGTAAGTGAAGTAGCTGTATTGAAGTAAACCCTTCCTGTAACCCCTGTAGGATCGGAAGCTAAATTTTCAAGCTGAGCACTTTTTAAATCGCCATAAACAAGCATTTTAAATCCTTTACTGTATTCCTACTATACGATAGGTGCCAGCAGGTAGCGCAGTATTGACCGCAACGGTAACTGCAGCAGCCCCGGTAGCTGTAATTTTTCCGTAAACTCTCTCGTAATTATTCGTATTATCCATAAGCGCCCAAATAGCTTTTCGGGCGTCCATGTTAAAAGTAGTTACTGTGACATTTTTGGAAGTAACAATCCCATCCCATACAAGGTCTTCTTCATACCTGATGGAATCTCCAACCTTAACCATTGCCGTTCCATCATCAACGTATACATTCTTGTCTGCAGTGTTGAAGATTACCCGGCCTACACTCTGTGAAGAGGATCCTGGGTTAGCACCTAAATTTTCTAATCTAAGACCAAATGCCTCACCTACTGTGTAAGTATGCCTTATCCTCTTTGCCGGACTTCCTATGTCCGTTCCCGCCCATCCACCTGAATAACTAGCATCGGTTAATGGGTGTAAATCGTCAGCTAAAAGTATATACCCACGGGTAGCATTCGAAGTTGACTGAAGTGTAATATTCTCACTAGCACCTGTACCACCTATAATACTTTGCCCACCTACTCTACCCGCAAGAAGAGCAAATTGAGTATGTCCGGCGTCCCCTGTGGTTAGCCCACTTAAAAGACCGTGTGTAACTTCTGTATCTGGGATTGAAGGAACCCACTTACTGCCATCCCAAAATGGTGCCATCCCTACGGCCACCGCTACGTTAACATCTCTAAATGAAAAGAGCGTAGCATTGGAAATAGTTTGAGTAGCGTTCTTAAGATCCCCATCAAAATAAATCTCACTCCAAAGATCGGTGGCATTACCTAAGTCATACGTAGAAGCTGCCACCGGTTTTATTGAGCGAGTAATAATATTTCCGGTAGAACTTCCTACCTCCATATCGGCACCTGCATTCATGTGGATACCTGAGGAATCCATCTGCATGTTACCAATATCAAGAGAAGCTGCGCTATCTATCTGTACACTACCGTTAAAGTAGGCAGTTTGACCTATCAAGTGTTTCTGAGCATAAATATTATTTACGGCACCGGCTGTTAAGGTAAGGTGCCCACTTGCGGTTAGTGTACTTGCTGTAATATCTAATGTAGTTGTTTTAAAACTAGCTGCGGTGATTATATCGCCTGTAATATCGCCTGTTGTTGTGAGATTTTCATCTCCAAAACTTATTGCACCACTTGAGTCAGTAATGGATGCATCAGCTAGAGTAAGCGTCCCTACCGTAGTACCAGTAGCTAAACTACTCGCTGCAGCAGTAGCCACTACCCTATTTGCATTTACGTCCCCAGTAGTAGTGAGGTCTTCATCGCCAAAACTAATAGCGCCAGTAGTATCAGAAATACTGCCACCGCTAAGGGTGAGTGTCCCTGACGTAATTGTTCCGGTGCTGGTAAGAATAGTAGAGCCAAAATCAATAGTGCCATCGCTATCTGTAATTGATCCATCTGATACCACCAAAGTTCCAGCCTGGTACTCGTAAGCCCAAACTTTTTTAAGCCTACGCCCTGTAGTGCCTATATCTATAGTGTTATCTGAGATAGGTCTAACTTGGTCTGCAAACTGAAGAAAGCCTGTATCTGCCCCTACCCCATCACCCGAGTTAGCTTTAAGGGTTAAATTACTTCCTGCACTAGCCCCGCCGTAGAGTGTTTGGCCAGCTAAATCACCTGCAATAACTACTCCGGCTGAATCTCTATCGTCGTAGCCACCTTTGGTGATATAAATATCTTGGGTTTTAATTTCCCAAGCTTGTAGTATTCCATCAGTCCCCCAGTCAACGTCGTATATTTTATACCACTTGGCCGCAGGATCCCCTTCTCTTTGCTCCCACCGATAGGAAGCTGCTTTTCCGTCCCCATCGTCGTTAACAACACGCATATCATTTATGGTGTTACCCGCTGCAGGCAATGAAGCAACATCTGCCACTGCTGGCTGCGATTTTGGGTAAAGAACTGCTAAAATATAATCAAGCGTAGCACCCATGGAATTAACTCCAGGTGGTAACGCAGTATGTCCATAATAAAATTCATCAGGGTTATGTGAGTAAGGGTGCTGCTGTCTTCCCCATACCTGAAATCTACTGTGTTGGAAAATCATCCGTTATTTTCCTCTTAAAATAGCTCCCAAGCTGAATCCCATACTCCAGTAAACTCTTTCATATATAGTACTCTACTAGTAACCCCGTCGTACGAGTAACGTACTACAGAGCAAGGAGCTCCGTTTTCGAGGCCCGAATGTCCTGTGTAAATATACTCAGGGCGATTTTGTAGATCATACTCTATATGCTGTTTTACTAGCTCGTGCGCTTGAGTTTTTAAATGACCTGTATCTGCCATGTTGTCCTCGAGAAAAGGAGGGGCTAGGCCCCTCCTAAATTCTTAGTAATCTACGTCGTAAATAATTCCGCAGTTACCTACTTTTTTGTACATCATCTCTCCGAAGAGTGAAACGTCACATATGTACTGGTAGCCCGAAGTATTTCTAACTTCAAAATATTCCCGGCCATCAGGAGACATTCTCTTTTTGAAGAAACCATTGGTCATAAATTTCATTGAAGACCAATCAATGAAGGCTATAACATCATCATCCCATTCCTGGATACCAACGATCAAAAGCGTACCTTTAACCGATGTAATCTCAATTTCTGTCCAACCATAAAGAGAAGCTTCAGGCTGCTTAGAAACAGAGAATGGTCCTTTTTGAGCTTCAATAAGCTTCATGACTGAACCAAGATGCTTAAAACTCATTAGGATAGTACGTGCATTACCACGCGCTTTAGTACGTATTTCTGTGTATGCATCAAAGAGCTTATCTAAGATGTTTGATGCTGTGATAGCACCGCCGTCCACATTTACCGCTTGGAGGTAAGGGTAGGCTAGCTTCGATACACCATGAAGGTTTGCGTCCCCGCCGTTTGCTGCACTTAATAGTGCGCGACGAATAGAAAGGAACGTTGTGAAGTTTCCAGCTCCATCAGTTACGCCATCGTAGTAGAATTTAGCTTCTTGAGCTACTGTGTAAGCTGAAAGGTCTACTGCAGCGCCGCCGCGAGTAGCTGAAAAAGTAACCTCATTAGTGTTAACATTTATTGCAGTGACGTATACATCAAGTGATGCAGAATCGCTATCGTCGATAACAACGTGCATATCTATGATGAAACGATCAATCTTATCAACAACCATGATGCCTGTTGCTGCATCTGTTGCATCAGTGACGACTGCAAAATGAGGACCAGTACCGATTTGCACAGAAGTTACATGCTTGATGTAATCCATGAAATCATCGATCTCGTCAGGAAGGATCTTAAGGAATGTTGTCTCTGGGATACGCCCATTATGTTCCTGTAAGTCCCTGTGATTAAAGATTAAACTTCCCCAAACCTCAACATAATCCGTGATGTTACCCCGAACTGGCTTGGTTGAAGAAATATCTGAAGCTGCAGTAAGAGCTCCAAATTTTACGGAAGAAGCATTTGCACCCTTAAAAGGCACAGGAATTTTTCCGCCTTTCCACGTATTATCTTTTTCTATTTTTTGTAAAACGTAATCCCTTTTAATAAGTTCCTCAGCGAGAAGCTCATTGGTAAGGTATTCGTTTAACATGTCCTGAAACAGACGATCTGTAGCCATGTTATTGATTTCCTTATACTATTTAAGTCCCCGCAGTCATCTGCTGGGACAATTTTCTCAAATCATCAGTACTCCTTGGGATTTTTTTAACTGGAGAGGTGCCTTTTCCAGCTATGTTAGGTATTACGGGCTTCTGCTGTTGCGCTGCCTGCGTAACAGGGGTGGCTGCAGCTTGCGGCTGCATGGCGGGCGGTGGGCCTACCAATGATAAAAGCTCAGTAACAACCTGATTCACTGGCACATCTTGGCCTTGCTGTGCATAATATTGACCACGCTTAATAACCTCATTACGGAAAGCACCCGCGACTCCATTTCTTTGGTCAAAGCTATCAACTACCTGAGCGATGTCCTCTCGCATAAGCAGATTGTTAACTTCCATCTCGCGCTGCTGAACCGCAAAATTTTGGAAATTCTGCGTTAATTCCTGATTTTGTAGTTCCAAAGCTGCATACCTTGACCGTTCTTCGTTCTGTTGGTCATAAGCTTGCCGCTGCTGTGGATCCATCTTATTGTATTGTACTAAGTTTAAGGCATAGTTCAACACATCTTCTTTAGGAATCCCTAATACTTCAAATGCTGAATTATAATCCTTATGCTTTATGTACGCGCCTACTGTCTGAAGTGACCTTGTTTGCTCCTGAAATTTCCCGTAAACGTCCTCGTATTGACCCTTTAGGCTATCTCTATCCTGCTTAACAAAATCAAGACCATAGGCCTTTTCATGTAGCTCCCTAACCGCCTTTTCAGTCTCTGCATCTTTAATCAGAGGCTTATATAAATCTTCGATCTCTTTTTCGACCTGCTTAGCGCCCTCTACAGCATACCTATACTTAAAGTTAGGTGAATACTCCGAAGGGGTTAAATCAGGGTCCTTTGTTGCCCCTGCTAGACCAGTAGTCGGATCGACTGTACCAGGATCCGTAACCGGGTCTACAACGCCTGTATCGACTGATGTGTCAGCAACTTTAGGGTCTGCTAAATTTTCTGTAGTCCCCGCATCAACTGTGCCAGGGTCTACAACGCCTGTATCGACTGCTGCATCTGGGTTATCGCCCATTATGAAACTCCCACCGCGCTGTTCGGCGCGTTCTGAAAAGCGCTATTTTGTTGTTGCCCAGACATGCCTTGCGCTTGTCCTAAAAGCATGTTGGATATCTCCGCTATCGTGCCTTTATTCATGTCTTCCATCTTTTCCATGGAAGCACCCTGGCTCTCTAGCCGCTTAACAAGCCAGTCCAGGGCCTGGTAAGGTATCCTAACCCGTTTAGCAGGCTTGTCAGGGCCTTTTGGATTAGGTACATACATATCTGTAGCAATCATCGCTCCCGACACAGGAATAAACCCGTCCTTGGCTGCCTGCTCCTGAGCAATTTGCTTGGAAAAAATCTGGGCATGAATTTGCTTCACTAAACCATAGCGTTCTTGGATCTCAGGATCTAAAAACCTAAAATCAGGTTGTTTCATCCTATGGGCAAATTTATGTATATAAAATTCGTGGTTGCTATCTTCTTCAATCGTAGGGATCTCACCTCTCTCAAGGGCTAACATATCATTACGTACGTTATCCTCATCAATGGTGAGCTCGGAGAATATATCCTCGGTGCTAACAAAAGGCATATTTTTCATCATTTTGCCAATTGTATTCTTATCTAAGTTGTTTCCTACATACTGCAGAGCATGGTTAAGGGCTAACTGCTTTCCAAACTTAGTTTCAATTGTCTCATCCTGAGGCTCAGTTTTAATCAGATACTCCAAGGGAGTGGTTGATCTAAACTCAGGTATGTTTATTAATTCCTTCGTTCCTACAGCGTATATGAGAGCCTCATCGGGTAAATAAAGCCTACTAAGTGAAAGTGTAAGATCACACACGTCCTTTAAGAACTGCTCAAACTTTTCACCATACTCCGAAAAGCGTTTTTGCTGCTTTAGACTACGAAATAAAAGTGCATAATTATCTGTAGTGGACTGACCCTTTTCCTGGCCATCCTCATTAAGCATTACTGCCTTATCAAGCTCGTTAATCTGATCGTGTACGTAAGGTGTGTACTGAGAGCCATCTCTACCTGGTAAAATGGTAGGTGTTTGCCCCTGATATGCAATACCTCTAACTCCAGGCAGTAAACTTCCTTGCTGCAACTTACTACCAGACTGATAGAGAATCTTATCGTCCCCGATCGTGATCTGTGTTTGGGCCTGAGCACTAGAGGCTCTATTAATTTCTGCCTGGTACGGACGCACCACCCTATGGATGGATCTTGCTCTTGCTGCTGTAGGCTGCTCGTCCATTCCTTGCCACCGAAGCGGCCAAATCCCAAAGGGAAGCTCACCTTCTTCTAAAATACCTTCATTAGTTGTAATGAAGTAATAACCGTTTGGATAATCGAAACCAGGCTTAAAGAAAAATTCTCTAAGAAGAGTTTGGTTCTCTGTTTTTTGGTATCGACCCTTATCATTATCAAAAACTATAAAATCGCCTCGTGACGATTCAGTTATCATTGAAAGTTTACTTGGATCATCCCGGTATCTACGCTTTAAATCATCTGTCTCTGTCATCTTGCGTACGATCCAACATTCGCTATCGCGCATGGACCCCGCAGCTACTTTTCTCAGAAGATTAAAACCGTAAACTTCCTCAAATACAAAAGCCCCTGAAAAAATGGGCTTTGACTCGTCTTCTACTGGTTGATTATTTTCGTCTAGGATCGGATAACCATCTTCACTAGCTTGTGGCTCATACCCTACTAAATCTCCTTTAGTAGCATCCCAGAATACTTTAACTGCTACCTCACCTATCCCTACAAAACTATGACACCACTGCCTAACCTTTTCCTTAAACCTATTCTTTTTTTTTATGTCTTGCCATACAGCTAAATTAAGCTCCGCTGCCTTTTGATCCTGAAGTTCATTTTCATTCTGAGGCCCGACTGTGACTCCAGGTGAATGAGCTAGTATATTTGATACGTAGCTTCGATGAACTCTATGTGTATGGTTTTTTGTTAAGCGTAATTTTTGGTATTCGTGGTTTGTCTTTGACGCCCGTATCCTATTGGACACCCCCGCCTTACGCTTGGAATAGTGCTCGCCTGATATGAGCAAAATATTTGATCTAAATTCAGCGAAGACATCTTTATCTGCTAAATCAGCTTCGCTATAAATTTTATTTAAATCCTGAATCTTAAGTTTAGGCATCCGCTGTCCACCCTAAGTGACTATCAATGACTTCTTGCTCAAATGCTGGAGGATCATCCATCATCAACTGGGCAAGACGTGTATCTTCTGTCAATTCTTTATCGGCTGCTACAGCCTTAGGTGCAGTCTCGGGGTTCGTCGAGGCCGTTTGATTAAACTCAGTGATAGGCACCGAATTTCCTGTAAATTCAATCTCAAGATTTCCATACTTAAGACTTTTCACATTAGTAGACTTACATCTATCAATAATGTCAATAATTTTCTGCGAAGGCAAGCCATTTTCTGAATTTTTATCAAAGACTTTTTTACCTACCGCCCTCTTCGGAGCGGGTGGCTTCTTATTCTTTGCCCCTGGAGGTCTTCCGGCACCTGGCCTTCTGCCCCCTCGCTTTGATTTAACTACCATAGGCTTCGTTCCACTCGTCGATGTCATTATCAAATCCCCAATCGTCGTTATCGTCGTGAATATTTTCGCCCCTACGCTCTCTTATCTGCATTTCAAGGAGCTCTTCTTCTGTAAATTCCTCTTTGATCTGTCTTTCCTCAAGTTCTTCTACACCTTCCTCCAGTGCCTCAATCATGCTCCAGTCCCAAGGCACACTCATCACACAAAAGCGCGTAGCATCACAAAAATCGTCTTTAGCCTTTGTCTTAGGTGTTGAAGAGAGAAGACTTATCATCTCACTACCCAATTTCCTCAGCTCTTCCGTATCAAATATGTATAACATCCCGCATTTAAGCAGGGTATTAACCATATCTTCCCCACGTTCCTGGTTTTTCTTAGCCGGGACGAAAGGTTCACCATACCTAGTGGCAATAGTAAGAAAATCTTTTGCTTGCCAATCATATGCTTGATTTACTATATGATATTTATTCAAAGGTGAGCTATATTTCATCTTTCTGAATTTTTCAAGTATATCCCCGTTAGTAGTGATTGCTAAATCCCCACGCCAGCCATCAATCACATACCCTATCTTGTTATCCGGCGAAACAGCGAGAAATACAATCGCAGCCGGGTGACCCTCGCCTCCTCCCGACCCAATATCGACCCCAGCATATACTTTGTAGCTTGTGGGAATGGTCCGAGGCTTAATAAAGTGCGTTTCAGGCTGAAAAGTAGGATATTTCTTCCCCTCATCACGTATAAACCGGCCATACACCCGCCTAAGGATTTCTGCCTTGCTCTTACACTTTCTCTTGATTTTAGCGATCTTTGCCTCACTCCAAGGCGATTTTTTCCCGTTTTTATAGTAAAGACAGTCATACATCGAAATATTCATCTTCAGAGCGTCCTTAAACAGCTCCTGATCGCCCTTAGCCTCCATGGCCCGCCACCAAGTCTCCTGGCCCAATGTGGCCGTGAAGACCATCGAAAATATGCCCCCCGTGGCAATTAACCTAGCTACCAGCTCATCGTATAAATTTTCTGGGAGCTCCTCATCACATGCGACAACGTCCAAAGTTGCGGTCTGGAGCACCGATCCGCGCTGACCATACGTCTTGAAGCCCAAATACACCCCAGAATTGAATTGGATGCCGTGGATGGCCTTGGAGTCCTTATCGAGCTCCCAACCGTACGTAGGGTCGTTTTTGAAGTCCCCACGGGGTAAAAATTCAGGTATCCACTTCGTCACTACTTCGGTCTTGATGACATCCTGCGTCGGGTAGAGATACCAAAAGAGCCTCGGGTCCCTATTCGTGATGTGCGGCCAGCAAGATTTGTCAGTAGCCCACTTTATCATCATGCGTATCTGCGTACTTGACTTGGAAATCTGATTTGCCGCCACAAGTAGCTTCATGCGATTGTAACTATCGTGAAATTCCTTGGCCCAAGCATACCAGGGCCAACCATATATGTGAGGAAGCCCCTGAACCACCGAAGCCCTCTGCTCCTCGAGCTGCCTCTTTTTGGCATAAAGCAGCGCCCTGTCTTCAGCCGGGATTTTTAGGTTTGTTGGCACATTTATTGCAGGCATTACTCGTCCTCTACCTTGGCGTCTACGACTTCCGCCCCCTCTTCAGCCATCGGCCCTAAGAGCCTATTCAACTTGCTCAACTCGCCCTCAATCCCACTTAATTCATCATCAGGCACCGCAAGCATTGGCTGATCCTTTGGAGGAGGCTCGTTTAACAGACGTGCGGTTTCAGGAGTAAGACTCATACTTATGTTCTTCTGCTCTACGTCTAGCCGCTGCACTACTGCACCATGCACCCTGTCCGTGAGTAAAGTTACAATCTGCCTGAGCTCCGTAATCACACCCTTTTGGATCGTGCGCTTAAACATTATCTTTCCATCATCACCTCGGACAGGCTTGCCCCGAGCCATGATAGGCTCTTCAAGCATTATAGGAAGCTCTACTATCTCCTTTAGCCTAGCTAAGCCTTGGCGTAATACATCACGCATCGTTACTACGTAATCAGTAGGAGGCGTAATCACCCATGCTAAACCCTTTGGATCCGCTATTACCTTGTCGTAAAAAAACTCTTCCGTGCATACACCGTAAAAGATCGCGTTGATGGGAAGCTTGGTTGTTGTGCCAGATAATATACAGACCTGCCATTCATCCCAAAACCTGAGCTTTAACTTGTTTAAGATTTCATCCGGTTCTAACTCCGTTTCGAGCTCCCGCTCGCTCATTGTGAAATACTTCGGAGGAACCGACGCTATGTACTCCGCAAAGTCAGGAGGCACCAAATTTATCAAAGAGAATTTGTTGTTTCTGTCTAGTATTGAAATGCTTGGGGCTTCTTCGGGTATGTCTACTGCAGTCAGGCCCTGGTGAGGCTTGACGTTGGACCTGTTGTAACCACCTCGCACAGATCGGGTCTTGCCCTGCGCCATGGATCACCTTTCTGATTTTTTAAAGGCCAATTTTCCTAGGGCCTTTTTCGCGGGTATTTGGGTTGTGGTAAGTTAAAATTCTTCCAATCGTAACCCCCATCCCCCCATAAAAAAGTAAACTTATTGCATTTTTACTTCGTTACAAGGCTTTAGGTCAAGTATTAATGATCTAAAGCACCTTGTATCTAGTAATATCAAGTACTTATAGCAATACCATGGCACCGGCATCAAATTGCAATATACATGCACCCTTGATGCTATTTCGGGCCTTGTTGAGTGCAATCAAGCTCCGTTGTCCCTGTACCTGGTTGGAATCAAAGGTTTTTTCAGCGAGCCCACGTTCAAAAAACTAGTGTTAATTGAACGCAACTGGCAACGCTACATGTAGTGACCCCAATGATTCCGGTATGTTATACGATTTTTAAAAGTTTTTCTTGACAGGAAATATATGTAGTGTATCGTGGTTTTACTAGGTCAAAAATGATTAAAAATGTAGCAATGAAAACTTACCATTATTACCCTCCAAAAAATAGTTATCCACAATAGGTAATATTACCTACGTAAGAAAGCAGGCAAGCTTTCAGCATGTTTCCGTAACCCTTCGTGTCACACTTCTGTCACGCGATTCCCATGTCATATCGCGTACTTACAAAACCCTGTGACAATAGGTAAATCGCCAAAAGTTTTGTCACACCTTCGCTTTTCCTAACAAAATCGTGTATTTATATCTCAAAGGTGACAAAATATTTATATATATATGTATTACATATACTACTTCAGAGAGATATATTATTGATATTATACTGGGGGGGGACAGGGATGAAAAATAAATACCCCTATAAAAAAATATATAGTAACTCGTTTTTGGGGGTAGTTTTGTCACCGATTTGATAACCATATGAAATTGCACCAATATCCTGTGACAAAAGGGGTGACAAAAGTGTGACACAGTGACAAAACTATTTGGTAATATTTAGCCGTTTTTTAGCAAAAAATGCTATCTATTTTTTAAGCAATCACTTTTTGCTTGACAAACCAAAATGAAAATGGTTTAACCCGCCTAGTGGCAGAAAAACACCATTGAAAAGGAACAAACCAATGAGAGAAATAACTACAACAGACCTATCTAAATTTGGCAATCGTGAAAGATTAGAACTTCAAGAACTTTTAAACGCATGGAATACTCAGGGTCTGCCCGATGATTTTTATCCTACCAGTGTTAAACCCATGTGGAACATGTATAGCGGCAATGTATTTCTAACTAACGATGATTTTCAAGTTGCTATGTTAAACGACGACAAACTAGAGAGCTTTTATACATGCCCGGGATGCGGAAATGAGGGGTTTTTAGAGGATATATCTAACAAGGAATATAATTCAGATTGTTGTCGAGAATACGTCAAAGAGATCACTGGCCAATAATCATTAATACATAATTATATGTACATACATTTACCCATAAAGGAACAGACCAATGAATACTTATTATTTTACAGCAACAAAGTTAATCGATTTTATCAAAATATCAAAACCACACTACAGCAACAAAGTCAATTTTTACGAAAGAGAAGGTAGTTTAATTTTAAACTATACCAATAGAATAATGGGCATAGAAATTGCATTGGCTGATATACAGGAAGGATTTAAACCTTTTTCGGTGTCGTATGGTGATTTTGAAGCTATATGTAAAGGATTAAAGGACGGCCAAGGTACATTTAGGCTAGACATATATGATGAACAAATTAGTTTAGTGCTACCCTCTGAAGTTAGAACTATTTCAATACCTCCGTACGAGGCAGAGGCTCTGCCTATAGTGCCCGATATAGAGTTAATACCCATAGACACCGATATACTTAAAAAAGCGCTTCCGCCAATGCTTAAGGTAGTTCAAGCCGATAGCCCTAGAAACTATGGTACTGTTGGGCATATAGACGTAGGTAAAGATAGTATTGACTTTGTAGGTACCGACGGGTTCAGATTAGTACGTACAGTGTTTAAGTCCAATGCTTTTATGTTAGCTTTGCACGATGTTAATATATCACTTGCATGTCTTAAGTCTCTGTATCAGGCATCCTTAACCGGCTATAGTTCATTAGACATAGGTGTATCTGAAGATAGGTCGCTGCTTTCGGTTAAGTACGTGGATACTAGCATTTACTTTAGGCTACCGTCCGTGAAATACCCAGCATATAAACTTATTATTCCTCAAAAGGCATGTAACCAAGAATTTGAGGTTAAGGCTTTATTAGCAGTGTTTAGGTCCGCACTACGAACAACCGATAAAACTAAAGCGGTAAAAATTTCAGAGAAAGATGGATATATGTTCTTAGAATCAGGTCTTTCTCAGTATAGACATGATTTGCCCGAGGCATTTAGGTTAGGCAAGCCTGTTATATTAAATGCAAAGTTTGTTGTGGACTTTTTAGCCAGTGTGAAAGGATCCAAAACAGGCATGATATATTTTCCAGCCGATCCCTTAGATCGAGTTAAGATGCAGGTCGGTGCTTGTGAATTAATAGTCGTACCTATTAAAGAAGAGGATTAAAAAATGAAACAAATATTAAAAGTCAAAGTAAAAAATGTATATGGTGCGGCAAGAATTTATCCCGTCGATGAAACTGGGAAGGGATTTGCTAAACTGCTTGGCCAAAAAGTTTTTACGATCCAGAACGTCAATGACTTAAAAGCAATGGGCTTTACATTTGATATAGAAGAAATACCAGCCGATGTTAGCCCGACGTTTAAAATGTTAATAGATGATTAATAGTCGGTCCTTTGCTCCCCACTAGTGGCATCGCTAGCGGGGAGTATACCATAAAACCCTCTTTCATTACGCAAGCGGTAGCGCACGATCTTGGGGCTTTTACGCTCTAAAAAGTCATAGAACTTTGCAACTTTTCTGCGCTTCCATCCAAACTCCTTTGCAATACGCGAAATGTATTTCAAAGGAGTACGCGGCCATGTTGCTGGGTTCATAGTTTTGGTATAGTCAGAAAAGCGGAAAAATTCAGAATAAACTTGCTCTGCCCAGTCCTCGGCGTCGTCGATAAGATCAGCAAGGCCGACTTGGGTAGAAACCTCAGCAAGTGAAAGGTCCCCATGGTCTTTAAACACTAGGTTATAGCGGCCAATACACTTATGGATAAAAGCTTTTCTCTCTTCCCATAGCATAGAACGATAATGTGAAGGTGGAATAAGCTTAGTGTTAAGATCAAGTGGTGCAATTTTACTATAGATGATTCTTCGCATATCAGCGCGACTGCCTGATAGATGAGGCTTTCCATTAGCGGTAAACATTAGCTTGCAGTCTAGGTTAAGACTGACTGGGGATTCATTTTTAAATTCAATTTTAACTGGGTCATCACCGGTTATTGATTTGAACATAGCTGACGTAACAAACGAAGGAGATTCGCAATCAGGAAATACAACTAGCCTACTTCCAAGTAGGCCTGCCGACCAAAAGCGTATAGACGAACGATCAGGAACCATTTCCGATCGGTAGCTATCTCCTAATAGACGAGCTAAAAAACGAGATATAGATGACTTTCCTTGTCCCCCTGCTCCATAGAGCCATAGATAGTTTTGACGCGAGCTCTCGGGGATGAATAGAGATCCGATCCAAGCCATTACGTGGTCTGCGTTATCAATACGGTTAGTTAGTTCATCAAAGGTTGGACTTGGACCTTCCTCTGGATCAAAGTCTAGGCGGTGCCAAGTGTAACCCTTATCAGACTTAAACCGAACCGGGGCGATCTGGCTATGCTTAAGGACCGGGGCATTGGCATTCCATAGACTAGCTGCTTCCTTGGCCTCGGCCACCTTTAGAGCAAGCTCTGTACCGAAGCTTAGAACAAGTAGCTCTGAGAATTGCAGAACGAGGTTTGTGACAGCTTCGTGTGCCATAGGTCTGATTACATCACCCTTAGTCAGTTCGACTGGTAGACGAGCTCCTCGCTGGTCCTCGAAGACAAATAGCTTATGTGGAAAATCCGGCCAGTGAAAGAGGAGTTCATCATGTAGCATGGCCTGGTAGACATTACGTATAATTGTTTTTCGGTCGGGCTTGTCTTTTCTGTTGCGTTTATGAATTGCTTCAGCTATGTTAGTAACGGCTCTTGCGCTTTCAGTTCCTTTTGCGTCGGAGCTTTTCTTATTTTCACTCATATATTTCTCTCCCTTAAAATATCGTCGTAATGTTCATTAGCCTTGAACCCATTTCCGAGAGCTCTTATCATGTCCTGATCGCCAATGTTTCTTAGAGAGGTTTTAGAGCATAGAGAGACTAGCTTATCAAAGTTCCAGCCAAGTAGCTGCCATGTAGCACCTAATCTATAGCATGTTTTATGTCGCTCACCCACAGGCACCTTCTCATGTCCTTTAAGAATTTGCTCGATCCAACTTGGCACTAGGCCTAAATTACCCATTGCCCTAAGGTTGTGTGCATTGTTAAGAAAGCGCAGCCGTTCAGGCACATAATCGCTATCAAAATCAATCCACGGTACTGTGTTACCAGGCTTATGCGCTATGATTTTAGTACACGGCCAAAAGAATCTTGCACCGTCAACACACGAGCTGTCACACGGCCAGTATTCGGGAAACAGTCTCATATTGTATTCATAAAGTTCCCGGTCAATGCAAGTATTTTCTGCCTTTAGACAAAGCCTAAATCTGTCGCAAGCAGGTATGGTGTGTCCTGATGAACTACGCTTTTTCTTTTGGTGTGATTTGGTGGTAGCTAGTACGAACCACAACCCAAGATCATTACATTCATTTTGGATACTTTCTAAAGTTTGTTCTCCGCTATCGAAGTCTAAAACAATTAGTCTACATCTAGCGAAATTATCTTTTGCCCGAAACCCAGACTTCCAAATAATAGGTGACCAGACTTTAGCGGTGATTAGAGCGCAAAAATCATCGACGCCTTTTGGAAAAAACGTTTTAAATCTGGTCTGAGAGGCTGCATCTTTATTTGATTTAATTGAATATGAAATCATAAAGTAGTTCCTTTGGTGTGGAATATAGTGAAACCATTTAGCCAACAAAAAAAGGAGCTGTCAATTAAATTTAAAAATTAATTTCAGGCTTGCATTTGATTTAATTACATGCTACCTCAGCTAAGTGGTATTCAAACAATCAAAAAGGAATTAACATGCATAACCTTGTCCCCACAACGTTAAATCAATGTGTTAGAGAGGCTCTTATTCTAAGAGATCCCACTTCCGAAAGAGATAACATCAGGGCTGCACATCAATATGTTAGAGAGCGGCTGGATGAGCACCGGGCTAAAATTGCAGAGCTCGAGTACCATAAAAAGATTTTAGTCACTGACTACATTAGGGTAGGTGGAAATACTGTAGAGCTCGAAAAATAATACCCAGCCAAAAGGCCAGGTATTAAGACGTATCATTCATTTTCAGGAAGAGCTTTAAGTATAGCACATAGAGTAAATAAAGGAAGAGTTAGATGCTCAAATTTTCAGAAGTAATGGAAAAGTTAGATCGGTATACGTCAGGACCCATAGATGATGATTATGCGCGACACACATATGATGTAATGAGAGCGGTATATGATTTGATGTATCGGGGTGAATGCCAAGATTGCAAGTATGCGGATGAGTTAAATTGGTGTGAAAACGAGAAGGTTAAGTCAATGATTATGTGTCATGATGATTCTATTTTAATAGCAGAAAAAGATTTCTCATGCTGTTTTTGGGAGAGCGATAGTTCGACGGGTGAGCTGGTTAAAGCCTCCAAAATTGGAACAGATTTTTGGAGTAAAATGAGGTTTCTCTTTGAGCTTCTTGGCGTAGATGTTCCACCGGATGGCACTAAGTTTGATGATTGTGAACCCTACGTAGATAAAGCGATCCAATCCTTACTTAGTCTGCTACAAAAAGTAAAGGGATTTTGAATGACAGAATTATTTGAAGACAAATCTACAGACGAAAAAATTGAATACATAAAAGAACGTGTTGTAGAAGCAAGACAAGATTGTTTGGAGCAGAATATTTATAACGCAGAGATATTAGATTTTTTTGATTATTGGGTGCCTTGGCTAATATCTGAAATTCAACTGAGTAAGGAATATTGAACTTATGGATCACAGAATAGTTAAAAACAAAGTATGTCCGGCTTGTAAAAACACAATCTATTACGATCCAGTATTGAAAGAAGAGTACTGTAAATGCTGCGATTGGTGCTCTAAAGGCCGATACAAATTAGATTCAACAGATTAAGGAATTTTGAAGATGGCAAGTGAATATAAAACATTAGAAGATATATGGAATGAAAATAGAGGGTCAGAGCTTTTAACTAATTATCCATCTGTAATGCTGGAGGTAGAAGAATGAATGATGAAATTACAAGAGAGCTTTTAGAGAAGGTTTCCCTAGCAATTATAGCTGCTGCACCTACAGAGAATACAGTTAGAACTTGTAAAGCTATTAATGAAATTTGGGATATATGGCCAGTACCCAGGCCAATAGAGTGCGAGATAGAAAAGAGGGTAAGGATTGTTTCTAAAGATAAATGGCACATCGTTCTTAAAGATAACTTTGAAGTAGCTAGGTTTAACGTTAGGGTGTGCGACGATTCAGGAACTTTAGCCCAAACAATACGACGCCATATAATCACTAAGCTTAAAAATGAGGAAACCAAGTGAAAGATCTTTGCTTAATATGCAGTAGGCCTGTAGACGACTACGACCCAGGTACTACTGACCCCACTGAGCCACCCCAACACCCATGTGTGTGCTCTAACAAATGCTTTCGTGCAGTTATGGATTATGTTGGAGAGGATTTTGAAGAAAGAAGAAGGCTTGCAGGAATTAAGCTTTACATTCCAAAAAAAGCAGAGAGGACACACGTATTTTATTTTGGCCCATATACTGTAGATACCTCTATCGAAGATAAATTTTTACGCGCTGGTAAAAAGTGTAAGAGAAATGTAATTGCCCGGCGCTCCAGTGATCCAATACGGGTGAAGGATATTAAAGCTAAGTGCGTACTCGAAACGCACCGTGTTGATGAAAAAGGAGAGTATACAATTACTGTAGGTGGATATTATAGAGACAGAGAAGTGGTGGCCCCTGAGGGGTAAGGAGAAGTATTTCCCAGGGCCACCAAAGAAGGCTTACCTATTTTGCGTATATATTATATCGGATGTTTAGGAGATAACTTTAGTGAATTTAGAATTTAAAATACCACTTTGGAAGCACCAAAAAGAAGCTTCTGATATTGCTAAGAGTAGAGACTACTATGCCTTTCTGTTCGAAGTCGGGACAGGAAAAACATGTGCAGCAATCACTA
>Ga0180432_10003613_pt1 | contig 21851 bp, 13 predicted proteins | sample SS_ome_10_FD_132414 | JGI IMG/M metagenome (GOLD analysis project Ga0180432, IMG submission 132414) | Hypersaline lake sediment archaeal communities from the Salton Sea, California, USA - SS_1_MS_2 metaG | ecosystem: Environmental > Aquatic > Non-marine Saline and Alkaline > Hypersaline >...
AGGCCGTCCGGGAATTCGACCCTGTAGGGAACGCCCTCTGTGGCGTTCCGCAGATGGATCGTTGCCCAAAAGGAACGGCACAGAGGCCGTTCTCCTACAGTGATTTCGGTCTGCAATTCCCGGGCACCCTCATTTAATTTACAATATCCCCGCGAGAAAACATGCACGCACGGCTCGCATAAGTTAGGACGTAAAACTCTCCAAAATCCCTACCCCCTAATCCCTAATAGACTCCGTATTCCCGCGTAAACTCCGTCATCGCCTTTATGTTCTCCACCTTGGTGTCGTCCTGCATGATCGCGCTGGCGTCCATAATGTATCCGCCGTCACGGGCAACGCCGTCGATCACTTTTTTGCAGAAGTCGCGGACGTCGTCGGGCGAGCTGAATGCCAACAGGCTGTTGGGAATCCCGCCGCTTAGGCAGAACTTGTGCCCGAGGGCCTTGTGGACCTCGAAGATGTCGCCGCGGTCGACGTGGTAGACGATGCTCAGGTCGGGCAGCTCGGCGATGTACTTCAGGTTCGGGTTCCATTCGCCCTCGGCGTAGAACAAGGTTTGAATCCCCTGCGCGTGCAGGTCCTTGATGATTTGCTTGGCCGTCGGCCAGTAGAATTTCTCGAACTGTTCGGGAGAAAGGAAGGGCACGCAGCCGCGGTGCATCCACAAGCCGACCGGCACGTTCCGCTCGGGATCGGCCCCGCTGGCCGCGACGTGCAGCAGGTGCGGCATCAACGCCTCGCACGCCGCCAGCACCTTCTCCGGGCGGCGGTATAGGTCCATGGACAACCCCTTATAGCCCCGCAGCTTGTCGGCGATGATGTCAAACGGCAGCTTCAAGATCCCCGCGATCGCCGAGACGGTTCCCGACTCCGACCGGAGCAACGTCGCCTGGGGACCGAACGCATTGAAATACTGCCACATCGCCATCCCGCCCTTGACGAAGGACAGGTTGTTCCGCATGGTCGACGGCTCGCCGGCCGGGACCACGTCCTCCGCCACCCGCGGCAGCCAGACGTTGTAGAGATAACCGGTCGGGTCCGCGATCAGCAGATCGTACTCGTCCTCCCGCATCCAGGCGTTCTCTTCCGGCGGTTCGCGATACTGGAACCCGGTATTCACCGGCAGATCGACGCCGGGCACGGCGTAGTATTTCAGCCCGATCGCCTGGGTCAGCCCGCTCCAGCCGTAGACCATGTTGGCCACGACCGCGTCCCAGTCGAAATCGGCCGCGCACTTCCGCGCAGCGGCAAACGCTTTCTCGTAGTCCTGGGTCACTTCCTGGCAGGTGTAGCCGGCGTAGACGGCGGTGAATTCCGCCACGAACGGCCGGATCGGCACCATGTCCGGCTTCTCGTTCCGCATCGCGGTGGTGTAACGCTGAAGCCGCTGCTGGTACCGTTGCTCCATCTCAGTAGACATGCTGCCGGGGACCTCCCTCTGATTGGGGCTATAGCGCGGTTTACGGTGTATTTTTCGCGTCAATGGCGTAAGTATGGCAAAGACCCCCAAGGGTGTCAATTGCCGTGAATAACGTGGGGATGCTATTGCAAATCCCCCCAGCGAACGGAGTCCTTGCGGTCTTCCCCCCGTTCGTGTAGTATAGTGGTAGTCGGTAGTAGCTACGGTTCTCATACCGTGGACATCTGCGTTGCCCATGGTCTGGCAACCGTGGCTACCCTTGTTGCCCACGGTATGGCGACCGTGGATACCCTTGCATTTTCCTGCTCGAGGTCCAACATGTTCCGCCCGTGGGGTCGACTGATCGCGCTCATCTGGATACTCGGCACAGCGGCCATCGCGGCGGAAGGCCCAATCCGAGAGAAATCCAAGACGTTCTCGCCGGAGGCCGCCATTAGACGAGCCCTCGACCGGCCGATTTCACTGCACTTCGACAAGAAGCCCCTTGACGAGATCGCCCGGGAGTTGGAACGCCGCTTGGATATCGAGGTCGGTCTCGATAGCAAGGCACTTGAAGACGTTGGCATTGGAAGCGACCAACCTGCCACCATCGACGTGAAGAATATCTCGCTGGCCGCCGCCTTGGCGATTATGCTCCGACCGCTTGATCTCGTATGGTGCGTGCAGGATGAGATGCTCCTGATCACAACGCCGGAAGAAGCAGAGGAGTGCCTGGAGACGCGGTTCTACGACGTGACCGATCTGCTATCGACCTGCTACTACGTTGACGGCGAGCGGGTCTATCACGACGCCGGTTACAGTAGTGACTTCGATTCGCTAACGGATATCATCACATCGTGCGTTGCCCCGACGACTTGGGGGCCGGGAAACTCGGGGATTCCCGGTGGTCTGGCCGGCCGCAACCAATTCCTGGTCATCCCGCAGACAGAGGACGTGCATCGCGAGATTGAAGAACTGTTGGGGGCGTTGCGCCAGGCGCAACACGACAAACCGGAGTGCGAGAACCCCTTGCTCGAACCGGCCAAGACGATCCGCAATCGCGACGACGCGGTCCGCCGGGCCCTCGATCGAAAGATCACGTTCGATATCCCGGGTCGCCCGAAGGATTCCCCGTCTTTCCAGAAACCCTTGACCGAGGTCGTTCAGCTCCTTGCAAAGGCCGGGAACATCAACATCCTGATCGACCAGTGGGCACTGGACGACATCGGGATGGGTCCGCAACAGCCGATCCGCGTGTTTCCGATGCGGGGGACATTGCGGGCGTGCCTGGAGCGGGTCTGTCCGGAGGAACTATGCTGGGCCGTTCACGACGAGGTTCTGTGGATTACGACCAAGGAAGAAGAGGAGACCGCTTGGTTTACCCGGGTCTACGATATTTGGGACTTCCCGCCGGAACCGTGCAAACCAACGGACTCGGACCGGCAGTACGGTGGCGGGATGATGGGGATGGGCATGACTCCCGATGGTTTCATCGATTTGGAGTTTTCTTGCCCGGAGGACGAGTTGACCGCAGCCATCACCAAGATCATTCCGAACTCCCGAGACCATTTTGTCCGGTACCAAGGGCCCAGCATTAACGTCCTCATTGTCTCAGGGCGGTGGGTCTTCCACGAGCGGATCCAGACGTTTCTCGCTGCACTGCGGAAAGCCCGCCGCAAGGCCGTCGAGAAGGCGAAGCCGAAGGGAGGCAATCCATGACCCTCTCGAAACGGCTTCTAGACGTTGTCTCAAAACCCGTACGATGGCCTTCCAAGGCCGTCGGGAAGCAGTGTTTCTTCGATGGCGACGGCCTTGGAAGGCCATCGTACAACTCATCCAGGCGTCTTCTGAGACGGAGTCCAGTACTTCTTCTTCTCGTGCTGTTTAGCGCTACGCCGATCGTTGCTCAAATCGGCGGGATGCCGACGCCGAAATCTCCGCCGACCATGCACACCAAGGCGTACGACGTCGGCGACTTGATCCTCTACCGAAACCGTTACGGCGAGGAAACCCTCTATTACGACGCGCTGATGCAGACGATCGAGAAGTCCGTCGACCCTGCGTCATGGATACGCCCCGACGGCGACGCCCGGATGGTCCGCTTTCCCACGCGCGACACAAAACAACTGGTCGTCTATCAGAGCGGCGCCGCCCACGGGCAGATCGAGCGGTTGTTGGCGGCCCTGCGGGAGTTCCGCCGGCGGAAGAAGACGAAACAGAACGTTTTTGAACCGATCGTCCTCGACAAACGCCCGCCCGAGACGGCCGCAAAGGAAAAAGCGGTCCGCGAAGCGCTGCGGAAGCGGGTCCCGCTGAAGTTCGAGGAAAAACCGCTGGACGAGGTTGCTCCAGCCCTGGCGAAGAAAGTGGGGGTTGAGCTGAAGATCGACGAGAGGGCATTGAAAGAGGTTGGCTACGAGCCGACTCTCCCCATCTCGATCGACGTTTCGCGAATATCCCTTCGTTCCGCCCTGAACCACATGCTGCGGCCTTTGGAGCTGACCTGGTACGCCGACAACGGCACGATCTGGATCGGCACTGACGAACAGCGCAAGAAACGCCTGACCACCAAGGCTTATGACGTTTCCGGCCTGGTCGATCCGGGGTATCCGCCGGTCGTGCGTGATGCCCGGTTCCCGGCATGGCACCAGGAGTTGGACGACTTGCTGACTGCGTTTCGCTGGTGCGGCGACATGTACCTCCTGCCTCAATACGGCGACGAGACGACGTGCCTTATCGCTGGCGTCCCGTTGCCGGACAACGAGGCGATGATCGTGCGGCAGACGGGGCGGACACACGACGAAATCGAGAACCGGCTGGCCCATCTACGGGCGGCCGCCCGATCGGACAGCCGCAAACGGCTCGACCGGCTTGCCCTGCGCGTGCCGGTCGAAGATTGCTTGGGGCTGCATGGAAAGACGCCTCCGCCGCCGGCGCCGCTGAAGAAGGACCCCGGGCGCGACGAAGCGGTTGCGGAGTGCAACCGATTGGCGTTCGACATCTACGGCCGGCTTCGCACGTGCCGGCACGATGGTGCTATCTGTTTCTCGCCGTGCGCGATTTCTCCCGCGTCGGTTCCGGGCGGGTTGTTCGAGCTGTCGCGCGACGCCGCAAAGCAATCGGGCGCGGATTTGACAATAGTTCAGCAGTCCTGGGCACATCCGGGCCGCAAATTCCCCGGCATCGACCGGCATCTTGCGAGACTCGATCTGAGCGATGACGACGCACTGGAAGCGGCCGTCCGGGCTTGGGCAAAGAAGGCCGCCGGCGAACTCAATCTCACGATTCCGTCGTTCTTCTCCGTCGAGCCCGGTACGCTGCTCTCCGCGAGCTGCTTCTCGTTTGAAGGGCGCTGGGCCCGTCCCTTCGACGGATTTCGCAGTGGTGCAGCTCCGTTCGACACCGGGAAAAGGAAGTACCGCGTTGCGATGATGCAAGGCCAGGACCGGTGCCGCTACGCCGGGTTGCAGGACCTCGAAGTCCTCGAAAAACCGTACGCGGGCGGATACCTGTCGATGGTCTTCCTGTTGCCGCGGCGCCGAGCGGGCGCATTGGACGAGGTCGAGCGTTTGCTTAGCGCCGAGAACTTCGCGAAATGGATGTCGCAGACGGAACGCCGCCTGGTCGACGTCTACTTGCCCCGGTTCCAGGTCGAGACTTCCAGCGAGGTGAGCTGCGAACTCTCCAAACTCGCCCTCGATTGCACCCCGCCCGGCGCATCCGGTCAACGTTATCCGGTCGCGGCAGTCCATGTTGCCGACCTTGTGGTCGCTGAGGAAGGCCCCGAGAGGCCGGAGAAGTCTCCCAAACGGTGGTGGGGGTATTACGAAGTGAGGGGACCGCAAATCCCGGTCTTCTGTGCCAATCGCCCGTTCCTGTTCCTGCTGCGCGACAACCGCACCGGCGCCATTCTCTTACTCGGGAGGGTGAGTCAGCCGGAAGCGTATCGCGACCGGCCGGACGTCGAGGACGAACCCTTTCCGCCCGGGCCCGGCACCGGAGGCGGCATGGGGATGTTCTGAGCTACGCGTCCCACACGCCGGCGATTTTCGTGCCGCAGCCGGCGCACTTGCCGTCGTCGAGGTTTGTGCTCTCGACGCTGTAGATGTTCCGCCGGATCACCGCTTCCTTGCACTTAGGGCAGAAGGTCGTCTCGGCGTCCTCGACCTCGCGGCAGTTGCCGACGTAGACGTAGTGCAACCCGACCTCCCGGGCGATGGAGCGGGCCTCTTCGAGGACCGCGACCGGGGTCGGCGGCAGGTTCGTCAGCTTGTGCTGCGGGTGGAACCGCGAGAAGTGCAGCGGGTAGTCGGGGCCGAGGTTCTCGACCAGCCACCCGCACATCCGGCGGATCATGTCCGGCTTGTCCGTGTAGGTCGGCACGATCAGATTGGTCACCTCGAACCAGACGCCCTCCCGGTCGAGCGTCTTGAGCGTGTTAAGGATCGGTTCGAGCTTGCCCGAGTTGAGCTTTTTGTAGATTTCGTCGTCGAAGCTTTTCAGATCGACGTTTGCCGCGTCCATGTACTCGCACAATTCGACCAGCGGCTTCTCCTGGATGTAGCCGCAGGTGACCCAGACGTTCTTGACGTTGTTTGCCCGGGCCACCTTGGCCGTGTCGTACATGTACTCGTACCAGACCGTCGGCTCGGAGTAGGTGTAGGCGATCGATTCGCAACCCGAGCGTTTTGCCACGGTTACCACGTCGTCGGGACAGAGCGGGATGCTGTCGTCCTTCACCTCTTCCGGCTTGGCCTGCGAAATCTCCCAGTTCTGGCAATTCAGACAACGGAAACCGCAGCCGGACGTGGCGATCGAAAATGCCCGCGTGCCCGGCATGAAATGAAAAAGCGGCTTCTTCTCGATCGGGTCGGCGTGGACGGCGCACGGGTCGCCGTAGGACATCGTGTACAGTTTGCCGTCCTTGTAGACGCGGCCCCGGCAGCGGCTGCGGTCTTCGGGTTCGAGGATGCACTCGTTCGGGCAGAGGTGGCACTGGACGTTTTCGCCCATTTCGAGATAGTGTCGTGCCTCGCGGACCCAGCCGCGGCGTTGCCATTCTTCCCAGACTTCGCCTTGGGGGGCGTCGCCCTTGAAGACCTCGACGCGGGCGGCCTCCGGCACAACCCGCTTGGTATAGTAGAGTTGCCCGGCCTTGTAGATTGCGGCCCCGCCGCACAGGCACGCGATGCCCGAAACCCCGTACTTCAGCGCCCGGCGGCGCGAGACCTTCTCGGCCGGCGCGGGATCGCCCGCCGGTGTTTCCGCCGGGTTTACTTGCGGGTCTTTCTCTTGATCCATCCCCATCTCCTTAGTGAAAAGTAGATGGTGGTCGTAACGTGGACAACGAGCACGGCCAACAGCGGCCACCGGAAATCCTGGTGGACGACTCTGGCGTGTTCTTCCTTGAGCAGCTTGTCGCACCCGAACTCCCCGCGCATGGCAAAACCCGTCACTACGAATAGTAACATCAAGGGGATCAGCAGCCAACCACTAATTCGAGCGGTTTTGAGGAGGTAGTAGTGGAGGTTTTTCCTAGGCATGTGGTGTGGGTCTCTCTTGAATTACGCGGCGGCCGGCCGATTGGTTCATTATGGTTCGGTACAAAGCCGCGACCAGTGGGGCTGTGATTTTTTGTAGGGTGGGACCAGGAGCGAAGCGACGCCGGCCCACCAGTGCCAGAAAAACGCGGGAAATCTGGTGGGCCGGCGCGGCCTGAGGGCCGCTGGTCCCACCCTACAACTAATCCCCAATCCCCAGCCCCTAATCCCCAGTCCCCGTCAGCCAAATCACCGCCGCACTGACGACGTTCAACCCGGCGGCCAACAAACACACGGTAACGACCCCGAGCAGCGGGATCAAGAGCGTGCTGACCAAGAGGGCCCCCAGGGCGGCCCCGATGTAGTCGGCCGTGTAGAGCCGTGCTGCCGTCGAGGTGACCGCCCGATGAAAATCCTCCCGCCCTGCCAGCGGAAATTCCATGCCGACCAGCACCGCCAGCGCGAGCGTCATCACCGGCACCGCCACCCGCGAGACGACCGGCGCCGCGGCCCCGGGTAGATGCCCCAGGCCGATCAGCGCCACCGGCAGACAGACCGCGTATGCCGCAATGGCCAATTCCAGCCTGACGAGGTCCTTGCGGCGAAACCGCGCCAGCCGGCGGTTGGCCGTGAACGACCCGAGCCCCAGCCCCAGCATGAACATGGTGACGATGATGCCCACCTGGTGATAGACGCAGCCGTAGAGAATCTGCACGCCGACCAGGATGACCACCTCGAGCACTGAGGCCGCAAACCCGGTCGTGAAGATCGCAAACGGCACCGGCCGCGTCCTCAGCAGGTAGACCACGAGCAACAGGAGCAACACGCCCTCGAGCAGGCCGAACCGCACCTTGAACTGGCTGATCCAATAGCGGAGGTGGTAATAGTACAAGACGGGGTTGAAATCCCGGTTGATCGCCGCCCGGTCGTTGCACGCTTTGCGGATGTCGGCCAGCCGGTCGGACGTGAGCGTGGCGTCGAGGAAACTGCGGTTGACCCAGCGGGTCTCGATCCCGGCCCGCTTAAGCCGGTCGGCAATGTCGATGGTCAGCTCGCCGTCGGACGCCAGGAAGCAGAGCCGCCCGTCCGGCAGGATCAGCACGCCCTGGAAGACCTGCCGGGCGGTCCGGTCGGCCACGGCGATCAGATCGCCCAGCTCCTTGCTGACGAAGTTCGCATAACGCCCCAGCCAGAACGCGAGGACCCCGTCGGGTTTCAGAACGCGCCGGACCTCCTCGAAGAACTCGCGGGTGTAGAACCGGTTGATCTGCGACGTGGACGGGTCGGGCATGTCGACGATCACCACGTCGTAGCGATTGCCGGTTTGCTGGACGAACAAGCGGCCGTCGGTTTCGATAACATGGATGCGGGGATCGTCGAGGCTCTCGGGCACGAACTTTCGGGCGGCCTCGATGATCTGGGGATCGAGCTCCACGTAGTCGACCGCGTCGACCGGGTACTTGAGGATTTCGCGTGCCGTGCCGCTGGCGCCGCCGGAGATGAGCAGCACGCGCCGGGCGCCGGGCCGCTGGGCCATGGCATAGTGGACCGTCTCCTCCACCCTTTCGAGATTGCCCGTCGAAAAGAGCCGCTCGCCGCCGAAGATGAAGTTGTATTGCCCTGCCGATTCGGTCACGACCAGGTTGCCGTAGGGGGAATTGTCGCGCCAGACGACTTCCTCCTCGAGGTATTCGAGCCGGGTCGAAACCGCGTCCAGATCGTATTTCGCAATCAGCCCAACGAGCGCGGCCGTGACAACCGCCACGCCGACGAGCAGGACCCGCTTTCCGAAGAGCAACGCCACCAGCCCGGCAAACAACAGGTTCAACAGCGCCGGGAAGTAGAGAATCGCAAAATGGTCGAACAGGTAGATCAAGACAAAGCTGAAGATCAGACCCCCGGCCATGTCGCCGATGTTGTCGAGGAAATAGACCCGACCGATGCTCGACGATTCCTCCTTGGAGGCCAGGATCAGGCACGCCAGGGTCAGCAGGTAGCCGGCGATGATGCAATACGGCGCCAGGAGCACGAAGCAGCTCAGGACGGTTTCGGTCACGCCGACTTCTGCCCCGCGGACGAAAACGATATTGCGCAGAGTGCGCAACAGGAAGACGTCGGCGATCGGCACGGTGGCCACCAGCACCTGGGCGACGATCAGGACGACGATCGGCCGCTTCAGCCGCGAGGCCGTCCGCCCCAGCGACGAGCCGATCCCGGTCAGCAGCAGCCAGTTGCCCAGCACGATCCCGAAGATCAACGCGTTGCCCGAAAACGCGCTGAGCAGCTCCCGCATCAGGACGAGTTGCGTCGTGATGGCCGAGACGCCGAGGCAGCAGACGGACAGGAAGAGAACGACATGGCCGCGCCGCGTGATTTCCGGTTGGTTTTCGGCCGTGCTCATTCGGAATGCCCGTTTCGCCGTTGCCCCAACTCCGGGAGTAGAGTCTATCCCAAAATCTCAGGCCCTGAAAGGGCGACGGGCCGAATCATTGCTCGCCGGGTGCCATGCCCACGCTTTGCGTGGGCATGTGTAGTTGCGTAGGGTGGGTGCTCACGTCTATGTAACGCTGGGGCATGAGAGATGGATTTGGGTTCACCCAATGCAAGTGTTGCTGCCAGGCTCTCCGAAAGAACGCCACTTTCACTTAATCTACCACAATATCTCCAATTCGTCTAGTACCCCATGTCACTTGAAACTGTCAGTACGATGGCTCTCCGAAGCCGTCGACAAACCGCGTCGGCCTCGGAGGGCCAACGTACAAAATCAAATGCAATGGGGTACTAGGAGGGTGGGCGCGAAGATGCTTGGGGCTGCTGCTCTCGTGCGGCGGCTACTTCTCCGGTTCCTCGAACGCCTCGGCCTGGTAGACGAGAATCGTGGGCTTGTCGACCTTCCAGGCGTTGGGGCGCAGCCCGGCTTTTTTGGAGAGGTGGCTTAGGAACTCTTCCTTGTCGGGGAGCTGCTCCCAGACCTGGGGCAGGTAGGTCGACTGGTTGCGGCCGACGCTGAGGACTACGCCGTCGACGTTGGGGCGGAGCTTCTTGAGCAGATCGGCCGGCGAGTCGTACTTTAGCTCCTTAGGGACGGTCAGCACGCTGATCTCGATGTGGACGTCCTTGAGTTCGTCGGGCTTGACGGGCCGGAACCGCGGGTCTTCGGTCGCCGCGCTTCGGGCCATGTGGAGGACCGATTCCCAAAGCGGCTCGCGGGGCATGATGCTGCCGATGCAGCCGCGGAGCTGACCTCGCTTCTTCAGCGTTACGAAGCACGCCCTCGTCTTCTTGAACTCCTCAGGCACGTCGTCCTTGTCGACTTCCGGCAACTTGCCGGTTTTCACCACGCTATCGACGGTTTTTCGGGCAAGGTCGAGCAGGTATTTCCGCTGGGCGGGCGAAAACTCGTTCTTCACGGCGGCCGCGGTCTCGGCGGGTTTCTCCGCCGTGGCGCCGTTGGGCCGGTAAAACGCAATCGACGCGTAGCCGACCACGCCGCCGCGCTTGTTGCCCGAGGTGTCGCCGCTGTTGCGGTAGTCGAGCAGCCTGGCCTTCCATCCCTTGTCCTTGGCGATGGCCATCAGTGCGAGGATGGGCCCGCGGCCGCATGCGTTCCGCTCTTCTATTTGGTCCGGTTTGCCACTGCAAATCGCTTCGCAGCACTGCTTGTCGAGGCGGTTCGCCTCGTCGTAGGGGAGGTAATGGGTCAGGTCGGAGCTGGCGACGATCAGCGTTCTTTCGTCGATGATTTTTTCCAGGGCTTTGGCAACCTGCTCGGGATCGACCCGCCCGAAGACGATCGGAACGATGCTGAAATTCTTCAAGGTGCGTTGCAGAAACGGCAACTGGACCTCGAGCGAGTGTTCCTGGCCGTGCGGCGAGCCGCGGCCGGAGGCGGGCGAGAGGACGAACGGCTCGATTTTGGCGAGCTTTGCCGCCTTCGGCGAGATAGGGATTTTTCCGAGCGGCGTTTCATAGCCGTCGGCGTCCGGGATGGAGGCCCCGCGGAAGGCCACGCGATGGCTTGGCGCGAGGATCACCACCGTGCGGAAGTCGTGTCCTTCGAGGAGCTTGTACCCGAACGCGGCGACGGGTCCAGAGTAGGGATAGCCGGCGTGTGGGGAGATGAGCCCGCGGAGGTTTTTGACGGCCGGGGGCCCGGCCTTGTCGAGATAGCCGTCGACCATTTTCTCGAGGTCTTTTTGGTCGCCGGGATAGAAGGCCCCGGCGACGGCCGGCTTGCGGAGTTTTTTCAGCTCGCGTGGCGGTGCGGGTTCGTCGTCGGCCGCCGCCAGTTGTCCGGCCGTCGAGGTCGAGGGTTCGGCCGCCGGCAGAGATTTAGCCGCCTGTTGCTGCCCGCCACAGGCCTGTAGTGCAAAAACGAGCCCCAGAACGAGAAGTATCCGCGCAAGTGCTTTCATGGTATGCCCCTCCGGTGAACGGGTGAAACGGTCCATCGGTATTGTAGTCTGTCGGCGGCTGTTTGCCAAGTGAGCGGGGGGGAGATGCTGGGCCCGACGCGGATTTATGACCTCGGCTACGAGACGCTGAGTCGATTGTTCAGACGGTTGTTTCGCATGTAAAGCCGCGACCAGTGGTCGCGAAAACCCTGGGTGACCGTTTCCTGCGCCTCTGTTCCCTGCGTTAGTGACGGCATCACCCGATCCTCTCGTTGGCCAGGGCGTCTCCCGGCTTTTCCGCGACCACTGGTCGCGGCTTTGCATATTCGGGCGCGACCAACGGTCGCGGCTTTATGACTCCCCCGCTCTCCCCTGCTCCCCTGCTCCCCCGCTCCCCGCTACGGTCCTTCGATCGGCGAGGCGACGGTGATGCTGTGGAAGACGGCTTTGGCGTCCTTGGTGTAGAACCCGACGCGGCCGTGCTTCAGCGTGGCGTCGGTCTTGGAGATCATCGCGTTGTTCACACCGGCCTCGATTTTGTCGCCCTTGGCCCGCACGCGGAGGAAGAACGGCGTGACGCCATAGCCCAGCATCAGCTCGGCCGGCATGGCGCCGACGGCTTCGGTAATGTCGGCCGTGCCGAGCACGGTTTCCTTGTCCTTGTCCTGGAGCACGAGCCGGGCCTTCTTCTTCGCCAGATCGACGGCGAGCAGGTAGCGCCGGTCGGCGTCGTGGCGGAACACCAGTCCGACGGTGCCCGACTTAGCCGAAACGAGGCTCCGGATCTCGCTGTCGTAGACGTCGTACCGCTGGAGGATATTCATCCGGACGTTCGGCTCATCGGCCGACTGGACGCAACCGCCGGGCACGACGGGCCAGGGGACGCCCGGCGCCCCGTCGTCGCGGGCCTGCCACAGCCCGGAATTCTCGGCGAACGGATCGGTTACCCAGAACGACCGCAGGCTGACCTGCTTGCCCGGCTTTCGCTTCTCGCCGCCCGAGACCGCGGTCACCCGCACGTCGTCGAACGACGCCCGAGAATCGACCGAATAGAACCCGATCCCGCCGCCGAGGATTCGGTCGGTGGTGGCTTCGAGTATGACCTTGCCGTCGAGCAGGCAGACGATCTGATTGCCCAGGGCCTGGACCTCCATTTCGTACCACGTATCGCCTTTGACGCGGAACGGCAGCGACCGCTCGGCAAGGATCTGCCAGCCGAACAAATTGTTTGAGTGATAGGCAAGCTGGACCTTCGAGGTCTGGCGATGTAGCCGGAACAGGGCGAAGCCGTCTTCGGTCGCGCGGAAGATCAACCCCGCCCGGCCGTCCGCTTCGTTCATCTCGATCCGCACGCGGGTGGAAAAGGCGTAGTCGGTCCAGTTGGGGTCGCCCGTATAGACGGCATGGAGCATCTCGTTAGCCTCGAACTGGTGGAACGTGCCGTCCTGGACGTACCATGTCCGCTTGTCCTCGCCGCCGGTGTCTTGTCGCCAGGGCTCGACGGTCTCGGGCTTATCGAATTTTTCGGCGAAGATTTCCTTGCCGCGTTTGAGGACCTTCTGGGCCGATTTTTCCATGTCGGACGCCGTTTTGGCGTCGGCGGCTGCGGCTTTGAGTCTGTCCCAAAAGCCGCCCAATCCGGCGGCGGGTGCCGCGGGCGGAACCACCTTCAGCACGATCGTCCTGCGAGGCTTGAGCTTCGCGTGGATCTTTTTCCCGTCGTGAAGACTGATCTGTTTTGCCCAAAGGCAACGGTCCGCCGCGGCGACGGCCAACCGCCGATGGCCGCCTTCGACTTCGGCCGTCAGCGGGGTCCGGCCGAGCGGCTCCGAGTCGAGATAGACGTTCGCCCCTTTCGGTTCGGAAGTAACGGTAACGCGGCACCCTTTGCCGACGTTGCAACCGGTCGGGCATTCCTTGAGGAATTCGGTAAGGCGCGTGACCGGCACGGCGAAATTGACCCGCGAGGCGCCCAGGGCGATGTTGGTCACGCCGAGGACCTGGCCGTTGTCGAGGATCAGCGGTCCGCCCGAATTGCCGCGGTTCACGGCGGCGTCGAACTGGACCCGGTCGAGGTTTCCCAGGTCGTCGTGCCGCAGCGAGGTGATGTAGCCGCGGTTGACGCTGATCTCCGGACCGCGCTGCAACACCGAAAAGAGCGACCCGAACGGGAAGCCGAGCGTCAGGACGGGCATCGTCTCGACGATGCTCTTCTCGGCGGCCAGGGTCAAGTGTGGGCACTCCTTTCGGTCGACTTTCAGCAGCGCCAGGTCGCTTTCCATGTCGGCGGCCAGGACGCGGGCGGGCAGGACCTCCTGGTTGCGCGCCCCCGACCGGAAGATCACCTGCACCTCGTCTCGCCGCATCGGCACCGCCAGTCCGCCGGTCTCCTGCAACGGGGCGATGACGTGCCAGTTGGTCACGACCCGCCCGTCCGGCGAGATCACGAACCCGCTTCCCGAGCCCTCCCCCTTGATCTTGTTGTCGAGGTAGGACGCCTGTTTCACCTGGACGAAGACGGTCGCCTCCTTGGCCCGTTCGAGGACGGCCCGTTCGAGGACGCCGCTTCCGATGACGATTTTGTCGGGCCCGGCGTCGCCCGGCTTGGCGGCGATGGAGGTCAGTCCGATCAGGAGCAGCAACACGCCCGCGAGCAACAGGGAGACATAGCAGAAGACCTTGGCCGGTTTCATTGGCGAGTTCCTTTCCGGGAGGCGTTTTCGAGAGAAGCTGCCTGGTTCCCGGCGGGTCCGGGGGCAGCAGAATCAGCCCGTTACCGCGATTATACACCAATGGGCAGAATTTGCGGAGCTTGTTCGGCGGTGGCTTCTAGCAGGTCGCTAAGTCGTTTTCGGGCAACGGGTTGTGTTGGCAGTCGCAGGGGGCCGTTTTCTGCGAACCTGCCCCGCAACAGCCGCTTCTGGGACGCGTTTTCCAGCAAATAGCGCCCATCTTTTTGACAAATGGGCCCCATCTCTAACCTGTTCTGCGACCTGCCGTGGTAGAATCCGGGTATGGAAAGCGCCGGGATAAAACCGGCATGGAGTCGCGAATGAAAGAGTCGTACGGGAAAGGTCTAGCGAACCATCCCGGCCCCAAGCTATGCGGCGACGGGGGTAACTCCGTGGCTGAAGCGTTAGTAGGGGTACACGCAGGCTGGGTATCCAGTTCCGAAATCCATTTTCCGGTGTGCCGACCTTGTCATACCCTTCTCGGAAGCCATCGCCTCCCTACCTACTCAAACAGTAACTTGCTATCCTGTTTCCTAAGACAACACTTCTTGAACTTCTTTCCACTCCCGCAGGGGCAGGGATCATTGCGCCCGACTTTGCTGCGTGCGGGCTGCTCCGGCTCCACGTACTCGTAATCCGGTTCGTCGTCCCCACTGTCCGGTTCCTCGGCGTGTCCGGTAAAATCGAAATCGCTCCACGACGCAAACCAAGACCGGTAGTCTTCGAGCGTCTGTCGGTTGCGGTTCCCCTTGCCAAGTTCGAGAAGCAGTACCGGCACCTCCCATTGGTCGCCACCCTCTTGAACATCGCACATCACGCCGTAGTCGTCGTCTATTGGAAAGCCGTCCGACATCCCCACCACCGACACTCTGTGAACGATACGTTGTTTGCCGTCGTGATGCGAGTATGTTGCTGCAAACGGGAAGTCCAGCTTGGTCTTGAGATAGTCGAAGTATTGTTGCAGGGACGATCCATTGACCATCGGAACCGCATCGTCTGTAGTCACGCCCAGGGCGGCTCGAATCCGGTCTTGCTGCTTGCTGGGGTCAAGCGGCTTGGTCTCGATATTGCTCGGCTCTTCCAGAGACAATCCCTCGCCCATATCAGGGGCAAGTTCTTCTTGGCCCATCACTACTTCGTCAAGAGTCAGCCCGTCCTGCTGGGACCGCCGCTTGTAGATCGGGTGCATGTGGTCAAGTGTAAAACGGTTCAAGACGATTGTGCATTCATCTTCTTGAACCTCATTCACCGTTCCAGCCCACCCACCCAAAGGCAGGTCGGGATAGTCGGGATCGGCGACACCGTACTGAACCCGCACTTGATCTCCGACCCGAAACGCCTTCTGTTGGCCCTTGTCATACCACTCACGAAGGGAAGCCAATTCCTCGGTCGTTACCTGCGGCTTCATTTCGCTCTCATAGCACTGCTGTATGAGTTCAAAAAGCTCGGGAAGAAGCGGATCATCAACCGGCACTTCGTGGAAGAACCGATGCTCCAATTCCTGCCCATGGATCATCGCTTTCCAAAGCACCTGCGCCGTGCGGGTGGCGATGTCTTTGCCCAGGTTCGTGCCAAGGGGACTGTCGACCAGGGGTGCGGCGAACTTTTGGAACAAACCCACCAGTTCCGATTGGGGTTTCGACATTTGGCGTCTCCGTACTATGTCTGGACGAGTTCGGCGTTGAGAGCCTGCGGGCGAAGACCCGGACTGCCCAGCATTATCTCCTGGGGGAGGCAAATTGGCAATACCTTCTGTTTCCTGCTACGTGGCCCCACTTTGCACAGTGCAAAGTCCGGTGCTGGTGGTCAGGTGAGCTTTTGCGAATAACGTGTTACAGTCGATTGGCCAAGAATCTTTGTCAAAAACTTAACGATGTTTGAGGTTAGTAGTATAGTGCTCATGATGCCTCTCCAGGTAGGTTGTGACCTGAGAAGCTATGTGGACTGTTTGAAGTCTCCTCGTTCGGGTACTGTCGATATAACCCGCCTGGGCCAGGACTTGAAAGACCGACGACCGGAGACGTTTCCGGGTGGATTCGCTCCAAACCGGCATCTCGGGATCACGGCCCCGACAGTCGTCGAGGAAGGGTTCCCAAAGCTGGGTCTTCAGGACCTTGCTGAAGACTCGGTACTGCTCCCGCACGACCAAATCGAGGAAATCCCCTACAACCTGCCGATTGTTGTGGGGCGGCCAAGAACGAACAAGTCACGTCGCTTTGAACATCGGCTTGACGAAAACAGTTTCCGCATCAAGGGCAACTCCAAGCCGTTACGGGCGTATATGCAGAGCTATTGGCATCGAGGCAAGCGGCTGATCTACGATGATGCCGAACTACTTTGGGCGGATGCCAATGGTAGGCAGCTTATCCGGCAGGCAGGAGAAGAGAAAAGGACTTGGGAGGTGTTCCCAAGTCCTTTGGCAGTAAATGCTTGCGACAACCAGAAAGCTGGCAGAAGAAGCTGGGGAACTAGGATTTGAACCTAGACTAAGTGATTCAGAGTCACTCGTGCTGCCGTTACACTATTCCCCAGTGCTGGCGGGTTTGACCGCGGGATGGCTGAGCGAACATCTAACACCCGAAAGAATAAGGTGAGCGGAGGCCTTCGTCAAGGGCAAGGAAGCTGTAACGTCCGGGCGACGCTACTTGACATGATGCGGCGGGGCGGCCTTTTGTGCGCCCGCACCCAGTCCGACGCCGGGGATGATGTCGCTTGCCGTGCCCTCGCTGAAGTTGAAAACCGTAAATCCGCCGGCCCCGAGCCGCCGGGCATGGTGGATCTGCCCCGCGACGCGATCGGCCGAAAGCCGCGAATTCGACGCCGTGGCCCCGATGCCCGGATAGACCGGAATCTGCTTCCCAACCAGCCGAAGCTGGTTCGTCACCAGGTTGCAGAACGTCGTGTCGCTGTTGGTGTAGTCCATCGGGCAGACGAAGTCGAGCAGCCCCGCCTTGATCCACGCGGGCCAATCCTGGGCGACCGACTCGCGGCAGCCGGGGTACGAGCCGAAGACGGCCGCGGAAATCTTCAGTTCCGGCCGGAGCTTCTTCCCCTCGCGATGGACCGCCGTTACCAGGTCGGTGATCTGCCGGCATCGCCACGTTGTGTACCGGTCTTTGAGCGAGCCGTGGCGGCAATCCCGCGGCCAATCGGCCACTTTGCGGCCCAACTCCGCCTCGAAACGCCGCCGGCACCCGTCGCAGAAACAGACGTCGCTGCCCGGGTAGCGGATGTAGTCAAAGTGCAGCCCGTCGACCGGGTATTTCTGGGCCACTTCGAGCATGCTCTCGAGTTCGAGTTTCTTATTGGCCGGATGCGAAGGGCAAAGCCAGGGGTGTTCTTCGCCGCGGGAGGTGCGTTGCAGCCGCCCTTCACGCCGCATCTTGTCGACGAAATCCTTCGGTGCCCCGGACAGGTTGTAGTTGACTTTCCAGACATGGACTTCCAGGCCGTGTTTCTTCGCGGAGTCGCAACACTGCTTGATCTGGTCGCCGTACTGCTCGAACGTCGAGCTGCGGGGAAGGATGTCGCTTGGGTAATGTGCGCGGCCGCCCCAGAGCATATTCGGCAGGATCATGTTGAACCCGTTGTCGGCCAGGACCTTGGCTGATCGCTCCCAATCGCCCGGATAGGCCCCGGTGCCGGAGTGGTTCCAGGTGGCACGGCCTTCGCGCTTCGGGCTGGGTTGCGCGTGCAGATACGCATCGGCCAATTCCGTGTGCGCAGTGCGCGCGGCGGAGACTGCTTCAGGGAATCTTCCCGCACGGGCAAGCTGCCCCGCCTTGTTGCGGGTAGCCAGACCTTGGACCATCTGCTCCGATGCGGCGCGGTTTCGGCTACTTTCGACAAAGGTCCGCACGGCCGCAAGGTCGTCACAATGGCCGATTTTGCAGGTGTGCTCCAGCGCGGCCGCGGCCATTTGTTGCCACAGCGACTCGTCGAAGTGCCCGAGGATGGCGGCGAGCATTTGCTTCTTGCCCTCGGGGTCGTCGGAGAGGATGATGTGGCTGAAGTAGGCCCCGCGATCGCTCAAGAGCATGGCGGCACGCCCGGTCGGTTTGCCGTCGGCCGTGTACCACCGCCCGATTACCCGGGCGTTGTGCGCAGCCGGTTCGGCGGTGGCGATGTTCCACGAGGCCTGGCGGACTTGCTTGGGCAACCCGGCCACGTCGGGCGCGTCGAAACGGATCAGCGCAAGATCACCCGGCTCCTTGCGGCGGAAATACTCGCCGCGCTTGAAACCCAAGAGCGTGGCAAGCCGCGCGGGCATCGAATAGCAGACGAGCACCTTGCCGCCGCCGGCGACGAAACGTTCCAGTGCGGCCACGGCGGCGTCGCTCAATCGCGGATTGTACGCCAATATGGCAACGCGGCGTTTGCCCAGGGCGCCGTTTATCATGGCGGTCTCGTCCACGGCATCGGAACCGAGCCCCAACTGCAAAAGCATCGCAGCAACCCGATCGGCCGTTGCCCGGGCGGATGCGATTTCTCCGTCGCCCCGTTTCCCGCTGTCGGGAACCACTAATGCCACGTCGTGCGAGACGGCGGCCAACCGGCGGATCAGGATCGCGGCATCGATAGGCTGCGCCCGCCACGCGGCGATGCGGATGCCGTCGATCTTGTTCCATCCGGCGGGTGTTTCTTCCGGCCGGAAGGAGGCCTTCGAGAACCGGATCGTCTGCCAGCCTTTCTTGCCCAGACCACCACCGGCCCCATACCAACCGTCGCCGCTACGGAAGTAGAGCGTCAGGTGCTCGACCGATTCCGGCCGGTCGCAGGCAATATCGAGCGTGAACTCGCCGGGCGAGGCCAGATCGAGGCGGACGTTCCGATCGATGACGATCCGGCGCAATTGGGGATCGGTGGCGAACGGGGCCGGTACTCTCAGGACCGGCCGCGTTTTTCCCTTCGTTTCGGCAGGAACACGAACCACCTCGACCGGCGGGGTGCCCGACTTGGCCACCCAGGCGTTTCGGGCAGCGGCAGCATTTGGGTAGGAGAAGTCGTCGATTGGCCGTTCGCCGCCAATCAACCCTAACAGGAGTAAGGCCAATACGGACATGATTGGAGTCTCCAGATTGTGTTAGCAAACCGACCAAAATGGATTATATGAAACGCGATAGATAGGGGTACCGTTTCAATGAGGCGAGCGGCAGGTGAAGTTTTCCCCGTAGCTACGGTCGCCAGACCGTGGATGGAACCGAATTCCACCGTCTGGCGACGGTGGCTACGGGTAAAATTCTCTTCCGCCGCTCGCCTTATCAAAGGAAGCTCAAGTGCCCCACCGGATTTGACCGGAAATTCTACACAGTGTCTGAAAAGGGGGATGACGTGCCCCACATGTGGGTGCATCAAACCGCAACAAATTGTCCCAACATTGTACTAAATTGCAACATGTGCCTCAAATTGCCCCGGAATGCTTTTCGGGCTCATGTCGGGCTGGGGGCGTGGAAGGGCATAAGATGTTGGACAATCATGCTTTACGACAATCCGGCAGACATAACGTTCCCGAGCAGCATCTGGCACGCACATTGCTAATAACTGTTACCGCCCAACCCCCTATGGTCAGGTGAAGAGGCATTTGGAGAGAGGACAGAACGATGAAACCCCTCAGACGGACATTCGGGTTCACACTAATCGAGTTGCTTGTGGTAGTTGCCATAATCGGTCTTATTATGGCGTTGTTGCTGCCAGCCGTGCAGAGAGCGCGGGAGGCCGCCCGTCGGACTATTTGCAAGAACAACCTGAAGCAGATCGGCAACGCCTGCACGGCCCATGTTGAGAAGCACGGTTATTACCCCTCCAACGGCTGGGGAAGCAAATGGGTCGGCGATCCGGACAAGACCATGGGTCTCGAACAGCCCGGCGGATGGATTTACAACATCCTGCCTTTCCTGGGGCTGGATGTGGTCCAAGACATTGGTGCGGGCAGCAGCAGCAAGTATGACGATTTGGCGGAGCTGAAATCGTATGTGATCCCGCTGTTCCATTGCTCCAGCCGTCGCAAGGCCGTCACGTATCCGGGGAGCGAGTCCTCGTACAACTCGGCAACGCCGGCTCTCGTTGCCAAGACCGATTACGCGGGCAACGGCGGCACCTCGGTTGCCTACGGTCCCGGCCCCAATATCAGTTGCCAAGGCTCCTTTCCCAACTGCACATGGTACATGACCGAGCCGGACGCGGTTTGGAATTACGATCAGGTCAAGGGCAACGTCCGGACGAACTTCAACGGGGTCCTCGGTTTGATGGCCCAGGTCAGGCCCGCCCACATCTACGATGGTGCAGATCGCACCTTCCTCGTCGGCGAGAAGTTTGTCAACCCTAAGAAGTACAAGAAGGGCGACGACACGTCGGACAACAACACGATGTTCCAGGGGAACGACGCCGACATCACCCGCTGGTGCGGTTCCGGATTGCACGTGATGCACGACTACAACTCCCCCGTGAGCGACCTGAATTCCTTGCGTTTCGGCAGTCCTCATTCGGCCGGCACTTTCTTCGTTTTCTGCGACGGTCACGTGCAGTTGATCGACTATGGCATCGACGCGGTCATCTACGCGAACCTGGCCAACCGCAAGGACGGCGCGGTCTTCGGCGACTTGTGGTCCGGACAAGACGTCGGGCCGACCAGAACATACGAGTAACAGGTACCGAAAACCCCCGCAGCGGATGCGGGGTTTTTTTGCGCAGGAACCCGGCAGCAGCCGGCCGCAATGCTGCGGGGGGATTGCTTCACAAGCCCAACCGCCGGCGGGCTTCGTTCGCCCAGGGGCTGCTCGGGGCCCGGTCCAGGAACGACCGCCAGTGCCGCTCGGCTTCCCCCCGGCGGTCCAGCTCGTCGAGGACCCGGGCAAGGTGGTAGTGGACGTCGGCGTAGCCGTTGTGGTATCTCAGCGCCCCTTCGAAGGCCGCGACGGCCAATTCGTGCTCGCCGGTCTCTTCCAAAACGCAACCGAGGTTCGCACGGGCCTCGACGTAGTCCTCGTCGAGTTCGACCGCCATGTAGTATCGCTCGCGGGCGGCGGCCGTCTCGCCCCGGCGGTAGAGCAACTCGGCAAGCAAGAAGCAGGTTTCGGCTGATGGTCCCCCGGCGGCCATGGCGGCGCGATACATCTCGGCGGCGGCGGCCAGTTGGCCGTCGTCTTCCAATTCGGCCGCTGCACGGCACATCTCCTCCGGCGTGGTCGCCTTGGAAAACGGCTCGGGCATGGCAACCGTCGATTCGGCCGCGGGTTGTTCGACCGCCGCTTCGGCCGCGTCGAAGTCGAACCGCAATTGCCCGCCCGGCTCGACCAGCCCGTCGCCTTGCCGCAGCAGGATCTCCTTGCCCTCCACCATAACCGATAATTGGGCCAGCGGGCGCTCGACCCCCGGCAGCAAACGGGACAAGGATGCGAGTTTCTTTTCGATCTGCCCGGGCGAAGCGCCGGCTGCGAGCAACTCGGCCAGTCGGCGGGCCGTGGCCACTTCCTGGAAATCGAAGTAGGGCAGCCGCCGCACCTCGCGGACCGGCACGATCAACCCGCGGCGATGCCAACGGCGGATCACCGCCACCGAAACCCCCAGCAACTCGGCCAGCATCGCGGGGGTGTAGAGCCGCTGGATGTCCTGCTCCACGTCGACCATGCCGAGCCGTTGCCAGAGTTGCGTTTCGGTAACGACTTCCAAGGTGCCGCGTTCGATGGCGTCGCGGGTCGGCTCGTCGAACCATTCTTCGAGCCCGCGGTCGGGTACGGGCAATTCCTCTTCGCCGACGACGGCCAGATGGACCGAGGCATCGGGGCCG
>Ga0180432_10003614_pt1 | contig 21844 bp, 21 predicted proteins | sample SS_ome_10_FD_132414 | JGI IMG/M metagenome (GOLD analysis project Ga0180432, IMG submission 132414) | Hypersaline lake sediment archaeal communities from the Salton Sea, California, USA - SS_1_MS_2 metaG | ecosystem: Environmental > Aquatic > Non-marine Saline and Alkaline > Hypersaline >...
CAATGTTAAATTCGCTGCGAGGGGCTCGTAGTGCGCCACGGAGCGCCAGCGGAGTGGCGCAAAGCCGCACTTCACTGCGTTTCGTGCAGCACTACGAGCAAATCTAACATTGTCGTACTAATCGTCGGTACCGCTGAAGAATCCGGGCGCTTCCACGCACTCGTAGCGGAAGGCCTCGGCATAATCGGCGCCGATCTCTGCGCCCAGCTTGGCGTTGACGCTGCGCATACCCATCTCGATCCACGGCCGGTAGTCGGTAGGGTCAATGGGGGCGAACTGCGCCTCATCCACCCCGGCCGCGCGGGCCTGGTCCAGGAATTCGTCAACGGTCAGCACCATCTGACATTCGTAGGCGTAGAGGGCGGCCAGCTTTTTGTCCATCGCGCTGCTGATGTCCACCAGCCTGTTCGTCTGCCAGCCGGCCTTTGAATACCAATATCTTTCGGTGACGCGATGAGGTTCCAGTCCCTCCGCCAGATGTTCGGGGTGGTAAAGGGGGAAATGGGAGAAGGAGGCGGCATCAGACGTGGCCCAGGCGATGGCGCGATGGTCGGGATGATCCTCGAAGGGAGCAAAGGGGTCCCAGGAAAAGATGACGTCGGCTTTGAGCTGGCGGATGAGGCGCATCACCTGGCCGCGCAGGACGGTCTGTTTGGCGTCGCACAGGTCGCCGTCCACGTAGCCGAGCATAAAGACGCCCCTGGCCCCCAGGGCGTCCGCTGCTGCTTCCGCCTCTGGCCTAGCAATTCCCTTCAGTTCCTCGGCCGAGAGGCGGAAGGAACCCCGGTCGTTGTCGGTGGCGATGACCAGGTAAACGTCGTGCCCCTCCTCGGCCAACTTGGCCAGGGTGCCGCCGGCAAAGAACTCGGCGTCGTCGCCGTGAGCGGCAACACTCAATACGATCTTCTTTCCCATAGTTCCTCCCCTTGTCTATAGCAGATCTGGTGTCAGTTCCCGGCCAAAATCCTCGATCAGATATGCTGCTTTGGATGCCCCACCCAAAGCCCCCATTTTCTCGCTGATCCGTCTGGCGTTCATTGTATAAACAGGATCAGCGAGAACGTGCTTGATCTTGGCCCGCAGTTCTTCCACCCGCACGCGCCTCTTTCCCCAAGCGTCTTTGCTCGGCACGATAAAGTCTCCCGCCCCCACGGCTGCGACCCGCCGCGCGTTGCTTTCACGCTCGGAATAGGTGGGAACGATGAAGGCCGGCGTTCCTGTGTAAAGCCCAGTATATACCCAAATCACTGGCCTGCCTGTCTACTCACTCACTCGCCCCAGTTTCTCCTTGACTGCCCGCAACCGCTCGCCGTGCAGCGGGTAGAAGAACAGCGTCAGGATCGCCAGCAGCGAACCGACGACGACCGGGACGCTCATAAAGACGCGAAAGCCAGTGGCGACCGTCTCCGGCTGGACGGCCAGGGTGGAGTCGTACCCATAAGCGGCGCTGACCCAGCCAAACACCATAGCCACGAGTGAACCGCTCAACGTGATGATGAACTTGCTCATGCCAAAGTACATGCCCTCGCGGCGCTGACCGGTCCTCACCTCGTCCTCGTCAATGACGTCGGCCACGATCACGTCCCCCATCAGGATCAGCCCGGCCAAGCCCACGCCGATTAGAAAAGAGCCGACGACCACGCCGACGGTCGTCTGCGCCAGCGCCAGCGGGATCACGGCCAGAGCCATCACACCGTTGGCGATCATCAGCGTGGTGCGGGCCTCAAAGCGCTGGGCCACAAAGCGCCGCCAGAACCAGAGCGTGGCCCCCGCGCTCACAAAGGCGGTCGCCAGGATGATCGAGGTGGTGGATTCGTCCGCCTGGAGACTGTACTTGGTGAAGAAAGCGGCCCCTGCCAGCAGAGTGTTCGTGCCAAAGAAGCGCAGCGTCTGGGCGAGCACCACGGTGACAAAGCTGCGGTTGACAAAGGTGGCTTTGAGCGCCTCCCCCAACGGGAGTGATGCAGCGGCGATGGAGCTTTTACGCTCGAACATACCCCGCAGGCCGGTGTATATGGCGAGCACCACGATGACGGCAAAGATGACGCCCATGGCGGGCCAACCCAGGCTGCTGTACAGCAGGGGCGGAGTCGCCACGCCGATGAGCAGGCCCACCACCTGCACCACGTTCATGCGCACGGCCACGTCGGTGCGTTCAGCATAGGTGGTGAACATCTCTGGCAGCAGCGAGTAGTAACCGGTCGAGACAGCCGTGCTCAACCCCTCCCAGAGCCAACTGAGGACGACAAAGTAGATGAGCAGAAAAGTCGGCTGGGAGATGCCATCGAAGGGCGCCATCCAGAGCAGGGCAAAGGTGAGGGCATACGGAGCCGCCCCGAACATGATGTAGGGAATGCGCCGCCCCCAGCGCGTCTTGGTGCGGTCGGAGAGGTAGCCCAAGACGGGATTGTTCGCGGCGTCGTAGATGGCGTAAATGAACATGGCCGTGGCTGCCCAGGCGGCGGGCAGGTGCTTGACATCGGTGTAGTAGAACAGCATAAAGGCGCCGATGGCCTGTGAGGGGATGGTGTTCCCCAGGTTGGCGATGCTATATAGCCAGCGTTGCTTGTTGGTCGTCGTAGTCGGTGCGGTGGATTCTATCGTCATATTGGGCTGCCTCCTTTTTGCGTCATTTCTCTCTCCTGGGATACGTGTCTCACGATGTTTCGCTAGATCTCCAAATTGAATCATCCCATCAGTAATGAATGTTGATCAGCGTCCCCACCTCGGCCCAGTTGAAGAGCCATTCCGCGTCCGGAGTGGGAAGGTTGACGCAGCCGTGGCTCATCGGGTGGCCAAAGTTGCCGTGCCAATAGGTGCCGTGCAGCCCATAGCCCTTGTAAAAGTACATCACATAGGGCACGTTGGGCAGATAGTAGTCGAGACCGCTCATGTCGTCGTAGCGCAGCTTGACCCGGACGCGAAACTGCCCGGCGGGCGTGGGGGTATACGGCAGGCCGGTGGAGACGAGAATCGTGCGCAGCAGTACTTGGCCTTCGTAAGCGGCGAGCCTCTGATTGGTCAGGTCTATGTCTATCCAGCGCGCGCCGCCTCGCGCGTCGTCGTGGACCGATAGAGGGGGCAGCGGCGCTGGAGGCGGAAGCGGCGGGGCGGTAGGTAGAACGGGGAGTGGCGTGGGTGGAGGTGTGGGGGTGGGTGTGGAGGTGTGGGTGGGAGTGGGAGTGGGGGTGGGGGTGGGGGAGGGTGTGGAGGTGTGAGTGGGTGTGGGAGTGGGAGTGGGTGTGGGGGTGGGAGTGGAGGTGGGAGTGGATGGAGATGTGGGAGTGTGGGTGGAGGTAGGGGCGAGCGCGGCCAACACGGGGACGCCTGCCAGCAAGGACCAGGCCAGAGTCCCGGCGACGATGATGACCAGCATGCTCAGTGCAAAGGCGGCGGCAGGCCAGTTCCACCAACGGCGAGCCTCCGGCGCGATGGGTGGGGGTGGCAATTGCTGGGATCTGTGCCGGGATGCGCGGCGGCGCGCCCAACGCAGCGCGGCGTGAGCGCGAGGATTGCCGGGGTCACATTCCAACGCACGGGCGACGTAAGCCAGGCTGGCGCGCGCGTCGTCACTGAGCCAGGCCATCCACAGTAAAGCGGACACGTTGGCGGGATCCAGCGCCAACGCGGCGCGAAATTTGCGCCGCGCCTGGATGCTTTCACCGGCGCGGGCCGCGGCCTGGCCTTCCCACAGCAATGCGGAAACGTGGTCTCTCATCACACTCTACCGGCCCTCACCCTCGACGAAACAGACGATCCCATCAACGATGCCCTGTGCCACCAAATCGGCTCGCTGGGTGAGTATGTAACGGTCGTTCAACATAAAGCCGGTCTCAATGATGGCGCCTGGCGTCCGGTTGTCAATCTCGTAAAAGGTGTGATAACGAGTCATATCGTAGGTGATGCTGTTGGCGTGAAAGTACATGTTGGTGCGGGCAGCATAGCGCCGCGCCAGACATTCGACCAGTCGCCCTTCCGCTTCCGGCACCATGCTGTCTTCGACACTGGCGACTTTGAACCCGCTGGCCGGCGGATCGGCGCCCTGAAACTCCTCACAGGAATCGGCGTGGATGGAGACTAGCGCGTCGGCCCGGTAATCCCGCAGGCGTGAATCGTACTCTTCCAACAAATCGGCCTGGTAGCCTAGAGATTGCAGCAGGTAAACGGCTCGCCGGGCGACGTCGAGATTGATCTCGACCTCAGTCAGACCGTCGGGGCAGATCGCGCCCGTATCGCTCCCCCAGTGACCGGCGACGATACCGATGCGCGGCACGGAGACGGTCGGCGTGGCGGGAGTCTCCGTGTGAAGGTCGGATGAGGGAGTTGCAGACGGGGCGCGCGAAGCAGCAAGGGGAGTGACAGATGGAGACAGGAGCGGGGTTATCTCCACCGCGCCAACTTGGGGCTCCTCCGACTCTTGCAACCCATAGAACGTCGCGCCGATGGCGGCGATGCAAGAGACGACGACGACTAGGCGCAAGGCGACGAGCGCAGAGCCTAGCGAATCTTGATACGCAGCCGATGCGTGACCGCTCGTTCGCTTGACCAAACCACTCCTCCTTTGCCCTTAATCTTACCCTGGAATGAGATGGAAGTCAATCGTTCGATGGCCTGCCAGGGCCTCTTGTATCTGCCGCCCGTTCAAGTATAATACCTCTTATACCGATTATGTAACTGCTCAACTTGGGCTTGTGACAGAGTTTCACAGAGAAACGCGAAGAAAAAGGTATTTTTGTTGTATTCTCTGAATCTCTGTGCCTTCTCAGTCGGATGTAGTTTATCCGCCGGATGTAGTTTATCCGCGTTCTCTGTATCCAAACAGAATGGCCTGAGCAGTTACCCGATTATTCGAAATTAGCGTGACCGCCCATTTTGCTCGGCCTGGATTGTCAGATCCAGGCCTCAGAGTTAAATTGCTTCGAATTATCTGGTACGTTGCCGGATTTGGCGATCCGGCAGGAGCTTGTAGGGACTTTTGAATAATCGGCCTGCCAGTGTCCAGTTGAAAAGGTACCCTTGCTCGCGTGTGAAAATTGATGCGCATCGCTCTCAATTCCTGGTTCTGGAACGAGCCTACCACCGGCAGCGGGCAGTACACCCGGCGGCTGGCGGAGCACCTGGCTACCATCGCGCCGGATCTGGAGATCGTGCTCGTCGCGCCCGAGAGCCGGATCCCCGATCCCCCAAGCGACCTGCCAAGAGTCGCCCCAATTCCCAACCTGCGCTTCCAACTAACGACCAGTCATCGTCAGCTACCGGCTGCCCTCGGCAAGGTTTGGTTCGAGCAGGCAGTTTTCCCCCGCACGTGCCGCCGCCTGGAGGCCGACGTCGCCCACGTGCCCTATTGGGCGGAACCGCTGTATTCCTCTCTTCCCACCGTCGTCACCATCCACGACCTCATCCCACTACTGTTGCGCGAGTACCGGGGTGGGCCGCTGGTGCGCCTCTACACTGTGCTGGTCGGCCAAGCTGCACATAGTGCGGCCCTGGCTCTCACCGATTCAGAGTCCTCGCGGCGAGACATCGTCACTCACCTGGGGCTGCCGGTCGAGCGCGTGCGCGTCGTCCACCTGGCCGCTGGCGAGTCGTATGCCCCGGCCCCCGCCCCCGCCGACGGAGAGATACGCGCTCACTACGGTCTGCCGGAGCGGTACATACTTTACCTGGGCGGCTTTGACGCCCGCAAGAACGTCGTCACGGTTCTCAGAACCTACCGTTGGGCCGGGCCGGTCATTGGAGATGAATGTCCACTGGTCATCGCCGGGCGGCTGCCGGAGCGGGATACGGAATTCGCGCCCGACCCGCGCTGCCTGGCCCGGGAGCAGGGGCTGGATGAGGGAAACACACGCTTTATCGGCTTTGTGGACGAAGCGCACAAACCCGCCCTCTACCGGGGTGCGGCAGCCTTTATCTTTCCCAGCCGCTACGAGGGGTTTGGTCTGCCGGCGCTGGAGGCCCTGGCCTGCGGCACGCCGGTCGTAGGCAGCAACGTCTCCTCGCTGCCCGAGGTCGTGGGGGATGCCGGGGTGCTGTTGCCGCCGGACGACGCCGAGGGGATGGCCGGGGCGCTGATCCAACTGGCGACCGACGAGAGCTTTCGCGCCGAGTTGAGTCGCCGCGCACTGGCCCAAGCGGCCCGCTTCTCCTGGGAGCGCACCGCGCGGGAAACCCTGGCCGCGTACCGAGATGCAATGACAGGAGCAGTGTGACGAACCCTGCCGGAACGATCCGCTGCCGTGTCCTCTCAATAACCTGGGGTTTGCAAGGCGAGAAACCAGGTTTTTGCCGCTCCGCTTACAGAAAAACCTGGTTTCTTTCCCCGAATTATTGAGATGATACCCGCTGCCGATCTGGCCCACTAGAACAAGGCCCAGGCGATGGGATAGCCCCACAGCAGAGTGACGACGGCGCCGGCGACGATGAACGGGCCGTAGGGGATGTGATCGCGCAGGGTGCGCACGCGGGTGACGAGCAGAACCAGGCTGACCGCCGCTCCAATGAGGATGGTCAACACCAGCGCCTCGATGATCAGCGGGAACCCGACGATCAGCCCCACGAACGTCGCCAGGGTGACGTCACCACCGCCCAGCGCCCCGCTGCCAAAGACGGCGTTCCCCACCAGCGCAGCGGCGAAGAAAAAGGCAAAGCCGATCGCGCCTCCGAGCAGCGCGAAATCCCATCTCATCCCCGGCGTGAAAAAACTGGCGACGACGGCAAAAACTATGGATGGGAACATCACCACGTTGAGGATCAACCGCCGTTCGATATCGGTGACGAGCACGATAGTCAGGATGGCGCCATATACGAGGTACAAGACCAACTCGACGGAGGGGCCGAACCTGAGCCAGAGGTAGCCATAAGCCGCCGCCAACCCAGCCTCGACCAGGGGATGGCGCAGGCCGATCGGGGCATCGCAATGAGGGCAACGGGCGCGCGCTATCAGGTAGGCGGGGATGGAGAGCCACTGCTGCCAGGGGCGGTCACGTCCGCAATACGGGCAGTGAGGACGGGTGAGACCGCGTCGGGCCGGGAGGTCAGAGCCTAGCTGGTTGACCAGGCCTCCGACCAACAGGCCCAAGAGCGCAAATAAAATGACGGTCATGTCCGTTCCTACGAATCCACCGTGATCAGGTCCTTGAGCCCCTCAAAGGTTGCCGGCCCGATGCCCGGCACGTTCTGAATGTCCTCAATGGTCCCAAAGGGGCCGCTGGCCTCGCGGTATTCCATGATGCGCTGCGCTGTGGTCGGCCCGATGCGCGGCAACGTCTCCAGTTCCGCCGACATGGCCGTGTTGATGTTGACCGGCGTCGTCGCCGAGTCTCCCCCGCCAGAGACCAGCGACGGGGGGTTCTCTTCCCCCTGGCGCGGCACGTAGACTTGTTGTTGATCTCGCAACTCTACGGCCAGGTTGATGCGTTCCAAGTCGGCGTCTGCGGCCGGGCCGCCGGCGGCCTCGACCGCGCCCTGAACGATGCTACCCTCGGGTAGTTTGTAGACGCCGGGGGCGAGCACCGCGCCGGTGACGTGCACGCGGATGGGCGACGGTGCGGGGGGTGGAAACAAAGTCGCAGCGGGGAGGGCGGTGGAGACGACGATGGGCGTATTCGATTGAGGACGTGGGGTAAAGTAGCCGACCACGCCACCCACGATGAGACTGATCACCGAGCAAACGACGATGTAGCCCCGATACCGTGCAATTCCCTCTTGATTCATCGCCCGCCCTCCTCCGTTCTAGACGCGCAGTGCACTTGGAGTGCATCGCACCTGTAAATCACGCTGCTCGCAATACCTCCAGCAGCAAGCGCACACTGTTCTCCACGTCCCTCTCGTCCACCATCTCAGAAGGAGTGTGGACGTAGCGGCAGGGGATGGAGAGACAGCCGGATGGTACGCCAGAGCGCACCAACTGTACCGCCGCCGCGTTGGTCGTGCCTCTGTCGAATACCTCCAACTGATAGGGGATGTGGCCCTTTTTCGCCCGCTGTATCATCAAATCTCTCACCGCCGGGTGGGCGATCATCCCCCCGTCCTTGATCAGGATTGCCGGCCCTTTGCCCAATTCTACCGCCATTGGGCGGGCCTCCGGCGTGTCGCCGGTGGTAGTCACGTCCACCGCAATCGCCAAGTCGGGGTCTATGCCGTAGGCGGACGTGCGTGCTCCCGAGAGCGTCGTTTCCTCCTGCACGCTGAACACAAAGTAGACGTCGTGTTCCGTTTGCTCCAGCCTGCGCAACGTCTCGATCAATACCGCGCAACCGAGGCGGTCGTCCATTGCTTTGGAGATCAGGCGCTTGCCCTGCGCCTCGAATGAGCGCACGAACACGGCCGGGTCGCCCACGGCGACGGGGCAATCGTCGCGGCTCGTGGCTCCCACGTCGAGGTATAGTTGGTCAAATTTGGGGACCCGGCTGAGATCATTGCGCTTGCCCTCGATGCCGATGACGCCCACCGTTCCATCGGCGAAGGCCACCCGCCCACCCACGTGGTTGAGCGTGTGCACACCGCCGATGCGCGTGAAGCGAGCAAAGCCCCGCTCGTCCACAAAAGTCACCATCACGCCAATCTCGTCCATGTGGGCGTCCAGGAGGATACGGTTGCCTTCGCCGCCATGCTTACGGGCGATCAAGCTCCCCAATGGATCCACCCGCATCTCGTCGGCCAAAGGCTCTATCTCGGCGCGGATGATGTCTCGGATTTGTCCCTCCGTACCAGAGGGGCCAAAAGCGCCCGTCAGCTTGCGAATCAAATCTCTCATCAGCGTCTCCCTATTTCAAGGTGCGCCGCGTGAGGCGCAAGAGAGATTCGCGCATCAGCCGCACCGTGTTATCAAAGTCTTTCAGGCTCAACAGGGATACCGGACTGTGAATGTAGCGACATGGCACGGCCACCGTCACCGAGGGCACGCCCGCGCGGGTCAGGTGAATGGCTCCTGCGTCGGTGCTGCCGATGCCCGGCTGCTTGAACTGGTATGGAATATCCAGCTCGTCGGCGGTGCCGGTCAGGAGCCGCACCAGCCGCCGGTCGGCGATGAAGGAGTGATCCATCACCGTGATCGCCGGCCCCCGGCCCAGCTCGGTGGTGGGGCTGCCATCTTTCTCTTTGGGCGTGTCGTCGGCGACCGTGCCTTCCAGCGCAAACGCGCAATCCGGCTCGATGGCATAGGCCGCCACTCGCGCCCCGCGCAACCCAACTTCCTCTTGAACGGTGAAGGCGGCGTGCAGATCGAAGCGGAAGCGCTGGCCGCGCAAGAGTTCAATCAGTACCGCGCATCCGGCCCGGTCGTCGAACGCCTTGCCGCTGACGGTGGAGCCCCAACGTGGGCTTTTGCCCAGGGTGCGGAACTGGGTGGCAAAGGCGGCGTAGGTGCCCAACGGGGCCAGTTTCTGGGCCTCGTCCTTGCCCTTGGCTCCGATGTCCACGGCCAGGCTCTTGATTTTGGCGACTTTATCGCTCGCTTCGAGCAGGTGAATCGGCCTGACGCCGACGACGCCGGGGATGCGTTCCGGGCCAACGTAGAGCAGGACGCCGGGCAACAGGCGGGGGTCAATGCCGCCGACGGTTTCCACTTGCAGGAAGCCGTCGTTATCGTGCCCCACGACCATCAGGCCGACCTCGTCCATGTGGGCGGCCAGCATAACGCGCAACCGGTTGCGCCCCGTCCCGCGCTTGAGGGTCAGGAGGTTGCCCATCGTGTCCACTTGGAACTCGTCCACGTGCTCTCGCACCGCGTCTAGCACGATGGCGCGTACCTTCCCTTCGTCCCCTGAGAGGCCAATTGCATCCGAGAGTGCTTGCAGTATCATATCTCGCCTACTCGTTTTTCGCCGAGGTATCACGGGCCAGCTTTTCCAAGAAATCCTCCTCCAGCCCGGCGATGAACCGGGCCAACAGCCGCCCGGCCCGCTCGATGTCCTGCGTGTCAAGCGTCTCTACCGGTTGGTGCATGTAGCGGAGCGGGAGAGAGATGAGGGCCGTGGGCACTCCTTCCCGGCTGGACTGGATGGCCCAAGCGTCGCTGCCGCTGTCGCCCGGGATAGGTTCGATGTGATATGGGATTTCGTGGGTCTCGGCAGTCTCCTTCAATCGCGTCACGAGGCCGGGATGGAAATTTGGCCCAACTCCGATGGTCGGCCCCTCGCCCAGGGGAAAGACGCCCGCCTCCGAGACGCCCGGCTGCTTGCCAAAGGTCGTGTCCAGGGCCACGGCCAAATCCGGCGCGACGCCATAGGTGGCGGTGGTGGCTCCTTTCAGTCCCATCTCCTCCTGTGCAGTCGCCACGGCCAGGATGTCCCAGGCGTGACGCATACCGGCGAGTTGCTCTAACGCCAGGGTCACGATAACCACGCAGGCCCGGTTGTCCATCGCCTTGCCGGCCACGCGGCGATTTTTCAACTCGACCATCTCGCGTCGGACAGAGATCAGGTCGCCGACCGAGACCAACTTTTCGACCTCTTCCGGCGGCAGTCCCACGTCCACGAACAGTTTGTCCCAGGGGACGGTTTTGTTGCGTTCCGCCGCCGGCAAGACGTGGGGCGGGCGGGCGGCCACGATGCCGGGTAGCTCTAGTCGCCCATGGACGCTCATACAGTGGACGCCCACGCAGTGGACGCCCACGCAGTGGACGGTCACTTCGAGGCCCAGCATTACCCGCCGGTCTGTCCCGCCGACCTGTGTGATGCGCAAGAAGCCTTTTTCGATGCCGGCCACCATCAGCCCGATTTCGTCCATGTGGGCCGCCAGCATCAGTTTGGGGCGTGGTTCCTCTCCCGAGCCGCGTTTGAGGGCGATCAGGCTGCCCAGCTTGCCCTCGTGCATCTCGTCCACGAAAGGGTGCCAGGTCTGGCGCAGGAACTCGCGCGCTGGCTCCTCAAAGCCGGATATGCCGCCGACCTCTGAAAGTTGTTTTAGCAGAGAGATGGTTTCCACGCCAGTCTCCTCATATATCGTAGGCTACCGCTCTGGCCCCTCCACTGTTGGCGTGACGGTCGCCGTGGAAGTGAGAGTAGGGGTCGCCGTGAAGGTGGGGGTAGCGGTAGGTGGGACAGGTGTATCGGTGGGCGGCGCGGGTGTGTCGGTTGGTGGAATGGGCGTGTCGGTGGGCGGCGCGAGCGTGTCGGTTGGTGGAATGGGCGTGTCGGTGGGCGGCGCGGGCGTGTCGGTCGGTGGAATGGGAGTATCGGTGGGCGGCACGGGTGTGTTGGTTGCCGTCGCCGTTGGGGTGGCGGTGGGAGTTGGCGTGGAGGTGTCAGTCGCCGTCGGTGCGAGCGTGGGCGTGAGTGTGGGCGGGAACCACTGAGTGGAGGTTGGGGGAAGCGTCTCCGTCGGCTCTGCTGTCTCTGGGATAGGGGTGACAGTGGGGGACGCGGTGTGCGTCGGGGTTGGGGTGGGCTGCCTGGCCTCGGGCTTCAAAGCAAGCATTGAGACGCCGATGCAATAGCACGGCAGGGTCAGGAGGATGATGCTGACCAGCACCCAGTGAATAGGGCGCCACTCGCTAGTGTTGTACATTGAGTAACTCCGTTGTTGGTGCGGATTGCATTATGATAGCATCTTTGAGGGTGCTTGTCAACGCGGTTAATTTCCATTCGTAAGGGCCAAGTTTGAGCAGGCTTTACAGTTTGGCCTCTCGTTCGAGCTCGAACGGGTGGCCGGGCGGCAAACCCGGCCTACGTCCGGTGGACGACGAGCCGCCGCACTTTGACGTCTTGGCCGCCAAACTGGTACTTGTAGCGCTCGTCGCCCTGCAAAAAGTCGAACGTCGCGCGCCCATGCTCGATGGCGTGGCGGATGCAATAGGCAATGAGGACAATGCCCGCGCCGAGTTTGGGAAACGATTGCCAATCCAGCCCCGAGTTGTAGACCAGCACGTGGTTATCGTAGATAAAGTTGAGGTAAGCGGCTGCCTTTTGTTCTTCGACCTTGAGGAACGTCAGTTGCAGCCAACCGGCGTCGTATGCCACGCTCGCCAGTTGCCGGAAAAAGCTGCGCATACGGGGGGTGAGGAACTCGGCCTTGTCGGGCGTGCTGGCGGCCATCAGATCCACAAAGTGCTCGATTTCGGTCGCCAAATCGTGCTCCGGGCCGACGATGTACCAGTTTACTCCGGCCTGAGCTTCTAGGCGGCGCATTTTGCGCCGTATCTCGTGCCGCTGTTTTTTGCTCAGCATTTGCAGGTACTCGTTCCAGGTAGCCGGCAACTGCACGATCGGGCAGACGTCGTCTAGGGCTGTCGAGAAGGTCCAGCCCCGCGCCTCGGCCAGGGAGGGCAGCAGTTCTAACGTGGGCGAATCCTGGTGGATGTTGCACAGGTCGAGTATGTCCCACTCCACCCCGCCCCGGGCCAGATAGTCCACCAGTGTACCGTAGACCTCATTCTCCCACCCCTGCGCCACGATGAGGTCGAGATAGTCGGCGACCTCCACGCAGCCGACGGTCGCCATCACCCGCTGCCCGCGCGCGTTTTCGGTGACAAAGAGCGGCGCGATGCCAACCAGATTCCCGTCGTCGCGTGCGGCCAGGATGAGCAGTTCTCCTTCGCCCAGGTAACGCCACCAGGTGCGCTGGTATTCTAGCGTGAGAAAGATGGTGTCGGCGGGGGAACGGTGCAGCAGATCGTTCCACTCCCCGGCCAGGGCCTCGAAACCGCCGGTGTCGCGGTAGGAATGTACGGATAGCGTCATTTTTGAACCTCCAAGCGCTATTTTACTACATCGCTGAAACGTTTTCAAGTTGTGAGCCTTGACGCCGGGTCAGGATGGGTTAGAATATCACTCGTCGAAGGTGTGGCGCAAGCGGATGGCAAACATCCGTGGCAAGTTAACGACTTGCCCCGCGTCTATTTTGAGGGTATATCTGTCGTATGAACGTCACTTATTACATTTGGACGATTGGCTGCGCTATGAATGTCGCCGACTCGCGTCGCTTGGCCTCGGCGCTGGAGCGGCTGGGCTATGCGCCCGCCGACCGGCCTGAAGGAGCCGACGTGGTCGTGTTGAATACCTGCGTTGTGCGCCAATCGGCCGAGGACAGGGTCTATGGGCGGCTGGGGTCGCTCAAACCACTGAAGGCGCGGAATCCAGGGATGGTCGTCGGGCTGATGGGCTGCCTGGTGGGCGCGCGCCCCGCGGCCTCACTGTGTCGCCGCTTCCCCTGGGTGGACGTGCTCATGTCCCCCTCGGAGCCGCAACCACTGCTGGAGCTCCTGGCCGAGCGCGGGATGGCGGATGGGGGGCGGGCGCTGGAGGCGGCCGAGGCCGCCCGCCGCTACCGGCTGCAAGATGGCGACCTGCTCCTCCCGGCCCGTGAGCGTGGCGCACTCGTCTCGGCCTACGTCCCGGTCGTGCTGGGCTGCTCCCACGCCTGCTCCTACTGCATCATTCCCTACCGGCGCGGCGCCGAACGCAGCCGTCCGCCGGATGAGATCGTCGCCGAGGCCAAATCTCTGGCCGCGCAGGGGGTAAAAGAGATCACCCTCCTGGGTCAAATCGTGGACCGGTACGGTCTGGACTTGCGGGCGTCGGATTGTAACGCTCCGCGCACACTCGCGGACTTGCTCCGCCACATTCACGAGATCGAGGGTCTGGAGCGCATCCGTTTCCTCACCAGCCACCCCGGTTGGATGACGGACGAGTTGCTAGATGCGGTGGCCGAGCTACCCAAGGTATGCGAGCACGTCGAAGTTCCGGTTCAGGCCGGCGACGACGAGGTGCTGGCCCGCATGCGACGCGGTTACACCGCCGGCGACTATCGGGCGCTGATAGCTCGCATCCGTGAGCGCATCCCTCGGCCCTCTATCGCCACCGACGTCATCGTTGGCTTTCCCGGCGAGACGGAATCCCAGTTCCAGCACACGTACGATCTGCTGGCCGAGTTGCGCTTGGACAAGGCACACATCGCCCGCTATTCCCCCCGCCCGCAGACGTTGGCCGCCCGTCGCTTGCCCGACGACGTGCCGCCCGAAGAAAAAGAGCGCCGTCGCAAGGCCCTCGATGACTTGCAGGCTCGTGTAGTGGGCCAGATCAACTCGCGATTGCTGGGGCAGACGGTCGAGGCGCTGGTCGAAGGCAGGGACGAGCGCAAAGGCCGCTGGTACGGTCGTACCCGCACCTGTAAACTCGTTTTCTTCGAGAGCGAGGAGGACTGGCGCGGGCGGCTGGCGAACGTGCGCATCACCTGGGCCGGGCCGTGGTCGCTGATTGGGAAAATCGAGTAGATTCCTCGGCTACTCGTTCAACCGCTGCACGCTGGGCCGGAGGTCGAGTTCGTCAATCAACTCGTTCAACTCGGCGTCGCTGAGAGGGCGGCCCTGGCCGGCGTAAGCGGTCAGCATCGCCTCCATCATATTGGTGCCAAAGGAACGCCCCTCGAAGCGGGGTGTGGTGGTGATTATCATACGCGCCCCCCGCTCCCGCACCAATTCGACGTTCTCGACGGTGGTGGTGTTGGTGATGATCGTCTTGCCCGTGATGTCGTGGGGCATGTACTTGCGCATGAACATAAAGTCGCCAGCGATCAGGTCTGATTGCTCCCAGTAGCGTTGATACTTGGGTTTGTGCTCTGTCCCTCCACTGCCGTAGAAAATCATGCTCATCGGAAAGTAACTGACGAACGGCAACATCACGCGGGCTACCCGGCAAAAGTTATCAATGCCCCGGACGGGTATGGGGATGCCGAGAGCGATCATCAGGTCGCCAAAGATCACCTCGTCGCTCACGTCACTCACGGCCTGGGCCAACCCCAGCCGATCCACCGCCACCGGCACGAACGCGCAGTGGAAGTGAGGAATGCCGCCCAGTGCCGGCTCCGCCAGTTCCCAGACGCGGCGCTCCAGCGTATGCTTCAGCCCGCGGCCATCAACGACGGGGGTTTGACGGACGTCCTTGATCAGCTTTAGCGCGGCGTGCAAGGGATATTCGCGCTCACCCAGGCGCAGGTACATGTCGGCTCCGCCCATGCCGAACGCATCCACCTGCCCGTCCAATTCGGCGTACAACTGCCGCGCCCTGGGCACGTCGCCATCGGTGCCGATGCGCTCGACGCTAATCTCTTCCCCTTTGAGATTGACGATGACCCGCTTATCGCGGGTGGAACTTCCCAGACTTACACTGACTGCTCTTTTCATACGCGAACTCCTATCACTAATCTATGAATTTACGGACGATTGTACTCGATTGTTTCGGAAAGACAAGAAGCGTATCAGAGGGTGTCGTTTCCTCGATTATCACCCGGCTCTGCTCTTGTGCTTTTTGTAACTTGCCCCACGAACCGGTTGCCGGTAAAATTGCAACACTAGTCGCCGCACATTCGTGGACAATGCAGAGCGCGGCCAAACGGTAAATGAACAGAGATGATGAACCGAATCTCGTTGCTACGAACGGCCTCACGCCTGGAGGCCGCCGTCCTGCGAATTGGAGGGAGCGCCGGGCGAGCAGTCGCCGGCGTGCGCAAGGAGCTGGCGCTGTTCTACCTGTTCGTCGAGCTGGGTTGGTGATTGGTCGTCTCCGCCTTTAGCGCCACCCAGCAACAGGCCATCCTCCTGGCCTTTTTGATAATGATGCCAGAGATGATCTTTTCTGGCTATGCCGTCCCGGTGGAGAACATGCCGCGCGCGTTGGAACTGGCCTCCAACCTGGTGCCGATCAAACACTGGCTAGAGATCGTGCGGGCCGTGATGCTCAAAGGGTGGGTCTGGAGACAATTTGGCCCAACTTGCTGGCGCTGCGAAAACGATTGGCGGCGGTGTAGATGGGGGGCGGATTCCGAGAGCGGGTTCCGCACTGCAATCGCTTCCCCTCACTGGCCCGTTTCCCTTTTTGACTATAATCCCAAACAATCTTATAATCTTGGAGGGTGAGCTGCATGCGAAAGGATCCCTGCTATGGCTGGTGAAACGATACTCATCGTCGAAGATAACGCGCTGAGCCGCAAATTGGTGGAGACCATCCTACAGCTCTACGATTACCGTTTGCTGGTCGCCGTGAACGGTGAGAGAGCGGTCGAGGTCGCCACCCGTGAGAGGCCGGACCTCATCCTCATGGACATACAGTTACCCAAGATGAGCGGGTACGAGGCCACCAAGATCCTGAAAGCGCAGCCCGAGACGGCCCATATTCCCATCCTGGCCCTCACCGCTCACGCCATGGAGGGCGAGCGCGAGCGAGCCGAGGCGGCCGGCTGTGACGACTATATCACCAAACCAATTGACACCCGCGCTTTTCCTGAACAGGTGAGAAAGTACTTGGATTGGCGAGAATGAACGAAATGGAAAACCTGGCGCCTGGGGCGGAACCGATCCAAGATCATACCCGCCGGCAACTGCAACGCCTTAAATGGGCCATGGTGTTCGCCCCCCTGCTGCTGCTGGTGCCTTATGCGGCCTATAAACTGCTGGGGCTGGGGATTCAATGGCACGAGGTGTTGTTGGATACGGTCGTGCTGACCGTGGGCAATCTCGCGCTAGTGCAGATTTCCTTCTTTATCATCTTTCGTTTTTACGCCCGCAGCATGCAGCAGCGCAGGGCATTGCGCCAAAGTGAAGAACGCTATCGAACGCTGTACCTGGAACTATCCGCCCTGAACGGAGTGACCCAGGCCTTGTCCTCGTCGCTGGAGCTACAAGATATACTGGACGAGGCGCTCTCACGTACAGTCCACGCGATGGGATTCAGCGGGGGCTTGGTCGCTCTGGCGGGGCGCGCGGGCGATCTGGCGATCTCTAGCCATATAGACCTGCCCCCTATCCTCGCCGAGCGTCTAGAGTCCCAGGGTATGGGCGGCACGCTGTGCGAATTCGTTTATCGGGAAAGAAAACACTTGAGCATACAAGATTTGCGCGAGGGTGCGCCGCTGGACGTGGGCGAATTGCTGGCATTGGGAATACGCTCTTACGCTGGCGCGCCGATAGTTTACCAAGATCGCGCTTTGGGTACTTTTTGCCTCTTTAGCACCGCCCCTCACCCTCTCTCCGCGAGAGACGATGCACTGCTGATCGCTATCGGTCAGCAGATCGGCGTGGCGGTAGAGAACGTCCATCTCTTTGGCCAAGCTGTGCGCGAGCGCGAAATTGCTCGCACCCTGCTCAACACGGCCGAGACCTTGAGCACGACACTGCGCATAGACGAGTTGCTGGAGCGCGCTTTGGATAAACTACAGGGTATGCTATCCTACGATGTGGCCTCGATCAGCATGCTGCGCGACGAACGCTGCTGGACGATTGCCTCCCGGGGTCGGGAGCGCGTCTCTGGGGGAAGCTTCGCTTTGCAGGAGCGCCCCCTGGTGCAGCGAACCGTGCGTGAGCGACGCCCGGTCATCGTCCCAGACGTGCGGGGTGAACCTGATTGGATCCCTATCGAAGGGCTGGAACAGGTGCGCTCCTGGCTGGGTGTGCCCTTGATCTTTAAGGACCAGGTCATCGGTGTGCTGATGATAGACTCTCATCAGCCCAACACATACGATGAAAAGGCCGCTCCCCCGGCTCTCACGTTCGCTCATCAAGTGGCGCTGGCTATCGAGAACTCGCGCCTGTACGAGCAGACACGGGCGCAGTTGCACGAGGCCACCGTGCTCCATAGCGTGACGGCGGCCCTCTCGTCCACCCTCGATATGGGGCAGATGTTGCCCTACGTGGCCCGCAGCCTGTGCGAGATTCTGAATGGCACCAGCGTCGAGATCTATGGCTGGGACGAGGAAGCCAACACCGTCACCGTCGTCGCCGATTACGCCGCATCCGTGGCCAGCGATAAGGAGCAATCCTCGAACCTGGGCCGGACCTACGCACTCGCCGATCTGCCTTTCGTGGCCGAGACTCTGGCCCAACGCCGCCCCTTGCAGATACGGGTGGACAGTTCCGAAGCAGACCGGCGCGAGATGCACCGGCTGGAAGCTCGCGATGCGCGGGCCACGCTGCTCTTGCCAGCAGTGGCTGGAGACCGCGTACTGGGCCTGGCCCAGGTTTGGGATAGCCAGACCAACCGCCGCTTCACTGCGGGCGAGATCGCGACCGGTTACACGCTCGTCCACCAGGCGGCCGTCGCGATGGACAACGCCCGGCTGTTCGAGGAGACCCAGCGCCGCCTGCGCGAACTGCGGCTGCTCCACGACGTGGGGCTGGCCGCTGCCTCTGGAGTGCGCCTGGAAGAGACTCTGCAAGCAGCCGCAGAGGCCTTGGCAGCCGAGTTGCCGGATGTCCGGGTGGCCCTCATGCTGTTGGAGCCGGAAAGAAACCAGTTGCGCATAGAGGCCAGCACCGGCTACCACCCCGATACAGTCGGCAGCTTGCGCCTGCGAGTTGGCGAGGGCATCACCGGCTGGGTGGCGCAGTATGGCAGGCCGGCCCTGGTGCCCGACGTGCAGTCCGATCATCGCTACATCGAAGTGGCGTCCGACATCCGCTCCGAGCTGTGCGTCCCCTTGGCGGCCGGCCCGCTGATCATCGGCGTCCTCAACGTCGAAAGCCCTCACGTCAACGCCTTTACCAAAGATGACCAGCGGCTGCTGAGCACACTGGCCAGCAACCTGACCATGCTCGTGGAGCGGGCGCGCTTGTTCGAGGAAGTGGAGGCTGGCAGAGTCGAGTTGCAGCAGCGAGCAGAGGCGCTGGAGGAGGCTAACCTCCGCCTGAAGGAACTGGATCGGCTCAAGGATCAGTTCCTCGCCAATATGAGCCACGAACTCCGCACTCCGCTCAACTCTATCATCGGCTTCTCCGAGGTGCTGATTGACGGTTTGGTGGGCGAGCTGACCCCCGATCAGCGGGATTGCGTGCGGGACATTCACTTTAGCGGAGAGCACCTCCTGACCTTGATCAACGATATCCTCGACCTATCCAAGATCGAGGCCGGGCGCATGGCGCTGGCCCCGGCCGCCGTTGATGTGCCGGTGTTACTGGAGGAAGTGCGGGTCACCATTGCACCACTGACTGATAAAAAATCGCAGGCGCTGGAAATAGAATGTAGCGATGATTTGCCTATCCTCGTCGCCGATCTGCTCCGCATCAAGCAAGTATTACTGAACTTGCTCAGCAACGCCAGCAAGTTCACTCCCTTCAATGGTAAGATCACTCTCTCTTGCCGTCTGGCTGACCCGGCAACGGTGCTCTTCTCCGTCCAAGATGCCGGAATTGGCATCAGGTCAGAGGATCAGGAAATCATTTTCGAGGAATTTCGCCAAGTGGATGGTTCGGCCTCGCGGGAGATGTCGGGTACCGGCCTGGGATTAGCTATCAGCAAACGGCTGATCGAAATGCACGGCGGCCACATCTGGGTCGAAAGCGAGTACGGGCACGGCGCCACTTTTTCTTTCCTGCTCCCGCTCCACGGCCCCCCGGAGGTGAAACCGGAGACCTCGCCCAAAACCGCGCTGCTTCCACGAAACAAGACGGTGCTGATAGTCGAGGACGACCATCAGTTCAACAACCTGTTGGCCTTTTACCTGCGCCAGGAAGGATACACACCCGTGCAACACTATATCGGCGCGGGCGTGCTGGAGCGAGCTCGCGAACTGCATCCCGCGTTGATCACCCTGGACATACTGCTCCCCGATCAGGATGGTTGGGACGTGCTGCGGGCGCTCAAGTCGGACCCTCGCACCGAAGACATCCCGGTGCTGTTCGTCTCTGGGGTGGATAATGGGGAATCGGCCTTCAGCCTGGGGGCGGTTGATTACCTGGTCAAGCCGATACGGCGCGACAACCTGCAAGCTTTGCTGGAAAAGCTGTCGCCCCCTGAGCCTGCGGCGCGGGCAGTGAAGGTCTTGGCCGTGGATGACGATCCCGAGTTGGTCCCATTGTTGCAAGAGATGTTGCCACCGGCGGTCTATACGTTGCTCGCCGCGTTTGATGGCGAGGAAGGACTGGCCCTGGCGCGTAGTGAGAACCCCGACGTGATCCTGCTCGACCTGATGATGCCGGGTATGAGTGGTTTTGAGGCGCTCGAAAGCCTCCGAGCGGACGAGAAAACGACCGACATCCCCGTCATCATTCTAACCTCAAAGGGCCTGACCGAGGAGGAACGCGCGCTTCTCGACGATCACATCCAGGGATTGATGAGCAAGGCTACTCTCACCCCGCGATCACTGCTGGAGGAACTGCGTCGCCTGGAAACGTAAAAGTCAGTAGTCAGTAGTCAGTAGTCAGAAGTCAGTGGTCGGGGGTCGGTTTTGCTCTCGAACACCTTTAGCCACTCTTCGACCTGCTCTGCCGAGAGGTGCACTTCCTGCTCGCCATAGTCCGCTGGAGGCGGCGTGCTCAACTGGGCGGCGAACTCTTCCGACCGCATCACGCGCGCCCCTCTCTCCTGCGCCGCCGCGATAACTTCTCGGTCGGACGACACCACCGTCAGGCCGCGCGGGTCGCGCGCCTGGCGGAGGCGCTCGCGCAAGATACCGTCGGCGGTGCGGCCAGTGGAAGCAAAGACGACCTCCACGCCCCTGCCGGAAAGCTCGGAGCGTCCGCCCGGCAAGCCGTGATCGAACACCACCGTGACGCGCTTGCCTGCGCGGGCGCCGTAGGAGCGCAAGCGCGCGGTCAATCTGGCCTCGTCGTCCGGGTCGTCCAGCCGCAGGTCGTTCAGCTTACCGATGAGGTTGTGTCCGTCAATCAGGAGTGGCATGACGTTTACGTTGCTGACTGCTGCTGCCGGATCAATGGGCGACCCGGCGCGGCTTGGTCTGCGCAGTCGTCTTTGGGGGCTAGAGCGCTACTTCCACGTCCAACGCCGAGAGCACCTCGGCAATGGGGTTGATTATTGTAACGGCGTCAGAGCCGGCAAAGAGCAATCCCACTACCCGTTTATCCATATCCAGCACCGCCGACCCAGAATCGCCCGGTTGGCTCATTGAGCCGGCCATCAATTGACCGGTGAAGAGGGCGGACCTGCCGCCATAGTCAACGCGTACTGTGGCGTCAATCTGGGTGATGGCGCCCTGGGTATGGCCGGTGGTGCGCCCCGATTTCTGCACCTCCGTTCCCAGCGTGGCCGTGCCGCTCCCGGTCGGAGCGCCGATGTCGAGAATCTCGTTCCGCACCAGGTCTGGCGAGAGGGGGCGGGCCAGAGCAGCGTCCACCCTATTTTCCCCCGTGGTCTGCTTCACCGCTTGGAGTTGATGGCTCGAGCCAAACGCTCTGGCGACATAGTTCAGCAGCTTGGCAGAGCCTCCGGCGATGGGACAATCCGGCTCGGTGGTGCCAAAATCTATGGGCACGTAATCGGCCAACGTGGCGATTTTGTCGTCGGCCGTGCCGCCATCGGCGGCCCCCGGTTGGAGGATGGCGTCCCCCTGTTCGCAGTCGTTGCTGTTGGCCAGTACGTGGTTGTTCGAGAGGATGAACACTTGCTCCCCCCGGCGCACCAGGCAGCCAAAGGTGCCGGCCGTGATGCGATAATGCCCCACCGAGACGCCGGGCGGAACGACAGGCCGCCAGCGGTCGCGCGGCGATTGGAAGGCGCGCAGCACGCCCGTCTGTACCACGTCCGTCTTGACGCCGTCTAGCGCGCGCGGCACCATATCTTTTGCCGCCAGGGCGGAGGGGGCCACCTTGCGCGCGACCGAGACGACGAGGCTCAACTCGCCGGTGTTGACTCCCTGGCTGATCTTGTAGCCCAGGCCGACCCCCACGACGTTGATCTTGTTCAGCAGCTCGAAAACGTGAGATCCTTTCACTTGCCTGACTTGAGCCATCAGTTCTTTGGTCATTTTTATCTCCTTTCGTCACTGGTGGTTGCCACTAAGCCTGTTTTCCGCACTTTATGATAGCAAGTGTTCGTAGTAAGCGCGGATGCAGACATCCGTCCGGAACGAAGTAGAGTGCCATCGAACGCCACTCCGCTACGCGCGGATACACGGTATC
>Ga0180432_10003615_pt1 | contig 21844 bp, 27 predicted proteins | sample SS_ome_10_FD_132414 | JGI IMG/M metagenome (GOLD analysis project Ga0180432, IMG submission 132414) | Hypersaline lake sediment archaeal communities from the Salton Sea, California, USA - SS_1_MS_2 metaG | ecosystem: Environmental > Aquatic > Non-marine Saline and Alkaline > Hypersaline >...
ATAATCGCCGGGGTTCTCCAAGAAACAAACGGGACTGTCAGATATTGCTTTGTGGACCGCGATTATTGCACCGCCCTTGGGTGTGCTGCAGACGACGACTTCGTAATACATTCCAACATACGCGAGATTCGTTACTACTATAAAGCCCACGAATACGAGGGCTGGCAACTGGACTCGGACGGGTGGAACGACACGCATTGCGTCAATTCCTCGGAGTCCGAAATCAAGTTTAAAATCGTGGACAAATACGGGTTCACCGAAGAAAACAACGGGCGTTTCTCAATAGGCAGCCTGTTTGACATGGGCGCAGTTTACATCGGGTTTGGGGCAACAATCCTAATAATGTTCTTCATATTCTTCATTGCGCCATTCCTTTATTTAGGGTATCGGCTCACTCGAAGGGGGGAATAATGAAAACATGGACCGCAACCGCAACAATTTTGTTTCTCTTAATCATTAGCGTTGCGGCTCAAGTTCCCGACGAGTGCGTGGGGATAAACGCATATAACCGGGCGTGTGAGAAGTGCCAGGATTCAATAGATGCGGGCGTTTCATATCCTTACGGGGAATGTTGCGAGTGTGTGGCAGACCCCGGTGACGTTCCTTGCGACTTTGCAAGAATCCAATGCTCCGCAATAAACACATATTGCAATTCCTTTTGCATCGACCCCTCACAGATAGTCCGGCCCTTTTCGTCATGCCCCGAATGTGAAGGGTGCGGCGACTGCGATAACGCAAACGAGCTTTGCGGAACAACGGGCGAATGTTGCGCCTGTAAAAGTTCCCCGTGCTGCGAAAGGACCGAAAACCAATCGAGCGACTACAAAGACGAGGGATTGACCCCGGTTTATCGCAACGCATCAACGATTGTGGGGGACGTTACAGACAACACGGTGGAGCCTAACAACCTTAACCTTGCCGGGTATGCGGGGGCGCAGGACTGCAAGCTTGGGGGCTTATGTTGCACCTGGTCGCCCCCGACCCCTTTGTGGAACGCTAACCATTGGGGCGAAAACTTGTGCTATTTCTTTTTGCCCCCGAAACTTGACTTCGGATGGTTGGAGATTCCAGATATAACGGAAATTTTAGAACCCTCTGCAATTGTCAATATTGGCGCAACAACATGGTCGATTGTAAACCCCGCCAATTTCTTTTACAACATAAATTTCATAATACAATGGACGATACACGAGGCAGTCAAGTTCATAATCGGAACAACCGCGTTTATCCTTGAATTTTGGTTGTGGTGCTTCTCGATAATGGTTGTCGTCAATTACGGTGCGGATTTATGGGGGCGCGCCCTTTCGTCCTCGGAGAACAATAAAATAACATTCTACGTTATGATACTGGCCTTAATCGTCGTAATCTTCGAACCGATAGCGGGGTGGCTCATCTCAAGCATAAGTTAAAATGGCGGCACTACCAGCGATAACGGCGGCGATGCTTGCGGCATACAGTTGGATAATGGGAAAGGTGGAGCTTATCTTTTCCCTCATAAACGGGGCCATAAATCTTTTTCGTTCATCCATCGACCTTGCCCTTGCCCCGGTAAACTTCATGCGCCGTGAGGTATTGGGGACCGCAAACCCCATTGTCCCGGTGTTCGTCCTTTTCATCGTCCTATTAATCCGGTTCGCAATGAACACGATTCTTAAGGGATTTGTGGAACTCATTTTTTAAAGGGTAGTTCCTATTAGTAACCGTTAGAACAACAATGAAAAAACTGGTTTCATTGCTGATATGCTTTTTAATTGCTACACTTGGAACTGCACAAACCGAAGAAATTGAGGAATGGAAAGACCCTGCCAACCAACCAAACGCATTTGTCCAGGAACTGCACGACATTTATTACTACGTCCAGCGGGCATACAACGAAAGCCGGGACGCTAAATTAAAGGTCGAGCAATTCACGGAGGAAGTAAAAGCCGCCAATCGTGCGGAGCAACAAAAGATGCGGGGCGAACTATTCCTCATTTTCATTTTTTTAGGCATCTTCACCCATTACCAGCAAAAGGTATTGGCACACAAATTCCACATTCGCAGAAAGAAACAGATTGACAAAATCTGCAAAGAGCTTGAGCAGTCCAGCGAACAACTTAAGGCGGCCCGCCTCGTTTTTGATGCAAACGCCGGGGAAATAGCAAAGAACACCGAAAACAACAACATGGCGTTAGACGCGCTGAAACGCACCGAAAACGTAAACAATCAAATCTTAAGCCAAATACTCAACGAAACTAAAAGAATGGGTATAATCCCCAACCGCGCTGAAAAGGTACGGGACGTAATCGGCAACGTCGCGCTTTTGACTTTTACTTTCTTTATGTGGTTTTTAATCATCACGGCGGCAAAATACGCGATGACGATGGGGTGGATTTAATGATCGGTGAGGAAATGGCGGCAGCAATAATAAAAGTGTTTGTCGCCGTGTTCATTGGTTTTATTCTAATCGGCATTGGTCTTGCAATCGGCCTGCTGATTATGTACTTCTCAAAGAAAAAGAAGAAAACGCGAGAGAAAATAGATTACGAGGAAAAGCTTAACGAAGCCCTTGCCGCATACAAAAACAACCCGGATTACCAGCGAATCACCGAAGTCGAAGTTATCCCCGAAGTGTTGCGCGGCGACGAAACGGGGGACGTTATCGGCTCATATCAATATCGTTTGGGCAAGGTCGTCGGCATAAAATATATTTTCAATTCCGCGAACCCGGCAGACTTCGAACACCTGCTTAAGAAAGCAGAGCAACAGGTATTAACCGACCTTTCACCGGAGGAATTGGCTCAATATTCCAGCAAGCTTTTGTTACTCGTCGCATACAAGCACGAGAGGGGCAAAACATCATTTTGGCGACCCTTTGACAGAAACACCGTGTCAATGATTATGCTTTCCGTCGGTCAATATGAATTAAACTTTAAGACTGGAAAAATACGCCTATTCGGGCGCGACGTTGTGCGGCAGCACACCGGACCCTATCAAATCCTTGTGTCCGAAACCGCCGAAAATTTGGCACAAAGAAAAGAGCTTATCAAGCACAACGCAATCGAGGGATTACTTTACGTCACGACGAGTATTGCCCCGCAATCAATAGAGTTTGTGGACCAGGCATTAGAGCTAAACCCTAACGAGGCATCCGAAAGGAAACGCCTTGAAGAAAAGCTCGAATCAATCAAGGAACACATACGCGGGTATCCCGTAGGTCAAACACTTGAGGAAGGATGAAAGGGAAGGGAATAGTTAAGGGCGAATTAAACCCGATTGAGCAGTACGGGCGCGCGTTTCAGTCCAGATTCGAAAGCGATTACATAATTTCCGACTCAAAGCACCCCATCCAAACCATAACGGGCCTCGCGGAGTTTGTCGCAATGTTCGTTTTATTCTGTCTTATTATTGGGGTGATTTTTATATGAGGAAATTAACCAAGATTGCCGAAGGGTTTCTTATACACCTCGATTATGCCAACAAACGCCCCGTCCGTTTCAGGACCAACACCGACTCGGTTTTAAAGCTTATCCAAACGAAATGGAAGCCGGGGGAACTCGAAGCGATGTTTGCCCGTTACTTTAGATCGCTTAATCCCAACGTTGATATTGACGTTTACATTTTTTATCAGACCGACGACCCGGAAAACCTGACAATTGAGGCAATAGAAATTCAAATGACGAACCGCAAGAACCTAAAAAAGTATTGGCGGCGTAGAATATCCCTAAAGAACAAAAACCGGGGGGAAATATACGAGGTGAACGAGTGACATGGAAAACTATAAGGTTCTCGTGGTTCTGCTATTCATGTTCTTTATATCCACTTTCGTTTACTATTATTTCGAAGAATATACCGCCAAATCAGGGCTTATCTTCGGAACAACCGACCCCATTAATCACATGGGCTTCTTGATGAACGTCGAGGACGAGGCCCACCACGCAAATTGGAACTATTATTACGGGTATCATCTCACGGTCCATTACTTCGCAAAACTCATGCATATGCCTTTATGGTCTGCGACAAATATGTTTTTGGCGTTTACCAGTTTGCTATTCGTTCCATTGGGCGTACTTGCCATATCAGACCAATTCGAATTTAAAGATTTTACGTTGCCAGTTACGATGTACGTTTTTGGCACATCGGTTGCGGTTCATTCCCTTTTCGTAGGGTTTTGGTCGCAAGCATGGTTCACAGTCTTTTATCTCCTGGAAGTTGCCATACTTTTTTATTACAATAAAACCGAAAACAAACAGGTATTGTCCTTCATTTGGCCCCTTCAATTCTTCATAACTTCGGCCCACCTTGCCGGGGCGTATTTCAACCTTGTAACCTTGGCGTTGTTCACAATCCTAAACAGGAAAGCTGCAAAGATTACAGTCCCGGCCTTAATAATTTCATTCGTTCTTATCACGGTCCTGTTCAGTTCTCCCTTTCATTATTTTGGGGGGTATTTACACCAGGCGGTCACGGGCGAATATGAATACATGGAGCAACCCAACACGCATTTGCGCGGCATAGTGGACCCCGAACCAACGTTCCCGGCGATTCACTCCGAACTTATCCCAACAATAACGTTTTCCTTGCCCCTAACGTTCTTTTTCTTATATGAACTCAAGCACCAAATCAGAAGCCCTGAAATGAATCGGAAGAACTTATTGATGCTTTTGGCATTAATTGCCCTGCCCCTGATTTTTATCGCGGCAGAACCCAACAATCGTGCCACAATGATAGCAATTCCCTTCGGTTGTATCCTCGCGGCGAAAGGCTACGAAAGAATTATGGACAAGTTCGACCCTTTAAAGCGCGTCGCCCTGCGAATGACCGTGTGGCCCGCGATGTTCCTAATTCTATACATATCCATCAACTCGTACATACTTCACTACTCCGATTACGCAATCGTAATACTCGACCCGGTGATATAATGGCAGACGACATTGGCGACGCGGTGCTTAACGGCTTCACGAATCTTTTTCGGGGGGCGGGAAAATTCATACTTTATTTTGTGAAGGCAGACCGCAACATAAAAATTTATTTCATTAAATTGATTGCCGCCGTAATTTTCGGTATTGTAATGCTAACCGTTATTATCGCAACATATTTGTTACTTGGTTTGTACCCGTTTCTCATTGTTTTGTTACTTTCTATCCTCGTAACTTTGCTTGTATTTCTCGCAATAATCCTGGAGGCGAAAAAAGAAGATGCCGTATAAAGAAGTGTCAACGGTTGCGTCGAAGATTGAACCGCAGTCTTTGTATAACGAACTGCCCGACCATCACTTTAAAAAGAACATTTCATTAACGTTGCAAGAGAACATAAGCGCGGTTGAGGAAATCATACTGCGCGACCTTCGCACAAATATAAAACACGCAATTAAAAAGCGAAAACAAAACCTCGTGGAAATAAAGAAACTAAAACAAAGGGAACGCCCCGCAAAGGGCGAACTAAAACACGAACTTAAATTTAAGATTCGCAAACTCGAAAAGCAGACCCCGCCGGAAATAGACGAGAGAAAGTTTAAGGAACTCGTGGACCTTTCCAACGTCGATATAAATATCAATGAAATAAAGGAAAGCATACGAGCAACGCACAACCTTAAGCCTTGGCGCAGGGCAGACCAAAAGAAGTTGGAACGCTTAACCAACGAGCAATACGCGGAGGAATATTACCACGAACTTCTCAAGAAAGAATCGGACTTGAAGGTTATGGGTCTAAACGCGGGGTTATTCACATACAGCCCCACGGAAACAACCAACATTATAGCAGACGAGGGAACCGGATTTGCCAAAAGGAGAACGAAAAACACAACCCCGCAAAGTCGGTTCGCCCGATAAGTTTACAGCGGAGGTCACGGAGCTTAAGGAAAGCGAACTCTATAAGCATTGGTCAACTTCCATTGCCATTTTCGGCAGGACCGGAAGCGGCAAATCAACCGCGTTAAAATGGCTCGTAGAAGTGTTCTATCTATCAGGCAGAAAGGTAATAGAGCTGGACACAACCAAAAATTTTGAATCCGGCTTTTACAAGTTCAAGGGCAACGCCGAATGGCAGACCGAAAGGCGATACCGATTCTTATATGATTTCGATATGCCCCCCAACATGGTGCAGTCGGCCCGAAGTTTTCCCGTGCAGTTGCTCGTCCCGGCGGTAAATACCCTGGATGAATATGTGCCGTCGTGCTTTGAGTTCTTTAAGATACCCTTTAATAAAATCTCCCTTTCCAACTGGTATGTGTTGCTCGGTGAATCCGCATCAACATCGTCGCAAAAATACTTATTCGCAAAAATCTTTAAAGCCCTGCCGCAAGGCTCCGAGTTCATCGACCTGCTAAACGAGTGCGTGGATTACCTTGCGGGGCAGTCCACCCTTAAGGTTAAAAACAGGGAATTAAAATCGAAGGTCGGCGGCCTCGTAAACATAATTCACCGATTAACGCAACTTTACGAGTCCGGGGTAATAGGGAACAACAATGACAAAAAGAATCTTGACATAAAGAAGATAATGCGGGACAACCACAGGATTACCTGCATTTACCTTCGGGCAATTGAAGATGTGGAGCTGCGAAACGTCGTCACGACTATTCTAATAGACATAATCATCGAGGCCCGCACATACAAAAAGACCACATTCGACGAGTCCGGGCGACCACTCAAAAGGGAACAATACCCGCCCCTTGTCATTGGAATACGCGAGGTTCATGAAATGGCCCCCAACGTAACGGAAACCCTGCAAGACAAACCCGGCGTGTCGGGGCTTCGGTCAAAGGTTGTGGACCTTATGAAAACCGGACGGTCAATCGAAATAAGAATGATTGTGGACTCGCAGATACCATCAAGGATTCACCCCGACATACTATCACAGTCATACACGGTGATGAGCTTTAAGGCAGACCGAAACGACCTAAAGACCATAAAAGAAAGAAAGTCATTCCCCGAAGATTTCTATTCGTATGTTACCAAATTCACGCGCGGCGACTTTATGTTTGTTGCGGAGGGGCCGCAATGCGGTAGCATGGCCCCGCCCCCCGCCTCCGCGTGTTCCCGGGAGCAGGAACAATTCATTGACAGATGGATTGAAACAGGGGGCGCGTTTGTGAAAAACACCCTTGAGCAAAAGACTTTCGACATGGGTATCCAGATAACAAAGAAGAAAGAAAAGCTCGAAACCGAGAGCCCGGACCTTGCGAAAGACGATTTGACACGGGCAATAATAGGTTATGTAAAAGAGCATCCCGGCGTAAGGCGAAAGGAAATATACCGGGTGCTGCCGAAGTCCGACGATTACAAAGGCAAAATTATTCGACGGCTGCGCGATGAAGGGACAATAATAGAGAAGAAACACAAACTCTTTTTAGCCGATTAGGGCAGCCCAAACGAACCAAATACAACAACCTACACAAACATTATCTTTAGAAATTACTAAAGGGCGTGTGCGCCCCCACTCGCTAACCCCTCCTTACTACATAGTCATATCATATGAGTTACTTTCGGTAATTATTATTTTTTTTGAAACTACCTAATTTTTTATTCATTATAACGAATAATTTGATGCCATGAAACGAACACATAGTTTTATAATGCTGATTTTTAACACGTTCTACTTCATGGCAGGGAAGCCCTACACTTCCCGGCGCGGTTGCGGCCTGGTTAATCCATTTTTCCTCAAATGAATAGAGTCCGTCATTACCGCAGCCGCGCTACAAATCACATTAATTCTAAAAGGTCAAAATGCCCCCAAAAAAGCACCGGAAAACCACCGGAAAACCACCGGAAAACCACCGGAAAATACCACAGTCTAACCGCGAAAACGAAATTCTGTTAATAATCGCGCAGAACCCCGGAAAACTAATGCAGAAAGACATAGCAAAGAAAACGGGCCTTAAAAGCTCTCGCGTGTCGGAGATTTTGCGAAAACTAAAGCGCAGGGGGCTTATCTCGCATCATAAAGGCAAACAGATACGTTTCCCCTTTCCGACGGAAACCGGAAAAAAGATACTTACCGGAAAAGTTCTCCGAACCCCACCGGAAAACCGCAACACAAAGTACGCGGAAGCCAACATTCACCTTTATGAATTTTACGCCCCGGTGCGAAAGTGGCACAACGACAAAACTGACACAAACAAAGTTTTCGAAATACCACTTACCAACTGGTCGATGTATCAGCAACACGCGGCTCCAGACAATTGCCTTCGGGTCCAGTTCACGACCAAAGGCGCAAAGATATATCTTGAAGGGCTGGATTGTGAAGAGTCAGAAAAAGGATTCGCAAAACTGCTTAACGCCGTGACCTACGCGATAAAAGAGCTTGAAGAAATGAACCCCGGCTTAAAATTTAGGGTTCGTAAGGACTCAAGATACAACGTCGTTTATGTGGGGAAAGTCGCCCGCTGCCATGTCGCGGTTAAGGACATGGTAATGAAAGGGGTCGTGGATTCCGGGGAAAGCCTGGAAGGCATAGGGACGTACGGCATTGGGCCGGATAAGTCGCCGTGGCCCTGTATAGAATTTCGTGATGGAAATTCTCGCAAATACGCCGACACATGGACGGAGCATATAAGGGGCGTTGTAACAGAGGAAATAAAAAACGATTACTTGCTGCGCGACCACCAGGAAAGTTTAATGCGCGGCGTAAATTTGGTAACGTCAAGCGCAGCGGAGGGCTTCACGAAAATGGGGCAATTCATGGGCGGGCAAATAGGCTATAATGAGTTTTTGGCATCGTCCCTCGGAAACTACAATAAGCGGCTTTCAAAGCTCGAAAAAACCGTGACAGAGCAAAAGAAAAGAAAGCTACGCAGGATAAACTTAATGGATGTTCTAAAGCACGTCCAGAGGCAACTAAAATGAAAGTGACAGAGTTTAACAAGGGCTTCTTTTGGGGCGCATTCTTCGGCTCGCTGGCAATACTTGTCGCGCTGATAATCTTTGCAACGAATCTGCCAGCGCCCGACCACCTGATTTAGTTTCCTTTCGTAACCCCTCCATATTTATTTGATTATAATCAAGAAATAACCATGTGTGAATTAAAGCTCCCAAAACTCAAATGCGCAAAGTGCGGCCACGAATGGATACCGCGCAAAACCCGCATGCCAGTCGTTTGCCCGAAGTGTCATAACCCGAACTGGAAAAATATGATGTCCGGCGCGAGGTGTCCATGATGGCTTACACCCCACAATATTATACTGCTTCAGATATTCAAAACGAAACTATTTGGTTTGCATCAGACGCGGTACTTTTAATATGGATACTATCAGAAGGACTTTTAATATGGGTACTATCATAAGTGCATCTAATTTATCAAATGATAAAAGAATCAAACGATGATTCAACAGACGAGCCTTGACGCATTCCAGGAACTAAAAGACAAGGGGCTGCTCGGAAAGCGGCAATCCCAAATACTTGAAGTCCTCGAAATGATAGGCCCTGCAACAAACATGGAGATAGCTGAATCAACGGGCTGGAGCATTAACCGCGTCACCCCGCGCATATACGAACTGCGAAAGGAAGGGTTCGTCGTCCCGGTGGAACGCCGCCCCTGCAACATAACGGGCAACGAGGCGCACACATGGGGGGTAAAAACATCATGCTAACGCCGAAGCCAATAGACCACCACCCAAAAACGGGGCCGGGGTTCCACCTTTCCCCGGCCCTTCATGTTCAAAATGATGTATGAGGCAAAAACCCAAACGGGATGGATAAGAACCGCATTTGGCACACGGCGACGTTTTCACAGTCGGTGGGAAATAACCCGATACATAGAAGAAAATTGCCCTGGAGAATTAATCGTGCGGCTCGGGGTGTGCTAAATTGCCATTTTCCGACGCGGAATATGAGGACGTTGGACACTTTGATAAGAGCATTTACCTTATCCTGCTATTCTTCGTGGGGGCCGCCTTTATTGCAATCGCCCCGTTTCTAAAAAACCCTGGGATGGTATATGTCATATCCGCAGCGGGCGGGGCAATGATGATTGCAATCATAATCGAATACACGTTGAGTGTGAAAAACATAGACGAATCATCAAAAATGACAAGAAGGGAAAATGAAAATAAAATTTGAAGTTGAAGTGGAACTCACACCAGAAGGAAGAAAAAGGGCGATAGAACAATTAAAAGTAGTGGAGAAATTTATACAGGAACCCATGGACATATCATCAATTGAGTCAAGTAACGAAAAATGACTGATGGAATATCGGATGCATATAGGGGAAAATGTAGTAAATGCGGAGACAAGAATGTTATGGTTGAGTACATAATAATAAATGGAAAAGAAGTTTCCTACTGTATTCCTTGTTATAAAGAACATATCAAAAACGGATAGTGAGGGAAAATGAAAGTAGAAATCGACGGTAAATTGTTTGAGTCCATGATGACCATGCTTTTTGAGCAGCACGATTCTTTAGAAGGGTATTGGACAAAAAAGCAACACGATGACGTATTGAATTGGTGTTGTGGAATATGGTATAATTCCCCACGAAATCCCGAAACCCCCGAATTTTTGAAAAACTATCGAGTAGTAAAGGGGTATGAAAGGAACGGGAAACGGATTCAAACTCATGTAAGGCGACTTAACAAAAGCCCGAAAGAATCAACCGGGGGCCGGAACTTGACAGAATCTAAATCCCCCGACGAAGAAAGGGTAAAAGAAAATAAACGAAATAAACAAAGTGTCAAGTGACGAAAAGAAACTGTTAAAGGTCGCATTATACGCCCGTGTATCGACGGTGGAGCAGAACCTTAACAACCAAATTGCGGCCCTGGAAGCCCGGGCAAAGCGCGAGGGGTGGGAATACGACATCTACCGAGAGAAGATAAGCACCCGGAAGACCCGGCCCGAAAAAGACCGACTATACAAAATCTGCCTTGAACGGGGCTACGATGCGGTTGTGGTCTGGAAAATCGACAGGTGGGCGCGGTCCCTGACAGAGCTTGTGCGGGACATTACGACCCTTTACGAAAGGGGCGTTGCCTTCATATCACTCCAGGACAACATCGACCTGTCGAGCGCGTCGGGCCGCTTACAGTTCAATATCATATCATCCTTCGCCCAATACGAGCGCGACATCATATCAGAGCGCACGAAGGAGGGGCTGAAACACGCAAAGAATGTGGGGAAGCGCGGAAAGGATAAGAAGCCCCGCAGAAAATCAGGTTATTATCGCTATCACGCCACCAAGAACAAAGGGGGGCTGTAAAAATGGGACTTCTTTTCAGTCGAAACGGCTCCAAGAAGAAAAAAGGGGCGTTTATTTACCCATTGCTCTATTCATTAATATACTATTATGATAATATATTATTATGGAGTTACCGAAATTGACTTGCAAGCGATGCGGTCACACCTGGACACCCCGCAAGGAGTCGGTCCCAGTCTGCTGCCCCGCCTGCAAATCACCATATTGGAATAAGGAAAAACTATACAGAAAGAGGTAAGGACAGATGAAACTACGAGCCAAGATTAACCCGGAGTACCTTGAACAAATATTGACCGGCTCCAAGGACTCCGAATATCGCCACATCGACAAGATGATACTCGAAAACTCCGAAACGGGCGAGGAATATATGTTCGAGGTAATCGGAATCGAGCGCGTGAGCAAGATAGCGGTGGGCGAACTACAAAAGAAGTACCCGAAAGTAGGATTCACAAAGACCCGGCCCTGCTACCAAATAGGGTTAGGAGAACGACTTGATAGATGAGGCAAAATGACTGACAAATTAACCCCTGCCGACCTTGAGGCAATACTTTATAGAGTCGGGCGGCCCGCAGACACGCAACGAATAAGGGATATGTACGGCATCGGCGGCATTGACCTTGAGGACCGCAGCAACTATGAGGAAATAAACCGACACAATCAAAAGGTAAACGAAATAATGGAAAGGTCGTACAACGCACTCGATAAGATTCGTAAACTATTATGGAATGATTGAAATGGAAAACAAACACAACCCCATAGACACGGCAATCGAACTGCTCCAGGAGCTACGCGACGAAATGAGGCAGCGAAACGGCATACTTACACGAATTGCCGTTGGCATTGAACGACACAACGACATCTTAACAGATGAAACCTTACTTGTTCAGGTGTCAAAATGATAGGCCGGGTAATGAGCGTGGACCGGGACATAATCGAGTTTATCGTGGGCGGCTCATACCGCATACGTTTGTATGCATCTGGAGAAGCGGTTGAACATGTGATTGACAATCAACTTGTGCAGCGTGTTGTAGATGTCCAAACCAAAATACACGAGGGCAAATGCATTGCGATAAAAATAGAATTAGACCCAGAATCCCACGAAAACGAATAAATCCCCCATTTTTTTCCTTTTTTATACTCTTTTTCTAATAAGTAAACGCGGTGCAATTGGAACGCCGCAGATTGTACAATCGTTCATCCAGGGGGCGCGGGGGAACGTATGCCCCCGCCTAATAAAATTGAAGCCGTTACAGTTGTTAAGTCTGTTAGTATTCGTTTTTTTCTGTTTTAGTGTGGCGGCACAACAAAATTACACAATCGACGGACCCGTGGTCTATTACGATTCGCCTGCCGCGTATCTTTCCGTGAACCCGCACACGGTCGGGATGAACGGCGAAGCGTACGTTCACTTATTCGATAATGAAAACATCGACGCTTACTTCGGATTCGATACTGATTTTCTCCGGCCTTCTTCTCCTGAAATTTACAACCCCCATTATATGAACGATACTTTTTCTTTGTATGTGTGTGACTATGATGGAGGAAAAAAGTGAAAAACACCGCGTTAGTTTTGGGACTGATAATATTCTTCTCGTTAGCGGCGAGCGCACAGATGGTTCGGCCCGCGAGCATAAGCACATGTAAAATCCTCGAAAAATCTTCGTTCTCGTCCGCGTTCGAGCGATGCGACGTCGCGAACGGGAGGGTGATAGTCTACCTCGATTCGCAGACGAAGGAGGATGTGGCCAACTACGACAAGTCAGTATCAAACGAGAAAAACAAAATCAAGTCCCGGATTCTCGCAAAATCAAAGGCAACGGACTGGAAGGACGTCGAGAGCGAGTTCGAGGCGTTCAAGGGCGGCGAATTCCCCTGCCACATCGACGAGGACAAGAAGACCCCCTGTAAATTTGAGACGAGTGTGAGCGTCAAGGACGGCACGGTCTCGTTCCCTCGGAATGAGGGCAAGTTCTATATAGGGGAGAACTCCGCGACGATTTACGTCCTCTCCGCCGAAGCTACGGAGCTTGAGAACTCCGCAGGCTCGGTGACGACCTCGCTCACTTCCGATGGCGACCACAACGTTACGATAGGCAACGGGACGATTACGAGCGTGATTGCTCAAATAAAAGGAGAGTATATATTCACAAGTCAAGATGGGGGTTTCGATTGTGAAGACGAAGCTAATATCACAAGAGCCGCAGAGAGGGTGGATATGGATACTGGGCTTGTGTGGTGGAACGACTCCGGTTTTTACAATGTTTCAGGTTATGATGAAGGAGACGCAGATTCGACTTGTGAGGCAAGTCTATGGTCAGGTTTACTGTGGGGAGATAACATATCTCTGTCATATCTAGGAAAGGGTGGATACGGTTTCATAAACAAGACCCTCGGGGCGTATGCGGGTGGTAGTCAGTATCATTTTATGGAGTCAAATGGCTCACATTTTGTAAGAACTACTGCTTTGCCCTCGGCGTCAGGTGAAGGATATGCGGGGTATCTTGATGTGTGGTGGAATAGAACCCATCCTCAATACATCGTAACTTACACACGGTCTGGGAAAGATGTCAATATTCGGAATCTGAGTGGTCATCCAATATCAGCAGGACAGAATGAAGCGTGGACAATAACAGGAGACTTACACCCAGACGCTGATAAAGCGATAATAGGGATGGCAGGGTCGGTTGAAGATGTTCTGGGGTGTCTCTACGATATTAATTCGTCTGGACACTTGGGAGAACAACTTTCGTGTGTGGATAGACATGGTGATATTTCATACGGATTTAACTGGGAGAATGACACAACTTTTTCAGGTTGGACTTATTATGGATATAGTTGGGGGAAGTATCACATTACATCAGAATCCCCGAACCACGTCAACCTCTCGACTCATGATTACAGCTATAACGAGACTTTCTATCCCGCCGCAGGGGAGACGAACACTACAATAGACCTCGCAGAATACTTCGAGAACGCCAGAGCCCTCGGACTGCTCGAAGGCACGGGGGCAACCCTAAACGCCCTCACGCACATTTCCTTCGACCAAGGGGCCGTAGATGTGAACAGTACTTTTGTCTACAACCCCGGCAACGGTTCAATTCTCACGAAGGTGGTTCAGAATAATGATTCAGAATCGTCTTTTGTTCAGTCCGTGAATGGGACGGAGAATTCAATTCGGGTAGAAAACAAAAGCACGGTGGTTCTCGGACGGCTCGATATTTCATGCGTTACTTTCCCCCTCGAAAATTGTTCCGACGTTTCGGTCGATATGAATGGTACGGTCGTCCTTTCCACGGTCGCCGCAATGGAAAATGAAACCACCACAATATTTTTCACGGACGAAGCACAATACTGCGCTGATGCAAACTGCTCATACCTCGGAATCGACCTTACTATCAATGGTGGTGAAGTGGAGTTTTCCCATGTGAATGTTAAAACATTTACAACCGTGGACGCACTCTACGACGCTCTGACGGTCTGGAATCAAACGGTGGAGTTCATCATCGACCAAACCGAAGCGAAGTGCTACTACCTCGGGGGGACGACCTCGAACGCCCAGACCCCGATAGAGATTGATTACGTCTATCTCAACGATACGGGAAGCGGCTGGTGCTACAATGGTTACGAGTTCACGAGCCTCGAAGAAACTGAAGATGGATGGGCGTGTCCAACGAGTTACAATGTTTCGGTAGGGAGCAGTTGGGGCGACGGGATTAGAGTCTGCTCTCCTGCGACGGTTACGAAGCTTGGATATGGTTACGGGGCGAACTTCTCCCAAACTGGACACTTCGACGACGGGGTGGAAATTTTGTACAATTGGTCCACATGGGCCGAGAGTCCAGGGAACAGGACGCAGATGTCCGGGCAGAGGATAGTCGGCAACGCGACATTCGACGACACGAATGTTACCGTGGACTTCACATTTTACTACTACAATGCCAGCGTAGAGAAGGAGGAGCTTGGAGTAACGGCGCAATGTAACGGCCACCACGCGAACAACACCGCGTGGGACACAATAGGAACATCGGCGGGGGACTTCTACTACTGCCGGGACGACCTCGACGGGGATACGATTTACGACATCATAATTTTTAACGTAACCACATCTTCCGATGTAGATATGGGGGCATATGGGAGTGGCTTCTCCGCAACAAACATAACGGTTACACTAATTGACCCGCTGGCAAACGAAACGGACGAAAGGGAAAACCGATTCCATTACACCATCGAAAACTTGACGTTCCCGGTTCAGGCATCGTTCAATCTTAATGGCACATTCATAGATGCGACGAACATAACAAGCAACGGCACATACTATTTTGATTACACGATTTACGTCAATGGGACTTACGAATGGAACATTACCCTAAACACATCCGACGCGGCGTACACTCCAGCAGCAGCTCACTTAAACACAACAGCATATCACAACACGATTTACTGGCAGATGGTCGATTACTTCGGGCGTGATATGGCGGGCGTTGGAATAACGATAATAAACCATTCAGACAGCACCGACAACACGACATACAGCACCAATGCGTCGGGCCATATCACAATAGACGCGATGCTTATTGATTACGACGGACGAATCCAATGGGGCAACACGAATTACGACAGCAACCTATCAGACATAACAGCCGCAAGCATCGCACACATGAACAAGTATTACGGCTTCGAAGCGACCTTAACAAACACATTGGGGCAGGCACTTGAGGACGTTTACTGTTCCGTCTGGACGGAGGACGAAAGCGGAAACCGAGTAATGACATACAAGACCGACGACCCCGAAAACCAAACCGGAAAGCCCCACACAAACGACAACGGGGTTTACGGCTGGCAGATATTCATCGACCCGGCAATATATCCGTATAACGAAAACTTCAACCTTGTTGTTTCCTGTCACGACAAAGAGGTAAACAAATCATTTACCGTGACATATGAATGGAAGCAGCCGCCGCAGTATTACGGCGAATCCATAAAGCTAAATCAGGCCTGGTACGTCGGTGCGGCCCTTGGTATTCTTTTCTTCACATTCATCCTCGGTTCTTTGGGGGGCTTCGTATTAAGGTCTTGGAGGGGCCGATGATGGAATTATTAGGAACGCACAGAAAGGGGGTGAACCTAAAAGTGGACAGGAAAGTAATTTCCCTATTTGTTCTTTCGACTTTCCTAATGGCACTCGCGTCGGGGGTTTCGGCCTACACGAAAACTTACGACACGGGAGACGTTGTGGATTCCATCGAGGACACAATGGGGGGCATTTCTGTCGCCATTGCCGCAAGGTCCGGCAGTCTTGGTGCAATAGTTGTGATGCTTATTGTTATCTCACTATTCACCGCCGCGATAGGTGGATTCTTCGCGCTTCTGGCGATGCTCATATACCCGAAAATCGTAACGCAAGGATAGGCCAGACGACGATTTTCGTTCCCCATGAAAACCCCGCCCTTTTGGGTTCCGGCGGGGGTCGAGGGCATCCGGCAACCCCACAAATATTTAACAATGAAGGAGAAACCCGGCAAATGGATTGACGTAGCGGAAAAGACATATAAAAAAATGTGCCGCATCAAATCCAAGAAACGGAAAAGGAAACGGAAATGAAAGCAAGGGCGTTAATGGCGGTTCTGCTAATGACCTTGGTAATAGGCGACGTTTGCGACTTCAACCAGTCCAGGGACCGCACAAACGCATCCGACACATGGGAGGAAATACAGGACGCTTTCGTTTGCGGCATGAAAGAATGGCAGTCGGAAGCCTCATTCATCCCAATTGCAATGGTAATTGGGTTATTCCTAATGGGGATTATCGGGCTTATCACGTTCCTAATTTATCTAATATCGAAGGTGAAACGATGAAACACGCAACAATTCTGTTATTGCTCATTTTCTTTTCTGCGAACATAATGGCTCTAAATGTTGAGCAAATTTTTAAGGACAAGCGGAACACAAACGACATTACCACAATTGATTTGAAAACAGAATATCAGAATGTAAGTGCAACATGGGTATTCAACACGAGCAACCCGACCACACCGAGCGAATTTTACGCCAACGTTTACGGGCAGCCGCTGGTCCTTGGAAGTAATATGTACGCACAAATGAATTCTTCACACCTCGTTAATCTGGATATGACACATGGAACGGCAAACGAATATATTTATGTGGGGAATATAAACGACTCAACGGCTACATTCCGTACAATTCCTTACGACCCAAACAACAACTGTATCGTAACGCCTTCATCCAGCGGCGGTTTTGGTTGCAAACACATAAATTGGCCGCATACGGAACAATATGTTGTAGAGGGTGACGCGTCTTGTGATAACACATACCACCCAGAATCAACAATTTTGTTTTCGAAATATGATGCAACCGAATCGTTTATGTGGATAAAATATTCGTGCAAGGGCATAGCAGGAACACATCTCATAGTCATTGACACCTCAAACGTATCGAATTCAAAGCGAAGTTCCCCAATTGATTCCGTTTCTTCTACTAATTCACCATCACATTCTATGGCTATTGGGGATTATTACGTGGGCGTTATGAAATCTTCGTCGAATGATGCGATATTGATTGACTTTTACGCCAAACAAGACGGTTCGAGTTCTTGCACCTGGGAGCCGCCGGGTGGGGATGACTCAAACCGAATCTGCGATTCAATGGTTTACAGTACAATCACAGACCATTTTTATGCCCCATGTAACTTGAACACGACCCATATTCGAGTTCATATGCTTAATGGTACATGCCAGAATTCAACAGTTTCGACGGTTTCCGGGCAACTTTACGGCAGCGGCACAGAATGGTACGGGGGTACTGGTGCAGTTCTTGATGACAACATTTACATTTTTTCAACATCTACCGACATACACCGAATTAACATAAACGATAATTCGATTATAACGAACCCAAATGGAACAGGGAAAATGTGTACAGGTTCAAACAATTATGTATACACAATTGACAATTCATCAATTCGGATGTTTGATAAAGATAATGTCGCAAACGTGAGTCACTATGACATATCTGATTTGGGTGAGGGGTACACACAACCTGCAAATTGGTGGGTTTGGTCTTGTTTGATTTTAAATAATGATGCGTATGTCACACAACAATCTCGGCAAATTGCAAAGTTGGACTTTACGGAATATTCATTCATCGGGCAGAACTGCACGGACGACGAGGATTGCGACGAGGGTTTAACCTGCCAGAACGGGGTATGTTTGCCCGGCAATTGCAGTATTGGGAATTGTGGGGTTGAAAAGTTCTGCAACCAGCTAACGGGGCATTGTGAAGACAACGACATAACGTTACAATTAACACCCACCAATACGTCAATAAATCTAAATTGGTCTGAATTTGACGATACGAGCATATGGAACTCTTATAGCGCATACTACCAAATTTGGGGCAGAGATAGGCAATCTGAAGAATGGGCGCGTATTTACTCTGGCATATCATCCACCAGGATAAACGATACGTCGTCACAGATTACCGGGGGCAAAACCTTTTATTATCAAATTTTTGTTTCCACGGGTGGAGGTCTGCGCATTGGAGCTTCTGCAAAGGAAAATATTACATACGGTGGTTGCCAAAACCACGACGCATGTTACGATGCTACAAGCGGTGACGAATACTGCAAAAACTACGAGCTTGGCACATACACCTATTGCGAGGAATCGGAAATTGAAATGGGTGTGTTGAGCCAAAGCGCAACCACGGCATACCTGCGGGCCGATTGCATTTCAGGGCAATACGACACAGAAGAAATTAAAGTTTATTACAGAAAGTCAACCGACACGGATTATTCTTTGTGGTTTCCTTTCGTTGAATGTGCTTCCGCGCATAACGCAATATCTCCCACTCGCCCATTCAACATGGACCCTGACACAACTTACTACCTTTATACAACTATGACAAACGCCGACGGGGATGTCGTGCAATCTAACAGATTGACACTAACCTCGCGTAACGTTTCCTGTTCCTGGAATTACATAGACGGATTGGCGGGTGATTGCGCCGCTGGCAAAATGTGCTCATATATTGAATCATGCCCCGCGCCCGATTCGACAATACATACCGCGACATGCGAAAATGCAAACTTGACAATCACAAAAACCTACAATCAAGACGGTGGAAACATAACCCTCAATTGGTCAACGTCGGCAGTATCGGGGGTAACTTATTACATTTATCGCGAAATTGATGGATACGGCGTGTTTTCTTCATACCCTGACTGCGGCGCAAGCTATCAAGACCCGCAGGTAATAGACTGCGACAACTGCGGCAGCTATTATTATGAGGATACCGATTTACTCAACGGAACTGATATGTGTTACCGCGTAGTGGGCCTTAAATCAAACGTAAACGGAGAATATGTTTACCACGCATCCGAAGAAGTATGCGAAACAATTACGGGCGCAATAGACATATGCGACAACGACGCGGCAGACACGGAAAAGGGCGAATGGAACGTAGACTGCGGCCCGGTGTGTGCAGCCGACCCCTGGTGTACTACTTATTACTGCTCAAATGGAGTCCAGGACAACCCGCCACAATTTAGTACGGGAACAACCTATTATAATCACACCGAGGACGGGGTGGACTGCGGCGGCTCATGCCCGGTGAAGTGCAACGCTTCTGATTACGTGAGCAATCAGGAATACGATTCGGAAACGGAAATAGGTATTGACTGCGGCCCGGGTACGGGGCAGGATTGCCCGATAATTGAATTGGTTAGACCACAAACCGACGAATCGTTGAGCTTTGGCGCATCCGTTCCTTTCGTTGCTGATATAACTTACCAAAATTATCCATATCCTTTGTTGCTAAAATATCGCTGGACATGCCCCGTGCAAATGCCCTGGAACGAGTCAGTTCATCTGTCCGATGTAAATAACATCACACGGTATGCCGTGAACTTTTCCAAGGTTCCAGCTATGCCCTCTGGTTATTCCTCAATGACTTGTTACGTCGATGCGGAACTGTACGCTTACGACAACGCAACAAAATCGTTTCAGCCAGTTGTACAGGATTCAAGCGTGAGGGACGATTACAGAAAGAGCGTTCAGTTTTTTATTGGGATAGTAGAGCAGATACGCACCAACATAACGATTTTGAACCAACACGATTTCGACGAAGTGCAACCCTACGAAGAACTATTTTTGTATTGGGATTACACAACCAACACGGGCGCGGAAATTCCCGGCGACTACTGCGAAATATCCAACGATAATTCGGGTGTCCAGATATGGGCCTACGACGAAACGACAAACCAATACTCGTGGGAAACATACGATTACCTCGAAAGGGAATACGAATCGGTTTATGGACGGCAGATTTATAAATCTCGCCTCAAATTTCCGACGCGTTCAAACTTAAGCCTTTTATATATTGATTGCGGGAACGACAACGAGGACATTTACCCCATTGCATCGCACCAGTTCACATATAATTTAATATCGTTAAACACCACAACAGTTGAAACGATACAAATATTAACAGGAACAAAAAAACCCATGACAAACGCAACCTTCACTGTTTCCATTATATGCGAAAACCCATGGGATGACACCTGCGTTTTGGTTGATGGGGAAAACAATAGATATTTAGAAAACGCAACGTGCGAGATTGACGGGGAAATCGAGGGTGTGATGAACCAAAGCACGGACGTTTATGGAAAGCCAATTTACACATATAATTATCGGGTTCCGTCACCGGGTGACGATACGGTGGTTCAGTATTTCTTTAGGTGTTACAAAGCATCATACGCCACAGACAGAACCAGTACATATACTTTCCGCATTGGATACCCACAAGAAGAAAACGGAACCTGTATAACCGACGAGGACTGTAATGATACGCACGTTTGTTGTTCCGCATATTCACCGCTCCAATGCAAGGAACCGTCGGATTGTGTGTGTTTTGGCATGGACAATTACTGCGGGGATTCGGGCCGCGCGTATTGTCACCCATCAACGGGCGTGTGCGTCTTATTTGGAAACTGCACACGGGACGACGACTGCGGCAATATGCAATATTGCGACTCGGCTATTAAGCGGTGCATAGACAAGAAACCCGAAGGCAGTTCATGCGACGACGACGACGAATGTATTACCGGGGATTGCATAAGCGGCAAATGTGCGAAGGTGGACTGCATAACCGACGCAGACTGCAAGGCCCGTGACCCGCCGCTGGACGTTTGCGTGAACGGGAAATGCGAATACTCCATAGAGGAAATAACCATCGAGGCACTAAACGGGCAGACCCCATGCGCCGGGGAAATCGAGGGCTGTTACGATTATTCCGGGTATTGGCAGTTATCAAACTCAAAGAACGAATACCGGGTAACGACTTCAACCGAAACGATATGTTCGTACAACGTGGACGGCAACCGATGGAAGCCATTCGGCCCGCAGGAATTGGGGACCGTTCATTTGGGAACGGTGGACTTGTCCGACTACCTGATAAACAACACAAGAACAACCGAAGGATTTTTCCGGCTGAATATGCTTTGCCAAAATCGTTTAGGCAATCCCAAAGAAAAATCGGTAATAATCGCCGGGGTTCTCCAAGAAACAAACGGGACTGTCAGATATTGCTTTGTGGACCGCGATTATTGCACCGCCCTTGGGTGTGCTGCAGACGACGACTTCGTAATACATTCCAACATACGC
>Ga0180432_10003616_pt1 | contig 21832 bp, 19 predicted proteins | sample SS_ome_10_FD_132414 | JGI IMG/M metagenome (GOLD analysis project Ga0180432, IMG submission 132414) | Hypersaline lake sediment archaeal communities from the Salton Sea, California, USA - SS_1_MS_2 metaG | ecosystem: Environmental > Aquatic > Non-marine Saline and Alkaline > Hypersaline >...
GCTTATCGCTCATCTGATTCTCTCTGAGTTACAAAGCAAGATTAGCGTGAACCCTTTCCGGTCCACTTTGACAACTGCGTCGGAGCCAATAATTAGCACCGGCTCGAGTGATTGTCAAACGCAAATTTTCATTGAATGTTGTGGTTGCATCCGTTAGAAGGAGTGGGTAACGCCAAGTCAGCAGGATTGAAGGGACATATGATCTGGCGAATATGAATTAGAAAAATTCTTACAGGAGGTCACAAATGCACAGTCGATCGGGTGGGATTCACAAGCTACTCTTAATCTGTATGTCAATTCCTGTGCTTGCCATTTCAGCCGCACCGGCCGGAGCAACTGCTGAGAAAAAGCCTCAGCTTTGCCAGGGGCACTATCAAAGCGAAGCCGCGGCGGTCGAGCAGCTTGCCAAATTCGCGCGAAGCTACTCCAATCTGGCCCAGTGGAAGGCCCGGGCCGAGCATATTCGGCAGTGCATCCTTCGCGGCACCGAGCTTTCGCCTCTGCCCGAAAAATGTGCTCTAAATCCCATAGTTCACAGCAAGCGCATGTATAGGGGATACACGGTGGAAAACGTTGCGTTCGAGTCTCTGCCCGGTGTCTTCGTCACCGGTAACCTTTATCGCCCGCGTCGCGGCAGGGGGCCTTTCGCCGGTATACTCTGCCCTCATGGGCACTGGGGCAAGCCCGACAATTACGGGCGCTTCAGGCCGAACATGCAAAGGCGATGCGCGACGCTTGCCCGAATGGGGGCTGTTGTCTTTGCCTACGATATGGTCGGATACGGCGACTGGAAAAAGGCCGGCTGGGACCATAAGCGTCCCAAGGTTCTCAAATTGCAACTCTGGAACAGCATTCGCGCAGTCGATTATCTTACTTCTCGCAAAGACGTCGATCCGAAGCGCATCGGCGTGACAGGTGCATCCGGCGGCGGTACGCAATCTTTTCTCCTGACCGCCGTTGACGATCGAGTTGCGGTGTCGGTTCCCACGGTCATGGTCTCGGCGCACTTCTTCGGCGGCTGTGACTGCGAAAGCGGTATGCCCATCCACAAGAGCGACGAACACGAGACGAATAATACCGACATCGCCGCGCTTGCGGCGCCGCGACCGCAACTTCTCATATCCGACGGCAAGGACTGGACCAAAAACACGCCCGAGGTCGAGTACCCTTATATCCGAAACGTTTATCGTCTTTATGACGCTCAGGATAAGGTCGAGTACGCGCATTTTCCCGACGAGGGCCACGATTACGGCCTCTCGAAACGACTCGCGGCCTATAAGTTCCTCGCCAAGCACTTAGGGCTTGCAATCAACAAGGTGAGCAAGCCGGACGGCTCGATTGACGAAAGCTCTGTCATCATAAACAAGAACGAAGATCTATACGTCTTCAATGATGAGCATCCAAGACCCGCTCATGCTGTAAAGGGTGATGTGGAAGAACTGCCTTGGGATTAAACGGCCCGTATTTAATCATTTTGAAGATTTGTCGTTGTGAAAAATGAAGTTGGACTTAAGTGATGAATCGACAATTGACGGTATCAGGATATTGACTGTGTAAAGGAGATCACTTATGAAGATCAGGGACAAGTTTGTGACACTTGTAATAGTATTTGCTATTCTTGGTACGAGCGGTTGCGATATCAAAACACAAAGTGGCATGTCGAGATCGAATAAAATCGATCCCAAAGTTGGAGTTCATTGTACTGTTCAGTTCCGGCGGGATGCTCTTGGGGCTGGCGCCAATCTTCCGATTGAGCCTACAACGAACAGCATCAATGGTGCTAAGGTGAACATAAGCGGAAAAATAAGCAAGTTGGGCGACGACTGGATTGTTCTTACTGAGGCCAACAGCGGTGAGTTGAGATACAGCGGCGAGCTATGGATTCCCCGTAGTGTTATCCTGCTCATCAAAGTTAGCGGATAGCCCTTCAAATATTCATGCTGCCGGATTGTATAAAGTTGTCTTATGCAGGTGGCTTCTTAAGCTCTTCGACCTTCGGCAGGTCTTTGAGTGAGTTGAGGCCGAAGACTTCGAGAAATTTTTTCGTGGTTCCGTACAGCATGGGCCTGCCCAAAACCTCGGCCCGGCCGACAATCTTTACAAGTCCCTTGTAGGTAAGTGATCGAATGACCTCGCCGGCTGCGACGCCCCTGATGACCTCGATGTCCGCGCGCATGACCGGCTGTTTGTACGCGATTATGGCCAGCGTCTCCAACGCCGCGGCGCTTAATTTGCTGTCGCTGCGGGCGCGAAGAAGCTTCTTGAGCCAGTGATTGTACGGGCTCAGGGTCAGCATCTGAAAGCCGCCGGCAATCTGTTCTATTCTAAAGGCGTTGTTGTTCGCGCGGTATTTTTCGTTCAGATTTTTTATCTGCTCTCGCACCTGCTTTGTATCAGTTTCGACGATATTCGCCAGCCTTGCCGCGGTGAGTGGCTCATCGCTGGCAAACAACACCGCTTCGACGACCGACTCGACTGTCGTTTCGACATTCTGCTCCTGCTGAGGTAAATCGGCCTGATCAGCCTTCTCGGGCTCGGCTGCAGATTCGCTTTCGTCTGCTTCTTCATCCTGTTCTATCGGTTCCGATGAGTCTTCAACTTCTTGTGTTTCGTCTGACTCGAACTGCTCAACCAGCTCTTGCGGCTCGGCGTGTTCAGCCTGCTCGCTCTGCTCGGTCGATTCGGTCTGTTCGAGTCCTTCAGCTAATTCTCTGTCAAGCATGTCGTATTCGATATTCTGTGTTTCCCGTTGCTCTTGTGTCATACGTTTTTCCACTTAAATGGGTCTGCGTCTTTTTTGCTTATTTTGATTTCAATTCCTTTGAGCTGTTTACGCAATTGCTTTGCGAATTTCTTCAATATGAACCGTTCCGAAACGCTGTGGCTCAGGCAGATGCACGTCAACCCGGCTTCCTGCGCCGCCAGCGCCTGATGATGTTTCAACTCACCGGTGAGGTACAAATCGGCCTTTGCGGCGATAACCGAATTGATGATTTTGCCGCAAGATCCGGCACAAACCGCAGCTCGTTTGACCAGCTTCTTATCATCGCCAACCATGCCGACGGCTTTAGCGCCGGTGACCTTTTTGATCCTCTCAATTATTTTCGCGATTTTCAAAGGTTCGGCCAAGTCGCCGATTCGCCCCAGACCGAATCTCGGTTCGGTGCCGTGAATCCTGAACACGTCGAGAGCCGGTGTGTCATAAGGATGAGCTTGTTTTATCGCCGCGATCACCTCGTCGAGTTTCCGGTCGGGCACAATCGTTTCAAATCTCACCTCCGGCACCTTCTCCAACGTACCTCTGCTGCCGATAGCGGGCTTGGCGCCTTTGAGCGGCAGAAATGTCCCGGTTCCTTCGTTACCGAAGCTGCAATGACTGTAATTGCCGATCGCTCCGGCTCCTGCCGCGAAAACCGCGTTCGATACATCGGCCAGAGACTCAACCGGGACGAAAACGACGAGTTTGAAGCTATCTCCCGCCGGATTGGCAACGTAATCGCCGATTGGCTCAGCGTCTTTAATGCCGACAATCTCGGCCAGCCCGTCGTTAACGCCGCCGATGGCTGCGTCTAATGCGGTATGCACGGAGAAAACCGCAATCCCGGAACGAATCAGCTCGTAGACAGTGCTGCTTGATCCGGCGGCGGTGATTTTCTTCAGTCCGTCCCAGATAACAGGGTGATAGCTGATGATCAGGTCAGTCTTGAGTTCCTTCGCCTCGGCGACGACATCGCCGGTTGTGTCGATGGTGAGCAGCACGTTCCTGATGCTTCTTTTCGAATCGCCTATCAATAATCCAACATTGTCCCAATCCTGCGACAGATTTAAGGGTATTATGTCGTCGATTCGCTCGGATATTTCTTTTAACTGCATTTTCAATTAGTTTCTTTTACTCGTTGTATATATCTTCATTTTTTCCCTCTCCGCCTTGTTTGCCATCGGCTCCATAACTTATCAGGTCGAAACTGCCCGGATTGACTTTTCCTTCAGGCACATACAAGTATTTTCTTCCCCAGGGATCAAGCAGGTTTGAAGGTTTCAAGTATGGTCCGTCCCATTTTCCCTCAAGCCCCGAAGGCGGTTTCAACAACTCCTCAAGTGAACCGGGATATCGGCCGCAATGATGAGAGAATCGAAGTGTTGCATCTTCGATAATCGCCATTTTCGGCCTTGCCAAACGGTGTTTCAGGCCGTTGCCGGACTTCTTTCTGCAACCTTCAGCCATAGTAAGTAGTAGTAGAGTCACTGCCAGACTAATAGCTGCTTTCATTGTAATTTTCACTTCAATCTCTCCTGGAGCAGTCTTCTTCAAGATATTCTGTGAAGATCTTTCGTAACCTCTTAGTGATAATTCCAACCTTGCCGTCACCTACAGCTTGCTTCTCTACTCTGTTTATCGGCATAACCTGCATAATTACATTTGTCAGAAAAACCTCATCGGCGCCGAGCAGGTCCTCGATATTGAGGTCTTTCTCGATAAGTTCGATGGAATTGCTCAGCGCGAGCCGGCAAATAGTCTTTCTGGCCACTCCGGCAAGTATCGGCGTCTCAATCGGCGGAGTAAAGAGCGTCGAGTTCTTGACCAGAAAAACATTGCTCACGCATCCCTCGGCCAGGCGATTGTCGGTAGTAAACCACAGCGCCTCGGCGGCCCTTTTCCGATGCGCCATATTCAACGCGATCATGCGCGAGAAATAGTTCGTGGTCTTGTGGCCGCACGTCGGATCGTCGGGATTTTGCCGGAACGGACAAAGGATGACCAAAACGCCGTTCTTGTAGTACTCCGGCGGGTAAGACCGGAACTTCTTTGCGGTGATTAGCAAGGTCGGCTTGCGATCCTGATCGCTCTCGGCCATCGGGCCGTTAGTGAAAGTAAGCCGCAGGCGCGCGTCGCTCAATTTGTTCGCACGCAGCACTTCATATACCGCATCGGTCACATATTTTTTGTCGTACGGATTGTTGATCGAAAGTTTGCGCGCGCTGAAGAAAAGCCGGTCGAGATGGTCGGTCAGGGCGAATACCACGCCGTTATGGCTTCGCATCGTCTCGAAAAGCCCCGCCCCGTACAAAAATCCGCTGTCGCGCACGGATATGCAGGCCTTGTCGGCATCGATCAGTTTGTCATTCAGAAAAACCTTTTCCATTAGCGTTCAGCGTAAAGCGTTTAGCGGATAGGATTGAGCATTCTATACAGCATACTCCCGACCTCCTTGAACAAGTTCCCTACATGTGTGTTCCCGCTGATGTATTTCAAATCCGTTGATAGCAAGAATTGCGTTTCCAGTTCCAGCAATGAACCATACGCAATAGAAAGAAACTGGTTATATTCTGTTTTGTGTTTCCTACCATAGCCTTCAGCTATCTTGGACGGTATGGATACTGCCGCTCTCCTCATTTGCTGAGATAATCCATAAACCTCGGATTTTGGGAAGACACTTGTCAACTTGTATATTTCCAAAACCAACTTATAGCTCTTTTGCCAGACTATGAGGTCTTTGAACGACTGGGTCTTCATACTTCCACGCTATTCGCTACACGCTGTACGCTGTTTATTCCCGCCAGCAGGGCTCTTGCTTTTGTGATTGTCTCGGCCCATTCGGCCTGCGGGTCCGAATCGGCGACTATTCCGCCGCCGGCTTGTGCGAAGGCCTTTCGGCCGGCGATGATAATCGTTCTTATGGCAATATTCAAGCATACATTGCCGTCAACTCCGATATAGCCGATACTGCCCGTATAAGGCCCTCGGGCGGTCGGTTCGGTCTCGTCGATAATCTCCATGGAGCGGATTTTCGGAGCGCCCGTAATCGAGCCGCCGGGGAACATTGCCTTTAGTACGTCGCAGAATGTGGCGTCCTCGCGGAGCCGTCCGGCCACGGTCGCAACGGCGTGAAAGACCGTCGGGTAAGCTTCAACCGTTCTCGGCTGAACCACGGTTCTCGTGCCGGGCCTGCAGATCCTGGCCACGTCGTTGCGCTCCAGGTCGATGATCATATTCAACTCCGCCTGCTCCTTTTCGCTGCGCAGAAGCTCGTTGTAGTTTTCGGCGTTGATCCGTTCTGCTTGCGAAGCTGCTCCGGCGGTTTCGCTGAGACGCCGGCGCGTGCCCTTTATCGGCTTTGTGCGGATGTCGCCGTCGGCAATCGTTATGAACATTTCGGGTGATGCGCTGACGATGTGGAAATCACCGGCATCGATATAAGCGGCATAGGCGCTTGGATTGTAGTGGTTTTGCCAGTGGAAGAGCCTGATTGGCGGAGCGGCATAATCGCACTCGAATCGTTGCGAGAAGTTGATCTGATAGACTTCGCCGTCGTAGATGTATCGCTTTATCTTCTCGATTGTTCTTAAGTAGTAATCCTTGTCCATATTGCATCGGATTCGCGAAAAATCGATATTGTCCAGGTTTACGCTGTCGAGCTGCGGCACGCGAACCTTCTGAGAATCGGCTAATAACCGCTGTAGGCCATCAAGTTTGTCTTTGATTTGTTCCACATCTCCCGGCAGTTGCAGCGCGATCAGCCAATAATTCTTCTCAATGTGGTCATAAGCGATGAACCTGTCATAGAAGCAAAGGCGAATCAGCGGGGCTTGAATATCGTCAACGGCGGTCTGCGGCAGCTTTTCGATATATCTTCCGAGTTCATAGCTGAAATATCCGATCCATCCCCCGCAGAACATGCCTTGTGGCGGCCGCCCCGCTAAGTTGGTCTGACGATCCTGGAGTTCATACATGGTCAAAGCCTTATGGAGCTTACCGAACGGCCTCTCCTGGCCGGTTTCAAATTCGAAAACCTCTCTCGGCCCGGCAGCCCAATAGCTGAACCTGCCTGCATCCGCTCTGGCTGCATTACCGCCCAGAATTGATGCCGATTCCAACTTAGAGAAGACTTCACTCAGGGCCGGCAGGTCCGCAGGCGTATGGACTCTTCTGTAATGCAATCTGCAAGTGCCACTTTTGTTCGTTTTGGTAGACATGTTTTACGTCATTGTGGTTTATTGACCGTGTATAACCACCACCTGTGTTTGTCTTGACGTTTTGCTCTTGCCTGACGCTCGAAATATAGAGTCATCTCTATGCCGTCGTCGGTTCGAACCTTGAACCAGTGCTTGCGCAGATACTGCTCGGCACCGCCGCTCTTGCAGGGGCCTGTTTCCTTCCACGCCTCCAGCACTTCAGCGACTGCGTATTGCTGCTCTCTCCATACAAATCGGCCTGGAAGCCCCGGCTCGCCCCGCGTCATTGGCGCCGCATCGAACGTCCCTGCGACCGGCACAATCGGCTCACTGACGAATTGCTCGCTCATATTCTCACCGTTCGGCTTTGAACTCTTCCATGATCCTCACTCCTGAGGATGTGCCTATCCTTTGCGCGCCGGCGGCTAACATTTCAACCGCCTGCTCGGCGGTCCTTATCCCTCCGGCGGCTTTTACTTTACATCCCGGAGCCGATTCTCTCATCAACTTAATGTCTTCGACCGTTGCCCCGCCGGCCGGATGCAATCCCGTGCTTGTTTTGACAAAGTCAACGCCTGCCTGCTGCGCGATTCGGCAGGCGAATACCTTCTGGTCGTTGCTAAGGGCCGCCGACTCGATTATCACTTTGAGCAGGACAACCGGCCGCATCGACCGGCAGACTTTCAGCACGGCCTTCAATTGACCGAGCAGGTATCTCGAATCGCCCTCGATTATCGCCGCCAGATCGGCGACCATATCGATTTCATCGGCTCCGGCGAAAATGGCATCCCTGGCCTGGGCAACCTTGGCTTTCGTCGAATTAGCGCCGAGCGGAAGGCTGACAACACCGCCTGCGGCGACTTTAGAGCCGGAAAGAAGCTCGGCCACCAGAGGCAGCCAGCGGCCGTTAACGCAAACGGTATGAAATCCATGTTCTATCGCTTCCCGGCACATTTGTTCGATCTGCTCTCTCGTAGCGGTGGCCTCTAATAGCGTATGGTCGATATAACCGGCCAATTCTTTATCTGATATTTGGTGCTTGTCACACATAATCATAGAGCGGTACCGTGCCGGTCGGTTGGTTTTCTGTTTGCAACAATTCCTCAATCCGACGAATCGTTTCCGGCTTTAGAAGCACATCTCCGCACACAGAGCAGACTTCTGCAGGGACATGGTCAATTACAACAACATGTCCTTCATGGCGCACAGTGTGCATAATCTTGCGTTGCTCATATTCTCCTGGACAACCTTCGATACTACATTTCATATTTTTCGCCTCCTTTGAGTTGGCGTTATCCACTTTGGCGGTTTAGGTTCATAGACTGTAATAATGATAAGCATTGGCCGCGCCGTCGTGCATACTACATGTAGTGGACGATGTTTCTTGGTGACGCCGTTAACCAGACAACAGGCTCCTCTACGGTGTTCAGGATAATCCTCCAGAATTTGCCCTATGACAATAGCTTCGAGAACTTCATCGAGGCTGATGCTTTCTTCAGCCATCTCCTGCTGTGCATGTTGTGTGACGCGAATATTTTCTGCCACAGCTTGTGTATGTATTTGTTCGAGTACAGCCTTCTGCTCTGCCATTGAACTTCCACTCCGGTTCTATCGAAGTAGGGCTTCGATTTACTGTTTCTTCATATACCCTTTCTTCCTGAAAAACTCCACTGCGTTGGCAGTGTTGTCGAAAACTCTTGTAGCCGTTTGTGTTACGAACACCGAGGGATTCTGTTCGGCGGTCCAGATTACGTATACTTCCTTGGCGGCTTCGTGGGCGTGCTGGAGCTCTCTCTCTACGCCGCTGGATATCGCTGCTCGCCCGTCTGACAGACTCGGCACAAAGCTGACAATCATATCCGCCTGGTCGATCAGCATGAAATCGCGTGCATAGGTCTGGCTGTTGATATCACGTTCGATCTGCTTAACCTCATTCAAATCGAGCCGGACGTTTCGCCCCGTCGTGGTTACTTCAACATAGTCCAGCCCCTGTTCTCCTGCTCGTCCGGCTTTTTCGGGCAGATAAGCCTCTTCGAGATCGGCCGGGTCGAAACAGATGAACGAGCGTTTCATCAATTGCCGGAATTGAGCAATTTCACGCTGAACGTCCTCCATATCAACGACTGCGGTCATGGGAAAGCTCAAATACGCCTTCTTGATTTGCTTTTCAAAAACAAGTCCGTAAAAAGTCCCGGTCGTCAGCTCGTTGGCGCCGCGGGCGAGGCAATAAAAGGGAGCCTTCTCATTAACTCCCTTCCAGAGCATCTCTGTGCCGATAATCTCTTCCTCTCGCCAGACAATCAGATCTTTCAGGCTGTGCTCTACCGCGTGTTCATCAGAAAGCCGCGAGTGCAGAGCGATTACGCCGTCTATCAGGCAAATGTACATGTCGGCATCGAGCTGGCGCATCTGGTCGAAATCCACCGCCGGGAACAAACCGTGCCGCCAGCGAAAGGTCGCGTGTGTGTTGACTATCACGTTAGTGTTGCTCTGAGCCTTTGCGATAATATCCTTGAACACGCTGCGGCGGAGCGAATTCAGCCGTTTCATCGGTATGTCAAGGATTTTGCCGGGCGGGATATCGGGCGCTTCGGCGTACATCTGGTCTCCAACGTTGCACAGAAGCACCTCTTTTCCCTTCTCAGCGGCAAGTCTACAAACATCTTCGAGGTAGCTTTTCTTGTCAACCCCGACCATCCCGGTCACAACGACGATCATATTAAGTCCGTTCTTACGAATAAAGAGTTATGCAAAATGCCAATGAATCTGCGAATCGGTACGATACACGATAACCAGATGATTGACAACTGAATCTTTGCCCGCCCGGATGTGGCTGAGGGCAGCCAATATACAGTAGACAGATCAGTTAAGGCCAATTATCATGTTTACAGGTATACTGCGCACTTAGAGTTGGTGACCCTTGCAGAGACTCATGAAACGAAAACTTGCTGTCATAGTCATTTTAGGAAGCATTGTTGTCCTCTTAGCAGTGCGGCTTGCGTCTCCCTCATTTGAGGTGGGCCCGGAGCCTTTCCAAATCGCTCGCGAGCCCAACATTTCGCCTGAGTATTCCGGCGTAGTCATCCCGGGCAATATCGCCCCTATGAATTTCAAGATTCTCGAAGAAGGGCAAGCCTATTGCGCCAGGATTCATTCCGCCGATGGCCCGGCGATAGAGGTTGCGAGCAGAACAGGCCAAATACGTATTCCCCTGAGAAAATGGCGGGCCCTGATTCAAACCAACAAAGGCCGCAGTCTTTTCGTGGATGTCTATGTCAGAAATGCGGAAAATGAATGGCTGCAATTTCAGCGTATCGTCAACACTATTGCCAAAGAAGATATTGACCGAACGCTTGTGTATCGCTTCATGAGACCCGTCTATAACGCGTGGAAAGAAATGGGGATCTATCAGCGTGATTTGACCGATTTTGACGTATCGCTTGTTATGAACGGTCGTTCATTCGGCGAAGGATGTCTCAACTGCCACAGCTTTGCGGGCGACGCTTCCGAGACGATGACGATCGGTTTGCGAAGCCCGATATACGGCAGCAGCACTCTGCTGGCTCGCAAAGGCGAGGTCCACAAAATCGGCGCAAAATGGGGCTATACCGCCTGGCATCCGAGCGGCCGGCTCGCTGTGTACTCAATCAACAAAGTGCGTCAGTTCTTCCATGCCGCCGGACTGGAGGTCCGCGACGTTGTCGATCTCGATTCGGCGTTGCTCTGTTATCACGTAGAGGCCAAGAAGGTCGTATCTCCTGAGGAATTGGCGGACAAGAATAGACTTGAGACCTATCCAACGTGGTCACCGGACGGACTGTATCTCTATTTTTGCAGCGGCCCGATTTTGTGGAAGGACCGAAATACGGTTCCTCCTGCGAACTACGACAAGCTCAAGTATGACCTATGCCGCATTAGTTACGATGTCGAGACGGATCAATGGGGCAAGGCCGAGACCGTGCTCTCGGCCGACGAGACGGGATCGAGCATCATGTTGCCGCGGATATCACCGGACGGCCGATTCCTTTTGTTCTGCATGTGCCGGTACGGCTGCTTCCCTGTATATCAGCCGAGCAGCGATCTCTATCTGATGGATCTTGCCACGGGAAAATATCACAAACTGGCCATCAACAGCCGGTATTCCGAATCATGGCACAGTTGGTCGGGCAACAGCCGCTGGATAGCCTTCAGCAGCAAACGTCAGGGGGGCTCCCTGACCAGGACCTATCTGGCCTACGTCGACCAGACCGGGCAGGCTTACAGGCCTTTCGTCCTGCCGCAGAAGGATCCGGCGTACTATGATTCGCTGCTGGAGACGTTCAGTGTTCCCGAGCTGATCGCCGGCAGTGTCAAGGTAAGCAAATCCGTGCTGGCCCGGACCGCCCGCTCGGAAGCTTCCGTGGCCGTAGACATTCCCATCACCGGTGCAACGCCCAAGGCCGGCCCATCTGAGCCATGGCTGGAGCGCGAGTGACCATGCGGTTCTAGGAGACGACATTACATGCTGCACAGGATCAGACAGGTTCCGCAAAATCTGATATTCTTCCTGCTTGCCATGCTCTACTTGTGGCTCGTCGTTGAGCCGCGATTGATCTATCAGTGTTTCGGCACGATTCTGCCGGGGGCCCCCGTTTTCCTGACAGGCTGGTCGTTTCTCGCGAGATCGCTGGCCCGGCCCGGTGGATTCGTCATGTACTTGTCCGGTTTTCTCTCTCAGGGCTACTACTACTCCTGGCTGGGAGCTGCGATCATCGTGCTGGCCGCTTTGTGCTTGTACGAACTTTCCAAACGCCATCTTGCCTTTGCGGGGCATGGCCTGTCCACGGTCTTGAGTTCTCTTGGGGCCGTTCTGCTCTTTCTGATGTACAGCCGGTATAAACATCCGTTGCCCGCCTGCCTCGGCGTGTCTCTGGGGCTTCTATTTTCTCTTGTCTTCGAGAAATTGTCTTTTCGGAGATTGGAGGTTCGCACGGCGGCATACTGCCTCATGGCAGCCGCACTCTTCTGGCTGGCCGGAGCAGGGGGGGTGCTGATTCTCTCACTCATGACCATGATTTACGGAATCTTCATCCGCAGGGACTTTGTGTTGTCCGCGCTGGCGCTGCCGGCGGGCTGCATGATTGTCTGGGGCCTTGCCCTTTATGTATTCATCATGCCGCCCCGACAGGCATTTCTTGTTTTGGCTCCCGTCTCATCGACGGTGGCCGAAGACCTGGACACTCTTTCGAGGGTCTCGTTGATTGTTCTGTACGGTCTCGTGCCTCTGAGCACATTATTTCTGCTCATGGGAAGGGGCTTGTTCGCCAGGATCGGATCTGATCGCAAGAGACGTTCCAGGCGAAGCAATGGTAGGAAGTCGCGTGCCGCAGCCGGCCGGAAAAGGCTGGTTCCGAGCATCTTTAAGAAGTCGGCAGTGGCAGCTATTCCGGTTGTAGTGCTGTCCGCGGGGCTCTACTTCAGTCACGATCCGATGAGCAAGCCGTTCGTGCTGGCGCACGATCTTTCTCTCCGGAAACAATGGGACGAGGTTCTCGAACTCAGTCGAACTCTGCCCAGAGGCACGAGCAATGTTTACTTCAATCATGATGTCATTCGGGCCCTGTACCACACCGGTCGGCTGCCTTATGATATGTTCAAGTTCCCGCAGACTCCGCACGGGCTTCTCCTGACGCACGAAGAGAAAGCATCCTATCTGACGCAATTGAAGTTGTGTGATTTTTTCATAGAGCTTGGCCGCGTTAACATGGCTGAGAAACTGGCGTCGGAAATCCTGGCAGCGAAGCACCATTCGGGAATCGTCGTCGAGAAAATGGCTTGGATCAATATTATCAAGGGGCAGAACCTTACAGCCCGGATCTATCTCAACGCCCTGAAGAGAGACCCCATCCGTCGCGGGACCGCCGGCGCCTTGCTTGGCGATCTGGACGGTGGCTTCGCGCCGAACGAGACGGCTTACGTCGACAACATCCGATCGTGTATGTATGAAGAAGGGCACCCGGGAACAGCAGATGAATCTGTTGAACAAATGTTGACAGGATTGCTTGCCCGCAATCCAGCAAACAAAATGGCCTTCGAGTATCTTATGGCATGTTACCTGTTAGAAGGTCGAGTTGACAAGGTCGTGGCGAATGTCGAACGGCTTGCCGAACTCGACTATCCGGGCATTCCGACCCTTTACGAGGAGGCCATGATTATCTACTTCGGCTCGCGCAACCAGAAGATCGATCTGAACAAGTTCAACATCAGACGCGAGACAATCGACCGCTACAGGAAGTTTGTGGAACTAAGAAACAGCATGCGGCCCCATAACCGTCAGGTCGTACTCAACCATTTGATCTCTGAGTTCGGCGACAGCTATTTCTTCTTTTGCACGTTCGGGTGCGTTGGAGTAATGTAGGGCGATCGGGAGGTTAGGAAATTTTGAGAACATCAAGAAAGAAAAGGAGATGAAGTTATGAAGAAGCTCGTTATCGTATCTATCGCCGTAGCAGGGACGCTGTCGTGTCAGACCTGGCCCGGCCGCAAATCGGTAAGTCTGTTCAATGGCAAGGATCTGGCCGGATGGCATGCGGATGTTCCAAAGATGGACAACGATCCGAATGTGAAAAGCCCCTTCATTGTTCGCGACGGCATGCTCGTGAGCCTCGGCAATCCCAAAGGACATCTTATCACCGATGCGGTCTACGGCAATTACCGGCTCGAGGTTGAGTATCGCTTTCCAGCCAAGCCCGGCAACTGCGGCGTACTCGCCCATGCCTCGACGCCGCGCGCTCTATACAAGATGTTTCCCAAGTCGATAGAAGTTCAAATGAATCACCAGCATGCGGGCGATTTCTGGTGCATCGTCGAAGATATCAAGGTTCCCGACATGGTAGAACGGCGCGGACCGAAAGAGAAGTGGGGCATAACGGAAGGGAAGAATCGTCAAATCCTCAACCTTACAGATGGTTCCGAAAACGAGGTTGGCCAGTGGAATACCATGATTATCGAATGCTTCGATGACTCGATAATGGTCTGGGTCAACGGCGACCTCGTCAATCACGGCTTCGACTGCACGGCGAAAGAAGGCCAAATCGCCCTGCAGGCCGAAGGTTGCGAGGTCGAATTCAAAAAACTGCTGCTGACGCCCATCACTAAACTCTGGAGCGCAGATTAGGAAAACAAGTGCGCGATTAACGCCCTGGAAGAGGGCGAAAAATTAGGCAATGATCTCAGATAGTCCCGGTCAACTGATGGGACGGGATGAGATGTTCGTTACAGATTTTGCAGCCGCTGTTGCCTGTCGTAGTCTTTCAGTCCCGCGATCACTTCCGACAAGTCGCCGGCCATGATTTTGTCCAGGCTGTATAGTGACAGATTGATCCTGTGATCGGTCACGCGGTTCTGCGGGAAGTTGTAAGTCCGGATCTTCTGCGACCTGTCGCCCGAGCCGATCATGCTCTTGCGCTGCGAGTCGCGTTCGGCTCTCTTTTTGCTCATGTGATGTTCGTAAATCCGGCTCTTGAGCACCCGCCACGCTTTGGAGCGGTTCTTATGCTGGCTCTTTTCGTCCTGCATGCTGACGGTAATTCCCGTCGGGATGTGTTCGAGCTTGATAGCACTGTTGAGCTTGTTGACGCTTTGTCCGCCGGGACCGCCCGATCTGCTAACGTGCTCGACCACGTCCTCGGGAGCGATCTCGATATCGAGTTCTTCGGGTTCCGGCAGCACGGCGACGGTCGCGGCCGAGGTATGGACCCTGCCCTGGGATTCGGTCTCAGGTACTCGCTGAACGCGGTGGCCGCCCCCTTCATAGCCCAATTCCGACCAGACGCCCGCTCCTTTTACGCTGAAGATAACTTCGCGAAAACCGCCTTTTTCCGAACCGCTGAAATCGATCTGCTCGACCTTCCATCTGTGAGACTCGGCGTACTTTACGTACATAGTGTACAAGTCGTGCGCGAACAATGCCGCCTCTTCTCCGCCTGTGCCGGCCCGGATTTCTATGATAACCGAATCGATATCCATATCGTCGGACATCACGAAGCTGTTTGTGATCTCTTCGATGAGCTTTTCACTTCTGGCCTCGAGTTCTGCTTTCTCTTCTGTCGCAAGTGCTTTGTAGTCTTGCTCGGCGTCGCTGTCGGCCAGTATCTGCTCGGCCTCTTCGATACCTGCCGCCGCCTTTTTGAACTCGCGATATTTCGCGACCATCGACTTTAGCTTGCCCTGTTCCTTGGTCAGGGGTATCAGCCTGGCGGGATCGCTTGCGACTTCAGGATCGGCGATCTGCTTTTCTATCTCGCTGTAGCGATGCTCGATCTCGTCGAGTTTTGCCAGTATGCTGTCTTTCTGCTCAATCATCGATACAGTTCACTAAAGGTGCGAAATAGCGGTTCAGGGCCGTCACAGCGTGAAGCTGAAACCGCGAGCGCTTTGGCCGGATGAACAACAAGCCCCCATCCTGTAAGATAAGGACGGCAGCGCGGGTTGCAGCGTGCGGGAGAAGCTAATTCTGTTTGGTTTTCTCGTCTTCTTTCTTGGGTTTCTCTTTGATATAACTCTTGCCGTATTTCTTCTGGAACCGCTCAATCCTGCCGGCTGTGTCTACGAATTTCTGCTTGCCGGTATAGAACGGATGGCACATCGAGCATATCTCCGCGTGGATTTCCTTGGTCGTGCTGCGGGTCTCGAACGTGTTGCCGCAGCCGCAGTGAACGACCACTTTTTCATATTTTGGATGTATATCTTTCTTCATAACCATTAAGCTCCAAGATTGGCAAAACCTTAATAATATCAATATTTGAAGGTGTTTCAAGAATTTTTTTGCAATTATCGAATCTGACGGTTATATTTTTCCAGCTTGTTTGTGAGGCCGAAACGGTGGGGCAAGCCCCACCCTACAGTCAATAGTCAAAACAGAGCGCGAAATATCGAAGTCTCGAATTTTGTTCATTTGATTTTCGGTATTGTTTCGGATTTAGAGATTAGGGTTTAGGGCTTCTTAGAATTTGGGATCCAAAATGGGTATCAAGCTCGTTGTCATTGGTGCCGCCGGCAGAATGGGTATGCGTATCCTTTCGCTGGCTGCCGAATCAGGTCAATTCGATATCGTCGCCGCTGTAGAGAGGCCCGGGCATCCCGATATCGGCAATAGTCTCGCTTCGGCCGATGTTTTGCTGACCGATACGTGCAGTACCGTCGAAGCGGACGTTGCAATCGACTTTTCGCTTCCCGAAGCGTCCGAGCAAACCGCCGATTTCTGCCTCGAAAACGGCATTGCACTGGTCTGCGGCACGACGGGCCTCACCGATCAGCAGCGCGACAAGCTCAAGGCCGCATCGGAGAATATCCCCGTTCTCTACGCCACCAACATGAGCGTGGGGATGAACGCCTTGTTCTCTTTAGCCGGAAAGGTCGCTTCAATGCTTGGCGACAACTATGACATTGAGATCGTCGAGCAGCATCATCGCTTCAAGAAGGACGCCCCCAGCGGCAGCGCTATGACTTTGGCCGAGAATATTTGCCGGGCGACGGGGCGTGATTTTCCCGAATCGCTCGTCCACGGCAGATCCGGCACCGATGCCCAGCGCCGGAAAGGCGACATCGGCGTGCATGCCGTCCGCGCAGGCGACATCACCGGCGTTCATTCGGTGATTTTCGGCACACCCGGCGAGACGATGACCCTCAATCATACCGCTAACAACAGGGATACGTTCGTTCGCGGGGCGTTGCGGGCCGCCCAGTGGCTCGTTGGAAAGAAGCCGGCCCTGTATTCAATGGCGGACGTCCTGGGCATCGAGATCAAATAGCAATATCTACAGGCTTCAGACGCTGTGCTTTACTTTTTCTTTTTAGCCTTTTTTTCCTTCTTAGGCTTCGGCTTCTTCTCTTTCTTGGGCTTCTTTTCTTTGGGTTTCTTGGGCTCTTTTTTCTTTTTGGCCTTCTTTGCCTTTTTCGGCCTGGCTGCCTTTGCGGTCGTGTCACTCTCGCCCATGAACACGAAAGCTGCTACCGCAACCGCCAGAGCCACAAAGGCCGCAACACCCATTATATACCAGATCTTGCCCTGAATCGGCTGAAGGATAGAGGGCATTATACCTAACATGGCTGATAGAGACACAACTATAGTATAAATCACTATCAACAGCGGCAGAAACAGCAATATTCCCAGAATATTGCTCTGGGCGTCCGGCGGCGCCTCGATCATAGGACGTGCCAGCGCCGGGACCTGTGCCGCCAATTGAGGAGCACCAAGATCTTCTTCGGCACCCATCTCCTCGGCCTCGCCGGCCATCTCTGGTTCCGGGACGGTTTCCACCGCACCTTCCGCCGGCTCGGCGCCTTCGTCTTCGGCGGTATAAATCTCGTCGAGAATCCCGCCAAGTGAGGTGTCGTCGGCCTGAAGCGAAAGGTCCAGCAATCCTGAGCCGGAACCGAAGCTGTCGAGGTTTACGTCTTCTTCAATCTCCTCTAACGGTACTTCCGGCGTCGTACCGGTAGGAACCGAGGTTTCAGCCATTGTATCGTCGGTTATGTCGTAACCGGCGTCCGATTCGCCGAGAACGTTGGTTCCCATGCTCGTTATTGCCGTGTCGGCATCGGTAAGGTCACTGGGTATTGCCGCACCGGTTTCAGGAGCCAGTAATATCTCATCGGTATCGGCCGCCTGCTCGGAAGTCACCGGTTCCTCTGCTTCGTCGGCAGCCATTTCGGCTTCCAGGGCTTCGGCGTCCGGAACCTCCGCAGCCGTATCGCCGAGTGCCTCAATGTCAAAGTCCGACAGGCCCGCTTCGGCCGGCTCCTCGGCAGGGGGTTCGGGTTCCGCTGCTTGTGGCTCAGCTACTTGTGGCTCTGCCGTCTCCGACTCTTCCGGTTGCGGCTCCACTAATCCCGATTCCACTTCGGCCAGTTCCTCAGCAGGTAGTTCAGGTTCCACTGCCTCTAGTTCTGCTGCCTCCGGTTCTGCCGCTTCCGGCTCCAGATCTTCGAGATCCATAACAACCGGCTCGGAATCATCCGCTTCTGCCGGTACCAAATCCTCGGGCTCCAGAGCTACCAGATCGGGCTCCTCAGCCTCGGGCGCCTCCGGCTCCAGGGTCTCTTCGAGAGCTTCATCTCCGGCTTGCGGCACCAACGCCTCGACTTCCTCGACTTTGAAGAGCAAATTCGGACCGTCACGAAACTCGCGCAACTTGCCGTCCGCGACGACCTGCTTGATTTCCTCTTCCGTCATATTGAGTTTTTCGAGGGCCTCCTGCAATGAATAGAACATACCCGCCATAATCACCTGTCTCCAAAAGCCAAATAACACGGCTTATTACAATTCTTGGTGGGGATCTTGTAAGGGCCACCCCACGAGGTCGCCCCGGGCAGCCCACACAGGACTGCCCCCTATGCTATTATTTTATCCTAACAAGCCCCCCAATGCAACCTTTTTCTGGGGAAAAATGCCGAAAATCAAGGCCTGTAAGCCAATTCCGTCACATCCTTACGGTTGAACGGTGGGGCCGCCGGGTAATCCCGGCGAAACGTCCTGTCATACTTATCACTGCGGATCGAGCGGCTTACATCGGCCCCGAATCGCCCGAAAAGGAAATCAAGATGTTCTTTTCGCCCGAAGAAATACTCGATTACGAACTTTCCCACGCCGACCGGTCCGGTGTGAAAGGCGGCGGTCCGAAAAAACAGGCATCCCTCCCAGCCACAGACGCAGTCGGTTCATCAGAGTTCCCACAGAGTCGAATCCGCTTTGGCTCACCGCTTTTTGCTTGAATTTCCTCCTCTTTTTTGGTAGTATAATTGATTGTAATGTTGTTTTTTTCCGGAGGACGGATATGGGGATGAAGAATTTATCTCTTATTCTCGTGTTTCTGCTGTCGATTGCTTCGGCAAATGCGGAAGTTTTCACCGTCGATGCTGACGGCGGCGCCGATTTTACTGAAATCCAGGCGGCAATCAACGCCTCGCAAAATGGCGATACTATTGTTGTCAAGCCCGGCACGTACTTACACAAGATATCCTTCAACAGGAAGGCGATCACCCTCACCAGCGAAAATCCGGACGATCCGAACGTAGTGAAGGCAACCGTCATCGCCGTTAACGCCGATTACAGCGTAAGTTTCGATTTCGCCGAGGACAGCAACTCGGTCCTGACCGGCTTTACAATCACCGGCCGGGGAATTCACTGCTATGCCACGTCGCCTACAATCACGAAGAACATCATTATCGGATGCACCAATTTCGGTATCGAGGGGGAAATGAATGCCGCTCCGATCATCTCGGACAACACCATTACCTTCAACGCCATGCCGGCTATATATTTCTGCAACGGACCGATCACAAATAATACTATCTCCTCCAATCGGGGCGGAATCGCTTTCTGCAACGGGCCGATAACCGGCAACGTCATATCGGACAATATCGAGATCGACTCGGGACGCGGCGGCGCTTTGTCTTTCTGCAAGGGCTCGATCATCGGCAACGTCATCACAAACAACTACGCGGTCTATAAAGGCGGCGCTTGCTATGAATGCACCGGATCGATCCTGGACAATATCATAGTCGCAAACAAGAGCACCATCGCAGGCGGCGCGCTCTGCAACTGCCGCGGCGTGATAGCCAATAATATCATCTCCGGTAACAGCTCCGACAACGGCGGCGGTCTCTTCGGCTGCACTCAGGTATTCAACAACACAATCGTCGGCAACATCGCATATCAAACCGGCGGCGCGCTGAGCCAGTGCCCCGGTTATATCAACAGCAACATAATAGCTCTGAACCGGGCGGGCTCGGTAGGCGGAATCAGCGGAATAACTTTAAGCTCGTACAACAACTTCTGGTCGAACCAGGGCGCCAACTTCGGCGACGGAGCAGAGCCCGGAGCAGGGGAGACCTTTGCCGATCCGCTTTTTGCCGTTGCCGGTTACTGGGACCCGAACGGAACCGAAGACGAAGCGGACGATTTCTGGGTGGACGGCGACTATCACCTCAAATCCGAGGCCGGCAGGTGGGATCCCGTCGAATTGACCTGGATAAAGGACGACGTCACCAGCCCGTGTGTGGATGCCGGCGATCCGAATCTGGACTGGACCGCCGAGTTGTGGCCGCACGGCAAACGCATCAACATCGGCGCATACGGCGGCATTCCCGAGGCGAGTATGTCATTGTCGGATCTCGGCAACGTGGCAGATCTCAATCCCGACGTTAACGACGCCAACGACTGGGTGGATGATACGGACCTTGCGCTGCTCAACAGCAAATTGCTTTCCGAGGAGACACTGCTGGCCGAGGACCTCGACAGAAACGGCATCGTTGATGCCAACGACGTGGGAATTCTCATGGCCAATTGGAATCCCAAACCTCCGGCGCCAACGCCCAATCCAATGACCTGGGCTAAAGCGCCCGGCGATGCTTCGCGGAATACGATTTCCATGAGCGCGACTGTTGCCGTTTCAACCGACGACAGCACAGCCGAATACTATTTCGATGCCGTAACACCCGGCGGCCACGACAGCGGTTGGCAAACCAGCCCGAACTACACTGACACAAACCTTACAGCAGGCACAACCTATTCCTACAGAGTAAAGGCCCGCAACAGTGCGAATCTCGTTGAGACAGATTTTTCGGACGCTCGCTCGGCCACGACTCTGCCCCCGGACAGAACACCGCCGGCTCCCGATCCGGCAACCTGGGCAACGGAGCCTCACATTCCGGTGCCCTCAACTGTCCGCATGGTCGCAACGACGGCGTCCGACGAGAGCGGCGTCGAATATTATTTCGAATGTACCTCGAATGCGGCTTACAGCAGCGGCTGGCAGGATAGCCCGATCTATGAAGCAGAGTCTCTGCCGAAAGGCGCATACAGCTTCGTCGCCAGAGCACGGGATAAATCGCCCAACCATAATACCACCGGCGACTCGACGGAGGTCACGCTCGATCTGGCCGCACCGACGCCCGATCCTATGAAGTGGCAGTCTCCGCCGGATGAGGTATATGGCGGAAGCGGGGCGTTTAATGATTTCTGGGCTGTGATGACTGCGGCGGAGGCTTCCGATCCGGCCGGAGGCGTACAGTACTTCTTCCTGTGCACGACCGAGTCGGACTTCAACAGCGGCTGGCAGGACTCGCCCACTTACCAGGTGAAGATCGGAAGAAGCGGCCAGCTACACCGCTTCCGTGTAAAGGCACGCGACATCTTCGGCAACGAAACCGCCTACTCCGAAGAGGCCGTCGCCTATTAACCAACACGCGCCAGGGACTCCTACGTCATTCCGACTGGAGAGATATCAACATGCAGGATGTGCTCGAATTGACAGACTGCATTTGTGACCGTGAATGCAATTAGTCGGGATGGCCCCACGCTTTGGGAATTTTGAAGTCCTTGGGCATTCTATTCGGCGGGATGTTCGCCGGGGCGGCCCTTTCGGCGTAAAAATTCAAGCGGCTTTTGAGTTGTCGCAGCTTCTGCGGATTCTTTTCGCTCAGGTCGGTCTTTTCGTATGGGTCGTCCGCAAGATTGAAAAGCTCGAACGTGTCCTCGGCCGGCTTAGGATCGGTATAGTTCGCTCCGAGCCTGCCGTTGTGAATCAGCTTCCAATCGCCGCATCGGATCGCTCCGTTGTAAGGCGTTACGTTCAGCAGGATCTCTTCGTGCGGCGAAGGTTTGCCCCGCGCGATCGTGGGCCAGGCGTCCCTGCCGTCCAGCGGCAGCGGCTGTTCGAGCCTTCCGCCGGCGAGTCCGAGCAGTGTCGGATACATGTCTACCATGTGCAGGGGGCCTCGCACCACCGCGCCGGCTTCGAGCACACCGGGCCAGACCGCAACCGCCGGCACACGGATTCCTCCTTCGTAAAGCTGTGCCTTCTGGCCTCGCAACAGTCCGTTGTCGGAAACCATA
>Ga0180432_10003617_pt1 | contig 21832 bp, 19 predicted proteins | sample SS_ome_10_FD_132414 | JGI IMG/M metagenome (GOLD analysis project Ga0180432, IMG submission 132414) | Hypersaline lake sediment archaeal communities from the Salton Sea, California, USA - SS_1_MS_2 metaG | ecosystem: Environmental > Aquatic > Non-marine Saline and Alkaline > Hypersaline >...
AATGGTAATCAAAGAGAGCAGGGGCTTTTCCTTCAAAACGGGGTAGACCTTTGTAATGACGAGCTTCTCGTAGTCGTAGACGAGGTCCGTCACCTCCTTGATCGGATATACCCGCTCTATGACGCTTCCCGTCTTCGGGTCCACGCTGATCACCATGACGTGGTGGAAGCTGCATTTGTTTTCCTCGTAACAGAGCTTCGAGCCGCCGCCGCCGGTGATAATGTAGTCAACGCCATCCCTGTTCAGCCTGTAGTATGAGTGAAAATCACCGCTGAAGAAGTAGTCCACGTTAAACTCCCTCATCAGGGAGAGAAGCTCCTCCTCCCTCTGAAGGGGTCTGAACTTCTTGGCCGGGATTATCGATGTCGGAGGGATGTGCAAAAGGACGAACGTCATGACGGCGCTTTTCGACTCCCTCGCCAGCACCTCCCTCAGGTAGTCCACGTAGTTGTCGTTGTAGCAGTCGTTTGCGGCGATAAAGAGACACCCGTGATGTTTGAAGAAGAAATTTGCCGGGCCGTAGGTTGTTTCAAAATCTTCAAGGGAAAATGCGTTCGGCTTCGATCTGTATTCGCCCAGCGCGATGTCGTGGTTTCCCGCCAGGAGGAAGATCGGAAAGGTCAGCTCCATCTTCGAGCACCGGTGGTTGAAGAAATAATGGTTCTCCTTTTCGGGATTCTTCACGAAGTCCCCCAGGAAAAAACCGAAGTCGGGCGTCTCGTGGAACTCGATATCCTTAAAAAAGTGCACAAAGTGTCTCTTCAATCCTATATCGCCGACCACGAGAAAGGTGAAGGGCGAAAGCTCCGTTTCATCCTCGCTGACCCTCATGATGTTTTCCCAGTGGTTTCCGAGAAGCTTCGGGGGCTCGGATTCACATACCCATCTGCCCAGGACTATCGATGATGCGAGAAAGGCGAGGGTGATAAACGACAAGTACGAAAGGACAAGAAATAGAAGCCTTACTTTAAATAACAGCCCCTTCATAATAGTCCTTTAAAAATAGCAAAAGTATAGATAATATGATTGCAGGCCAAGATCGGTTATATGAGCCGCTCTCATCAAGCGGGTCGTTCTCTTTTGAATTATCAGTGGAGGGAGAGGAACTACTATTTTTCTTGCGCCCCCAAAATCTCCATGCTATCCTTTGTCCATTATGCAGTCGCCATACGTATCCAGGGCCTACAGGCTCTTCATACTCATCGCCGGAACATACGATATTATCGTTGGCCTTTCGGGATTTTTCCTCTACGCCGTTGTCTACCTCCTGATGAGCGCGATAGATCCCAACCTCCCGATGGCGCCTGACAAATCGATGGAGATGGCCTGGCTCAAGATGAACGGCGTCTTTATGATATTTGTCGGCCTCGGATACGTTTTCCCATACGTCAGCTACGAGAGGTACAAGTTCTATATCCCGGTCTTCGGGGTCGGCCTCAGGACCTGGGGTGGAATCTTCCTCGTTTACGCCGGGCTCTTCTGGGGGCTCACCTTCATCCTCGTTATCTTCGGCGCCGTCGATCTCCTCCTCGCGGCAGTGTTTGTCTACTTCCTGGGCGACTACAAGAGGAGGAAGGTCCACATCAGGAATTATTAGCCTCCTATCTTGACTCCCGGTGGAGTCGAAAGCCTGATCTTCATCTTCTCCAATACCTTCTTTACCTGAAGGTTCACCTTGTTGCGCATCCCGTAATAGTCCTGGTCCAGCTTGACCCAGTAGACCAGTCTGAAGATCAGGGAGAAGTCGAGATAGTCGTTAAAGTCGCACCGAACGTCCTCCCTAATGCCGTCTATGCTCTTTACGGTCTTGACTATCGTATCCGTCGCCTTTTCTATGGCCGCGGCGTTTACGTCCACGGCGACATGGATATTGGACACCACCCTTTTAGCCTTTCTCGCCGATATATTCTCCAGTACCGAGTTCGCTATCTCGCTGTTGGGGATATAGACCTTCGTGTCGTCCCATGTCCTGAGGGAGCTCATCCTGAGGCCCACCTCCTCTATCGTTCCCTCATGGCCTTTAAAGAGGACAACGTCGTCGATCTGGAACGGCTTGTTCATGAAGATGTTGAAGCCGCCGAACATGTGGCCTATCGTGTCCTTGGCCGCCATGGCGATGGCCACACCGCCCAGACCGAGGCCGGTTACCAATGACAGGACGTCGTAGCCGAGCTCGGAAAGGAGGACGATGATCACCATTATCCAGATGGCGATCTTCGCGAGGTTGGAGATCACGGGAATGACCTGATCGTCCAGCTTCGATTCCGACTTTGCCACGAGGGGGGATAAGAATCCCTTCACCACAACGTCCACGAGCCTGACCACGAGCCACGTGGCTATCAGGAGGAAGACGATGGTCAACACCTGGGAGACAAACGTCTCGAATCCCTCCGAGAGATTCAAGGCCTTGAAGGCCACCCAGAAGCCGAGAATGACGATAATCAAGGATATCGGCTCCTCGACGAAATCGATTATCATGTTGTCTATTTTTGTGTCGGTCTTATTGGTCAGTTTACTTATCTTATACTTAAAGGTGTAGTAGATGGCCTTCGCCAGGATGGCAAAGCCGATGATGATAATAAAGAAGTAAAGGTACTGATCCAGGGTGTTGCCGAAATATTCCTGGGAGAGATATTTAATGAGATTTTCCATTAAGTTGCCTCCGTTTTTTTAATCAAGACTTCAAGTTGAAAACGCCTGTAAAGGGCTCAAATCGGATCCGTCAAGGCTCACCCTCCTTCAGCGCCTCGGTGATGTCCTTGACCCTGACGTATCCGTCGGGTACGGTGAAGAGATCGGGGGAGGGAGGGCCCCTCTTTATCTCGATCAGCTCCCACCGGGTGATATAGAGGTCGGGGTCGCTCTTCAGTCTGTATTCCGTCTTTATCGTGAGGTGATTCAGATCCACGGCCAGCCATTCGGTGTAGTTGGTGAAGGTTCCGTCGAGAAACTTTTCCTTGACCTTGAATTTCTCGCAGGTGTAGCCACGGACCTCCTCGACCCCGAGTCGCTTCCTCCATACCTCGTTTGAGGAGGGGCCGAACGGTCCAAAGGGCCCTGCGAAGATGGAGCTTGAGCCGGGATGGATTTCGCCCGAAGATGAGTCGTCCCCAGTGAAGCCTTTGTTTCCCTTGTCCCCGGCTTCACTTTTGAGCTCGAAGTAGCGCCTCCTCTCCGGTATGAGGACGTAGGTAAGCTTGAGGTCCCCCCTCTCGACCGTGACGTGGCTGTAGTTGAGCTCCCCGCACCTCGGCGTCTCGTACCTGATCTTTTTCCCGTTGATGGCGACAAATCCCTCCTCGGTCTCCTCTGCGGCGCCGTTGACAAAGTAGGTCAGCCTCGTCTTTGCGGTGAGCCGAAGGCCTGAGACCTCCTCCCCCTTCGCTCCTCCCGGGCCGCCCGTATCGTTGTTTGGGGCGTCTTTTCCCGTCTCGGAGGGCGATTTGCCGTCGATATTCGGGATTTTGGTGACTACCTCGGAACCTTCCTCCCCTCCGGAGCAGGAGACGACGAAGGAGAGGGAGAGGATGAGCATGAAAACCGCAATCCACTTCATAGCGATTGTAGCGGCACCTCCGGCCTCGTCCCTCTTCGGTCTTATTTTCGACTCATCTCCGACCATCTTGAATTCCACATCTGTCCCCGAACGGTGCGGGCATTCTACCATTAATGGATAAGATATGCAATCGCCCCAGGTGGAATTTTTTGCGATTTGTCTGAAATCATCTGAATTTCTTTTGACATTTATGTCTGAAGATAAAATCATAATCGTCGAGGCCCGGACCGCGCTTCTTCAGCACTTCTTTCGCCGCCTCTTCTCCGTTGATAAAATACTCGAAGAAGGCGTCGACGTACTTAACTATAACGTCGTGTCTCTTCTCCTCGTCCCTCTTGTTTCTGTACCTCAGGACGCTCTCCGCAAACGTCAGGTGATCTGCCCCCGAGATCACGAGGAGAAACTTCGGCTCCGAAAGACACCGAAACTGGAGCTCCAACCCCCCTTCCTTGCGCCCCCTCTCGTTCCCGCCATACATCAGCATGGCGGGGATCTTTACTTCCGCCATTTTATCGCACGTAAAGACCCTGTCGCCGGGCCCGGACATCGCAACGACGGCTGTAATCCGCGGATCGTGGGCGATATCGATTACGCCCGATACGGCAAGCGCGCTGTAAGCCCCCAGGGAGTGGCCGACGATTCCTATCCTTTCCGAGTCCACGAGGCGGTAAAAGGGGGATGCGGGATCGCCTCCCGTGTCTATTATCCAGTCGACCGCGGCCGACACCTCCATGTACCTGTATTTGAAGTGGCCGGTGTCGTATTCGCCGCTGGAGAGCGCCCGGCTCAATCGGATCGCCTTTTTCAAGAGCTTAACCGTGTATCCCCTCTCCCTCACGAAGTCCTCCCTCAGGCTGCACGCCTTCAGGTCGTCGGTGTGGTCCGGGGCGATCACGATGAACCCCGACCTCGCCAGAGACTCCGCCAGAAAGACGGATGAGTGGGAACAGCCGGAATAACCGTGGGAGTATACGATTATCGGCAGCGGACCGAGCTCACCGTTCGGGGCGGCGTTTAAGATTGCCTTTCCCTCGACCACACTCTTTCCGAAATCGTAGGCAGCCTTGGCGTTTCCGCCCGTCGCCGGGTACCATACCCCGCACGGAATCTCATACTCGCCCCTCACTGAAACCGTGATGACCTTATAACCTGCGGCCTCGTCCGCCGTTGCCGGGGCGCAGAGGGCAAGGACGAGAAAAACGAAAATGAACGAAATATGCAGCTTTTTCATCATGTCGGCTCCTGTAAAAAGTATGACCTTCAAGATTCGTTTCATTGAAGGTTGGAATGGCGATTGAGATCGGAAATTCGGAGTGGTAACCATGACAGGCAGGTGGAAAGCTCCCCCATGCAATATAGAGTTGACCGGCGTGATCGGAATTTACCAATATTTCGCTCGGTAAAATAGATTTTTCCACCATCTCTCGGGCGCACCCGATACCGGGAAGATCAGCCGAAGGCCTGTTGCGTCCTCGATATGATCGAATCCTGGAGTCCGCGGCTCAGGTCGACGAAATAGGCGCTGTATCCCGCCACCCTGACGATGAGGTCCTGATATTTTCCCGGATTCTCCTGGGCGTTAAGGAGAGTCTCCTTGTCCACCACGTTGAACTGGACGTGGCTGACCCCGAGGTCCCCCCATGTCCTGATGTAGGACTTGAATATCTCCTTCATCTCCCCCTCCAGGGCGGATGGGGGAAACTTCTGGTTCAACAGGTGGTTGTAGGTCTTGGTGGTGTCGATCTTTGAGGCGGATTTCAGGACGGCCGTGGGGCCCTTCCTGTCCCTACCCTGAATGGGGGAGAGGGTAGCGTCGCTGAAGGCCTCCCCGTCCCTTCTGCCGTCCGGGGTCGCGGGGGTGTTTATGGCGACACCGTATGTGGCGGAGACGGCGCTCCCGTCGCCCCGGCAGGGATTTCCGAAGCGGTCGGTGAACTCCGCCATCACCCTGGCGGTCTCGTGGTGGACCCGGACCGCGATCTCGTCCGCGTAATCGTCGTCGTTTCCGTACTTTGGGGCGTTCAGCATCAGCTGCCTGATCCCTTTGTAACCCTCCCAGTTGTTGTCCATCGCCCTGATAAGCCCGTACATCGTTATCTTTTTGTCTTCGAAGATCACCTTTTTGATCGCCGTTATCGAGTCGGCCGTGTTGGTGGGGCCCATCATGATGCAGATGTCGTGGACGCTGGATGGATACGCCCACTTTCTCGAATCCATCCCCTTCTCGATGCACCCGTCCAAAAGCGCTGAGTAGAAGGGCCTGGGGAGGTACTTCTCGTATAGATCCCGACAGGTGTTCTCGATCTTGTTGAGTTTGCCGAAGAAAAAGCGGACCTGCTCGAGATACGCGTCCATCAGGTCGTCCACAGACTTGAAGGACCCGGGGTCCGGGGTGGGGGCGCCCCACTGCTCCCCGGTGTCGGGTTTTTTACCCATGTGGAGCGCCCACCAGAGGCACTTGGTCAGGAGGATTCCCCCGTAGGCCCTCCTCGCTATGTTTTTGCCCGGCAGCTCCAGGTAGACGCATCCCGTGATGGCGTAGTCCCGGGCGTCTTTTTCCGGGACGTCCCATCCCTCGAGGGTGGGGAGTATCGACTTGTCGTTGAAGAGGGAGGGATAGCCGATACCGGTTCTTATCACGTCGATCGTCTTGGAGAGGAGCCTGTCCGGCGTCCCGTCGTGATACCTCAGGGCGATGCTCGGCTCCAGCGTCCTCATGCTCTCGGCGGTGTCCAACACGAGATAGGTCATCTCGTTTGTGACGTCGTTCCCGTTTTCGTCCACCCCCCCCAGCGTTATCGCCTGAAGGGACGCAACGCCGCCGTACACAGCGGTCAACATGGGGGAATAAACAAGACCCAGCTCGTGAAACTTTACCCAGAGGAGCTGAAGGAGCTTCAGCCCCTCCTCTCTGGTTATGGTTCCCTCCTTAAGCTCCCTCTCGTAGTAGGGCCCGAATATCTTGTCGAATCGAATCCCTATTCCCAGAGTGGAATACTCGATATACCGAACGACGTGTATGAAGAAAAAAGATTGAAGGGCCTCGATCAGGTTTCGCGGGGGATTCTCCGGCACCCGGAGGCACGTCTCCCTGATCTCCATAAGCCTCCTCTTCTCCTCGGGGTCTGCGGCTTTTAAGGCCAGTTTTTCCGCCAGGTCGGCATAGCGGCGGGCGAACTTGATAACCGCGTTGAGGGAGATTACGACCGCCTGCAGAAACTCCTTCCGGTCCACGTAGTCGGGCGGAACATCCCTATCAAGCTCCTCGAGGTGCTCCCCCGCCTCCTCGATGATACCCTTGAGACCGATCTTGAAAATCTTCTCGTAGTTCGGGATTCCGAGCTCCGACCAGTGCGTCCACATGAATGTCCCCTCGTAGCGCCAGTACTTCAGCTCGTCTCCGGTGAAGATGTTCTGCTGGATGTCGCTCATGGATCTTCCGCGCCAGTAGTCGACCAGCTCCCCCAGCTCCTCCCTCCCGGCGTCGTCGAGAAGGCCCTCCCCCTCCTTTCCGCCGACCACCCTCTTTACGGAGCGCCAGTTCATGTCTATGGGGAAGTAGAGCCCCTCCGGCGTGGAGACGTTGTTTCCGACTATCCTCTCCCAGTCCTGGATGTAGACATCCATTTTGTTAAGGATGTTGTTAAGCCCCTTGGCCCTCCTTATCACCATAGGCTCCCCCTCGGTCTCCCTGTACGATTCGGTCAAGAGGCGCGACCTCTGTATGTCGAGGGTGATCCCGGGGCGGTACATACCCCTGGCGGATTCGTCCTCGGCGTATCCCCGCCGGACGTTCCTGACAGCCTTTATCTTCAGCTTATCTTTTAGATTTAACGCTTCAGATTTCATGGTCAAATCCCCATTATTTTTTAGCCTTTAATTGATTTATAGTTGATGTTGCGCCGAAAGTCAAGGGGTATGGGGAAGCGATGAGAGACCCTCGGCCCTCCCGTCAACTCGTGAATCTACACAGGACCAGGCTGTTTAATCCGGATAGACTCGATATTTTTATCAAATATCGGGTGCCCCTCTTTCGACAACGAGATATAGAATAACATATCAAATGGAAGCCGGAATTCCGGCCGGAAATGGATCACGATACCTTGGGAAGTCCTTCGGGGAATGATATGGAGGTTCAACAACAATATCGGTGGAAGCGGTGGAGACAACAGCTTTTAAGACCTGCCCCTCACAAGGTTTTGATCTTTTATCTCTGACAAATATTAAAAGCTTAAAGGGTCGTTCCCTTAAAGAAAAAATCAGGGACAGCAGTATTAATAGAATTCTATTAATCCCGTGTCGTCAGGGTGTAGTAACAGGTATCGTCCCCCATCGCCTTGCACTTGATCTCCCTTACTATATACTTTTTCTCTCCGTAGGCCCAGTCCGACATGAACTGGAGCGCCCCGGCGGTCGTGGTGCAAATCGGTCTCTTGGATTTGTATTTTATGCAGGTAAGGCAGTTGTAGACGTCGAAATCCGCCTTCCCGTCGTCTCGCATGACTATCCTCCCCTCACCGGTGGCGAGGCCCCAAAGCTCGAGGGCCTTCAAGAATTTCTCGTCCGGCTCGAGGTCCTCCACCTCGTCAAGGACGTGTCCTATCTCCACCGCGTATTTGGCGCCGGTAAATCCTATCCGTCTCCAAACGCCCAGGGCACCTTCGAGTCCGAGGAGATTTGCGACTTCCGCAATCATTCTGTCCCTCTCGCCCTCGGTTATACAGGGATTGAAATCGTACGGGGGGGGATTCTCGCAGACACTTAAGATTCCGGCCCCCTTGAATATTATCCTGCAGCCCTTCTCCCCCATGATTTCAGTTATGGCGTCGACGGAGCATCTCATGGTGATGTTGGAGACCATCCCCTCTTGGGCCATCCGGTCCTCCTTTGGCTTGCCTAAAATAGGGGATTTATATATCTACATCAATTTAAGAAAGCAACGAGAACTATTATACGGCAAGCACAAAAAGGATTTAATAATCAACCTTTTTTTGAAGTCGATCCCATAAGAATCGATTTCAAGCAGCCAACGAATATATACGGTCTTTTCCAAGCCTATCCTACTATCTCGCAATCTATCTTATATAGGCACTCATCGTTCCCCAACAATCTGCACTTCACCTCATCCACCGTCACCTTTGTCTCTTTAAATATATTGCCGATTTCATGCAGGATGCCCTTGATGAAGGAGCAGGAAGGCTCCGTAAATTGTTTCATTTTTTCACTGTCTCTGGTATATATTTCACACTCCGTGCAGTCGGGTCGGTGGATGAGTATCTGTTTGGTTTCACTGAAGTGCTCCATCGTCTTCTCCGGGTCGTATCCCGCATTTGTTATATACGCCCGATAACCCAGTTTCAGCTTCTCGACAGGGTCCAAATCCATGGTAATGAGGTTTTGGAGAGGCACGGAGTGTTTTACAATGTTTTTTACGGAAGTTACCCCCCCCTTGAACATGATTATGTCGTATCCCTTATTACCCACTATCTCCCTGACTCCGTAGAACAGCCTCGTTACATCCTCTAAGGCGACCCTGGCGTCCGGGTCGTAATCGACCGGGTTTTCCACCATCCATCTTAATCCGGCGAAATTCAAGACGGAGTTTTTACCGCTTTTGCCCAAGATATCTTCTATCGCATCCACAACGGATCGATAAGACAAATGAGTCAGTGACTTCCCTTCTGTCATCGTTAAATTCCTAAATTTTTTAGAGACAAACCTTGTTAAATGAATGTTTTTTTCAATAACTCAACTAAATAGTCTTAAAAATCGTGATTCCGCGGGGCGAAAAATAAACAGCGTATATTAAATATAGATTTAAACATAGATTGTCATAAAGTACAATATACATCATTTTTGTACCAAGTGTCATCTAAAAAGTCTATAAATCAGTATCGTTTGAGGGCCTCTAAAATCTCCGGTCGAATGAAATTAAAGATTATTCGTGAAAGAGGGAATGGAGGCTATTATAAAAATCGGGGACGGACACAAGGTCCGTCCCCGATGTCGAGACGCCTGTTTAAAAAAATCCTTGAGGTCGCTTTTCCCCTCAGTATCTCTTTATCTTGCCGGGCAGGATAAAGGGGTAGCCCTTCCTCGTGATCTTCGTCCTGATGAAGCGGTCTATCTTCCTGAAGAACAGCCACAGCCGCCAGATCAGCACGTCCTCCCTGTAGTAGCTGTTGACCTTCTTGATGGTGATGGGCTCTATTTTAAGGTCTTTCGCCTCCGTTTCAAAGAAATCGTTCGTCAGGTCAATAAGGGCGGGGATCAGGTCGGAGCGCTGCTCCTTGTAGAAATTTGCGATAAGGTCGATGGTCGAGAGGTGAAAGTCGTAGTAGCGGGAGATCACGTCCTCGACAAACAAAAGGCGGACAATCCAGATAAGAAAAGAGGGGGCCGCCCTCAAGATCAGCTCCGGATCGAGCTGCTCCACGCCCTCCTTCCTGAAGAGGGGGGTTGTGGTGTCGATGAAGAAGAACTCGGTTTTTTCGGTGATCTTCGGCTTTTTGGGATCGAATCCCACCACCGCCCAGTTGGATATCTGGGCGTCGAGCACGATATTCAGCTTCTTGTTCTTCTTGTTGAAGTCGAAGGTCTTCTTTATCTCCCTTAATATGAGTCTAACCATCAGCATGATCTCGTCATCCGTGACCGAGTGGATGATCTTGTGGGCGACGGATGAGGGATCGAGGATCTTCTGGACGCCGAACATCACGATCTGGCCGTCGTCGTTTTCGATCACGACGGAGTCGAAGGGTGGGACGGTAATGCCTATCTTGTTCAGAAGGTCGTTGTATTCATTGTATACCGCCCTGTAGTTTTCGGCCTCCTCCATGTTCTGGAAGATGGGCATCCTCTTGTAGGCGAGGTCCCCATACCCCTCCCCAATGATGGAGAAAACCGTTGACATCTCGCCGTATCCGAGAACCTTGGTGGGAACCTCATTCTCCTCCGGATTTCTTGGGTCCAGTCCCCTCTCGAACTTCATGAGGAGGTCTTGATCGATTTTCAGCTTGGTCATAAGACAAATACCTCAAATAGAATGATAAAAAGTTTGATATTTACTGAATCGAAAAATACTTACTATGCTTGGCTTAAAAGGTAGCGCTTTAAAATCGGTCACAACTATCTCAAAATACAAACGTATCCATTGTAAATAGCGGCGATGTATCTTGTATGTGCTGTAATACATAAAAACCGCCACCCCAGGATAGAATTACCATCTCGGAATTTTTGTGTCAAGGTAAAATAAAGGGCGGTTGGCAGCTGTTCAGCGGGGCCGGGGGAGGAACATATAGATATAGATATAGGATTAAGTCTGATGAAAATCCAAGGCATTTCAAGGAAATGATCCGGCTCAAAAAAAGTCCACCGATAAAGAAACCGGGCCTTGGAATATTTGACGATTAGTGGTATATTCATCTGAAATGTTTTTGTAATAAGATCAGGGGAAAAGAGATATGAATAAGCGGCTGTACACGAACGGAACGGTGGTCACCATGGAGGCGGAGGGGGATACCCACGGGGCGCTGGCGGTTAAGGGCGATAAGATCTTAGGGGTCGGCGGCATAGACGAGATGAAGGCGATGCTGGGAAAGGGTTATACCGAGGTCGACCTGGGCGGGGGTACGCTCCTTCCCGGATTTGTCGACTGCCACCTCCACGTCATCCTCTCGGCCTACTTCAAGATGAACCTCGACCTCGCAAATATAAAGTCCCTCGACGAGTTCCTCACGACCGTAAAGGGTGAGGTTAAAGCCGTCCCGAAGGGTAAGTGGATAATGGGGCTCCGCTTCCGGGAGGACGATTACCCGGAGAAGAGGCCCCCAACACTAACGGAGCTCGACTCGGTCTCACCGGAAAATCCTTTGGTCCTCTTGAGGTACGACGGCCACTCGGCGGTGGTCAACTCTCAAGCCTTAAAAGAGGCCAATATAACGGCGGAGACCCCGAACCCGGAGGGGGGCGTGATAGAGAAGGACGATGGCCGGCCCACGGGTGTACTTAAGGAGCTTGCCGTAAAGCTTGTCGTGAGTGCGATTCCCACGCCGGAGATAGAGGAGTTCCGCCGGGGGCACAAGATATTTACGGAGCTGCTGTTGTCCTACGGTGTAACCTGTGTGAACGGAATCATGCAGACCGGGGAGGAGGGGCCCTCCGGAGCCCTGGGGCCCTTCGAGATATATATATTCAAGCTCTTCGAGGAGGATTTCCCGATCCGCAACTACCCGATGATCGCGGCACCGGACGTCCCCACTTTCACAAAGGCGCTTGTCGATAACTTCGGCGGCGAGAAGACAGGCGGGAGGTGGAGGGGCGGCGCGCTCAAGCTCTTTCTTGACGGGACGTTCGGCTCCAGGACGGCGTATTTCACCGAGGACTACCACGACTCCCCCGGGGAGAGGGGTATGCTGGTTCAGGGGATAGAGGAGATCAGGGAGACGATATTTGCCGCCCAAAGGGAGGGAATTCAGGTGGCGACCCACGCCATCGGCGACAGGGCGGTGGGAGAGCTTGCCCGGATTTACCGCGACGCCCAAAAAGAAGTCGAGATCGGGGTGGGCAAAACAAAGCTTCGCCACAGGATCGAGCACGCGGGGATGATAAACCCGGAGGACTACAAGGCGATAAAGGAGGGGGGGACGATCTGCTCGTTCCAGCCGTCGTTCATAGCCTCCGAGGGCTCCTGGATAGAGACGAGGGTGGGGGGGAGACTCAACAGGGTCTACCCGATAAGGTCGATACTGGACTACGGCATCCCGGTATGCGGCGGCTCCGATTCCCCCATCGAAGACCCGAGCGTCCTGACTGGTATATGGGCCGCGGTGGTGAGGGAGGGCTTTACGGCCGACCAGGCCCTCTCCCCATACGAGGCGGTCTCCCTCTACACAAGGATGGCAGCCTACGCCTCCTTTGAGGAGGAGGTCAAGGGGACGATTTCTAAAGGCAAGCTCGCCGACTTCGTCCTGCTTAACAAAAACCCGATGGATGTTAGACCGGACGAGATCAGGGATATCGGGGTCAGGATGACGATTATCGGCGGGGAGGTGGCCTGGGAGGGGTAGGGAGCACAGTAAGTTTTAAAAATGTATTAGGGGGCAAGAGGAGTTGAGCCCCCTCATTTTTTTGCAGTTGGTTTCTGTTGTTTCGTAAAAGAATATCCTTTGACATGACAATAATTAAAAACTATAATAATATAGGTGAAAACCTAATAAAGGATTGGGAGGTTTAAGATGAAAAGCGAAAAAGACCTGTTTTTAGGTGTCATCAAGATAGCGGTTCTAATTATTTTGGCCTGCCTGTTACTCACCGCCTGCCTCACCAAGGCGGAAAAGGCCAGCAACGAGGGTATCAGAAAATCGCAGAAAGGGCTTTACGGCGAGGCTATCGAGGAGTTCAACAGGTCGATAGAACTCGATCCCAACAACCCCCGGCCGTATCGTGGAAGGGGATATGTCTATGCAGAGCTTGCCATGTATAAAGAGGCGATTGCTGATTACACTAAATCGTTAGGGCTGGACCCCAATTTCTCTAATGCATTTTTTAATAGAGGAGATATATACAGAGAAATGGGTAAATACGAATTGGCCATAACCGATTACACAAGAGCCATCGAACTTAATTCCACCGATCCCAATTATTTTCACAACAGGGGTCTGCTCTTTGGTGAGATGGGCAGGATCGAAGAATCCATCAAGGACCTGAGGGAGGCGTGCAGGCTTGGAAATGAAGACTCATGTATTGCCCTTAAACAGGCAATGGAGAAGAAAAAGAATAATAGTAAATAGAATTGTAAAGGAGTTTTGAAATGAGATTTGGAAATATCTTATGCGGAAGGGTTTATAAGATCGCTGTTCTGTTTATTCTGGCCGGCCTGTTTCTCACCGCCTGCCTCACCAAGGTGGAGAAGGCCAGCAACGAGGGGAGTAAAAAACCAGAAGAAGGAGTTTGCAGTGAGGAGATTAAAAGATTCTATAAGCATAGTGCCCTTGACCTTGAAAATCGAAAGTCGTTTCCTGGAAGTGAGGATATCTATAATAGATTGGATGAGCTAAAGAAAGTTACTATGGAGTTATATAAGAATATGGAAATCGATCCCAATGACTCGGATGGTTTTTTCAACAGAGGAGAAATTTACAGGCAATTTGGCGAAAATGAATTGGCCATAGTGGATTATAATAAGGCCGTTGAATTAAATCCTAATAATCCCGAACATCTCTTAAATAGGGGATTGCTACTATGTGAAATGGGGATGATAAACGATTCCATAAGAGATTTGAAGGAGGCTTGTAAACTTGGAAATGAAAACTCATGTCTTGCCCTTGAGATGGTAATAGGAAATAGAAATAATAAGTAGGAAACTAATAGTAAATATAACCTTTTTAGTTCTGCTTAAAAATTTTGATAGAGGGGAAAGCGCCAATTTATCTAAATTTAGATTCATATCTTTGATACCTTCTGTAAAAAAGTGACATAATTTCATCATGTGGGATTTTCCATTAATGGAAAATCTATTTACAAATACTTTTTTAAGGAGGGAAAAAATGGGAGGAGGAGCAGTCACCGTAGGTTCTACTATAAAGAGCTTACTTGATATAATCGCGGACCTCATTACCATTTTAGATTACTTCACTTCAACGGTGGACGAGGAGGTGAAAGAGATACGCGTATACACGTTCGACACCCGGGAAAACATGAAGAAATTTATGGGGGAAATGGGAGTCGAATACAAACTATATATGCCGGGTGAAATCCAGAACAAATGGGAGAAGACGACGGAATTTCTTAAAGAATCTAGAGCTTCACGGATTGATGCAGAAATGCGTAGAGATGAAGCGCTTAGTTTAGCCGCTAAGAGCTCTGTGGAAGATGCAGAAAAGCTTTACGGCAAGGCGATGGATTTTCTTAGTGAGTATCCATTTATACTTTCTACGCCTCTGGTAGGTGAGGCCACAGCGCCGACAGACGAGGTTCAGGCGAAGGCGGAGCGGGACAAGATATCGGGAGAGGTGAAGCAAGTCGGCGATAAGATCGAGGAGCTGAAGATAATAGGCGGCGGCGGAGCGGCAACCGGATTTGCCGGCACCGCGATATTCACGTTGATACTTGCAAGCCTCGAAAGGATTGAAGGTAAAATGAAGGTCGAGCAGACAGCCGGAGGAGAGCTCGGTGAGGAGAAAACCGGTGAGAAACATATCGATGGCGGCGGCAATCAGATAGTCGAGTCGATAACGGGCAGGATCGACAGGCTGGAAGAGACCCAGGGGAAGAAGCTTCAGAAGATCGAGGATAACATCCTTTTCCGTATAACGTCCCTTGTCGACCTGATAAAGAAAAGCTCAATGCCGTTCAAGGAGATCTATGACAGGCTCTGCAAACAGATGCTGTACGAGTGGAGGAACCGCAGCCGATAAGTAAGTGTCTACCTTGATAGGGCAGGGTGTCAGCCCCCTATGGTGATTTAGTACTCCCCCCCCTCACTCCCTAATTAATAATACTCCTTCTTTGCACCCATCTCGAAGAAGTCGGCGATATAGCCGGCAAGGACCAGGGTGTATTTTTTGATCTCCCCCACGCTGCTCCCGGGGTACTGGGCGTAGCTGGTCATTATGCCGTTTAACGCCGAGAAGAGCGCCCGGGACATCAGCTGGGTGTCCCCCTTGTGTCCCGCCTCCTTTATCACCCTCTCAATGAGATTAATGACCTCCTGCATTATCGGGTTTATCTTCTCGATCTCCTCGTCGGTGAGCATCCCTCTCGGCATGAAGTAGCTCATCATCTGGTAGTATGAGGTGTTCTCGTTGAGGTAGCCGATGTAGACCTCGCTGAACCTGCGGATGGTGCATCCTTCGTCCCTGTTCAGCTCCTCCTCGATCAGTCCTATAATCTCTTTCGTGTCGGCATAGAAGACATCGAGGAACAGTTCGTCCAGGCTCTCGTAATAGCGGTAGATCGTCCCCGTGCTGACGCCCGCGCTCTTGGCGATGTCCCGCACCGTTACGCTCTTGAAGCTCTTTTCCGAAAAGAGCTTCTTGGCTGTGTTTACGATCAGCTCCCGACGGGCCTCCCGCTCCCTCTCTCTCAGATCGCCGAAGGTAAGTTCGGCCATAGGCTCGCTACCCCTTAAAGTTATATCAAAACCTGTTTCAGCAAAAACCTGTTTCAGGCGAAATATCTATCATTTTTGGCTATCATTCTTGGCTATCGTTTTTGTTCATCTTGGACAGATTCATTATAGCGGTCTTCTCTCCGGTTGTCAATCTATGAGGGGGAAAACAGGCGTGAAAATCCAATAGCTCAATAGCGGCGGATTGTAATTCCGCGCTTCCAATCCGCCCTTGAGCCGCTTCGCCGTATGTCCCCCTCTTTTGCTCCCGCTAAAACGCGAAGGAGTCCTCCGCAATCTCCATGATGGAGAGGTCCTCGGTCTTGATCGCCTTGGCGATAGCCTCCGCCTTCGGCATGACGTTGTTGATGAAGTACTTGGCCGCCGCCAGTTTCCCGGAGTAGAAGGCGGCGTCCCGGTTGTCCTTCAAAAACTCTGCCCACTTGACCCAGTCGTTCGGGTCCGCCCCCTTTTCCTTTATCAGGGCGTCGAGCTTCTCTACTGCGATCTTCGCCTGCCAGGCCAGCATCCATGACAGCACTATCGTAGCCATCAGGTTCAAAAAAGGATACGCGTTTCCGATGGGAACGAGGAACTTCCCCTCCTTTCCACACCTGGAAAAGAACTCGCCGATATCGATTAGAGTGCTGACACCTTCCTTGAGTTTTACGACAATATCGGAGACCCTCCCGTTGTTTTGGGCCTCCTTGATGAAGCCGTTAATCTCTCCGATCAGGTTCTTGAAGTTCTCCCCCTTCTTCTGCCCCAGCTTTCTCCCAACGAGGTCGAGGGCCTGGATGCCGTTTGTTCCCTCGTAGAGGGCGGAGATCTTTACGTCCCTCAGTATCTGCTCCACCGGGTATTCTTTCGTGTAGCCGTAGCCGCCGTAAACCATGATCGATTGATCCGCCACCTGAAATCCGATGTCCGAGCCGCACGCCTTGATGATCGGGGTCAGGAGCTCCACCAGCCCGTGCCACTTCTCTCTCTCCTTAAGGTCGTCTACCGCGAGGGAGAGGTCCTCGCACTTCGATGTGTAGTAGGTAAGGGCCCTAAGCCCCTCTGTGTGCGACTTCATCCAGAGAAGCATCCTCCTCACGTCCGGGTGGTTGATTATTGGAACCCTCGGCGCCTCGGGATTTCTGAAGTTCGCCAGGTCCGGCCCCTGTATCCTTTCCCTTGCGTACTTTACGGAGTTCAGGTACGCCCGGGAGGCACAGGTCAACCCCTGGAGCGCCACGGCGACCCTCGCCTCGTTCATCAGGATGAACATGATCTTCATCCCCTGTCCCTCCTCCCCCAAAAGCTCGGCGTAGCATTTGCCGTTGTCGCCGAAGTTCATGAGGCAGGTGGCCGAGCCGTTAAATCCCATCTTCTTCTCTAAGCTGGTTACGCTGTAGTCGTTTTTTTCCCCCAGGCTCCCGTCGTCGTTGACCAGATACTTCGGCACCAGGAAGAGAGAGATCCCCTTCGTGCCCGCCGGGGCGCCCTCCACCCTGGCCAGGACCGCATGGACGATGTTGTCGACTAAATCGTGGTCGCCGGCGGTGATGAATATCTTCGTTCCCGTGATGGAGTAGGAGCCGTCCGGGTTCTTCTTGGCCGACGTAGTAAGCGAGCCCACGTCCGTTCCCGCGCCCGGCTCGGTAAGCGCCATGGTGCCCCCCCACTCGCCGGTGAACATCCTCTCCATATATTTTTTCTTCTGCGCATCGGTCCCGTGGATATTGATAAGGTGGGCGGCTCCCTCCGCCAGGCCGGGGTAGGGCAAAAAGGAGACGTTGCAGTTGAAGTATTCCCTGGCCGCCGTCTGCAGCAGGATCGGAAGTCCCTGTCCTCCCACATCCACCGACTGGCTCGGAGCCACCCAGCCCCCCTCGCGGTAGAGGCGGTAGGCCTCCTTAAAGCAGTTCGGGACGGAAACGCTTCCGTCCTTCAGGGAACATCCATCCCTCTCGGTTTCCTCGTTTGTCGGCTCGAGGATTTCCACTGCGAACTTCCTCGCCTCCTCGATGATCATGTCGAAGATATCCCTGGAGAACTCGGAATACCTGTTTAGCCCGGTGAGCTTTTCCGCTTCGAGGTGCTCATAGAGGACAAACCTCTGATCCCTCTCGTCTACTATCAAGTTACTCATCTTGACCTCCTTATACAACATATTGTTTTTTTATGATTCTCCCGTTTTTATAAGCCTATTTATCGAGTATCACCAGTCTATCCTGAAGACGATCCCGCAGGTACCGCCGCAGCTGCTGGAGTCCTCCTCCTGAATTATCTGACCTTTTAGGCCCATCGCCGCAATCCACGATTCGAACCTGGGCCTCGCCGCGCAGCGATAGAGGCCGGTGATGCCCGCCTTTTCCACGTTCTTGTGGACATAGCACTCGATCACGTGTCCCAAGAGCTCGTTTTCGTTAAGTATCTTGAATTCGTATTTGTGTTCCTTGGGGAAGAAGAGCTTTGAGGCGACTGTCATCAGGGAGTTCAATTGGTCGATGTTTGTGATTTTTTCAACCCCGCTCCCGTTCATGAGGGTCTTTATCTCCGTCTTCCCCATCGACCTTATCACCGTCCGGTTGAGCTCGTTGGCGGCGTCGAGGCCGTATTTCTCTATCGTCTTTATGAACCACCTTGCGTCGTGTAATGTCCAGACGTTTCTCAATATCTCCTCTCTTCGATCAAGACCGATTTCAAAATCGACATTTTCCATAAGTATCTCTCACCGAAGTAGTTTCAACTAAAATGCGCTGGCCAAAAAAAGTTCCGTGTCTATCATTTAAGTTTGAGCTCGATCCCCCGGCTCTCCGCGCGGCTTATGTTCCACTCGATGAAATTCTTCGGGGGCTCTTTCCTCTCCGCCTCGTCCCTCTCGACCAGGCTTATGGAGTCGGCCGGGCATGTGACCGCACACAGTCCGCATCCGATGCACTTGTCCTCCATCACGGCGTAGGAGCCGCCGTTTATTGCGATCGCCTCTACCGGGCAGCGCTCCTCCGCACAGACGCCGCAGGTGGTACAGCTTTCCGTGTCTATCATAGCTGTGAAATTGCTTTTTTCAAACATGTGGGGCGCCCCAAAATTGATAGCTCCCCTGAAGGAGTGACAGCAGCAGGTGCAGCAGTTGCAGATGACGTTGTGCCCCTTCTGGACGTTGTAGTATGTCATATGAACCAGGCCCTCCTCCTCTGAGGACTTTAGGACCTTCAGCGCCTCCTCTTTCGAGATCACCTCGCCGCCGATGGAGAAATAGTCATAGGCGTTTTTCTCCCTTGAGACGTATATGCAGGCCTTTACCGTGTGGTCGCATCCGTGGCCCAAAAGCGCCCGCTCCCGCCGGCAGATGCAGTCAACCAGGAGAAAGGAGTTCGACTTTTCAACGATCTGGCGAACATCCTCGTAAAGCTGCACCCGGGACCTGGCATCTATTACATCGTTTATCGGCACCACCCGGGCTACCGCGGGCTTATGGCTTCCCATGGCTCTCGTGAGTGTTGATTCATATTCATCGTACAGCTCTATAAACTCCCTATCCATTCTGTATAATTGAAAATCGTAGATGCCGGGGACGAAGGGGATCTGCATGTACATCTGCTGCCCGAACAGCTTGAAGCTGCCGATCTGCCCCCTCTTTGCCATGTCGTCCAGGGTGTCGCGCATCTCCGATAAAGGTTTGACGAGGCGCTCCGCTATCGCTTCCGCCGTCTCCGGAAGGGGGCTCAACAGGAGCGCCGTCTCGGCGTCCTCCGGGGAGAATATTTTTTCGAGAATCTTCAGCTCGACGCCGCTCTCGGTTTCGGGATAACCGTTCGGCATCTCGTTAAGCCTTTTTGCAAGACGTCTGTATACGTCGTCCATTTTTTTCTCCTGTTATGAGAAGGGGGTTGAAAAATCGTCTTTTTTCAAAATATCCCACTGACAAGCAGGAGCTTGTCAGTGCCACCCAGCTGTCGTTCCCAACACCATTGGGAATCCAGAAAGATGTCAGTATAGGTTCCCGTTGCCACCCAGCGCACAGACGCCCCCCCACTGGATTCCCGTTTACACGGGAATGACAGGTGATGTTTACCGGATTCCCGTTTCCACGGGACTTCCCACCGACAAGCAGGAGCCTGTCGGTGCCACGGACCATCCCTCTGGATTCCCGCTTCCATAGGGCCTATCTCTTTCTGTCTTCCACTCTCCCCTCGAGGACTATCTTCCCCCAGCCGCCGCATTGGACCCCCACGTCGAAGCAGGTGGTCCTGTTGAACTGGACCGAGTTGGGGTCCGCCCCCGAGTAGACAAGCTCGTTTGAAGCGAAGATGTACTTCGCCAGCGGCTCCAGGGCGTAGATGCAAATCTTCTTCGGGGAGAGCTTGGTCAGCAGGTTTCCGGCGCCGTCGAAGTAAAACTTGTCGCCCACCTTGTGCCCGCTGTTGCAGCCGTGGGACTCCACCACCTCGAAGACTATGGTCTTGTTCATAAGCTCCGGTGCCTTTGACATTACGACCGCGTTTCTCGGATTCTCCTTGAACAGCTTCATCTCCTCGTCGTTGTAGCCGAGGTGCTTCTGAATGAGATCCCATGTTTCCTTGTTGACCTTCATAATAACTCTCCTTTTTTGGCTATTTAGCTTACACCATTAAAATCGAACTCGTATCTCCTGAAGCACTTTCCTTCGGTGTGCATCATACACTTGGTGACCTTAGGATGGACCGTAAAATCGAGCCCCAGTTCCCTGTACCAGGTCTCGGTCCTGTCGAAGATTCCGCACCGGTAGTCTTCGATGGCGCCTATCTGCTTTATCCCCTGATATGCGAAGCAGTTCTCGGGCTCCCACCAGATCTCCAGTATGTTCGGCTCCTTGTACTCGTGGCCGAACTCCATAAAGTCGGCCATAACCAGCTCGTAGGCGCTTGTCAGGAACGCCTTGAGCTCGTCGAAGCTTCTGATCGACTCCACCCCCAATATCTTCTTCAGCCTCTTTACCTCGATTGCCGACATCGCCTTTACGGCCGCCCTGTTGACCTTGTTGGTCTTCTCAATCCCGAACTCCTTAAGGGAGTGGTAAAACCACATCCCGTCGTGGGTCATCCAGCTTTTGATCAGAAGCTCCTTCAGGTCCTTCCTTTCAACAGAGTTCATCTCAAATCTCCTTTTTCAGTCTGTAGATTTAAACACGCTTGGGTCTGTCTGAATCGGGCAGCGGACTCCTTTCAGGTCAATCCTATGGAATCCGGAACAGGAAATATCTTTACCGGAGCTATATGCGGTGCTGAACCTGTACTCCTTGAGGCACTCCTCGTCTTTTTTTACCGCGCAATCGGCGCAAGATGGGGTCGTGGAATATCCGACACTGGATGCGCTGAATAAGCGCTCGATGATGGAGATATGTGTGCAGAAGGAACGATCCCGTTTTGCGGCGGGGATTTCGCTGTTTTGCGGGAGTATCCTGTCATGCTCGGCCCTGAAATCGGCGGCTCGCTTCGGTTTGTCGTCTTCGGTGTAATCGGTGATATTTGAGCCTTGAGGGAATTCGGGTGAGGCTTTTTTGATGGAGATCAGTATCTCCTTCAGTACGCTCTCCAAATCCTCTATCTTATCGATAAGCCTCATCCCCATATGCCCCGGGGCCGCTGCGTCGAGCTTTCCCGCGCCCCCCGTGCCGATGAGGTGGCAGTAGTAGAGCCATGTACCTCGAGATGTCTTCCAGCACCTTATCAAGAGCTCCTTTTTGTCGGCGGCGTTCATCTTGCCTTTACCCGATAATTTATTTATCTTTTCGCCTCTAATTGCTACGGTTTTTCTGGAAACCTCTTTGTTGGAGACTCCTTTGCATTGAAAAAAAGCAGATAACGATAACAAATATATTGTGCAGTGAACAATGTTCATTGTAGTAAACCCAGTTTATGTTGTCAAGGAAAATCGAACGAAAAAACGCCTTTTTTCTTAAATTTTCTCTAAATATCTCCAAAGGGATTGTTGATGGCTCGCGGGGTGTTTTAGGACACGTTAGCTTCGGTGATCGGCGTTTTTGTTCGGTTGGTTATTTTTTGTTTTGGGGGAAAGCGACTTGACAATACGGCAGGTTTTTTATGGCAATAAAGTTATTTTGATCTTCCTTTTATAAATATTCTATGTAGGTTTTTTAGGTGACGATCAACGGGTAAAGGGAATGTATTTAGTCC
>Ga0180432_10003618_pt1 | contig 21826 bp, 20 predicted proteins | sample SS_ome_10_FD_132414 | JGI IMG/M metagenome (GOLD analysis project Ga0180432, IMG submission 132414) | Hypersaline lake sediment archaeal communities from the Salton Sea, California, USA - SS_1_MS_2 metaG | ecosystem: Environmental > Aquatic > Non-marine Saline and Alkaline > Hypersaline >...
ACCAAACCGAGCAATAACACCAACCAGTACTGGGTCAGTGGGATTGTACTAATTAGAGCCATATGAAAAACCGGTTGCGTACCAAAAACTAGCTTGGAGATAAAATCGGCGGTGATTGCAACGGTAATCGTCGCCAGTAATATTGTAGGAGAAAAATATGTAAAGATCTCCTCCAGGGCAAACATTACCCCTGCCAGCGGTGCATTGAAGGCAGCTGCCAGGCCGGCACAGGCGCCGCTGGCAATGAGAATCTTCCTTTCCGTCCTGGTAATCGACAAGTACTGACCAAAACCATCAGCTGCGGTGGCTCCCAGTTGAATGGTAGGGCCTTCTCGTCCCAGGGAAAGCCCGGCAAATATCGCTACTATTCCTCCAAGAAATTTGAAAATGAGGGTTGAAACCCAAGGGTTTTTAAAATAGCCCATTATTTGGCCTTTAACCTGAGGGATACCGCTACCACTGATCATTGGATACCGATTAACTATTTTACTAAGCAGCCAACCCATTCCTGCTAATAAAAGAAACATCGGGACAATTAATAATCGGTTAGCTTTAATATAATCGTAGAAAAGAAGACTATAATTTTCAGCCATTGTCAGGGCTATACGGTACATCACCGCGATTAAGCTGACCAATAAACCCACGATTATGCATTTGTAGAAGATAGCCAGTTTCCCAGAATGAAACTGCATCGCTCTTTTATAGTCGTTGATTATTTCCATTTAATTGCCACCAATTATTCTAGACTACGATGATCTTGATTTGTTACCAGTTATTGATTTTTGACGACAATACTTTGCCATTACTTCTCGGTTCTTCTGAGCAGCTTAGATTATTATTTCGGTACCCGCTTTTAAGGGGATGTAGCGATCACCAAGTGTCTTTCGAAATAGTTCAAGGCACCAGTCAGAACTATCATGCGCAGAAAGAGATATCTTCTTTGCTCCCGTATCCTTGATTGTGGTCAAGGCCTGATGAACTCGTTCTTCATTCATACCGCACCAGGGTGGATCATCAGTAGCCACAATCTGTTGCATATTGAAAGGTCCGATGTCCATCCTACCGCCCTTAACCGGATAATGCAATCCTCCAACGATACCATATATAGGTTGATCAAAAAGCAATTTGGTTCTTTCTATAATACTCTCCATACCCTGGTGACCACAACCAATTACCAATACTATTCCCTTACCGGCAACATTAATAGCCAGACTTTGTTCCAGGGTAAGCCCTAACAAAAATAAATAACGTGGTATTACACCAATGCTGGCGATACCTTGGTCGATCAGAAATGGCTCTTCCATCACCCTAACTTTAGGTCCGGGATTCCAACTGGAAGGTTTCAGCTCCACCGGGGAATAAACAGGGATCTCCGGCAAATCGATCACACCCTGCGAGATGCTAAAAGTCCCTTCTTTCTCTTCACGATCGCCCCCGACATGATCGCAGTGCAGATGACTGATATAAATCAGATCGAGATCTTCCATCTTATACCCAAGTTCTTGCATATTATGCAATAAGGGAGAAGGGTGTCTTTGCGCTTTGTTATAACCGCAATCGAAAAGTATAGTTTTTCCATCAGCTTGCAGTAAGTATGAAACACCTGCTTCTGTTTGTAAATTCTCCTGATCGCTATAGTAATCGACAAGCGGCATTATCTTCAACTGTTTTACGGTTCCCAGCGGTTCAATTTTTTTTATCCTAACCTTGCTCTGCTGCTTCAACAATTTCTTTTTCCCTAAGTACATTTGAACCAGCTTAAAACCAACAAAAATCAAAGCTAAAACAATGATCACGAGAATAGTAAAAATTAATACCAAAAAAATATTCATAATCATTCACCCCTTTAACTCAAAATGTCAATTAATCAGCCTGTCCGTTTTTGTGTAAATACCACTTAGGCCCTTCTTCAGTATCTTCAAGCACTATCCCGGATTTATGCAGATATTGCCTTATTTGGTCGGCCTCAGTCCACCTTTTTTCATGGCGGAAAATGTCCCGCTGTTTTATCAATTCATTAACCAATTTTGAGAATAGAGTCGGGATCATTGAAATCGTTTGATCCAGGCCGATGCCAGACAAAACGATCATTTCCCTGAAAAGCTCCCTACCCTGTGAAATAAACTCGGGGTTTTCAAGATCCAGCTGAGCCTGCCATAATAATCGGTCTGCCTCAAGAATCTGCTGGATCATAACTGCGATATTTTTTTCTTCGAGAGCCTGATGAAAAGTTCCTTCAAGATCATGCATTTTATCCCAAAAATCTGGTTTTGTTTTCCCTTCCTCTTTTTTCACCAAAGTTTGACTTTTATTATTTTTGCTTCCGCCCTTAGCTTCAGTTACTGCTCCGTCACTTAAAAAAGCAGTAAAATCTGCTTTGATCAGTTCAAAGGGAATACTATCCCCTCGCACATATTTTTTTTCACGACCCCTATTTCGAATTGTTACCTGGCCTAATCCGTCTATTGTGGCCTTTTCAGTAGCAAAATCAAGGATACATGCCGTATGTTCATCAATTCCCAAGATAGCAGTGCCCGATGGCAGCATTGCTTCAAGAACCTGAAACCTGTTTTCACCCATATAACAAAAACGGGTGTCGTGATTTCCCCCTTCGGCATTGTTCCAGTGGGGAATGACAACCAGATTAATACCCAGATTGCCAAGTATATTTAAACCTTCGACCCAGTGAACCGGTTCGCCCACCTTGTAAATTTCATAGACAGGAAGTGTAAAAGCGCCAACGGAAAGCGCAGCGGCACTGGCTGCAACCAGGCTGCCCCCCCTGTTAACCATGGTGCCAATCAGAGTAGTAATCGGTGAATCTTTTAATTGGCGTACGATATAGGTTGGGCTACCCGGCCCAATTAACAAATAGCCGGCCTTACTTAATTGTTGAAACAATATCTTTGTCTGATCACTTTTCGCTGCCTCTGCCGATTTATATGAAGCGACTTCCATCCGCTGAAGCACCTGCCGCTTGAAGTAATCAACCGCCCGTTTGGCAAGAAGATCGGCATTTTCCTGAAAACCGGCGGGAGTATCTAGGAATAATACCAGTTCCTGCGGTTTTAGATTGCTTAATAAACGCTTGTGGGTTTCTACCATGGTTCCAGAAAGCTCACCAGATCCAATCAACGCCACAGTCCCCTTAACATTTGCCATTAGTGTTTCTCCTTCGACCATTTTTTCAGGTCGTTTGCATTGCCATAGTCAGCACATCCCTTAATTTAAGGATATACTCTATCACTTGCTGATTACAATCTCAGTTTATAGAGCTCTGTCCTTGCCACTAAAACATTGATTGATAAAACGGGTTAATTCTGATTCAAGTCGATCCGTTAACTCCTGAAGGATAGAGATCATTTTGTCTAACTTACAAGGTGAAATTATTATACTATGGTAGTGATAGTTTAGATAAAGAACCAGGTAATGATCAAGCTGCAAGGCTGTGACTTTGGACAATATAGCCGGTCTTTTATCAGGAACCGGAATCATCATCAACCTAATTAACCGGTAATGCCAATCAAGACTGCCCGGAATCCACAAGTCGACAGTCCGGGCAATAATTAATAAACTATCTTCAACCAGCTGATAGTATTCGTAAAGGCAACTACTGATATACAATATTTTCCTTTGTTTAGGTGAGTTTGCTGCCAAGGGGTATTCTGCCGTAACCAGTACAGTTAACCCTTTTAGTTCTTTCAGGTTACCGATAATCTGATTATAGTTATTTTCAAGATTTTTTCTTGCATTTAATACGACGCCGTGTTCAATAATTACTCTTCTTCCTTTTCCCATTTAAATTTTTCCTTGGCTTCGCTAAAACCGGAAGCCAAAGATTTCCAAGCCGAATCAAAACCTTCGCGTAAAGCCACAAAAGCCTCTTCGTTTGTATCAACTAACTCATTAAGCTTTGCAGATCCTTCCTCGATTTTCTTTTCCAGAATCTTGATCTGATCGGGAAGGTTCTTCATCACTTCAACCCCGGCCTCCTGGGCTTCTTGTTTTAGTTCTTTCAGTTCTTCTTTCCATCTAGCCAACTGTTCCTGAATTTTTTTGCGATATTTATCCTTGGTTTCCATCCTTATTCCCTTTCTCTTGAAATAACTGAAAGTATTTTATCTTTAAGATCACTATAAATACTCTTAATCCCAATCTTATAAAGATTATCCCTGCTTTTACGCAATGCTTCAATTGTTGCTGCTTTAACAACCTGCCATAACATTTCCTTGTCCGGAGTATTTTGCAGGTAGTTTAGTTTCACCTGGTAAGCACCTTTATAACTTCTTCCTCCTCCTGTAGGTGTAATGTTTTTGATAATCCGATTTAAATCGATCGAATCATTTTTTGTTCGAAGCGATACATCAAGATATGTTTCTTTCTTTCTGTGATTTTCAACAATGGCAAAAACAGCCACCAGTTTATGTTCAGTATTTTTTAGAATCATATCGGCAGCAATAGCAATTGAATCTCGATGATTTGACTCAATGAAACCGATGCCATAAAAAGCCCATTCTTTATAAATAATTTCATTTTCTTTAGCCTTGTTAAAAAAGTTAATCGTCTCCGGTGAGATGGGAATGCTGTTAATACTTTGTAAAAGCTCTCGATCTGTATAAACTGCTAAAAAAGATATTGCTTCAAAATCAAGATTACTGATATTCATAAATTGATCGGTATCAGTCTGGATGCCAAAGGTTAAAGCAGTAGCCATCGATACCAAGTCTTGCTCGGAAAAATCAAGATCCAAATATTTGATCATTAAAGCGATTAAAGTACTGGTTGAGCCGACATCTTTACTCAACAAAGAAAAATCTGCTTTTATGGCCTCTTTTGCTTTTGCGTGATGATCAATATGAGCAGCACAAGGGATTTTGACCCCAAACTGATCAATTTTGTTGTTTTGAAAATCAGGAACGATGTAAGCTTGGTATTTATCAAGATTAATCTTTCTGTTAAAATGAACAGGGATTTTTAACTTATCTAAGAAAGCCTTATTCTGACTGAGTGAAAGCCTTTTTTCCGCAAAAATATCCGCATCCAGATCAAGATAGCTTAGAATGATCTTGATGGCGTAAGCAGAAGCAATAGCATCAGGATCAGGGGATCCGGGAATATAAATGATAATCGGATTATATTTTTTTACTGCATTCAAAAAACTAGTAGCTGTTTTTTTCATGACCGGTGCTAGCCTTTTTAGCGATTATAACATTTAAATTAAAGTGAAGTAATTATTTCAAAAGACCATCTTAAGATCTAAGAAACATTATCAATTATCTGATCAGGAGTGAACCGATGATCGCTGATAGTAACAAACCTTTAGGAAGTAGCTATATTCCCAACCTGATTGCTTTTTTTATCAGCCTCGGTATTGCCTACTTCCTAAAATGGGAAGTCAGGGATCTGGTTTGGAGTCTTTGGCTCTGCAGTTTAACCTTGGGATACTTAACAATATTTTCTAATTTAGGAGCTGGTGCGTACCTGGGCTTGCATATTATTCGTCAGAATGATTTTGATCGAGAGCGTCAAATTCCTTTAATCATCGGCGGCTTGGCAATCGGCCTCTTTATACTAGTTTTTTTCTCTTTACATTTTGGGGCATTCCACGCCGGCCACTCGGTATTTCTTAATCTATTTTTCCCAATCGAAGGAATGCCTGGTGACGGTTTTGGCGGAGCTTTTATGAATCCTCCCCTTTTGTGGGCTTTGGCAATCCGCTACCTTTTCAAACCATATGGGATCTTCCTGATTCCAACTATAATTGCAGAAAGACAAGTTGTTTTCAATCCATTTATGCAAATATACCGGGGACTTCATCCGGTTGACGACCAGGATGGCCGGTTAGTAGAAACAGAAATTAAAGCAGCGGATATCAATCAACATCCGATCGGTACAGCTTTATTTCGCCCTTATATCAATGTAATAAGAATGCATTTATTGATCTTCTTCTTTGCTTTTTGCTATGCCCTAAAAATAGATTCATTCATTGTCTATGCTGCCGTCTATTTTGTCTATTTTTTCCCCTGGTCTGTAATCCTAAAGAAAAAAAACTTAGTCCAAAGGGGGACTAAAATTTAATGAATTCTACTGTCGAAGACCAACTATTGTTAGCCCAGGAAGCTGCCCAGCTTGCCGGAAAGATCATTGTCTATAGAATTGGGTTAACAGCAATATCAGAAAAAGCTGATAACAACCTGGTTACTGAAGCTGACTATGCCGCACAGGAAGCAATTATCACGGCAATTAAGGATCACTATCCCGATCATTACTTCTTAGCCGAGGAAAATGATTTATTGGCAAACATTGAAGCAACTAACCTGTGGATTATTGATCCCCTCGATGGAACAAATAACTATGCCCATAAAATTCCTCATTTTTGCGTTTCGATTGCCTATGCCCGTTTGGGTCAGGTTGAAGCAGGAGTAGTCTTTGATCCAGTGCGCAATGAAATGTTCAGTGCGATGAAAATATGGGATCTTTCCTCAATGGAAAACCGATCAATGTATCGAAAACAACTTCCCTGCAGGAAGCGATCATCGCCACCGGCTTCTATTATGATCGCGGGGCAATCATGAAGAAAACCCTTACCGGCATCGAAAAACTATTTGAAAAAGTATCCATGGTATAAGGCGTTTCGGCAGCGCAGCGCTTGATCTCTGCTGGGTTGCTAACGGACGCTATGATGCTTTTTTGAGCACAAGCTCTCTGTATGGGATTTCGCAGCCGGAATGCTGATTGTAAAAGAAGCAGGAGGCTCCTGCACCGACCAGCTGGGAAACCCGCTGAACTTAAAAAGCACAGGCTTTGCCGTTTCCAACGGGATCTTTCACGACGACTTACTACATACCTAAAAAGACGCGGGGACGTTTCATCTGTCTTGTTATTTAAAGGCAATCTGTGAACATAATTCGTCCTCAATGACAATCCAAACAATTTTGTCGGAAGTAATTGTCAAATAGCATGACTAATCGTATATTCTATTACCCCGAATCAACCTCTAAGCTTTTCACCTGGACTGCTATCATGTAACCTGATATGGTTAATAAACTGGTTTTTGTTTCTAACGATAAAAGCGGAATAATAATTTAACCTGAAGTACCAACTTTTACATAGTTTAAAAGATTTAATAAGATTTACGACAGGATCGATCAATAAAACCATGGCAACAAAATATTAATGATATAAGCCTTTACTAAAAATGCGGGAAGTAATAAATTCTTCCCGCCAAACTGCATTGTTCTATAATGACTAAATAGTTGTCTTTTTATCCGGATACGCTCGGAATATTTTTAAATAATAATAGTGCATCAGCATCGCCTCTTTCAGGTTGATCGGTTTCCTCTGCCTACTAATTGTAGGTCACTTCCAGCTCGACATCCTGAACCAGGATAACTAACCCATCGGCAACATCGTTGTTGCTTGTAGCGAGGTATTCGATAGCAAATTGAGCGTATTCTCTACCAGCCGTAGCAACAGATTGAATATAGCTCCCAAGCTGATTGTTATTAATATTGAATTCCCTAAATCCCGGCCGATAGCTGGTTATAGTATTAGTTGCAGCAGTATAATCAGAGGAATCCAAAGAATTACCATAATTGGTGGAACCTATGCTCAGATTTCCGGGCATCGACGGACTGCGAACCGCTGTGCCTTTTAAGCTTAAACGGGCACTCATGATGTTTTTACCGGCAAGTTCGCTTATATCGAAGCTAATTAACCCTCTTACTCTGATGTTTGCTGCTGTATCGCCAACATAAATTGAAGGCGCACCACTGCTGTCAGAAGATTTAAAGACGGGACCGTCCTCATTCACCTGACCAGTCAGGGTAGTAATCGGATCATAGCTCCCGTCATTCCCGGGCGCTCTTCGGGTTCCGGTAAAAGAGACAACTTAATAACCTTTGTATCGCACGCGCCAAAAGGATCAGTAGCGCTAACTGTAATTCGAACGTTTAAAGCCTCAAGGTTTCCGGCGGGATTAGCCGGAGAGTGCCAGGTAAAAATAAAAGGGTGAAGATTTTCCGGAACATCATCGGCAAGCATTCCCGGTCCAAACCAGTCAACAATGCCGTGAGTAGCTTCAACCTGAAAATCTATCGCGCCTTCCCCCTCATATTCTACATTTACTAAAAACCGATGAGTATTCTCTTCATAACACATTGGATAAGATTCATCAGGGCGATCGAGCAGATCAATAAGATCCGATCCGACAATCAGTCGGACATCGATAATCCGGGGACCTGCCGGTTCGGCTACTTCATCTTCTTCCGCATCAGCTACTCCAGTGTCATCATCAGAAGATGCTTCACCACTTAAATCGGCATCAGGTTCTTCTTCATCCTCATCACTGCCAGGAGCCAGCTCGCCAATATCAGCACTTCCTCCTGAATCCGCTCCTCCCGTAGCAGCCCCAACCATAATCCCAGCAAAAAGTTCAAGCTCCGCTTCCACACTACCTGCAGAGTTAGTGGCAAGTGCCCTGAGCAGATAAATTTCTTCTTCCTCCAATGAGATTAAAGTATGATCGGCTTCCATTTCACCCACTCCATCTTTGCGAGTGAAGGTAACTTCTGGCTCTGGTTTTCCTCCAGTTTCTGCCTTGACTACAACCCTGTAAAGCCCGGTTTCCGAATCGGGACCGCTACTTTCTATAACTGACAGCGCCAACTCCGGCTCAGAGACTGAAGGAAGAATCATCTCCTTCAAGGGGCTAATTAAAAAAGCAAAACCATGATGATTAATACTAGCACAATAATTAACGGTACCAATAAATTTCCTTTTGTACCTTTTCCCTGAACCTTTTCTATGTGAAATCCCCCTTTAATAATTATTTCCAGTCTATACTACTTCTGATTCAACTAACCCCTGACCATTTTACGGCCGATCCGGCCGGTCAGGACAACGGGATCGTAAACCGGTGAAAATGGTGGAGCATAAGCCAGATCAAGTTGAAAAATTTGATCTAAATTCATGCCGGCCGTTATCGCTGTCGTGTAAACATCAATGCGTTTTACACTGTCCGCCGGACCGGCAATCTGGGCGCCAAGCAAACGGCCATCTTTTTTATCAGCAATTAAAACAAAAGTCATCGGTCCCTGGCCGGGGTAATAGTGAGCGCGGCTGTTTGCCTCCACCTTAAACTTAAAAGCATCAAAACCACTCTTTAGGGCCTCGGCCAAGGTCAGTCCGGTGCGGGCTAAACCGAGATCACCAAACTTGGTGATTGCCGTGCCCAACACCCCCGGAAAAGCTACCTCGCCGCCGACGATGTTAACACCGGCCGCTACGCCTTCTTTGTTCGCTTTTAAATCCAGCGGCACAAAGACCGGCTGTCCGGAAACTAGATTTTTGGTTTCGACGCAATCACCTGCAGTATAAATGTACGGGATGTTCGTCTGCAGAAACTCGTTGACCCTGATCGCCCCCCTGCCCCCGGTTTCTATAACGCATTCCCGTGCCAAATCGCAGTTTGGTTCTACCCCGGCGCCAATTACAACCAGATCGTATGGCAAAGAACCCTGATCGGTTATCACCTCAACCTTGTTAGCAAATACTTCAATTTTTTTCACCGTGTGGTTAAGGTTTAAAACTATCCCTGCCTCAGCCATTGCCGCCAGGGTGAGAGCCGAAATCTCCTGTTCAAAAGAGCGCGAGAGTGAATCGCGGCGGTGGATCATGTGGGTTTCAATGCCCCTTGAATGAAGAGCTTCAAGCATTTCTAAGGCTATGTAGCCACCACCGATGACAGCACATCTATTGGGCTTTTTCTGTTCGAGAAAACTGCGAAGTGCCTGAGAATCATCAAGGGTATGAACGGTGTAAATCAGTTCTGAAGGGCTGTAGCTGATTTCTGACTTTAAGGGGCAGGCTCCGGTAGCAATAACCAGGTAATCAAAGTTTTCCCGTCCATCAATGCCATTTTGATAGTAGGTGATCATTTTAGATTGCGAATCAATGGCGACAACTTCGCAGCGTATCCTCAAGTCGAGCTTTCTCTTCTCAACCGCTTCGGCGGGTGTAACCGTAATCAAATCATCCAGCGTCGGCACCAGGCCTTCCACATAATAAGGTATGCCGCATGCTCCGTACGCGATATAATTTCCCTTTTCAAATACAACCACATCCCAGTCAGGTTTTTGCCGCTTAACCTGGCTGGCTGCACTCATCCCGGCTGCATTGCCACCGATTACCACTACTTTTGCCACTGTTTTCACCTTCTTATTTTAATAATCCCATTCTTAACTTATTATGATCCTTATTTGACCTTTTTAATAAATTTTTACTGCATCTACAGTATTTCTTCATTAAAGGTTAAAAGCGTATAGTATAGAGCCAAAGGGACATAGCTACAAGGGGCAAACCTGGTTTGATTTCGGAGTAAAATAACTGCCAAACTAGTGGGGTAAACTATCGGGCTTCCTGGGACTTAAAAAACTAATAGTCGGAACAGATATAGATCCAAATTTTAAATTGGTTCTTCGCCCCAGCGGTATCTTTTATTGTCAATCAGCACATCGATCTGACAGTTCAGGCAGAGACCGTTGTGGCAGCAAATTGATTCACCGCAATTCGGGCAGCGCCACTTGGATTCTTGTTCTTGAAGGAAATAATCCAATCCCTGCTCTGTAATCCGCTTTAAGTTTTCAATCATACTCAAGTGGTATTTTGTGCGGTACCTTTGATCGAGGTTTTTCAGGCGTTTGCAGGGAAAGCTATCACATTCATAACAAAAGCGCAGCAACCCTTCATCAACAAGTTCGCAATGCGCTTTCATATGCAGGCAGTGTTGGCCGCGCGGGATGCAGCCCGGGCAGTACATTCGGTTAAGCCCCTTTTTTTTCAGATCGTACTTTCCCGCCTGATAGTTAACACACAAGCCACAGTTCATCCCGCAGGGAGCAATCATTTGTTCTTCCATCTTTTGTCCCATCCCTGATCCAGTCTCACTTCCCCCGCTGATTATTGCCGGTATGGATTACAACCCACTCAAGCAAAACTACCCTTCGCCTTTTGTTTTAAATGATACATCAAATAGCATGCTCCGATTAAGGCAAAAACTACTGAAAGGATAACAAAAAACCAAATGTCAACTTCCAGAAAACTGTATATAACGTTAAAGCAAAAATGAATCCAGATCGCATTGAACAAATTATTGCTTCGATCTAAAACCACATTCATAATAACTACCAGCGATGTCATAACCACTACATTAGAAATAACATAGAGGATGAGCGCTAATCCTGCAAAATCAGAATCCACAAACCATAGGATTGTATGCCAAAAAGCCCAAACCACACCTAAGATCAGTGAGCCTTTTACGAAACCGTACTTGTTGTTCAGTTCGGGGCGCAGATATCCTCTCCACCCTGATTCTTCCCCGGTAGGGCCGGATAGAAATGATAAAAGCAAAGCCAGCGGCAAGGAATAAGCTCCGAGACTAAAAAACGAACTAAATAGTGACTGTTTAGCAACTGATAAAACCCATACTGTCAGTAAGATGCCACCGATTACAGCTACTGTGCTTAGAAGCAACAAATCAAGGCGTAACTTTTGCTCAAATGCATCGAGGAAAAAATCCTTGATGGTCATATTGGGCCTCAGCTTTTTGAACATGATCAGCAAGGCAAAGGTTGGCGACCAGGCACAAAGGTTTGCCAGCCAGCGCATTGTCAGCGGTGAAGCATTAAAAACCATCGAGGCCGTTCCACAAATTCCCATCACCATAACCCAGAATAGCAGATACGCAAATATTACATATTTCCACATCTTATCCATGTTTTTAAACTTGCTCTCTAGCGTTGTCATCGTAACCTCCTGTTGATTGGGCAAACTTTAAAGAATCATTGCCGCTTTATTAATAGACTCAAAGCTTTCTCTATCTAAATTTATATTCCTAATTTTCCCATCTCACCCCTGACCTTTTCAATTCTCTCCTCCAGCGTAGAACCATCGTCTGCGGAAAAATGCATTTCACTAACAATTTGACCGTCACGCATAAATAGAATCCGCTCTGTTTGTGCTGCTATCTTGGCATCGTGAGTAACAAACATGATGGTGATTCCTTCCTTATTCAGGGCAGAGAATATCTCCATTATCTCCTGGCTCGATTTTGAGTTCAGGGCCCCAGTCGGTTCATCGCCGAAAATAATTTTTGGGTTGTTGATCAAAGCCCTGCAAATCCCGGCCCGCTGAAGCTGCCCCCCGGAAACCTGGGTGATATCGCGTGTCTCCAGTTCGGCAATACCTGCCTTTTCCATTAAAAGCCTGGCACTGGAAGATATTTTCGACGCACTCTTCCTGTGATCACGCATTGCAGGGAGCACAATATTGTCAAGGATATTTAGATTCTTCAGCATGGTTGGCTGCTGGAAAACAAAACCCATGTTCGTTCTCCTGTAATCAGCCATTTCTTGTTCTGTCAGGGTTGAAATATCCCGGTCATCAAAGAGAACTCTACCGGAATCAATTTGGTCCATCCCACTTAAAGCAAAGATCAGGGTTGTTTTTCCTGACCCTGAAGGCCCCATTACTGCAACAAACTCACCTTCATTAATCTCCACCGAGACAGAGTCGAGAACATTTCTTTTTTCACTGCCTTCCCCAAAGCTCTTAACTATATTTTCTGCAAGGATAACTTTTTTCATCAGCTTACTCCTTTATGTTCTCATAGATTTTTATTAGCCTGATGTCTGCCGTGCCCAGAGCTGTTGCACAGATGACAAAACTTAGCATCACAAGTGGGCTAAGCAGGTAGGCAGAGAGCGGGTTAATCGTAAAAGAAAACGATGAAGCTCCAAAATAGGAGAGCGCGCTACCAGCCAGCGATTCGCCCAGGGTATTGGACAGCAGCGTGCCAATTGCTACTCCCACCAGCAGAACAAATACAGTGCGTGAAACAAACTGTGTCATGATATCAGCGGTTGTAAAACCAAGCGCTTTCATCACTGCAATTGAATAACGGTCTTTAGCAACCAGCATCTTCATGAACAGCAGAGTGACCAGGACCGCAATAAATAACGCGATAATCACTGAGGCATAAGCAGCCTTGCCAACTGAGCTGATTGTAGAGCCATAAGTCTGCGTGACATATTCATCTATAACTGAAACCTTGGCAAAGTCGAAGCTCTGCTGGTATTCTAAAGCTTTAGCCGAAGCAAAGCTCTGATCTAGGAGTTCAATATTTATGATGCTCCACATTGCTTCTGCCGTCTCATCGACAAAAGCAGCTTTGGCAGTTTTACCACCATTTGTTACATCGGAATAGATTCCGCTTACCGTAAAGGTTTTTTCTTTGCCTTTGACCAACAAAGTTATGGGATCACCTGTATCCTTATTCAGCTCTCTGGCATTTAGGATCGATAAGGCAACTTCATTATTGGCAGTTGGCGCTCTACCCTTTGAGTATTCCACGGGAAAAAGAGAATGGTCACCGAGCTCAATTTTTAACCTCACTGTAGAGTCGTCCTCCATCATCACATCATAGGTTTTTGTCGTCAGGAGCGCATACTTGGAAACATCTTTGTCTTGTGCTATCTTTTTTGCTAGCTCCGCAATTTTGCCCTCAATGTTATCGGTCTGTTGAACATCGATGCGCAGATCGCATCTGCCAATACCCATATAAGTAATGAAATTCTTTGAAGAGATAGTATTGTAGAGATTTTGCGGGACGATCATGATGAAAGCTGAAATAGCGAACACTGTCAACATCGTGATGTAGAGCTTTTTCCTGGCCAAAACATCTTTTATGCCGAGGAAAATATTGGGATTAAGGTATTTGTTTTTACTAAGCAGCATCCGCTTTGAGGTGATGCTTTGATCCTGGGCAACGCCAAAGCGGAGCGCTTCGGCGGCTGATATCTTCCGAAAGCCCTTCAAAACTCCATTTACATAAAAAATTATTGCGGCAATGATTATTAGTACGCCGACTGCTCCGAGCAGCGGAGCCAGTGAAGCGTTATCGCTTTCACCCATGAAAAGCCTGATATTTACTAAAAGTAAGTCTTTAAACAGAAAGGATAAAAGGTACCCGATTGCTGAACCCAAAACAGCAATTGCAGCATATTTAGCCAGATATATTTTTTTAATATCGGCCAGGCGCAGACCGATGGCTTTCATAACACCAATCTCGCGGTAATCATCTTCAATTTTAGCCAGCAGGGTAAACCTGATGCAGACAAAAGCAATCATTACAACCAAAATGCTGACCAGTAAGATTACAGCGATCATCATCCCATCAGAGAGCGAATTGATCATTCTAAAGAGCGGATAAGTGATTGTCGGACCATTTGCTTCGAGTCCGGCCGCCGAATATGCAGCTTCAAAGCTGCCAAGATCAGATAAGTCCTTCAGCCTGAATTCAATTAAATACTCAACGTTGCCGGCACTTCTAAAAGCTTCAAAATCATGGTCACTAACCAGAAATCTTTTGGATGAAGAAAGGCTGGCATTCATCTGCGAATCACGTAGAAAACCGGCAACAATAAACTCTTTACCACTGATTGAAGCTTGATCCCCAACCTGAGCTAAGCCTTCTCTCATATAGCTGATGGGAACATAGAGTTCTCCATCACTGGCCGTTATAATGTGGCCGTCAAGATCAAGAAGATAATCAAATATTTTACTCTGCTTCGAGACACCATTGTCCTGGACACTTTGGGCAAGGGACCTGTCCACTAGAATGATTCGTGATCCCTCAATATTGAGGAATTCCAACACCTGAAACTCTTCTACAGCGTTATTGGCCCCGGCAAAGTTAGTTAGACGCTCTAAATCCAGCTCACCGGCATGCATTTGCATAAAATGCGGTGTTTTAGCCTTAGTCATCAGGGAATCTATTGCTCCAGTCAGATTAATGGCCAGGATCATAGCCAGTGATACAAGTAAGGCTGCGGCAGCGACGAAGAATACGGTGGCCAACGTTACTGCTTTACTATTATTAAAATCATTGCTGATTAATTTATAATACAACTTTTATCCCTGCTTTCATTTGGTTCACTGATCTTTGACCTGCATGATCAAAGTCTACGAATCCAGATCAAAATTTCCACGCATCACTAACAACAGAGGAAGCCTTAAATCTCCAATCCTGCTGAGCATACCATGCAACGCAGCCTGATCTTCCACCATCCCGGTAAACCTGGTCAAACCTTCCGGCAGAAGCAATATTTCCATGCCTGGAAACCATTCTGCCCAGCGCTGATCAAGATGCCCCTGAACAATAATAGTGTAGTGCTTTTCTCCCAACTCGGTGGTCAATTAATCACCAGCCTTTCTAATCTATTAATATTTATAATTAAGATTTTTCTTTTCTGCCCCTATCCTAAGGTAGGTTTTAAGATAGGTTTAATCATTTCATTCAAAATTGAACTAAACTATCTTCTTTTAAACAAACAACTGGCTTCGACTCCACCTCCTCAATCGTAAATACATACCGATGCAGGCAAACCTTTCTCATTGACAGCTATAAATAAGCATTGCTATACTTGCTTAAGCAATATAAATCCTATTTTTTACCATGAAACGAGTTGAAACGCTAAGATTGTCAAGTGCAGGAGAGAATAACAATAAAGATAGCACTAAATCCAGCCCACCGCTATTGTCAAAGCTGGCCATCCCGAAGGCTCGTCAGAAACAGGTCAGGCGGGAGCGGCTGCTAAATATTCTTAATCAGGGCTACGAAAATGGTCGACGGCTATCCCTGATTTCCGCTCCTGCCGGATACGGAAAATCGGTGCTGGCAGCTGAATGGGTCCGTAATCTTCAGGCTCGCGGAGACCGCACCACTAAGGTTTTCTGGCTTTCCTTAGAAGAAAGAGATAATAGCCCCGGGCGGTTTTTTTCTTATTTGGCCTCAATTTATAACAACTATCATCTGGATACGGAGTGGTTTGATGATGATCCGGATGGTGACAATCTCCCGGCAGTGATTGAGCAAGTACTTACCGGTTTAATCAACTACTTCGAATCCGAATCGGCCACCGCAGGGATAGGTTGTGAATCGAGCTCCGGATTCAGGCCGGCTGTCCTAGTTTTTGACGACTATCACCGCATCCATCGGCCATTGATTCACAAATCCATGCAGTTCCTGTTGGATCACTGCCCTGAATCTTTGCATCTATTCCTGGTTACCCGTGAAGATCCACCCCTCTCACTCTCTCGCCTCAGAGGACAGGACGATCTTACTGAGCTACGTGCGCGGGAACTGGTTTTTACAGAAGAGGAAACCGCCAGGTTTATGCAAGAAACAATGGATCTGGATTTGTCACGCGAATGGGTAGGTGATCTGGCCAGGCAAACCGAAGGATGGGTGGCAGGCCTCCAGTTGGCTGCCCTCTCACTACGTCAACAAAAAGATATTGAAACCTTCATCCGCCAGTTCAAAGGCACTCATCGTTACCTGGTAGACTACCTGGTGGACGAGGTATTACGTAGCCAGCCGGAAGAGCGCCGCCTGTTTCTTTGTCGCACCTCTATTCTTAAATATTTTAATGCCGAACTATGCGCAGCCGTAAGTGGTTTTTTTAATAGTAATAAACTGCTGGCCGAGATCGAAAAAGCCAACCTTTTTTTAATCTCTCTGGATGATAAGGGGCTCTGGTACCGTTATCACCATCTTTTTGCCGACTGCCTAAGCCGGGAGTTGGAGACAGAAGAGCGAAAAATGCTATACAAGATAGCAGCTAAGTGGTCAGAAGAAATGGGTTATTTTGCTGATGCTGTGGAGTATGTCCTTTTAGCTGCGGATCCTGACCTTTCCGCCAATACTATTGAACGGATTATTAAAAATTCCCGTGCCTGGTCAGGCGGCTTTCTATCAATGTTCGAAAGCTGGCTAAATGCCCTGCCCGGCGACAGTGTAAACTCCCGCCCGGCACTCCAGATAGCAGCTTCCTGGGTATTTTTTTTAGTCGGAAAAATTGAAAAGTCAGAGTTGCTCCTGGATCTGGCAAAACTAACCATGCAGGATAAAGTGGTTGAAGAGAACAAAGAAAACGCTTCCCTTTTAGCTCAAATTGAAATCTATCGGGCTGCCTGTTTAGCGATGAAAGGCAATTTAATTGAGGCGGGGAAAATTCTTCGCGCTGCCCTGGATCATACACCGGCAGATAACCTGCACATCAAGGCCCGGGCAATGGTCTCAATGGGGCTCATCCATGAACTATCCGGCAACACAGAGGAAGCACTTAACGCTTATCATGTAACCGCGGATTATGCTGACACGGTCGGAGTCACTTACCTGGCCGTGCATTCACGCTGTGAGGTGGCGATGATTCTGCTAACACAGGGCCGTCTTTCTGAAGCGGAAACAAAATGCCGGGAAGCGCTGGAATTGGCGGGCAAAGCAGATGAAACTATCCCTCCAGTTGGACTGGCTAAGGCAATCTTGGGCGAAATCAAACGCGAACGAGGCAATCTTTGTGAGGCTGAGCAGTTAATTAATGATGGTATAAAACTTTCCCAGGTAGGTGGAATCATCTATGATCTGCGCTATGACTACTACTTTCTGACCCGCCTCCATCTTTCCAGTGAAAACCACGAAGCTTTGACCGACGCGTTAAGTAAAACGACCCAAATTTTACTGTCTTACCGCATTCCACGCCTGACAAATTTTGCAGCAGCAATGAAAGCATGGGTTGCCCTCAAGACTGGTGATATGAGAACGGCTCCTTTATGGGCGGAAGAATATGAACGACGGAAAAGGCTGGAGCCAGTAGAATATTTAAGAGAAGGCGAAGATTTAATTCTGGCCAGAGTTCTATTAGCAAAGCGCAACTATCAGGAAGCCGGGCAATTATTAGAACAGACAGCCGCTTCAGCCAGGATGGGCGCTCGCTCTAGTGTATTGATCGAAACCCTGATTTTAAAGTCAAGGGCAGCATGGAACCAGGGCGGAATCAATGCTGCTAAAGTTGATCTAAGAGAGGCGCTGGCCCTGGGTAACCCGGAAGGTTATATGCGTGTCTTCGTCGATGAAGGAGCAGAGATGAAAACAATCCTGGCAGAATACCTGGCCGTCGAAAAAGATCCCTCCTTGATTATCTATGGAAGAAGAATAGTGGCCGAATTTGATAGAACAACAAATAGTCCTCCCATCCCCGGTGTGCTCAGCGCCCAGGAGATTAGAATTCTAAACCTTCTCGCTGAAGGATGCTCAAACCAGGAAATAGCCAATAAGCTCTTTATTAGTCTGGGAACAGCCAAGTGGCATGCCCATAACATTTATGAAAAGCTGGATGTTAATAACCGCACTCAGGCAATCAGCAAAGGCCGGGAACTTAAAATCATTTAACTCTCTGGCCTCAGTGTTGCTAAATTGCTCCGTAAACCTTAGAACAGCGAAATAAATCCTCTTGTTACGCAGTATTTTCTGGCTTACAGGGCAAATCCCACCGCGTTTTCCCGTTTTGCCTTCCTATTCCACCTTACTCTATCGCACTCAATAGAGCGTTTTCAATGGTTTTAAGAATTACTTTTGAGCTGGAGGTAAGACACTCATTTCTTTTAAGGATTATAGTGCACATCATGAACACTAAATCGGTACCAGGTGAATTTTTCATCCTCAGGCAGCCAGGATGCCTCTACTTTTACCGGAATAATAATGCCATTTAACTTCTCAACCTCTATAATTTCTGCTTCCCAATCGGTCAGTTCTAGATCGTTAACATCCCGGTATCTTGGTATCAAAACTCTGAGTGGTTTGCCATTTTGATCAAAATAAAAGGTGGCGGAGCCTTTTATTCCGGCATATTCCATAGTTGCCTTAGCACTTAAGTCATCAATCGGTTCCCAGGTAATATAGGGGCTAAGGGCAGCAGTTGGAAACCAGATAATTTCACCCAGGTAGCGTTGCATGGTTGATTCACTTAAGTTTTGGTTGCCTCCCAGATTTACAACAGGGATGAGTCCGACAAGTTTTATTAACATTTTACCTTGTCCGTTGTTGTAATCGTCGCGACCGACAACCGGCAGCCCGAACATCGATGTTTTAACCCGCCAAATAAATTGGGGTTGAATTGCATTAAAAGATTGCTCCGCTTCTGATTTAATCCACTTTTGTTGGTCAGGATTGAGTTTCATTTCTCCTGTTTGCCTAAGGTAAACGGTTTGTATTTCTTCTCTGCCGACGACTCCGCTGTAGGTGAGCCACCTTTGAACAGGAACTGGCAGGCCATTAAGCATATCTGGCTCTATTAAGCTGCTTTCAGCGGCCGGCTGCATGAAAAGCGCTTCAATTTCTCTGCCGGCTTGCCGATTGAAGCTCCAAACTGAGTATAAAGCAATCAAGACGATTAACATGATCAGAATCACTGCATATTTAAACATTTGTTTGCTTCCTTTCACGGTTATTTCTTTTCTGTTCCGGCATTCAATACTGTTTATCAGCTTCATGGTTTATTTTACATAAGAGCGGATAGAATAGAAACCCTTTAAAGGTTTGCTATAGCTGAAGGGATTTTAACAATGGAACGGAATTGATAGATAGAATAAATGGGGGAAGAGGCAGATTACAAGTAATGGTTATAGTTAGTAAAAAGCAAAAACCGGTATTATACTTTTTTGCACTGTCATACATTTTATCCTGGTTGATTTGGATACCACTTGGTCTGCAGGGGCAAGGATATCTTCAATTAGGGTTGCCCTACGGCCTAAAAGACCTTGGCTCCTATGGACCGGGTGTAGCGGCTCTGATTATAGTAGCGTGTGAATATGGTTGGCAGGACATCAAATCTTTACTGTCACGCATTGTAATTTGGAGGTTTAATATCTACTGGTATGCTTTAGTAATCCTCGGAGCAGGATTTCTTGGTTTGGCTGCCCTGCTTATATCAGCACTATTCGGCCAGGCTGCGGTTAGTTTTGTTGGCAGGCCTCCCTTTTATTTATTTCCGCTTTATTTAATCTGGGTTATAATCTTTGGCGGACCGCTTGGAGAAGAGTTAGGGTGGCGGGGCTACGTGCTTCCTGCACTTATGGTTAAATATGGTGCTGTCAGGTCCAGCTTGATTATCGGGGTCCTCTGGTCAGCCTGGCATCTTCCTCTTTTTTGGATGCCTGGAACAGTTCAATACGAGCTTTCTTTTATTACCTACACGATGATGACAGTTCCCTTAGCTTTTATTTATACCTGGATACATTTGGGTACAGGTGGCAGCGTTTTAGCGGCAATTCTATTCCACGGCGCCAGCAATACCATGGCCGGTTTTATCCCCTTTATGCCAGTTGCCCAATCCGGAGGAACAAATACTACTTTCTATATTTTTATAGCTCTGCTATGGGCTATAACGGCTATTATCCTTTTATTGACTTGGAAAAAGTGGTCTTATATTTGAAATATACCTTGTTCGAAGCAGTTTATGTGCCCAGACAAGGGTTTTTCCCTAAATATGATTATGGAATGTATTCATCAGGGCAAACCACTATGATCATCAATGCCGGATTGGGTGAAAGCGTAATTCCTTTTCGATTTAATATGCGGCCCGAAATTGTCCTTATTACCCTTGTTTTTCGTTTATAAGTATTTCGTGTTAAACTTATGCTGATCGAGAGTCGGTTTTTACCCGAAATTGCATAGTTTTTTTAAATCTGGGTCTGTGCAAGAATTGGAATTTGGTTTGTTGCTAAGGGGTGTTATCGGAATGACAGATAATCTAATTGAAGCGAAAATTGTTTCCTGGTTAATCGAAACAGGTGAACCTTGGACCCGTTATCTAGTGGAAAGAGATCTCATAAGCAAAACTTTGGATGATTACGAACTACCTAAAAAACGTCAATTGATATTGAAGGATCCAGCTGTTGAGACACTTCTTTCTAAGGCTTTAACCTGGGATGGTGATACTGTTCTCAAGCGGCATAATGATGCTGCACATCCTCTATATGCAATTTCAACACTGGCCGATTTTGGTTTGACTATTGAAGATCCAGGCATTGAAGAGGTGATTGGGCAGATACTTATTCATCAATCAGAAGAAGGGGCATTTCAGAGCCTAGCCAATTATCCTGCTACTTTTGGTGGCAGCGGTAAGGACGAATGGCTATGGGCTGCTTGCGATGCTCCGACCTTACTTTATGCGCTGCAAGCATTTGGGTTAAAGGATAAACCGATAATTGATAAAGCTTTGATGCACCTTATAGAGCTGGGCAAAGAAAATGGCTGGCAATGTACTTGCGACAGTACTTTAGGAAAATTTCGCGGACCTGGCCGTAAAGATGACCCCTGCCCAATTGCCACGCTTATAGCGCTGAAAGCAATCTCCCTTGCTCCCAAATATCAAGATCATCCTGTGGTAGATGCAGGAATTGAAATGTTACTGAAGCACTGGCAGTTTCGAACCGAAAAGAAATATTACCTTTTTGGGATCGGAACTGATTATAAAAAAATTAAGTATCCATATGTTTGGTATGACATTTTACATGTTGTTGAAGTGCTCAGCAGATATCCTCTTGCGCTCAAAGATTATAGGTTTAAAGAGATGCTTGCAGTAATTTTTGAGCAGGCAGATGAAGAGGGTCGTTACACTGCCGGTTCTATGTACCGAAGCTGGAAAGGCTGGTCGTTTGCAGATAAAAAAATCCCCTCACCCTGGCTCACATTTCTTGTAGCCAGGATCAAAAGGCGGCAGGGATTATCAAGGTGATGGCAACACTACCCTTGTTTTTATGGCCGGACATAGTACCAGTAACCCGACACTTGATTTTAAACCCCTGTGGGTGAAGATGATTGACGAACACAGGATTAATGTAGATCTTAACGGGTATTTTGCGATAACCCAACAATAATAGCCGTTCATCTGCAACAGTTGGGTATTTTTGCAACATATATATTTAG
>Ga0180432_10003619_pt1 | contig 21820 bp, 14 predicted proteins | sample SS_ome_10_FD_132414 | JGI IMG/M metagenome (GOLD analysis project Ga0180432, IMG submission 132414) | Hypersaline lake sediment archaeal communities from the Salton Sea, California, USA - SS_1_MS_2 metaG | ecosystem: Environmental > Aquatic > Non-marine Saline and Alkaline > Hypersaline >...
GCCGAAACTGATCGGCCGTACCTTAACGCTACCCATAACCAAAGCCAATACCCATGACCATTTGGGAACCATGGCTCCCTATCCACTGTTACCCAAAATCAAGAGTTCTTGAACCAAGCCGATTTTTTGCACTGATAGGTGTGACGCCGAAATGGGCCATGTGTCCGGTTTTGGAACTGCCGCGCCCGAAATCGGACACGCCGGTCACTCCAAAGGCAGGCTCAGGCAGGCCCTGCATCCTGAAGCGTCTGAGCGGTTTTCCAGGGTGAGCAGCCCCCCATGGGCCTCAGCGATCTGGCGACTCAGGGCCAGGCCAATGCCCGATCCGTGTGGCTTGGTAGTAAAAAACGGGACAAAAACGTCACTGTCCCGCGTCAGGCCCGGCCCGTTGTCCTCCACCCAGATCTGCAGGCCACTGTCATTGATCTGCCAGCCCATCACCACCCGTCCCCGGCCGTCCGGCTGGGATTCCAGGCAGGCCTCAACCGCATTCGTCGTGATGTTAATGAGCAATTGTTCCAGTTGGTCACGATCCGCTTTAATGGTTTGGTCAGGTCCGTCCACAACCGAGACAGAGACGCGCGTTTCAAGCTCAGCCACATGCTGAACCAGCGCCTTAACATCAACATCGGCGATCTGCGGATCAGGCAGGCGCGTGAGTTGGGAATAGGACTCTATAAACCGATGGAGTGTTTCCGAACGCTCCACTACAATCTCCAATCCCTTACTGAGATCCTCCTCCCAATCCTCAGGGCGGGGTTTGCGCTCCGCCAGAGACCGCAGACTTCCAGCTACTGACTGGATGGGCGTCAGCGAATTGCCAATCTCATGACGCAGGATCTGAATAAGCCGCTTCCAGGCCAGACGCTCCTCTTCATGCAGGGTCCGTGTCAGATCAGAAAGAAACAGGAGTTGGTGCACCACCCCCTTGTCCCGGTAATTGCCCCGACGCAATTCCCAGCGTCCCATGCCCCCGGGCAAGGCGATATCCATAATGCGAGGGGCCGGACCCTCCAGACAATGGGCCAGGCCCAGCTCATCGATCGTGTATCCCAGGGATCTCTCGCGACTGCGGCCCAGTAGCTGTCTGCCCTTTCTATTGACTAATTGCAAACGGTGGTTGCCATCGAAGCCAAACACGGCCACATCGATCTGGCCCATGACTTTGCGCAGCAGGGCCGTGGCTTCAAAGGCGCCGAGTCGTTGCTCCCGCAGGAGATCGGCCAGCGCATTGGCCTCCCATATGGCCTCGCCAAGGGCATCCCCACGACAACCCCCCCCCCGGGCCCGCAACGAATAGTCCCCTTCGCGCAGGGCGCCCAGAAAGCCGGCCAGAGTCCGCAGGGAAAACACGACCCTGGCCTTCAATCCCCAGGCAAAACCGAGCCAGGGTATCAGGATCAGCCCCGTTAATACCAGCTTGACCGCGGTTGTAACACCCGAAAGCCCCACGATGATGAGCAGTGCAGTCGAACTGACAAACCCGCTCAGGAGCGATCCGACTATGATCTTACGTTCAAATTTCATTATCCGGCTGTCGGTTGTTGGTTAACCACAGGCCACGAACCTGCAACTAAAAGGCAATCTGATATTTCTCCAGGCGTCGATACAGTGCCCCGCGGCTTAGCCCCAGAGCCGCGGCCGCCCTGCTGATGTCTCCATCGCATCGGTTCAGGGTCCTGCGAATGGCCAGACGCTCAATTTCCTCAAGTGTCATCTGTTCAAGCGACGGCTCCATGTCGGCGCTTGATTGCAGAGCCAGATCGCTGGGACGAATAGTATCGCCATGGGCCATCAATACGGCACGTTCGACCGTGTGATCCAGTTCACGTACATTGCCGGGCCAAAGATAGCCTGTGAGAATCTGCAGCGATGCTGAGTCAAAACCCGTAATGGTCTTGCGATACTTCTGCGCGTGCTCGCCCAGAAAGTGCATCGCGAGAAGGGGAATATCCAGCGCGCGCTCACGGAGCGGAGGCACATTGATCTCCACCGTGTTCAGGCGATAGAGCAGGTCCTGCCGAAAACTCCCCTTAGTAATCTCTTCAGCCAGGTTCGCATTGGTGGCAGAGAGGATGCGGGCGTCGACCCGGCATGTCTTTGACGACCCAACGGGCTCGAACTCTCCGCTTTCCAGCACGCGCAGCAACTTGGACTGGAGATTGGCCGGAATGGTGGCAATCTCATCCAGGAATAGGGTCCCCTCATCAGCGAGTTTGAAACGCCCCAGGCGGTCCGACTTGGCATCGGTAAAGGCTCCGGCAACGTGCCCGAACAGCTCACTTTCAAACACACTCTCAGGAATGCTGCCGGTGTTTATCGTGACCATGGCCTTATGCCTGCGCGGCGAGGCCTCGTGCAGGGCCTGAGCAATCACGCCCTTGCCACTGCCGTTCTCGCCGGTAATAAGGACATTGGCCTGTGAGGGTCCCACCCGGGCAATGGTGTCCCGGACCTTTCCAAATGCAGGTGACTTGCCAATCAGGGGTCGGTGAGCCTCATCCCTCAACAGGGTATTCTCTTGTTCGAGCTTCCTTTGTTGACGCAGGGCCCTGCTCAATTCGATCTGGGTGCGCATGACGGCCAGCAAACGTTCATTCTGCCAGGGTTTGGACACAAAGTCGTGCGCACCGCGCCGCATGGCCTCCACAGCCAGCTCCACACTGCTCCAGGCCGTCATGATAACCACAGGCAGGGTACTATCGATCTGTTGAATCCTGAGCAGCAGATCCAGGCCTTCCTGTCCTGAGGTGTGACCCCGGGCATAGTTGAGATCCATCAGGACAAGGTCAAAGTCGGTCTTGCTCACGGCGTCAATAACGGCTGTCGGTGACGCTGCCGTCTGTACCCGGTATCGGTCCGGCTTGCAGAGCAGCCGCAGTGCCTTCAGGACATCCGGCTGATCATCAGCGATGAGGATGTTCGCCGCAGCATGTGGATCCTGTTCAGTCATCAGCAAAGTCATTGTTTCGAATGATTCAAACGGGTACTGTGCTCCACCCGCTCTCTGATCGCATTATAACAATAGAATGGGAATATACAATCATTTTCAGAGGCACAGAGATCACCTTCTAACGCCTAATCTTCGTAAACCCTTGTAATATAGTTATTTCCATTCAATGCTTGCCTTTTCGTGCTCTATGTCCAGCCAGACGGAAGCATATTCAAATTCACGGGTATAGATATGTCCCTTCCTTGCTGCGGGTCCCTTCGGGGGGGCCAGAGGCTTTTGGTATTCGGGAAAGAGTTTGAGCCATACCGAGCTGTCATCTCCGTTTACACTGTATCCGTCATGTGCCAGGAAGTAACTGTACTTCTCGGCGCAGATCAGGAATACGGCAAGAGAGTATGTAAGCCTCTCCCGGATCAGAGATGCCTCGCCGGCTTTCATTCGGGTATCGTCGATTCCGATCCCGGCTTTTCTGGCCCGTCCAAGACCCATGGAAAAGCATATAATCTTACCATCCCTGGCTGCCTGTTGAACGGCATCGATCCCTTTTGCGATATATTCCAGACGGGTAAGCCCGTTGGCCTGCGATTCGAAGGCTTCAATATATGATCCATGGAGATAATCAAGATACTCCAGCCCGGAATTGGCAAGCCTTGCGCGAATCAGGTTGGCAATCAGCAATTTATCCTTACCTGTCCGTTCATGCAGATCTTTCATCATTTGCTTATATCCCCGGGCAATCTGTGACTTCTTATCCTTTCCGATTACCTGCCCCAGGAATGCAGGTTCCAGGGCCTTGATGTTCCCGTCAATGAATATCCCGTCAACCTGACCGTGCCCGGCCATTTCAACGCAGTGGTCCACCCACCATTTTCGCACTTCCGGATTCGTAAGATCATAGGCACCCCGTTTCCCACCGTGGACGATGTTTGTGTTTCCGGAAGAGTCTGACAGCAAAGGATGTTCAATTTCGCTCAGGGTTCTGTTTACATCATATCCCTGGTAATGAACCATCACATTCCGGTAATAGAGAACCTTCGCATCCGGATTATGTGATTTGATGGCTTTGGCAGCCTCCAGCGAACCTTTTTCGGTTGATCCGTAGGTGCCGGACCCGGTGGTTTTTTCCAGGGTGATGATCGGGAACCCGGCCAGGTACTCCAGCTCTTCCAGGGTAAACGCCTTGGATTTTCTCATGTGCATATAGAGGGGGACATGATCCCAGCTAAACTCCGGAAATCGCGGGTTTGTCGCTATCTCCGCTGCGGGTGCGTTGCACGCCAGAGGAACAATAACGATGAAGAACAGGATTTGCATACGATTCATTGGGTAATATCCTTTATGGTTTGCTTTTGCGATTTCTCTTTTGGCGTTCGCGCCGCTCGATCTTCTCTTTCAAGTAATCCTGAAATTTAGCCGGCCCCTCGTCGCTCTCAGGGAAGGGGCCCGGATCATTCGTTCGGACAATCCATTTATCGAGCTCCGGCTGTTTCTCCGGACCGAAGAAAACGCTCCCTGCATGTGCCCGGCGGAACCTCGCCGCCGGCCAGATTGATGAAGGTCGGCGCCAAATCCAGCGCCGTGACCAGTTCGTCCACCACGGTTCCCGGCTTGAGATGGGCTGGTGAGCGCACGATCAACAGCATCGCGATGCCGCGAACCGCGGCCCTTGCATTGCCCATTCAGTGTCCAACGGACGCCGAAGTGAATGAACGCGCCGAACTTGGCGTCTTCTGTCTTCCGCAAACCAATTCGGGTCAAGTCGATCGGGACAATGCCCATCTTCAGAGCGGGCGATTTCGGCTTGAACCGGAAGTCGCCATTGGCCGGATCGACAAAGAGCGGATCGACGGCGAGGCTGCGGGCGTCAACTCCGTCGCGCTGGTACTCGGCGAGCGCTTTGCTGCTCTGTCCAGGATTGCCGGCACAGTAGTAGAGATTGTCGTCCATGTCGATGTCTTTCACCAGCGCCGGCTTTCTGCCTCTGCGCGGCTTCAGATCCTGGCCGACAAAGGCGCAACTCTCACTGGAGGACTTATAGAAGATATTCCGCTTGATGACGGCGCCCGTCATCGGTCCTTCGCGCAGAACCAAATAGCCGCGAGCAGGGTTGAGTATGTCTGCAATAATGTTGTTCTCGGCACGGTTGTTCAGCTTCAGTTTGATGCCTTGCGAAACACATTTGTAGATCAGGTTCTCGGCGATAAGGGTATAGCGCTGGCCGCCATCCGTGCGAATGGCGGACTGGCTGGCGGTCGGGCCGACAAGATGGTGAATATAATTGCGCCGAATGACGTTCCCGGCGCCGGCGCCGCGAACATAGATCCCGTTGCCGTCGCCCAGTTTTTCCATAACATGGTGAATCTCGTTGTATTCGATGAGATTGTTGTGAGTGTGCAGAAACGGGCGGACCTGCTCCAGGGTTTTTTCGCTCGGTCCGCCGCCTACTTCATGCCAGCGGATCGTTCGGACCAGCTCGCGTCCGTCACTCCGGGCAAAAAAGTGCGTCATGCATCCGGAGACGATCATTCCACTGTAGGGCGTGTGATGAATCAGGTTGTTGGCCACGCGATTCTCGCCGCTCTGCCAGACGAATATGCCCGGCGAATGCCAATAGATCTCGCCGACGTGATGGATGTTGTTATTGTAAACCAGATTATGCTTATTGACATCTTTGCTTCCGGGACCGTAGCCGCACAGCAGGATTCCGGTTCCTCCGATGTGCTCGATGTGATTGCCGACGATTCGGTTGCTCTGTCCGTGAAGGTCCACTCGTATAGCGCCGCCCCCGCTGTGAACGAAGCGACATTGCTCGATGGCGCAGTCCTCGGCGCCGCGCAGGCGCACCAGAGCATAATCCCTGTCGTGCATATCCCAGTCGTGTTGCAGGCCCGCATCGTCTTCGGCCAACAGATAACGCTCTCCATGCATGAACGTCAGTCCGCGAAAACGTAGATTACGCGCCGGAATGTCCTCCGGTCCTTCCTTGTCGATGCGCCCCTCCACGCGGATGAGCTCTCGCAGCCTCGGCGTCATGATGCCTTGCGGCGGCGCGGCGTCTCGCGGCCACAGGTAGAGTTTGCCCTCCTGAGAATTCAATACCCACTCGCCCGGCTCGTCGAGCGCCTCCAAAACATTCTCAACCCAACACGATTTTTTCGACGCCTTGAATAGAGTCAAACGATAAGTTCCCGCGAGAGCCGTCTGAGCGATCTGCGTCTCCTCGTTGACTGACGCCAGAGGAAGTATGTTAACAAGCCATTGGTGGTGGGGTCGAATGACAACTTCCACATCCTCCAGGTTTGGCCGGTTCTTTAGCGCGCCCTTCGGAAAATGAAGAATGTTCTTGGCCCTATAGGCACGCTCCTTCTCGGATGCAGGCGGATCGAGCGGTGTGAACCCAGCCGCCCGCGCCCGCGGCAATAGTCCTTTGGCGTCGTACAAGGTGAAAAACCGCCATTGGGCGCCACGCGCCTTGGGAACGTCCACCACCCAGACCTTTCCGTGAGCTGCCGCGGGCAAAGCCGCAGGTGCATCGGTCAGCCTGCTCCAGCCGCCAATTTCTACACCGGAACTAAACACCGGCTTCTCGCCGGGATAGGCTGCGTAGGTGATGGTCGAATCGCCTTCGCCCGAATCCTGCAGACCGAACACAACCGTCTCGCCCAGCCCGTAGGTTCCTTCACGAACAAGCACCAGGATATCCGTCGACTTGCGTTCTTTCAAATCCCGTACCGCATCGCGGGCACGCTCCAGCGTGGCGAAGGGACCGTCTGTTCCCCGCGCATCGGGATTGGGCAATGTCCCGGACCAATCATTGGAGCCCACAGGAGATACATAGAAATCGGCCCTTGACACAGGTTCCGCAGCAGCGCTGCATACACTTTGGAGCGCCAAGAACAGCATAAGTACCACTGTTTGTTTCATTCGGATGCTGACTTTCATAATTCAGTATTCCCTTGCCTGCGGCGGCACGCGCCCGTAGGCTGGGTCGCAGACGGGAACGCCGATGCGCATACGCGCCTTTTTACAGTTGAATCAGGCATCTTGGCTTCATGCGTATTCTTTTGACAAAAACATCAATCTGACTTACGGGCTAAGAAGAGCCCGGCTGATGCATAGACCGCCGGGTTCTCTTACCGGGTCTTCTGATCAAAACACCAATTTTAATCGAATGCGCTCCTAAGGTCTATCAAAAGGCTGGATCCGCCCTGCCAACCAGGCCACGTCTTCAGCGGACAGGGCATAGTCGTAAATACGAAGTGCGTCCGGAGAGCCCGTGACATACCTGTCTTTGCGGGAGGACCGCCGCCCCGCGGTCGGATCAACATTGCCCTGGTCACATCGATCCGTATATGATGCAATCGCGGCGAATCCGTCCAAACTTGTCTTCCAGGACCAGCAGCAGACTCTTCCCATCGAGAGGAATTAGTTCACCTCGCCGCTGCCATCCTTGCCTTGAATTTCGTCCTGGCTTGTTTGAGCATCGCGGCGTAAGCAGGATCGTTAGCCACATTCGTGTACTGGTGCGGGTCTTTGATCATGTCGTAGAGCTCTTCGCCTTGCTTGCCGTAGCTCATATAATGCCAGTTGGCCGCACGCAGGCCGCCAGCCGTGCCGCGGTTGTGGATCGACAGAGCGGTATCCCGCACTGTTGCACTCGGATCATTGAGAATCGGCATCAGGCTTTTGCCCTGCAGGGACTCGGGTGTCGGCAGGCCGAGTATTTCGGTGCAGGTCGGGTAGAAATCGACGAGTTCAACGATCGACGATGATCGGCCGGGCTTCATCCCGGGCACGCTGAACATCAGCGGCACGCGCACCACCTCTTCGTGCAGGTTCCCCTTCTGCCAGAATCCGTGCTCGCCGAGATGGTAGCCGTGGTCGGTGGTGAAGACGACCGCCGTCGATTCGCGCAATCCTAACCGTTCCAGCTCATCGACGACGCGCCCGACTTGTTCGTCCATAAAGCTGACCGATGCGTAGTAGGCCTGCCACATGCGCCGCCGGCTCTCTTCCATCTCATTGAGACCTTTGCCGTCGGAACCGCGACCGGCCTGAGGGATGTCGTCCATGTCGCCCTCGATCAGCGGCGGAATCTTCATCTGCTGCTGCGGGTACATGTCGAAGAATCTCTTCGGCGCCACCATCGGAAAGTGCGGTCGAACGAAGCCAACCGCCAAAAAGAACGGCTTTCCCGCAGCCTTGCGCTGTTGCAGTAACTCAATCGCCTTGGTTGCAACCATGTGGTCCGCCTGATCCGATCCGTCTTGCCGATCCGATTCCACCGTCGCCCACATACGGTTCGGCCCCTTGGCGTCGCGGCCCTCGATCCGGCGCGTAACGATGTCGGAGTTCAGCAGACGGTACAGCCCCGGCGAGAAGGTCTCGGCCGACTTGGTGTTGTAACGCTCCGTCCAGCATTCGGGGACGTCCTTGCCGTCGCTGCCGTCCAACTGGGCATGCGGCACGGGCATGTGGAACACCTTGCCCACTCGGGCTGTGTGCATGCCGTGTTGCTGGAAATGCTCGCCGATCGTTGGCGCGCCGGCCCCGGACTTGGGATAAATGCTCCGCAGGAAAGACGGCCGCGAAGGCGCGCAGGCCAGGCCCTGGCAATAAGCGCGTTCAAACACCATCCCGGATGCGGCCAGCCGGTCGAGATTGGGCGCCTTGCACACCTGGTTGCCGTATGCCGGCAGAACGCTCGCTTTGAGGTCGTCCGAGATAATGAACAATATGTTCCTGATCTTGCCCGAGGGCGAACGCCCCCGGCAAGCTGTTGCAGGGGCTAAAATCGCCACCACGCAGAGTAGCGCTCGGGTAATGCTGGTTCTATTCATCGTTTTCTGTCTTCCTTTCTTCTTCATTTGCGTTTCTGCCTTGCTCCCGCGTTAGATTCGGACTCGGCTTCTTTCCCGGCCTTTTCGACTTGCTCCATAACGTCATCTCACAGAACTACTTAGGTTATAAAACTCATCCGCATCACAAACTCCCGGCTCAAGCAGTGATTCAAATACATGAACAACTATCCCAGACTGTGGTGGGAAGCCGCAGAGCGGTAGAACGGAGCCGCTTTGCAGGAATTCTAAATTCCAAATCCGAAACAAGCACAAATGAATGAAATTCTAATTTTCAAGACGGCTATGCCTTCGGCCATGCTCAGGGCCGCGTCTGCGGTTAAGGGTTAAGGTGTTTGGTTCTCAGCGGCGTTTTTTCCAGCGATCTATGGCTCTTTTGCCGGCCGGGCGGGGCTTGAAGAAATCGTCTCGCTTTAGGCCGCATTCGCGGATGGCTCTTTTGCAGTATTCCAGAGTGCCGAGGTTTCTGCCGCCGTTGTTTGTGCCGCAGGTGAATTTGGCGCCGGCTTTCTTGGCCTGCTTTATGAATTTAATGCCGGGCAGCTTGTAACGGGCGTTAATTTCTATCGCTACGTCGTTTTCAACTGCTGCGGCGATTACCTTTGCCATTCTATCTTCGGTCCACAACTCGTCGTACTTGTCTGCTATGACTCTGGGCAGAAACGTGGGGTTAACATAGATATCAATCGGCTCGCTGCTTATGATGCCGACCGTCTTACGAACTAACATATCCATGAACTGCTGCTCGTCGTCTACGTGCACCTCGTTTGGCATCCACAGCCGCATGCGCCTGCCCTTGTCGTCGGTCCAGGTCATCGAGTCGGTGAAGATGTAGTCGAACTTCGCCATCCACTCGGGCGAGAACATCGTCAGCCACTCGCGGCCCTCGGCCTGTATCGCGGCGTAAACCGGCTTGCCTTCGAGAAGCTCCAGGTACTCGCGCAGGCCCTCATCGTCCCGGCATGGGAAGTTGAGGCCGCAATTCTGTGCGATGCCGAACTTGACGCCGCGCTGTTTGGAGTTTTCGATTGCCTGTTCGAGCGTCAGGCCGCCTTTGAGATGGACGTGCAGGTCTTCAAGCGGAAAATCAATAAGCGGCAGCGGCTTGACGCGAATGTTCTTGTAGTAAACGGTGCTTCCCGGATCGTGCGCCTGCAGCGCAAAGGTTCCGCTGGAGATAATTCTGCCGGGGTATGCCTTTGGCGCCTGCGGCGTTTGCGGCTCTGTCCAGTCCACCACCGTTCTGCCGTCGACTTTAACGATGATCCGCTTGCCCCTGACAATGATATGCTCAGTAAACCACACGTTGTCGGCCGCCGGCGTTGTCGCAACGTCCTTCATCTGAAACAGGCTCCCCGTGCGGTTCCTATTTTTGTGGGTGTTGTTGACCTGAGCCTCGAAGCCCTTGAGCGGCCATCCTTTTTCTTGATACTCGGTGTGGAAGTATATGCCGCCGTTGGCGCCGGATTTGGTCATAACATCAACTTTAAGCTCGAAGTCTGTGAAGATCGCGTTCTCGATCGACCCGACGTAGAAAAGATGGCTCCGCGGCCCGGCGGCAACAATCACGCCGTTGCGAATTGTGAAACTTCCCGGATTTTCGCTCGCTTTCCAGCCGTTCAAGGTCTTGCCGTCGAACAAAGATACCCATCCATCCCCTTTTGCCTCAGCACTGACTATCCCTGCTGCGGCAAACAACACAAATGTTCCAAGCAAACTTACAACTATTCTTCGCGTCATGATATCTTCTCCTTTTTTAGGCATCTTACCCGGTTTACCTTTATGATTCAAGTGTCCTTGTCTGTAAGGCTTTACTCGTCGGAAATTATCTGAAGTTTTTTTGCACTTTCTCACAGATAAATTGTAATAGATCCGGGTCCTTATGCGTCTACTATATATAAGGGAAGAGACCGGAACACAAAATCCCTATAAGAAGGTTACGATTAACAAGAAACATAAGAAAAGATGCGCCCCACAGGAGAGCAGAAAGAGTTTCAAGAGAACGTGTTACTTTTATCCGATTAACGGCCTTTCAATAGTGAAGGTTAGTAACGATGACCACAACCGCTGATAATTTTTTCATGGAGGACAGAACAATGAAAAAGGTCAGTGTAGAAGACAGACGGCAGATAAAGCAACTGCTCTATAACGGCAATGTTTTCGGGCTGAGGGGAGATCAATATCGGTCCTTCGGCGGCTTTCAGTTGTGGTGGTACGACAAGCAGCTCGACGTGTGCAACCGCTGCGAATCTCACTGGGCCGATGCAAGAAGAAAAATCCTGCAATGCAGTCTCAACAGAGCGGCCAGCATCCTGTGGCACAATCGCCGGTCGCTGTTCCTTCGCCATAGACAACTGCAGCAAGACAAAAGGCTGATGGCCGTGGGACACGACACATACGCGGGGCAATGAAAAAGGCACGGACAGCCGAACACTTCAAGCCGGATGGATACACGATTGGCTAAAGAACCTTCCGTTTCTTGGCCCGGGGCTTCTGCGAATCAAGAACATGCCAGACAGGCTTCTGTTGCAAGCACCGCCGGATCCTTGTAGAATCAAGCGAAAAACAAGGAAACAGGGATGTCTTTACACTTCAGGAGCTTGCGAAGCAGCAGCAGCGGCAATTGCCTGCTTGTCTGGACCGACCGCACCAGAGTACTAATAGACTGCGGCCTCGGTTCTATGAAAAAGACCAGACAAGTGCTCACGCAGAGCCTGGGCGATCAGCTTGATATCGATGCGGCAGTTATTTCCCACATGCACACCGATCATATAGGCTACTATTCCCTGAGAGTCCTTGAAAGTCTCGGTGTCAAGGTGAGAGTCCATGAGAGCTGTCTGCCGCAGTTAAAACACAAGCATTTCAATGGACGAGGCTTGACTACGCTACAACTGAAAGCATTCACCACCGACGGCGGCTTCAAGATAGGCGATCTGCACTTTCAGGCATTTGAGGTGCCTCACAGTCCGTGGTATCCGACGTATGGTTTCGTAGTCAAACACAAGAGCAGCAAGATTGCGATCGCAACGGATTTCAACTACTGGGACGGCCTATTGGAGCACTTCGTCGATTCGGATTTCATTTTCGTCGAGTGCAACCACGATCTGGAATTGCTCGCTCTTTACTACAATCCCAACAGCCGGTTTCATATGCCCAATCCCGAGACCGGCGATCTGCTTTGTGCCGTTAGAGAATTCAGCAAATTGCCGCCCAGGGCCGTGATGCTCGGGCATCTGAGCGAGATTAGGAATCGGCCGAGTATTGCCATGAAGGAGGTTGAGAGCAGTTTCGAAAGTCGCGGCATGGAATTGGACTTTCCTTTATTAGTTGCTCCGAGGTTGCAGGCAAGTGAGGTCATTGAAGTGAATCGCTCGTCCAAAATCAGCATACCTATGAAACAGCCGCTATGACAGGCTTTCCCGCACGTCCTCGAGTCTGACGCCCAGATTCGCGAGGACCTGGGCTGCAATTCCATCTGTTTCCCGCAGCAGGCCGAGCAGGAGATGTTCGGTTCCTATATGATCGTGTTTCAGCGACCTTGCCTCTTCCACTGCATACTCAACGACCTTTCTGGCAGACGGCGTGCCGGGGATTTTGCTGTCGGCAGCGGCTTGCGGCTTTTCTTTGAGCTTGAGGAATTGCTCGATCTCACCCAGCATCTTCTCTGCGTCAACGCCGCGATTTTTGAGTATCTTTGCCCCCGTTCCGTCCTCCTGCTTAAGAAGCCCGAGGAAAATATGCTCAGTCCCGATGCAATTGTGCCCTAACTCTTGTGCCTGCTTGTTGGCACTCGCCATGACGTAGCGTGCCCGGTCCGTGAAACGTTCAAACATTGGTCACCTCATATTCTTGGCTACTATCGTCATAATATAGCTGTTTGCCGCTTCTCAAGAAAGGGATTTTTCCCCTTGGATTATGCCTTCGGATGTGTTATAAAGTGAATATAGCTTATAATACAAAGCTTGGCATTTTCCATTTCGGAACTGTGGTCTGATTTGTTCTAAGTGCTCTCATAACGGCTATTGAAAAACCGATCTTTGAACGGTTAAACTATTGCAGGAAGGGTTTTAATGCACAGAAATCGAGCTTTTACTCTAATCGAGCTTCTGGTTGTGATTGCTATTATCGCGCTGTTACTGGCGATACTTATGCCGGCTCTGCAAAGAGTACGGGAGCAGGCGCGCGAACAAGTGTGCAAGTCTCATCTCAGGAGTATTGGCCTTGCTATCGTGATGTATCTCGATGATAATGAACACAAGATGCCCGATTTCCACACGCATTCGGGCCCTTGTAATGGACACCTCTGGTACGACTCGGCTGGAAGGTTGATCAAGCCGACTGCAAATCGCTCGTATTGGGGTGTGATCTACCACGATTATGTGAAGGAGCCGAAGCTTTTCGGCTGCCCGAGTTTCAAGAACTTTTCACAAATAGTCGCACAGGAAATGCTCTATCGCGCCGGTGAGGTCGACAACTCAGCGTATTCCATGAACGGATGGCTGACCAAGGAAAACACCAGCGCGATCAAGCACCAAGCGGAAGTTGTTGTCGCTCACGATCACATGGAGCCGAGAATCGAGAATGGCAACGATATGCTCTATGCCAACTCGAGCGGCAAGAACTTCGCTCACTACCGTACCGGTGGTCGTACCGACTGGTATCGCGGTATTTTCCGACATTCCATAAAGAGCAACGCCGACTATGAAACCGGCGGCAAACTCAACTGTCTGTGGCTGGATGGGCACGTCGCCACGATAAATGAGACTTTGGGAACGGAAATTCCCAAACGCTGGTACGATCCGCTCGACAAGAATTAATGTTGCTGGGTGGCAGCACTACAAACCGGAAGTCATACTGCTCGAAAGGATCGAGTTAAACAGAAGTCTGAAAGTCCCGTGTGGCTGGCCCCGGTGCTGAACTGCGAATCCCAACAGAATTATCTTCCCCTTGCCGTAACGTACCTCAACAATGGCCGGTTTGTCCGTTATCAGATCGGCTCCCCTGATCCATCCGCTTTCCAACAGGACTGTATCCGAGTAACGCGCCACAACGCGCGCTGGAAAGCGAACATCCGGACTCCTTGAGTTCTTATCGTTCTTCTTCGACTCTTCAGTCAGCTCGAACGCCTGCGATCTTGCGAAGTATCCCGATATCCACTCGGGACAGCCGTATCCGACCGGATGGTTATTGTCGATCCGGATACGAAGGATCGAGCCCGGGCAGTAAAAATCCTTTGACGATTTCCCGCTCAACACGTTGCGAACCGGGATATTGAAGTTTCCTATCGGAAGATTGCACGAGCGGTCGATACAAACCAGCGTACCGCCGTCCTGAACGAAGCTCTGCAGCGTGACGATTCCTTCATTACCGATCCCGCCTACGTACTGAGGCTCGGTCGTGTCAACGGATCGACCCTTGATGATCGAGCTGGAGCTTATCGAAGGCAGGACCAGGCAATCGTATCGTTCCGCCAGATTTCCCGCGCGGATTTCGGCATTATGCACGGAGGCGTAATCGAACTCGAAATTATCCAGCACCAGCCGTGTCCACCCTTCATCCATGCTTGCCGTCCAGGGCTGGTAAAGTCCCAGTCGCGGCGGCGAGATCTTAGCCGCATCTCCTATTCGTGGATCTTTCACCGGCACACCAAAAAGTTCGGTGGAAATCCCCTCAAGAAGTTTGGGAGCCTCTCCGTCCGGATCAACAATGAAAAATGAACCAGGTGGTGTTTCCGTGTCGGTTTCACCTATCGGGCCGGTTTTGAATTTAGTCATCCGAAGCCCGATTCCCGCCTTGAATAGTCTGTTGGCCAGGCGGTAGTTGTCATTGGCTCCGGCGCGCACTAAATAGCCCTGTGTTTCTTCCGATTCCTCCGTCACCTTGCCCCGAGGAAGTGCCACTGTCTCCAGCTTTCGGGCCCGGCATTCGAATGGCTGATTTACGCTGACGCTGCGCACCCCCATCTGCAAAGGCAGCGTCCAGCCGGCTGAGTCGTACGGCGCTTCGGGCGGGCCGCCCGGATAGCTGGATCTATTTGGATAGACCTGCCGTTCCATCATGTCGTTGAGATGAGGACGGTAGGGCTGAGCGCAATACATGATATGAGTTCCCGAAGGATATTGAACTCCATCGGCGGTGAATTGGCCTGTTGCCTGATGGACTTCGATCCCGGTAGCGTGAAGAATCGACAGCATTTCCGCCGCCGTTCCCGGATCGGCCTGGTCGGGGGGAACCAGCCAGGCAAAGGGCGGCTCGTTGTTGCCCCGTTCGATCGCATCGCGGGCCTGTCTGATTGTGTTACTCTTGATAAGATCGTGATACCGTGCCGACAGTGTGAAAAGACTCATGCAGGCGATCTTCTCGTATTCCACAATGTCTCGCAGCCGCCACCAGCCACCGGGCCAGGGATCGGGGAAGTTCGTCGCAATAGCGTAACTGGGCATTCCCCGCCTGCCGCCCCTGAGCTCGCTCTTTCGCTGGAAGATCGGCGAGGCGATCAGCACACTGGCGGCTTCTGATAGGATTCCCGTTATGTTATGCCGATACGCCGTAGTGCGAAAGCCTCCCTGCCACCAGTTGTCGAACATAGCGCTGTTGACAACGCCCTTCTTGTCCGCCCGGCTGAGTTCTGCGCTTATGTGTCCGCCGATGATCATCATCATGTAATCGTTGAGAGGGTGAACGTTCGGATTCTTCGGATCGAAAAAGGGCGGGACAAAGAATCTTGCCCCGGAGCTTCCCATTTGGTGAATATCGTAGAGGATGTTGGGCAGCCACTGCTTGTAGATTACTCGCGTCACTGACTTCGTCTCGGTAAGGTTGAGCATGAACCAGTCCCGGTTATTGTCGTGGCCGGCGTATTTCTGATAAAGCCAGGGCATCCCGGTTCCTTCCCAGGGCTTTCCGAGCGAGCGTTGGTACCAGTCGATGACCTTGTCGAGGCCGTCCGGATTGGCGCTGGGGATCAGTACGATTACCGTCCGCTTGAGTATGTCCCGGATTTCAGGCGATGTCCCGGTAGCCAGATCGTAGAGCAGTTCCATCGCCATCTGGCTCGATGCTATCTCCGTCGAGTGCAGATTGCAGTTGACCAGCACTACAACTTTGGCGCCGGCAATCAGGTCCTGCTCCTGTTTGTCGTTCCTTATCAACCTTGGATCGGCGATCAGCTTCTGGTCTGCCATCGCCTTGCTGAGCTGCGCCGGCGAGGCATCGTCCGTAATCTCGGCGATGAACATATTCCGGCCTTCGGTCGTCACGCCGATCTCGCGAAGATTCACCCGGCGGGAATTGCCGGCGACATGCTCGAAATATTCCCGAATCTTCTGGTAGCGTGCGAGCTTGTAATCGGCCCCGACCTCGTGCCCGAGCAACGCCTCAGGATCCCGGATACTTCGACTGCGCTCAGCACGAGCCTGAGCCGCGGCACAACCCGGGCTAAGCAGTAGAAATGTCAAGTGCAGCACAACAACCAGACAAAACAAATTTTTCCGATCCATACTCAATCCTCTGATATCAAGAAAATCAAATATTAAACATCAAAGATCAAAATAGCTGTCCTAAGGACTCCTTACGGAGGATCCGCCTACGGCGGATGATTTCCCTACTTTTACCTTTTGCATTTTAATCTTTGATCTTATTTCCCGGACAGCATATCAAATCCATCCACCGGATACGACCAATTTTATACAATTTGTTGCCGGCAAGGATCAGAACATATATCATGTGAACTGTTGCGCAATGGAGCGCCCTTCATGAGATTGTCATATAATCAAGGAGATGGTCGAGATGAGCAAAGCAAAAGTTATCGAAGTCATTAAGTGTTTCTTTCTATTGGCAATAATTATCACAGTGTCTCTACTAATTGATTCTAATTGTGCATGGGCAGGTGAGATCGGCAAAGAGCGGGTCTTTCGGGCCGGGGCGGCGGCGAGCAATATTACGCCGCCGTTGGGTGGGGCCATTATCGGGGGATGGAATTCGCCGCCGGCGACGCATATACATGATGAGTTATACGCAAAGTGCCTTGTGCTCGACGACGGCACGACTCGGCTTGCTTTTGTGATCTGTGATAATCTCGGTATCGGCCGCGAAGTCTACGACGAGGCACGGCAAATCGTACAAGACAAAACCGGCATCCCGCCGGATAACGTTATGATGGCCGCTACTCACACGCATTCGTCGGTCAGTGCAAGAAGTGCAAATCGTCTCAAATCAAACAATGAACTCAGCGATTATCAGCAATTCCTCGTGATGAGGATCGCCGACGGCGTCCGCCGGGCGGTTAATAACCTGGAGCCGGCGCGAATCGGCTGGGGGGTTGGCCGCGAGCCTACGCAGGTGTTCAATCGTCGATACTTCATGAAGCCGGGTGTTCCAACGCCGAATCCTTTCGGCGGCACGGACAAGGCTGTCATGAATCCGGGGCGCGGCAATCCCGGAATTTTCAAAGCTGCCGGTCCGACCGATTCGCAGGTTGCGTTTCTCTCGGTCCGGTCTGTGGACGGTCGACCGATCGCGCTTTTAGGCAACTACTCGCTTCACTATGTGGGCGGCGGCAGCAGGGGGGCTATCTCGGCCGACTACTTTGGAATGTTCTCGGCTCGAATCGGACAATTACTAAAAGCCGAAGGCGCCGATCCTCCGTTCGTGGCAATTCTTTCCAACGGGTCCAGCGGTGACATCAACAACATTAACTGGCTGCAGAAGTCGCAGAAGAGATATGCGCCGTACGAGAAGATGCGGGAGGTCGCCGAGCTTGTGGCCCAAGCAGTTCACAAAGCGCATCAGAAGACAGAGTTTCACGATTGGGTACGGCTCGGCGCAATACGAAAAGAGCAGATTCTTGCCGTTCGCAAGCCTACCGAAGAGCAGTTGGATTACGCCCGCAAGATACTGGACAAGCCCGAGGACGCCAGGCCGTATCACAAACGCGAGAAAGTATATGCAAATCGCGCTCTCCAAATGCATGAATCTCCCGACGAGATCTCCGTGGTTCTCCAGACGTTCAGAATCGGCGGGTTGGGAGTGTGTGCCATTCCTTTTGAGGTGTTCGTGGAGATCGGTCTGGAAATCAAAGAGCAAAGCCCGTTCGAGCAGACATTCACCATCTCACACGCCAACGGGACGTACGGCTACCTGCCGACAGTCAAGCAGCACGAGTTCGGCGGCTACGAAACATGGATGGGAACGAACAAGGTCGAAATCCAGGCGGCGCCCAAGATAGTGTGGGCCTTGACACGGATGCTTAATCGCTTGAGGTGATTCTCGTACTCGCGTTCTTCTGTACGTTCAAGTGATTTTGATTTTGTTTGAGTGAACATGTCCTATGGAGCGTTATGTCTATAGTTTGAAAATCATGGTTAATTTAATACATACGCCGAAAGATGTGGAACTGACATGTTCATTTCGCACAGATCGAAATGCAACTCGCAGACCGTGCCGTTTGTACTGTTCCGGAAGGCTGAGCGGATTGTATATTACTCCATTGTCAGCAAAAATGAAGTAGTGGCCTCCTTCGTCACTGCTGTATCTTATCGTGCCGGTCATCATGCCGGAGATATCCGGTTTCGGTTCAGGGAGGGGATTTGCCTCAAGATAGTCGCCAATGAGCATTTTTAATTGAGTTTCAATCTCATTCCGGACTGTCGGGGCAATCTCGTGGTGTGTGACAACCACGGGCTTTCGAGAGTCGGCAACTTTTGCTCCAAGAGGCCAGGTTGGAGTCAGTATTTGAAACCTGGTGTCTCTTGTGAGAGTTGTCGGTTGATAAAGTTCCACCTCCACCTGCACGATAAAGTTGATGGCGGGCCCGGCTTTCCAGGTATTTATTGTGACCGCGACATGGCCGATATCCGGACCATCCGATGTGTCGTCGAAGACCTTAATATCTGATTCGCTAAGAAGTCTTTCAACAGTGGTGTGCAATTCGGCGACTTTCACGGGATTGAAACTCGGCTTATCTTCGAAGCCCGATACCGGCTGAATCACCTCTACACTAACTCCCTTGAGGCCTTCCAGAACTAAAATCTCCACGTCTCTTTCCTGCGTGTCCGCTGAATACGTAAGTTTTATCAAGCCAGCCGGGATGAGGATGGCGCAGAAGAAAACTATTGAAGTTAACAGCAACGTTCTCTTTGTGTTCATTGAGAATCTCCCGTCAAGGGATTCTTCACGAAAGATAATCCCCAACTGCCAACAGTGCTCATGGCGTGCATACCTGCGTTCTGTATTTCATCGTCTCTATTTATTAAAAGGCGGATAATCATGACTTTGTAACGAAATAGTTTTAATAATCCGTATATACCGATCGGTTCGATACTGAAGCCCGCAGAGATTCTTTTCCTCATCGCCAGTACTAATAATGCGTATTAGGTTTTGCGCGCCGGAGATATTACAACGAAATCGGATATGTCACCTTTCCTTTAATAGTAATGAGTACAGGAGTTAAAAGGTGAAAAAGTATAGAAAATTTCTGTGCTTGCCGATTTAAGACTATGTCGGGCCCGTTGGCAGATAGAAACTGTTGACCGTGAGGGAGATGTTTTTTCCGGGCTCATGAATGATTTGGACAAGACCGTAAAAGCTCTTGGCGGGCTTGCGGGTATCGTTGGAAAAAGGACCTGACCAGGAGTCACATGCGAATCTCACTTAACTATATCTGGAGTAATTTTGTTTACAAATGGGTCTTTTATCCCTGGCATCTACTGTCAGGGGTGTCTGCGGCCGCTCTGGAAACTGAAATTAAGTCAAAAAGGCCGTTTTCAGTGTTAATAATCGGATTTATTTGAATTAGACATGAGCTTTTGTTATTATAGACAATATCAACAAGAGAGGAAATCGTGCCCTGAGCGTAGTCGAAGGGTGTAGCGGGTAAATCTCGTGAGAGTGGTGCGATAGTGATACTTCTGCATTGAAAGGTTTCAGGATGTATAAAATTAAAAAGATGTGGCTTGCTGTTATCTGCGTTGGATTGAGTCCCCTGTTTTGCGGGGCTGCTGAGATGATGTTGCCTGAAGACACAAGCGTGCGTCTGACCGTCAGAGAACTGCGTATTAGCGGCAACCGCCTTATATCGACCGACAGGCTTATTGAATACATGCCGCAGATCTTCAACGCATCCGATCAGCCAATATCCGACGCCGATAGCCAGTATCTCTACGACTTGACAATTATCCGTGAGATTGCCGAGAATCCCGGTCAGCCTCGCGACGTTTCGGTAAGAACTATACAGGGCCTGACGCAATATGTTTTGTCGGTGTATCGTAACGAGGATTACTCCGGGATTTACGTTTACGTTCCGGAAGGCGCGATCGTGAACGGCACCGAGCTTGTGGACGATATCCTGCCTATCAATATTATTGAGGCTCCCGTCGGTGAGGTGAGAATCAAGTATTTCGACGCCGAGCGGAACGAGGTCGAGCAGGGTTACCTCAAACGTTCGGTTCTCCAGAAATGGTCGCCTGCAAAGAAAGACAAGATGGCCAGCCAGGAGGCGCTCGATTACCTGGTCAATCTGCTCAATCTCAATCCCGACAGGCACGTCGCGGCGGTCGTTTCCAGCGGCGCCGAGCCTAACACTCTGGCTATCGAGTACGATGTTCACGAAACAAGCCCCTGGCATTTCTTCATTCAGGCCGACAATTCCGGCACGAGCGACAGGCAGTGGTCGCCGAGAATTGGCCTGATCAACACTAATTTGCTGGGCAGAGACGACAGATTCACGGCTCTCTATCAGGTCGATCCGGATGACATTGACGGCAATTATTCGGTCTTCGGAAGCTATGATGCTCCCCTGACGAGCCCTCGGTTTCGCGTGAATGTTTTCGGAGGCTTTAGCGAGTTTGACATAAATCCCGAGTCCGGGCCGATAGACTTCATCGGCAGCGGCAAGTTCTACGGAGCCGTCCTGCGCTACAACCTCGCCCAGAAGGACCGATGGTTCGTGGATATCTCAGGATCGATCAGCCACGAGGAAAGTGACATTACTCCCTCGCTGTTCCCGCAGTTCTTCTCAAGCGACGTTGAGATGGATCTCTGGGGCCTTGGGATCAATGCCCATCGCAGAAGCGACACGTCCAGTACATCGTTGACTGTCAACGGTGTGCGGAGCTTCGGCGGTTCGAGCCGGACCGAGTTCCAGCAGGCGCGAACGAATGCCGATCCTGACTTCAGCATTTATACGTTCTCGGCTAATCATAGTCAGTATGTAGACAAGGACAAAGTCCAGCAGGTCAGAGGTACCGGCCGCTATATTCTTCCGACCGAGAGACTGGTCCCTGCGAAAATGACCTCCTTCGGCGGCATGTACTCGATTCGAGGCTACGACGAATATGAGATCGTTGCCGATGGCGGAATTCTGGCTTCGATCCAGTACGAGTACGATCTGGTCAGGCATCGCCGGGCCGACCAAGGCAAAGCTTTGGTCCACGAAGAGCTGAGAAAGCTGGCCCCTCTGGCCTTTGTGGATTTCGGCCGAACCAGGGTAAAAGATCCCGTGCCGGGCGAAGAAAAGAGCGAGACGCTGCTGTCCGCAGGCGTCGGCACGATATTCGAGATCGGCAACAACTTCAGTGCAGCCCTATACTACGGCCATCCGCTCAAGAAGACCGACGGAACACGTAAAGGTAAAGGCAGAATCAACGCCAGCGCAATGATTCGGTGGTAAGTGCTCGCGCCGGCACGTAGGCGAGTCGCTTTTGTCCGCGGATCTGATCAGCCCGCTTTCTCAATCGAGCGGCCTCCGACTCGTTCCCGCTGAGGCGGTGTGACCTGGCCAAAGTCTCAAGCACGTCGGCCACGTGTGGATGATGCTCGTCAAAGACACGCTCGAGTATATCCAGCGCCTCAAGGCACAGTTCCTGTGCTCGGGTGTGGTTGTCATGATTTATATGGACTTTCGCCATGTTGTTGAGAGCGGCTGCAGTTCGGTCGCTTGTGGCGTCCTGCGAGTTTTCCAGCATCTTCAGTGCTTTTCGCAAAACCGATTCGGCCCGGCGGTAATCTTCAC
>Ga0180432_10003621_pt1 | contig 21819 bp, 19 predicted proteins | sample SS_ome_10_FD_132414 | JGI IMG/M metagenome (GOLD analysis project Ga0180432, IMG submission 132414) | Hypersaline lake sediment archaeal communities from the Salton Sea, California, USA - SS_1_MS_2 metaG | ecosystem: Environmental > Aquatic > Non-marine Saline and Alkaline > Hypersaline >...
CAGCACCCCCGCCAAAAGGCTTATCATCTACTGTCTTATGCTTATCATCTGTCCACTTACGAAGATCATGAATATTTATTTTAACCTTTCTCGAATCTCTTGCCCTTTTAACAATAGACTCCTGGAAAGGAGATTCAAACATTTTTGGAAAGATAGTAAGAATATCAATAATCACAATATTTAATATTAATTTAAAATGACTATCTTATTATAACTTAAAATGGAAGATATTTTAAAATCTCACTACGAGAAAAATAGTGGTCAATAATTCACGCATATTTACCGAACAATAAATGCATATAACGCAATAAAAAAATCAATAACTTAGATAAAGTATAACTCTTTGATTTGTTTTTATAATATTTTGAGCTGCTTTTAAATGTAATCCAGTAGGTGAAAACGCCAGAAACTCTTTTTCATCCACCCATTTAAAACAACTATGTTCAGAACTTAATTCTACTCTATCTCCTACTGATTGAGCTTTTGCAAGCAACTGTAAGCTGTCATCATCAATGGTATAAGCTCCAATTATTTCAATTTTTTCTATCTCTAAGCCAGCCTCTTCCTTTACCTCACGCTTTATGCCTTTAGTTAAATCTTCATTTTTATTAATTCCTCCCCCAGGTATATCAAATTTATCCGAATCATTTTTATCATCGGATGATCTTTTAAGGATTAATAAATTCCCTTTATTATTAATTATAATTGTATGACAGCCTAAAACTTGATTAAGCATAATGCAGGTAATCTAGTAGTGCTCCCAAGTATAAAGAACATTATCAAATTTCAAATTCTTAAGATCTTCTGGTTGTATTAAAAAATGAATTGTTCCGCGTCCGGTTTTTCCAATATGAATACTATTCTTATACTCATCTTCTGTTTCATTCGGACCCGCATCACTAAGAATCTGCAATAATTGTACTGTATACCTCTGATACTTCTTATCAAACCTCGGATCATCCTGACCAAAGTGTGAATATCCTCCGATTTTGTGTACTGATGTTAAAGCAACTTTGTTCCAATAAAAATCCCTCATCTCTTTACTAAGTTCATTGTAAAAATAGTCTTGATCAATCATACATCTAAAATCAGTTAATGTAATAGGAGCTTCTTTTAAATCAAAAAATAGCTCATGCACCTTGTAAACAAAAAAATCAGATGGTACTTCTATCTGAAATTCATCCCTTTTAACAGCCTTTTTTTCATCTAATTTTTCCTTTTCAGTATATAAAACTCTAAAATCGGACTGGTCAGCTAAATCTGAAAAGTTCATTCCCCAGTAATCGTTATCTGATATAAAAAACTGTAATAGTCCGCTTTTAGGAAAATCCTCTATATTTGGTACTTCATCAAAATTTATCTGCGCAATAGGTATCATTTTTTTCCCATTCGAATCTTTTGGATAATCTTCAATAGAACTAATATAAGGTCTTCCTCCAAACTTACTTCTTAGAATCCCTATATCTTTTTCAACAGTTTTACTTTTTACTTCAATGAATGGTTTAATAGTATTATCAAACTGACCTTTTATTTTTTCAAGCTGCTTAGGTAACTTTATCATAAAATATTAATAAAAATTAAAATATTATTAGCAGTATTATATCAAATTCTTCAACCTTTCATTTTTATACAACTATATCCTAATTATCTTTTAATGATAATCTTTTCCTCTTCCAAAAACTTCCTCTTCTACATAGTATCTCCTCAGCTTCTGAACTATCCCCCATTAATCCCTCAACTATAATTTCTAAAAATAAAGTATTTTGAGAGCCTTTTACCAAAATAACCTCGCCACCTTTTAATAAATCATCTTTAATAAAGTCCAAAGCTTTCCATGTATTTAAAAAAGTATACATTTTACTCTTATCAAATCCCTGTTTTAGAGCCTCATCATAAAAATACTTTTTCATAGCAGGACCAATAAGTACAAATTCATCAGCGATATTAACTGCTTTTCTTGCCGCCTCTCTATGCTCACTTTCTTCTTCAATTCCTAATTCTCTCATATCTCCCAACACAGCAATTCTTTTACTATTTTTAAATAAATTTAAATTCTCTAAAGCTTCAATTAAAGCAGGTTTTGAACTGTTATATGAACTATCAATTATTAACGTTTTCTTAATTCCTTCAATCTTTGTCATCCTGCCAGGGGGAAAATCTAAATCTTCTATAGCTTTGATACAATCATCTAGTTTAATGTCGTTTATCAAACCAACTGTTATTGCTGCTAAGAATGTTTTTAATACATTTCCATTTACCAAATACTTTTTAATATTTAGAACCTTACATTCACCTTTATAACAAATCTCAGCAGAAAAACATTTACTTGTTACCTTTAAAATCTTACCTTTTACATTTGCTTTATGATTTAAACCAAAAGTGATCTTTCTTGACTCTACTCCTTTAAATAAACCGTAAATCATTTTATCGTCTTGGTTCAAAACAGACCAGCCTGACTTAGAAATACTTTCAACAAGCTTAGCCTTTTCTTCAAATATTAAATCAATTATTTCCTTATTTTTGTTAACTTTTAATAATTCCTCGAAATTTTCTCCATGAACCTTTGCCATTGAAAGAAAAACACCAACATCAGGCTGCAACATCTTTAATAAATGAATCATATCATCGGGTTTATCAACTCCCATTTCAACTATATACTTTTCGTATTTAAATTTTTTAGTAAAAAAATTATAAGTTGCAGAAAATAAATATTTTATCCAATTGAATAAAGAATACCCCTCTATATGAACATCTAATACTGCAAAGGGAATACCTGTTTCACTGTTCAATCCATGTTTATCTTTATACGTCATTCCTGTTCTATACTTCTTTGACAGTATTTTATGAATTGCAAGCGTTACTGTTGTTTTACCTACACTACCAGTAACTCCAATGATGTCAACCTTCCACCTCTTTAAATATAAATGTGTTAGAAAACGCAAATATTCAATAATTGTTTTAGAGAATATTTTTTTCATGAAATTAAATCCGTATTAAATAATTAATGCCATTATAACAAATAATAAAAGAGGTTTCTTAATAAAAAAACTTTTAGTTCCAAGTTCCCCTCCAATTGCGGACAAGCAAGCTCGGAACTATAATGATACTAAGGTAATATAATAAAAGTTACACTATCCTAGTATAACTAACTATAAGGAAAGACTTGTAATAGAGTCAAGATACATTTAATCTCTATAAACGCCTTAATATAATATTAATACCTTCTGCTTCTTTTCTCTAGACTCTCAAATAACCTTGTTAAATAATAAATTTTTCTTATTGGAAGATCTCTTGCATGAATAAACTGTCTAACTTCTCCACCAAATCCCATTTTAAAAAATGTTAGTCCTTCCCAAGGATGCTTCTTTTTCGCCTCTAATTTACCATCTCTTTTTTCTAAAGGCGAAATTCCCCAAAAGTTATACCATCTTAATCCTCTCTTTTTTGCTTCCTTTATAGCTTCCCATTGAATTAAATAACTAGCAGAAACTTTTGAATATTTAGTCAGACTTCCGCTATGATGATATATAGCTTGATTACCATAATACAAAATTAACGATGCTGCAATAAACTTATTCTTGTATTCAGCCAGATACAGCTCTATCTGTTTATCTTTTTTAAATATTTCAAACTCATTTTTTATATAACCACATGAATAGGCACTCCACTTCTGGCGTTTAACTGTATCTGAATATATTGTCCAAAAATTCTTTAGATATTTAGAATCTGTTGTTTTTATAATCTTTACGCCATCCCGTTCCGCCCTCTTAATATAATATCTTGTGTTCTTTCTCATATTTGATAAAATTCTTTGCTCAGTTTGATCAAGATTTAGTACCCAAGTAATTTCTGCATCTACATCGTGCATTGGGCTCTTTTTCAATCTATTAAAAATTTCTATTTCCTTGAATCTAAAATCTTTAGTAATTAATGGGCTCATCCTTACAAACCAATATCCTTCATTTTTAGCTTTTTTTAAAATAAACTCATAAAATTCATTCCAGATATTCTTATCTTTGAAATCAAAAATGGGGCCATGGCGGATATGCAGATACTTTCCTCGTATAGCAGATACATGTTTAATAGGTATCAGTCCAATTAATTTTTCCTCATCAAATATCCCAAAGTTCTCGAATTTATTACCCATACTTCTCTCGAATTCACCCCAATTCCAAGATTGAAAAAGTGACGTATATTTCTGTTCTTTAACAAAATCTTCCCAAATTGTCTTCTCATTAATTATTTTTATCTCCATAATAACTTTCTATAACTTCAATAACTTTTAAAGCATCTTCTTTTTCCATATTTACATGCATGGGCAGATTTACAATTCTTTTACATATCCTCTCAGCACTTTTACAGCTTCCATCTATGTATCCTGCATTTTTTAATGATACCTCTTTAGGTGCTATTGGACTATCATACCAGTTGCCAAGTATAACACCATTCTGAGATGCAAATTCAATTAATTTTTCTCTATCTTCAACCAAAATAGGAAACCTAATTAAAAATTTGCCTTCATGTAATTTAATATCTGGAACAGTTACCTCTTTTAAATCCATTTCTTTTAAACTTTTTAGATAAATACGTGTATACTCTTTTCTTTTTGAATTAAAACTGCTCAATTTTTTTAATTGATTTAGAGCAACTTCAGCAAATGCGTTGGGCATTTGGGACATTACATGGTTAGGTTTACTGCTTTTCTTCTTTTCACCCTTGGTTGTAGCCTTTAATATTATTCCACTTTTGAGTGAAATGAAATGTATTATTCTCCCTATTGACAATAAATCATAAAAATTTCTTATAACATAAGAAATAATAGTATAAAAAACCTGTCTGGCAATCCACTTTTTTGAAGGATATTTCAAACCTTTCTCAATTTTACTTAATTTTTCTGATAAATCATTCCTATTCGCAATCAAAACCCCGCCAAAACTTCCTGATATTGCTTTATCTCTTCCTAAACTAAATATAGCTGCATCACCGAATTTACCTAGCTTCACCCCTTTATATTCAGTGCCAATAGTATGAGCACAATCTTCTATTACTTTAATATTTTTCGTTTTAGCTAATTTTATTATTTTATCAATCTTTGCAGGATACCCAAATGTATGCTGAACAATTATCACTTTAGTATTTTTATTAATCTTTTCAGCAAGATCATCCAAATCCAGACTCAAACTGTCTTTATCTATATCAACATAAACAGGCTTTGCTTTAAGCCACTTAATTGGATTAACAGCTGCTATACATGTAAATGCTTGTATGACAACTTCATCACCGGAACCTACTCCCATTTCCTTTAAACAATAATACAAAGCAGTTCTCGCACTATCATATAATGTAATATTTTCTACCTTAAAAAAATCCCTAAACCATTTCTTTAACTTAAATGGATAAGAACCTTTTAAATAAGACCTTGGTTTTAAAAGAATTCTCAAAGCTAATCTAAAATCATCTTTTTGTGTATTTGGGCTTTGTGCTGTAAATATCATAACAAAGCAATTAAATTATTTTTAAACAATTTCTTGAATAAGCCTTAAATTTGGTCCCTCAAATAATACCACATCATTCTTCTTTATATCATTTCTTAAAAAATTCAACTGCTTTTGTATCCCTTTATCATAAATAATATTAAACTTGCTATTATACTTCTTTACAAATTCAACTAATTTTTGGTCGGAAGTAATCAATCCATCACATACTTTTATTATTTCTTCACCTAATTTATTATAAATTCTTTGCCTACTATCACCTAGTTCAATAATACCAATAGTTACAAGATATTTTTTATCTGCTTCAAAATTATTTAAATAATCTAAAGCGGCAGAAAAACCATCAGCATTTGAATTATAACTATCATCAATTACTTTATAACCAAATTTGCTCTTCTTTACTGTAATGCGGCCTATATGTTTTGTTTTTGAGCCTTTTTTTAACGCTTCAGCTATCTCATCCAAACTCATCCCTAGATTCAATGCTGCTAAAGTAGCAGCTAATATATTGGAAATATTATGCTCACCTAATATTCTTACTTCAAAACGTTTAACCTGATCTTTATAATGTACATTAAAAACAAGATTATCATTTTTCGATTTAATGTCACTTACCCATAAATCAACTTCTTTCCTTGTTGAATATAAAAATTCTTTCTTATCCGATTTACCGGCTATTCTTAAAACTAAATCATCATCACCGTTTAATATAACAATAGCTTCAGGTTTAGAGTTCTCAATAATTTCATACTTTGCTTTTAATGTACTCTCTATATTCCCGAATAAAGCTAAGTGCTGTTCTGATATTGAGGTTAGTATAGAAATATCAGGTTTAACTATATCACAGATAGCTTCTATCTCGCCTCTTTTATAAGCTCCCATTTCAACTATAAATACATCAGTTAAAGCACCTAAATGTTCATTAATAGTATTCGCAACTCCAATGTCGGAATTATAATTTTTCTGAGTAGCAATTGTTTTAAATTTATTGCTTAAGACTAGATGAAGAATCTCCTTAGTAGTGGTTTTGCCGTAACTGCCAGTTATCCCAACTACTTTCAATTTCTCAATGCTAGATATTTTTACTTTTGCGTTTTGGATTTTTTTTTACGCAGTTGTGAGGAAAATATAGAGGTAATAAATACAGAAAAAGCTAATAAAGCCGGAAGTAAAATATCAAATACAAAAAGATATCTAAACAATATAATTATAGATGCTGTCTCAAGAGGAATTGTATAAACTCCACTTTCAATTTCTTCAGGAAAAACATTATATAATTGTGTAGACTCAATTGCTTCAGTTGGTTGAACGGATTCCTCATAAATCGATATAAAAAACAAATATGATAATAAAATCGGCAATAATGATAGAAGTACACAACTTGAAACAATAAGCAAATTTCTAACACTCTTTTTAGGTAAATGAATTTTCTTATTTAATAACTTCGTAAAAGTATTAAGTGCTAAATATACATAATAGCTAAAACCAACAACTAATATTAGATAAAGCCATTTAATATAGATAAACTTTGATAATATTAATATAAATACAAACAAAACAGATGAAATAAGTGTTTTGTAAATAATAGATATAATATTTGAATCTTTCAAAAAAACTTTAATTCTATCCCACCTATATTCCTTCACCTGCCATATATATGTACTTTGTAATATACGACCTAGTATGTAAATAAACCAAAAAATAAATACGAAAATTATTAACAAAAGAAACTTATGCATAATAAAATCTCCAAAATGTTATTATTAATAATAACAAAATATAATTTATCTGTCATTTATAAATTTATCGATCTCATTTCCAACTATCTTAGGTTTTCTTAATGGTAAATCATGCCCAGCTCCCCTTATTACTTTTAATTGAGAACTTTTAATATTTCTATCCATAATATCTGCATACTCAATAGGAGTATGTTTATCATTTTCTCCCCATAATAATAAAACAGGAATTTTAATTCTTTCTAAATAAGGTGTTAAATCTTCCTTAACAACTTTTTTGAAAGTACCTGCAATCTCCTGATGATTTATATAATCCCTTTCTCTTAAAATGTAATAATAGAAAAATTTGCGTAATCTTGGATACATACTTCTAAGTATAGGAAGATAAAAAATTCTCCTTATTAACTTTGAAATTCTTTTTATCTTATTAACTTTTTTATCATCAATGTCTCTAATACCTGAACTATTACATAATATTAACTTTTTAATAATCAATTTATTGCTAACAGACATCTTTATAGCTACACTTCCTCCAAATGAATGACCAAAAACATTTAAGCTATTTAATCTTTTCTTTTGTAAAAATTCCTCAACAATATCTGCATAATCTTTTAATGTAAAGTCTTTATTAGGTTTACTGCTGTCTCCAAATCCAGGAATATCTATGATAAATACTTTATAATTCTTCTTACTCAATTCTAATGCTAAGTTTTTTAAACTATTAATACTTCCTCCCCATCCATGCAGAAGTAAAATCGGCTTCCCTTCTCCGTATATTTCATAATTAATTTTTAAATTATTTATCAATTCATACATATAAATATTATCTCACAGTTGTTTTTTTTCAGAAAGTAAAATAAGAATGATGTAAACTTAACGTATGCACAATATCATTATAGTATATGGATAAAGATAGAGACTGATCTAGATAATAATCATGATAAATAAATCGTAAACTGTAATCCGCAATCTTTTTTATACCAAATAGAATAAGTAGAATGCTGTCTCTGCCCGTATTAAGCGTTTATAATATCAAAAGGAAAATACCATACAAAAAAATTAACTTGAAATTTACTCTACCTTTTCTTTAATCTATTCCCCAACAATCAATGCATAGAATATATTAGTAGAAGGCTTAAATATTACATTAAATCTTGGGATAGGTGCTTGAGATTGTATCAAAATTAATCTTAAATCACCACTTGTAACTCTACAAGCCTCTAAACTTTCAATAACAAAACTACCATCTGTAAAACTTAAAACACCAAATGGATCTGAAGTTGGCATAAGAGCACGGACTCTTACATTTTCTAACAACCAAATGCTACAGACTACAAATTTCAGTTTACAGTCTACAGATTAAGGTCTCCAGTTCTCCTTTCAAGTCCAACCTCATCGGCATTATTATATGAAGAAAATCCTATCACCTTATCCTATATTTTTCCAACAAATTTTTCAGTTCGTTACAATTTTTTTAACAAGTATCTGATTCTTCAATATTCATAAAAACAAACTAAAATTATCCACTTTCTTGACAAGTTATCCACATACTATTAAATTATTTATAGATAAATTTCTGCCCTATAATCAAAACATCCAAAAACTATTATATTTATATCTAAGTAGATATATAAACCATGAATAACGAAGAAATATGGAAAAAAACCCTTGCACAAATTGAGATAAAACTTGATTCTCCAGCACAATTTAAAACTTGGTTCAAAGATACTAGATTAATTGAAATTAAAAAAAACTTAGCTATTATTGGAGTAAAAAATAGCTATACTGCTGATTGGCTTAAACAAAAACACACTGGACTCATACAAAAAACTATATCATTTGTTTATAGTAAGGACTTAAAACCCAAATTCGTATATGACCCTGAACTTGCAAAATCTGATGACATAATAGGTAAAAAAGAAAGTGAAGATCCTATATTAAAAGTAAAAGATGGTGTTGACGAACATTCACATATTAAAATAAAAAATACAAATTTAAATGAAAAGTTTTCTTTTTCGAATTTTATAGTCGGCTCTTCTAATAGGTTGTGTCACGCAGCTGCTATATCAATTTCTGAACATCCAGGAAGCAGCTATAACCCACTCTTTATATATGGACCAACTGGAGTTGGAAAAACACATCTTCTCCAAGCTATAGGAAGACAATTAATAGATAGGGACATTAACAAAAAAGTTCTATACTGCACTTCTGAAAACTTCTTAAATGATATGGTTGCAAATATAAAATCTAATACTATGGATAAATTTAGAAATAAATATAGAAAATTAGATGTCTTATTAATAGACGATATTCAACTCTTATCTAATAGAAAAGAAACTCAGACAATATTCTTCAATACATTTAATTCTCTCTCCCATGCATCAAAACAAATTGTTATAACTTCAGATAGAGCTCCTGAAGAAATTCCCAATGTAGAAGATAGATTAATTTCTAGATTTCAAGGCGGTATGGTAGCAGATATTTCGCGACCTGATTTTTCTGAACGATTAGCAATATTAGAACAAAAAAGAAAAGAATTTGCTATAGACATTTCGGACAAATCACTTAGATTCATTGCTGAAATTGTTAAGGATAATGTACGAGAACTTGAAGGAGCATTACAGAAGGTAAATTTATACAATTCTATGAAAAAAACAGGTGAATTAACATTAGCAGAAATAGCAAAGATACTTGGAAAAGATCCTAATTCTAAGAGGCAAAAGGTTACTCTATCTTCTATATTTAAAAGGACAGCTAAAGAATTCGGAGTTACTATTAAGGACCTTAAAGGTCCAAGAAGAACAAAAGATATTGCATTTGCAAGACAAGTCTGTATGTATATCTTAAGAAAAGAATTCGGATATAAACTGCAAAAAGTATCCGAACTTTTAAAAAGATCAGATCACACAACCGCAATTCATGCAATTGATAAAATCGAAAGTATGATACAGTCGAATCTTACTATGAGCGAACAAATTAACAATCTAGTTTCAGACATCCATAACAGTAAATCTGAATAAAAATTTATTAAGTGGATATGTTCATAAAGTTTTTAATAAAGCTTAAATAATAATATAATAGTAAAATTACTTTGTGGATAAAAATATTTATTTTGTGAATATTTGTGAATATCTATTTGTAAATAAAAATTCAACTTTGCACTTTAATAATAGTATAAACTAAGTGTTTAATTTTAAAAACCTATAAATAAAGAGTAATTATTCCCAAAAACTATTCACAAGTTATAAACAAATTTTTGATAAACTTCCACAAGAGAAAAACCTCTTGACAAGAAGCTTTTAAAATTAGATACTCATTATGTAGCTATTTTATAAAGAGAACTCTAATCCACAACTAAAAACTTAGATTCTCGCCGTAAATAAAATAAAATTTAAGTTTATAAACAAATCCACGCTACTTATTACTACTATATTATAAAAATTATATAATATTATAATAGAAAGAAATATATGAAAGTAACTATAACTCAAGAAAACTTTGCAAGAGCATTAAGTTATGTTTCAAAAGCTATAAGTACAAACCCTTCTATACCAGTTCTTGCAAATGTACTAATTGAAGTTGTTGAAAACGAACTTAAACTTTCAACAACTGATTTAGAACTTGGTATAAGTACAAAGATAGGAGCTGATATAAAAGAAGATGGAAAGACAACTGTAGATGCAAAGACTTTGTCCGAATTTGTAAACTCATTATCAAGCGGTAAATTAAATGTTGAAAAAACAGACAATATTTTAAAAGTAAAAAATAAATTCAATAGTGCAGATTTTAATATAGTAAGTGCTGATGAGTTCCCTCCTCTTCCTAAACCTGATGATAAAATTGATATAAAAGTAAATGCAATAAATTTTGCAAAGGCAATAGAAAAAGTAACTTTTTCTGCTGCATCTGATGATTCAAGACCAGTTTTAACAGGTATTTTATTTGAAGCTACACAGAAGAAATTAACGATGGTAGGAGTTGATGGTTTCAGATTATCAAGAAAGATAGTAGATATCAAAAAAAGCAGTAAAAAAGAATTTACTCATATAGTTCCTGCAAAAGCGTTAAATGAAGTAGCTAGGATTGTAAGGGATATTTGTAAGGATGAAGATGAAATAGAAATATATATATTAGGAGAAAAGAACCAAATGCTCTTCATTGTCAAAGATGTTGAGATATCTTCAAGATTAATTGAAGGTGAATTTCCTGAATATAAGCAAATTTTGCCAAAAGATGTAAAGTTCAAATTCAGTGTTGATAAAGAGTCTTTAGCAAAAACTGTAAAAATTGTTAGTATATTTGCAAGATCTGCAGTTGGAAATAAAGCAATTTTTGAATTTATTCCTGAAAAGAATCATCTAAAATTTTCAGCTCAAGTAGCTGATGTAGGAGAGAATGAAAGTACTGTTGAAATACATGAAATTGATGGGGGTAAATTAAAAACTGGATTTAATATTGGCTTTCTAAATGACATGATAAATGCAGTAGAAGGAGATGAGATTAATTTTGAATCAAATGGAGTAACTGCTCCTGGAGTTTTCAAAGATAAAGATGATAAGGATTTCCTGCACATTATAATGCCGATGAGATTGGATTAGAACGGAGAACTGGAGACCTTAATCTGTAGACTGTAAACTAAAATCTGTAGTCTGTAGCATTTGATTGTTAGAAGATTTATAATTAAGTAAATTTCCCCAGAAGATTATCTCAATTTTGCTATATAATCAGATTTGTTATGGAGAGTTTGTCTTTAAAAGAAAAGCTGATAAAAAAGTCTAAAAATTTTTCCCATGAAGTTTATTATATAACGAAAGAATTACCTCAGCATGAAATATTTGGGATAATTAGTCAATTGAGGAGAGCTGTTATATCTGTATCTTGTAATATAGTCGAAGGTTTTGCACGAGATAATTGGGGGAAGAGTAAGAAAGAACTACTAAGATTTATAGAATTTTCATACGGATCATTAGCAGAGGTTAAATTTTTGTTAGAATTTTGTAATAAACAGTATAAATTAAGTAAAGATAAAATGATTCATGCACAGAAAAATGCTGATAATCTAGGGGTTCTTCTGTTTGGTTTTATAAAAAGTTTGAGAAAAGATATTCGTAGGCTTTAATCGGTGAACAGTATTTACGTTTTACAGTTTACAGGTTACAGGTTACAGATTACAGATTACAGATTACTGATTACTGATCACAGCTTCATTTAAACTTAGGATATCTTTCACTGTAAATTGTAATATTCTTCCCTTCGAATTATAATTCTCTTATGAGTGTAAATTTTGTAAATAAAAGTGATTATATTAAATTATCGAAAGAATTTAATACTAATCCTCTACAATCCTATGCATGGGGGCAGATAAAGAAAGGAAACTGGTATCCTGACAGGCTTGGGATATATAAAGGTAGCGATATTGTTGCTTTAGTTACAATATTAACTAGAAAGATTCCTCTGTTAAATAAAAAATTTGGATATATACCAAGAGGGATTTCGATAAAAGATAAAAAGTTATTACCCTTTGTTTTAGAGGAAATTAAAAAGGCTTCTTCAAATCTTGTAATTTCTCATATTATTGTCGATCCTGGAGTTGATTTCGAGTCAGTTTTTAAAGATAAACAAAGTAATATTAAGAAAATTTATGAAAGTAATAGATATAAGGAAACAGGGAGGCAGGAGCAGCCTATTAGAACAGTTGTTATTGATCTATCAAAAAGTGAAAAAGAATTATTATCTGATATGAGGTCAAAACACAGACAGTACATTCGAAAAGCTGGAAGAAATAATGTAAAAGTAACGAAGGGAAATGATGAAAACATAGATGATTTTTGTAGGATAATCGATGAAATTAAAAAGGAGCGCAATTATACTATGCATGAGACAGATTATTATAGAAAGGTATGGAAGTTTTTTAGAGAAGAAGGTAGTGCTGAGATATTCGTTGCTAGGGTTGAAAAAGATATTATAGGTACTTATATGATTATTTTTAGCGATAGAAATGTTTATGAAATGTTTGGCGGATGCAATAAGAAAGGAAGAAATTTGCTTGCAAATTACGCATTAAAGTGGGAGTGTATAAAATACAGCAAAGAAATTGGAAAAAAGTTTTATGATCAGTGGGGAGCTGAGCATGCACATCCAGGACTTGTGCAGTTTAAAGAGGGATTTGGTGGGAAAGTGATTAAATATCCAAGTCAATATACTTATGTAAGGGATAAAGTTGGATATTTTATTTATAAGGTGTCAAGAAGGATTAGAACTGTTAGTTCAAAGCTCCAGCTTTGAACTATGATAAGAAAAAGATCAGCATTTATATTAAATAAACTTAATATGAGTATTAGATGTCTAGTCCAAGAATATTAAAAGAGAATGAGAAAGAAACACACTTTTTAACTTTCAGGGTAATTGAATGGATTAATGTTTTTACAGAACCTGTTTATTTTGACAAAATTATTAATATTTTAGAATTCTGTCAAAAGAATAAAGGATTATTATTACATGCTTATGTTATCATGACTAATCATATGCATGTTATAGTTACAGCTAAAGAGGGAAATTTATCTTCGGTGGTAAGAGATTTTAAAAGTTATACAACAAGAGAATTAAAGAATTCGTTGAAAAATGATAATAGAAAATACATAATAAGATTAATTAAGAAGTCTTTTAGTAAAAGGAAAGGACAGAATTTTCAAATTTGGCATAGTGGGAATTGGCCAGTTCTAATTGAAAGCGAAGAATTTTATCAACAGAAATTAGATTATATTCATGATAATCCTGTAGAAAAACAATATGTTTCTCAACCTGAACATTGGTTATATTCCTCAGCCAGAAATTACTATTTAGATGATGATTCGGTTATAAAGGTTGATAAGATATAATTTGTTCCTAATGTTAATTCAAAGCTCCAGCTTTGAATTATGATGAAAAGATAAAGATCAGTAAGGTTCAAACCAGGAGATTTGAACCAGCAGGGTAAAAGTTAGTTCAAAGCTCCAGCTTTGAATTATGATGAAAAGATGAAAATCAGTAGGGTTCAAACCAGGAGATTTGAACCAGCTGGGTAAAAGTTAGTTCAAATCTCCAGTTTTGAACTATGGTGAGAAGAAGAAGATTAGTAAGGTTCAAACCAGGAGATTTGAACCAGCAGGGTAAAAGTTAGTTCAAATCTCCTGCTTGGAACTATAATGAAAGAAAAAATAAACAAGTTTAACTGACTTTGGATTTAATTTGTATAGAGTTATAATACAATAAATGATCAAGCCTATTAATAAAGAACAGTATCATAAGTTTTGGAAAAGCTATATTGGATCTTCAAATCAATCATGGGCTTGGGGAGACTTCAAAAGTAATTTTGGTTGGGAAGTCGAAAGGTTGGGGATTTTTGACAATAATGAATTAATATCAGTTATATCAATTTTTAAACGTACATTCCCCTTCTCTTTATTAACAAGCTTATTTGGCTTCAATAAATTTGCATATATCCCAAGAGGATTTGCTGTAAAAGATGTCCGATTTTTTGATTTAGTTTTAAAAAGTCTAGATAAATATTACAGAAATAAAAAAGAAGCATTTATTTTAATAGATCCGGAAAATAATTTACTGGTAAATAATTGGAATGAAGAATTTAAAAAAGCATTAGAAAGTGCTGGGTTTAAGAATTCTGGGGTTACTATTCAGGCCAATCAGACTGATGTGATTGAAATTGATAAAGATGAGGATGAATTAATGGATCAGATAAGACCAAAATGGAGAAGAAATATTAAAAAATCAGAAAGGCATGGTGTTAAGATAAAAGAAGAAAGCGGAGATTCAGCTGTTGATAAATTCTATAGTGTAATTTTAAAAGTTCAGAAAAACACTGATTTTAAAGCTCACAGCAAGGAATATTATAAAAAGATGTGGGAAATATTGAAAAAAGATGAGCTTATAAAAATTTTTACAGCTAATTACAGAGGAAAGATAATAGCTACTTACTTAGTTTTGAGTAATAGTGTTACAGGCTATGAAATATATGGCGGAGCAACTTCAAAGGGGCGTGATTTAGAAGCGTCTTATCTTCTCAAATGGGAGATTATTAAGCGATTAGCTGATAGCGGTAAGCAATTCTATGATCAATGGGGAGTTTCTCCTAAGGGGGAAAAAGATCATCCTCTGAGAGGTATAACCTATTTCAAGAGTGGTTTTGGTGGAAGTTATGTTCAATTTTTACCTCAATATGTGAAAGTTTATAATAAAATCGGATACTTTCTATATAAATTTAAAACATAATTTAATGTATAAAAAGCATAAGATATCTGTTTCTGTCCCTGCTTATCAAGAAGAAAATTTAATACAAGAAACATTAAAAGGCATTCCTGACTACGTTGACTCCATTGTTGTTGTTAATGATGGAAGTACAGATAAGACAAGAGAAAAGGTATTAGAAGCGAAAAAGAAAGATAAGAGAATAATATTTCTTGATTCAAAGAAAAATGAAGGAATTGGAGCAACAATTATAAAGGCACATAAAGAAGGAATTGAAAATAATTCGGATATTATTGTTGTTATGGCAGGAGATAATCAGATGGACCCAGATAAATTATCTGATCTTCTAGATGAAATTATCGAAGGAGATTATGATTATGTTAAAGGGAATAGATTTTTTCATACTGATGAATTAAAAAGTATGCCTAAAGTAAGATTAGTAGGCAATATATTCATCTCCCTATTGGCAAAATTTGGTACAGGTTACTGGTCAGTAGCGGATCCTTTAAATGGATATACAGCATTAAAATCAGATATTTTTAAAAAGTTAGATGTAAATAAAATATCGAAAAGATTTGATTTTGAAATTTCAATGCTAGCGAATTTAAATATTGTAAATGCCAAAGTAAAAGATATTTTTATACCTTCTAAATATGGTGAAGAAAAATCGAAAATAAAAGGATTTTCATTATCCAATAAGAATTCTTATCTTCATAGTATTTTAAGAACTTATAAAACGGTATTTAAAGGATTTTTTAGAAGAATATTTATTAAGAACTTATTATTCAATTTTAGCCCTATTGTTCTATTCTATACTATTGGTGCTTTATTGTTTGCTTTTGGTCTAATAACAGGTATTTTACTATCGATTTATTTAATTGGTCCAGAAAGTGCAACAACAGCAACTGTGATGATTTCGGTTGTGCCCTTTTTATTAGGTGTTGAGTTTTTACTTCAAGCTATTAGTCTAGATATTTATAGTGAACCAAAAATGTAAGGATAAAATATTAAAATTGTTAGAAAATATAAAGAGAAATAAAACAATAATTTCTCTCTTTTTTTTAATTGGAATAAATAGCATAATTTGGGGACTATTCATTCCAGTCTGGCAGAATCCTGATGAAATAGCTCATTTTTGTTATATACAATACTTAGTCGAACATAAGGAATTTCCTAATTGGATAGAAAAAAATAAGTGTAGTAAAGAAGTAGATCTAGCAAAGGAAATTTTAAAATTAAATGAAATTGCTTTTCATCCAAATAATAAGTTTTTATTCGAAGACTATGAGAAAGAAAAGAAGGAGTTAGATTCAATAAAAATATACAAAAAAACGATAGGAGAATCTGCTAATTCGGCTTCAGGAAGACCTCCATTGTATTATTTAACAGGAACAATTCCATATATAATTTTTAGAAATAGAAATCTAGCAGATAGAAATCACGCAATGAGGTTTGTATCAACTTTTTACTTACTTTTAACATGTCTTGTAGTTTATAAAACAAGTAGGTTATTAAAATTTTCTAAGGAATTATCTTTAACAACAGTTGCTTTTGTAGGGTTTCATCCTATGATGACAATGTTATCAGGAAGCCTTAATCCAGATACTCTTGTTGTGTTTTTATTTAGTTTATTTTCATATTATGCTTTATTATTCTTTGTAAATGAGAGTAAATTTAATCCAAAACATGTTTTCATTATGATTATTATTATGTTATTAACTACTTTAACTAAACAAAATAGCTTAATACTTTATGCTGTGTTTGGTTTGTTTTATTGTTATTATCTTTATCAAGTGTTTTTAAACAAAAAGTTTGCTATTAAGAGATTTATTCTTGAACTATTTGCTATTCTACTAACATGTGGTATCCAGTTAAAAATAATTTTTGGTGAAGCTACTAATTATTTTGTTAATAATAGTGTAAATCCTAATCTCACTTTTAAAGAATTTTTTATAAATTCATCATATATTTCTTCATATCTTTTGCATCAGGTTTATTGCTGTTTTTGGGGGTGTTTTGGTTGGCTGGATATTGCTCTACATAAAGATATATTTAATTTAATTAAAATATTTTCGATTGTATCTTTTCTAGGTATTATTCTTTACTTAGTGAATATTAAATCTAAAATTAGAAAAACCTTAAGAGTTATTTTTTTTAATTTATTATTTATAATTATTGGGATAGTATTTATGGTATACCTTGATTATAGATCGCTTAAATCATTAGGAGGTTATGTTGTTCAGGGAAGATATTATCTAATTTTAATATCTCCTATTGTAATTTTATTAGGTTACGGATGGAAGTATTTTAATAAAAAAATTTTATTAGGAAACAAATCTATTTTTTGTAAAATTTTGATTTATTTTGTTATATTTTTCAATTTTTTAATTCTTCTTTTTTATATTTATTCGAGATACTATGAAATTTAAGCTAAGAAAAGTGTTTAATTTAATTACTAATTTGATAATAGTATTCCTATATACTTTCCCATTTCTACATTTATTACATTTTAAATTAAACTTTTTTTCTTGGAGTGATTCTAAGATTGAATCTTTATCATATTTTAAATTTCATTTTTTTAGTAATTATATTTGGTATTTTTTAATTACCATGTTTATAATTTTATTAGTCATTTTTATTTCCTTATTTTTTCATATATTCAATGATAAAGACATGAAATTTAAATTTCTTCTCCTTTTTTTCATTTATATGTTTTATTTTCTATTTTGGTGGATATTAAAAGAAAATTATTAGTGGATTTCCCCCATGTGATTCAGACCAACATAATCTACATTATTATACATACTAAATATAGTGTATAAACTTTTTATTCTCTCATTTACATCTTCATACGGAGTGCTTGAGCTTGTTATATTTAGAGTTACTACATTATCAAGAGTAGTATAACTTTCTATTCCGCTCCATGAAGGAATTGATATATTAGATGATTGATTAAATATTAAAATCAGTTTATCAGATTCGAAATTACCGTTGTCAACATTTTGATTTACCTTTTGAACAATGGATTTTAATTGTGAGAAATTACTGTTTTTATAAGAATTAGCATTTGATGTAATCAAAGGCAGAATACTGTAAAAAGCATTACCTGGACACGCAGTTGACATAAAGTCTCTATGTCCATAAACAGTTGAATGCCAGGCAGGTGTAAAGTTATAAAAAGCTGATTTTTCAGCGATTAATCTTTTAAGGGCGTCTTGAGCAGCAGAAGTTGGAGCTATATCTGTAAATGTTCCAATAATTGATATTCCGATGCTGTTTGCATTCGCTGAACCTGCATGATAGCCTTTTGCTTCATCACCTCCAAGTTTTCCTTCGTAAATATTTCCATATTGATCTATTAGATAGTTATAGCCAATATCTCCCCATCCGCATGAGTAAGCATGGTAATTATAGATAGCTCTCATCCAATAAGTTGGATCTTGATAATTAGCAGTAGCAGTATGGTGTATTACTATTTTGTTTACTTTGTAGTAGACAGGATCCCATGTAAGGCGGTTTGGATTGTTAATATCCGGATCACCTGACCATTGTTCTCTTGGAATTATTCCAAGGCTTGAGTACTTTGCTCCTGAGCTGTGATAAGCTGTTGTACTAATTGATCCAACTGTACCCTTCTCTCCTGTTATAAAATCAATTTCTAAATTACTAACTGGATTTAATGTCTGGATAAATAGATATTTATTATTTTCAAGTGATATTAGATCTGAAACAAGGGTGTCAGCCATATTTGGATCTATCTCATCGCTTATCTCAATTTTTTGAAGTTCAGGTATGCTTTTTTGATTGGATATTCCATATTTGAAATCACCACTAGTCCATCTAAAAGCAGCTAATTCATTCTCATAATTTGAGATATCAATTATTTCAATGGAATTATCTCCTCTTGGTAATACATTTATTCTTCTAATGGTTCCAGTGTTTGTATCTCTATAAAAAACCTGATTTATATTTGCATTTTGTATTTCATTTTGTGAAGTTCTATCTAAACTTTCTTGATTAGTATTTTCATTACCTCTTAATTGCCTTAATATAGAAGGTAAATTAGATAAGGTTTGAGGTGCAGAAACCCCAAGTACTTCTTTCTTGTTACGGTTTTCTATTTCAGGAGTATAGCTATTGTTTGTATTATTTTTATTATCAGTAGTATAATTCTCTGCATCGTTATTGATGAATAACAGCAGGTAAATTAATAGGAAAGATGATAGAATTATTGTAGCGATATATTTTTTCTTTGACTTTTTAATGTTTGTCAAGTTTAGAGTTAGAATGTATCATATTAACATTAATATAATAGCATAAAATAAAAAAATGCTAAAACGATTTAAATTGAAATTTCTAGTAATAATTATACTATCGATAATTTTATTCTGTTCTTCAGTTATTTATGTATCAAATAATAAAGTTTCAGCTGCAAAAAGGAATATCGAGCAGAAGCTTAAAGGAGACTATCACCCTGCCAGAATAATGGTTAAGTTCAAAAAAGGTGTAGCTGATGAAGAAATATTAAACAAATCAAAGAAATATACTTCTAAAGAACAAAATTTCTATAAACCTAAGATGGGAGGACAGATAGTTCAGAGTGTATATTTAAATGGAGAGGTAAATATAGATAAGAATGTGCTGGATGATGAAGAAAAAATGGAAGAAATGAGGCTTGAGTATAAGGATGAGTTAGAGGATTTAATGCTTAAATATGAGTTTGATCCAGATGTTGAGTCAGTTGATGTTGTTCATATGGGGAGAGTTATGTATAGTGATGCGGGAGATGGAACTTATTCAGATGATTTTGATTCTACTCCTGATTATTCAGAAGGTAAACATTGGTATTATGACAAGATTAATCTGCCTGAAGTATGGGATGATCAGGAGTGTGCAACTGGAGGTGAGTTATGCGGAGGTGATTCAGATGTTATAGTTGCTGTTTTAGATACAGGAGTAGCTTATGAGACATACTCTACAGGAACTTACGAATGGGGAGGGTATAATTATGATATAGATTATGATGTAGCTGATGAGCTTAATGGTATCAATTTATATACAAATTCATCTGATCCATATGGGAGCGGTGATCAGGATGGGAATGGAATATGTGATGACTATAATGGGGTAGATATGGAGATGTGGGTTGAGAATAATACAACTGGAGATACATGGGATTGTTCATCCAGTGATGATACTAAAAAAGAGGGACATGCAAATGATGACTACGGTCACGGTACTTATGTTACTGGGATAATTTCTTCATTAACGGATAATTCTGCTAATAGTATTGGTATAGCAAATAATGTTTCTATTATGCCTATAAAGTTAAATATTCCTTTTACAGGATTTGTATATGAAGATTCGTTTTATTATTCTGTAATGTATGCTGTTGATAATGGCGCTGATGTTATAAATGCAAGTCTTGGATGGGAAGATGATTCTACTGGTTATTTGAAAGCTGCAGTAGATTATGCAGAAGCTGCTGGTGTAACTATGGTTATATCATCTGGTAACAGTTTTTACGGCTACTCTACTCCAATGTGTTATCCGGCTCAATATGATGATTCAAATGTTATAGCAGTTGGTGCTGTTAATTCTGATAATAGCAGATCTAGTTATTCTCAGTATGGCAGTAATTTGGATATAGTTGCTCCTGTTGGTGAAGGAACAGCTGGTGACGGGAATCATGATGCTACTTGGCAGCAGACTTTAGGATGCGCATGGAGCTGTAGCAGTTCTTCTGATTTTACAACATTTCAGATGGATTATGGATCCGGTACTTCATTTGCAGCACCGCAGGTAGCTGCTGGAGCAGCGTTGGTGAAAAGCAGGAGTTCAGATTTAGATGCATTGGAGATCAGGAATACAATTGTTGGTACAGCAACAGATATCGGTTCAGGTGGAAGAGATGATTATACTGGTTATGGTATTTTGGACTTAGAAGAATTATGGAATAATATTTGGTCAAGTTGGGAATATACAGGTGGAACAACAGATAGGGATGTAAATATGATGGTGTATAATCCAGGATCAGGAGACAGGTTGTATCAAGCAGTAAAAGGGATGAGTAGTCGTATATACACAAGGTACACAACAGATGGAGAGACATGGAGCGATTGGGAATATACAGGTGGAACAACAGATAGGGATGTAAATATGATGGTGTATAATCCGGGATCAGGAGACAGGTTGTATCAAGCAGTAAAAGGGATGAGTAGTCGTATATACACAAGGTACACAACAGATGGAGAGACATGGAGCGATTGGGAATATACAGGTGGAACAACAGATAGGAATGTAGAGATGATGGTGTATAATCCGGGATCAGGAGACAGGTTGTA
>Ga0180432_10003622_pt1 | contig 21817 bp, 13 predicted proteins | sample SS_ome_10_FD_132414 | JGI IMG/M metagenome (GOLD analysis project Ga0180432, IMG submission 132414) | Hypersaline lake sediment archaeal communities from the Salton Sea, California, USA - SS_1_MS_2 metaG | ecosystem: Environmental > Aquatic > Non-marine Saline and Alkaline > Hypersaline >...
CTCCATGGAAGAACGAATGAGGATCGCTTTCATCCTCGCCGGCGGGGCGGGGGAGAGATTCTGGCCTCTCTCGCGGCCCGAGCGACCGAAGCAGCTGCTGCCGCTGGGCGAGGAGGGGCGCACCCTGCTGGCTGACACTCTCGAGCGCATCAGGCCGCTCATCGGGCCCCGGGCGACGTATGTCGTGACCGGCAAGCCGCTGCTCGAAACGATCCGATCGGCCGGTCTCGAGGTGCCGCCGGGCAACATCATCGCCGAACCGTGGAAGCGGAACACGGCCGGAGCGCTGGTTTTCGCCTCGGCCTGGCTGCTCGCCGATCAGGGCGATCCCGCTCTCGACGCCACGATCGCGGTTCTGCCCGCCGATCATCGGATCGGGCCGGTCGAGACCTTCCGGACCGACGTCGAAAAGGCTCTGCGCACGGTCGAGAGTGCCGGCGGACTGGCCGTGATGGGAATTCCCCCCACCCGGCCGGAAACGGGGTACGGATATCTGCAACGGGGCGAGGCGCTCGAAATCGAGGGGCTCGAGGGGGTCGCCCGGGTAGCGGCTTTCCGCGAGAAACCCGACGCCGACACGGCGGTCAGCTACCTCGACGAGGGCGGGTACTACTGGAACTCGGGGATGTTCTTCTGGGTCATGTCGGATTTCCTGACCGCTCTGGAAAAGGCCGCTCCCGACCACTTCCGGACGATCGGCGAGCTGATCGACGCCCTGACCGATCGCGACTGGACGGCGATCCATCAAATCTTCGAAGAACTCGAGGACATCTCGATCGATTACGCCCTGATGGAGAAAGCCGAAGACGTGGCGATGATCCCGGCCGGCTTCGGCTGGGATGATCTCGGCGCCTGGGATGCGCTCGAACGGATTCTGGAGTCCGACGCCGATGGGAACGCCTGCCTGGGCGAATCGGTGCGGATCGATACCCGCGGCACGGTGATCGTCAACGACGCCGGCGAGGGAATGACGGTCGCGGCCGTGGGGGTCGAGGGGCTCATTATCGTCCTGACCCCCGAAGCCCTTCTTGTGACCCGGCCCGAACGGGCCCAGGACGTGCGCGAGGTCGTGCGTCAACTGCATGGGGAGGACGACTGGAGGTAACAATGACTGGTTATTCCCGTCCGGGCCGGAGCAGAGTCCTCACGGTGCTGCTGCCGGCTGCCCTGCTGCTCGCCGGCCCGGTGTTCGCACCCGCCGTCACCGCTCAGTCCTTTGCTCTCGAAGACGTGATGGCCTTTCACTTTCCCACCGAACTCGTCGTGGCTCCCGCGGGTGACAGAAGCGCCTGGCTGGCCAATGAAGAAGGCCGCCGCAACGTCTGGGGGGCCGAAGCGCCCGGGTGGGAGGCCCGGCCTCTGACCTCGTATGAGGCCGACGACGGCCAGGAGCTGTCGGATCTGACCTTCACCCCCGACGGTACCCACCTGGTCTACCGCCGGGGCAGCGCTCCCAACCGCGACGGCGAGCTCTCCAACCCGACCAGCTCACCAGCCGGGGTCTCGCGCGATCTCTGGCTCGTTCCCTGGGAGGGGGGCGAGCCGCTGCGGCTGGCCGGGGGGGTGTCGCCCCTGATGTCGCCGGTCGCACCGATGCTGATCTGGACAGAGGGCGGGCGCTGCCTGCGTCTTGACCTGCAGCCGGTCATCGAAGAGGGAACGCCCCCGCAGCCCGACCTGCTTTTTGCCGTGCGCAGCGGTCTGAGCGATCTGGCCTGGTGCCCCGACGGAACCAGGATCGCCTTTGCAAGCGCCCGTGACGGACGTTCGATTATCGGCCTCTACGATCTCACCACTGATGAGTTGCGCTGGTTGACCAACGGGGTGGATGCCGACTCCCGGCCGCGCTTCTCGCGTGACGGGAGCCGGATCGCTTTCATGCGCCGCCCGGTCGATGCCCCCGGTTTCGCGCTCTGCATCGTCGAGACGGGCACGGGCGACGGGCTGGAACTGTGGCGCTCGCCCGGCGACGGGACCGGGTACTATCCCGGGGCGATCGCCGGCTCCTACGAACTGATGTACGGTGACTCATGGCTCGTTTTTGCCGGGGAGTGGTCGGGTTTCAATCATCTCTACACCCTGCCCGATACGGGGGGAGAGGTGCGCGAACTTACCCCCGGTGAGGGGATCGTCGAGAACGCGGTGCTGACCCCCGACGGGAATGCGGTCATCGTCAGCTGCAATCTCCGTTCGATCGATCACCGCCAGCTGGCCCGGATTCAGCTCTCCGACGGTCGGATCAACTGGCTCGTGGAGGGCGAAGCGATCGCCTGGAATCCGGTGCCGTTCGTCAGCGGGAGCGGCGGACACTCGCTGGCGTACATTCGCAGTGATGCCCGCTCTCCGGCCCGGGTCTGGCTGCGGGAGGGAGGGCGGCCGGCCCGGGTGATCTCGCCGCTGGCCGATGGTTTCCCCACCGGGGAACTGGTCGTCCCTGAACAGGTCGTCTTTCCCGCCGCCGACGGCTGGACGATTCACGGTCAACTCTTCCTCCCGGCCGATCTGCGGCGTCGCGAACAGGCCCCGGCGGTCATCTTCATGCACGGCGGCTCGCGCCGCCAGATGCTGCTGGGGTGGCACAACCGGGGCTACTACCACAACGCCTACGGTTTCAACCAGTATCTGGCAGCCAGGGGCTACGTGGTGCTTTCGGTCAACTACCGCAGTGGGATCGGTTACGGGGTCGAGTTCCGCGAGCCCGATGACTACGGCTGGCGGGGCGCCTCGGAGTATCAGGATATCGTGGCTGCGGCTCACTATCTGCAGGGACTGCGTCAGGTCGATCCCGACCGGATCGGTCTGTGGGGCGGTTCCTACGGCGGTTACCTGACCGCTCTGGGCCTGGCCCGCGACTCCGATCTCTTCCGGGCCGGAGTGGACCTGCACGGGGTTCACAACTGGGTCGATCAGCTCACCTGGTGGGGCCGGGGCGAGATCGCCGCCCCCTCGACCGCGATGCGCGATTCGATCGTGGCTGTAGCCTACCGCTCGAGTCCGGTAGCCGATATCGCTTCGTGGCGTTCGCCGGTTCTGATCGTACACGGCGATGACGATCGGAACGTTCCTTTCGAAGCCAGTATCGATCTGGTGCGGCGGCTGCGTCGCAAGGGCGATGTGATTTTTTCCGAACTCTACTTCCCCGATGAAGCCCACGGTTTCCTGCGGCATGCCAACTGGCTCACCGTCTACCGCCGGGCGGTCGATTTCTTCGACACCTGGCTCAAGGAAGGCGGCGACGGCTGAGAGCCGTCCCGGTTTCTCACCGCTCCGTCGGTCGGATGATCCGGGTCGGCAGGGGGGTGGGCTGCAGCAGCCGGAGCACCGGATAGGGCATCGATCCGCCCCCCCACTGGCGGGCCAGATAGCGGTCGAAGGCATTCCAGTATGCCAGGCCGTCGTCGCTTTCGGCCTCGAGCAGTGTCGCGGCCAGAGAGCCCAGCGGCTGAGCGGCGGGTACGACCAGGGTTCCCGCCGGCAGTTCCCGTTCCTCGATCGCATACTCCCCCTCGATCGCGTTCGGGTAGTGCCCCTGGTTCAAACGGGTGGCCGGCGCGATCTGCGTGACGGTGAAACTCTCCACTTCGAGGGTCATCTTCCGGAGCAGGCGTTCGACCGTGATCCCGTGGGTCAGGAGGATGTCGAGGATCTCGTCGTCGCTGACCGGAATCAGCCAGGCCGCCGGAAAGGGGATGGTGTGCTGTGGGGCGTACCGGGCGAAGTAGGGAATGTTGTCGACGACCCGAACCCGGTCGGTGGGACGCAGGCGCCGGCGCCCCCCCGCCTCGACTTCTTCCATTTCGTAGGTGGCGATCGTGATCCGCTCGGTTACCGGCTCGGCTTCGGTCGTGAGTACGAAGGCAGGCCCGGAACCGGGTTCGAGTCCCCGGGCCGAACTCCGGGCGTCGGCTCCGGCAACCAGGGCCGCGATCTCGTCCCGGTTCTCATGCAGGTAATCGAGAAAGCAGCGGAAGAGGTTTTCACAGCCCCGCACCCGGGTTTCGAAATCGGCATAGGGGTAGTTCTCGTTCAGGACCGCCAGCCTGTTGCGCAGACCGACGTAATTGGACAGGTAGCGCGGCTGCGGTCCCAGCGGTATCCAGCCCCGGGCGGGCTCGCGGGCGTCGGCGAAATCGCCGTGCGGAATGCAGGGCGTGCCGTACTCGTCCGACATGCGCCGGTTCACCTCGGGCATGACCCGGTCGGCCAGGTAGGTGAAGACGGCCTCATCGCCGTTGGGGTTCAGGCCCCAGGTCCAGGTCACCGGCTCGGCGTGGTAGGATCCGTTGTGGGTGTGGGAATCGAGGAAGAAGGCGGGATCCCAGCGGTTGAGGACTTCCGTGACCAGACCCCGCACCTCGGGGCTCTCCAGTTTGATGCCGTCGCGGTTCAGATCGAGGTTCAGTCCGTTGTAGCGGATGCCGACCCCCTCGACGGGCCCGTTCTGGTTGGTGCGGTTGGCGGTCGAGATACGGTCGTTGCCGTCGGGATTGAAGTCGGGCGTGATCAGGATCACGAGGCGGTCCAGGTAATCGGGGGTTCGGCCGGCCAGGATTTCGCGGGCCAGCATCAGCGCCGCCGCCTTGCCCTCCACTTCGCCGGCGTGGATGTTGGCCTGCAGGTACACCACCAGGCGGTCGTCGCGCTGCAGGGCGAGCGGCGAGGCGGGTACGGGATCGCCGATGATCATCATCGGCACCGGCCGGCCTTCGGCCGTGGTGGCGATCCGCTCGACGCGCAGCCCGGTATACAGTTCCTGAAGCCGGTCGATGAAGGCACAGACCTCGGCGTGGGTCGAGGTGGCCCGGAATCCGCTCCGTTCGGCGGTGGTGAGCGGATCGGGCTGGGCGGCGGCCGGCGGAGCGGCGGACAGCAGAAGGCAGGCTGTCAGAATAGGCTGGACAGGGCGCGTGAAACCGGGTCGGGGGAAAGGCATGGCACGGTTCCTCCAGAAAGGCCCGGCGCCGGGCGGCGCCGGGCGGGAAAAAAGCTGGCGGGCAACCGGCCGGTTCAGAGGGGCGGAATCTCTCCCAGGCTCCGGCCGAGTTCCGTCAGCACGGTCTCGAGTTCATCCATCGCGGTACCATACTCGGCCCAGCGTCCGGCCCGCAGGTGCTCCTGGGCCTGCTCGTACAGGGCCAGCGCCCGATCGGCCAGGGCGGCCGCGGTGGCCGTCAGGGCCGTCATCGGGGCCGCGGCCTCGGTCTCGGGCCCGGCTGTTGCAACCGCGCTCGGAAGCGCGGCGCCCAGCAGCTGGTTGAGCCCCGCGTTCAGGTTCTCGGCCATGATGACATGGGGACCGTAGGAGAGGATCACCCGCTTCAATTCGGGCAGATCGCTGCGCTCGGCCCGCAGGTAGAGCGGCTCGGCGTAGATGATGCTCTCGCCGACCGGAATCACGAGCAGATTGCCGCGGATCACCTGGCTCCCCTGCTGGCTCCACAGGGTCAGCTGTTCGCTGATGTCGGGGTCCTGGTCGACCCGGGCCTCGATCTGCATCGGGCCGTAGACGATCTCCTGTTTGGAGAACTTGAAGAGGACCAGCTCGCCGTAGTGGGCGGGATCGCAGCGGGCAGCCAGCCAGGCCACCATGTTGTTCTTCCCCGAGGGGGTGAAGGGGAGCATGAGCACGAATTCAGGCTCATCCGATTCGCCCAGGCTCAGGACCACATAGTAGGCTTCCATGATCACTTCCGAGCCGGCGTAGATCTCGGTCGCCCGTACCCAGAGGTCCTCCTGGTTGTAGAAGACCTCGGGATCCTCCATATGAAATGACATCCACTTATCGGCCTGCAGCTCGAACATGCCGAGGGGGTAACGCAGGTGCCCCCGCAGACTCTCGTGCATCTCCGAGAGCGGGCGGAAGAGATCGGGGAAGATGGCCCCGAGGGTGCCCGTGATCGGATCGGGAGCGGCCAGGTAGTAGGTCACGCTCCCGTCGTAGGCGTCGACCACGACCTTGACGGAGTTGCGGATGTAGTTCAATCCACCGGGGGCCGGATCGGAGTAGGGGAGCCGGTTCGACACGGTGTAGGCGTCGATGATCCAGTAGAGGCGTCCGTCGGCCACGACGATGTAGGGATCGTCGTCGTAGCGCAGGAAGGGAGCGATCTTGGCGATGCGTTCCTCGACCCGGCGGTTCTCCATCAATCGGGTCTCGGGCGTCGGGTAAGTCGAGATCAGCAGCTTGAGCTGGCCGTATTTCAGGGCGTAGACCAGCCGGCGGAATAACCCTCCGATCGGTACTCCCCCCCGGCCCTCATACGTCGAGTAGGCGTTGGTCTCCCCGAGCGGGTAATCGAACTCCTCTTCGGTGGTGCGCACCAGGACGTAGTCGGAGGTCAGTTCGCCGTAGTAGATCTCGGGCCGGTCGACTTCGAGGCCGACCTCGCTGCGCGGCGGGATGTCCTTGAGGAAGAAGACCGGCATCCCCTCGGGGGTAACCTCGTTCACCGGGCTCATCGCCACCCCGTAGCCGTGGGTGAACTTCAGGTGCCGGTTAACCCAGGTCTGGGCCTGGGCGGTGAGCTGGCCGGGATCGAGCTCGCGCGGTGCCAGCAGGACCTGGCGGTAGCGATCCTGGATGGTGTAGCGATCCACGTCGGGATTCTGGAAGCGGTAGTAGAGACGGATCTCCTGCAGCTGGCTCAGGGTCTGCCTCAGCGGTCGCCAGTCCCAGAGGCGGATGTTCTCGAAGGTGCCGGGGTAGCGCTCGACATCCTCCGCCCCGAGGGTGAGGATAGCGGGAAAGTCCTGCTCGGTCACCAGGTCGAGCCCGTAGCCGTAGCGGGTGTAGGTGATGGCGTGCTCGATGTAGGGGCGCTCCTTGGTGACCTCGTTGGGTTCGACCACCAGCTGCTGCACCGCGGCCGGGAAGAGGCCGGTGATCACCACCAGGGCGACCAGGTAGGCCCCAACGGCGTACAGGGGGATACGGGCGTCCTTGCGCCACAGACCGTAGACCATGGCGCCGAACAGGAACACCGAGAGCCCGATCATAACGCGGTAGGCGAGCAGATCGGCGTGGATGTCGGTGTATGAGGCGCCGAAGACCACTCCCTGCTCGGAATACAGCAGTTTGTAGATCTCGAGCTGGAAGTGCAGCCCCAGCAGCAGGAAGAGCAGCGAGGCGAGGAAGATGAGGTGCAGCCGCACCCGGGGGCTGATATAGAGCTTCTCGTAAGCCCAGCCCAGGGCCTTGCTCTCCCAGTAGACGACCAGAACGGCCGCGGCGGTGACGCCGAGCACGAAGATGAACCACTGTTTCAGGAAGGTCAGCAGCGGCAGGGTGAAGACATAAAAAGCCAGGTCCTTGCCGTATATCGGGTCGGTGACGCCGAAGGATTCGGCGTTCAGAGCCTGCAGGACGACCAGCCAGTGATCGGAGGCCCAGGCCCCCAGGCCGACCGCAATCACCACTCCCAGGCCGATGAGGACCAGCCGGCGAACCCGGACCAGGATCTCTCCCGGAACCTTGAGGTCGGAATAGAACTCGCGCCACCGGCCGCCGCCGCGCCTCTGCACCGCCCACAGGTTGACGTAAAAGAAGATCAGGAATACGGCCGCGAAGAGAACGAAGAGGACCACCCGGCTGCCGAGCGTCTTCCAGAACACGCTGGCGAAACCGATCGCACTGAACCACCACGCGTCGGTCAGGAAGGTCACCGTCACTTCGCGCAGCAACAGCAGAATGAATATGGCAACGATGAGAATTGTGACGGCTCTGCGCCTGGTCATGAGCACCATCCATAAGCTGATCCCGGCGGATTCCGGGACGGGGGAGTGGATTGTCCGGGTCCGCGCCCGCGCGGCTGGACCCCTGTGCGGAAACTAGCTCCCCCGGGGGGTGAGGGTCAACGTCAACTCCGTTCAGGTCGCCGGATTCGATCTCCTCATGCTCTCCTTCTACGACACGGGGCGCCCGGCTTTTCAGGCCGGACGCCCTGTGCGGCGCTGCGATGCAGGTGGTGTCGACGGGTCGGGCTCAGCCGCCGTCAGCCGCCGCCACCCGGTACACCAGGCTCCAGGCAACCGAATCGTAGGGAGCGACGTCGTCGAAGATGGTGGTGCGGCTCAGCACCTCGATCGTGACGTGGCGGGCCGGATTGCGAAGCTGTCCGTTGCGCCAGACCAGACCGCGGGTCACCCAGCCGGTGGAGTACGTGCCGTCGCCGTTGTTGCTCATCCGGCGGCGGACGTGGTGACGGTTGTTGTGCCCCGAGGCCCAGGCGGGGTAGTGGATCAGGACGATGTCGTCCTCATTACCGGTCGTGACGGTGACCTCGATCGTATCCTGGGCGGTGAAAACAGGGACATCTTCCCTGTCGACGAGCGTGCTGACGTCGGTGAAGGTGGTGTCGAGACCGCCCGAGGAAGTCAGATGCGCTTCGGTGATCGAAACGGTGTTGGGATTGCTCAGGACGGTCGTTCCGCTGATCGAAGCCATTCGCCAGCCGCGCCGGGGACCGCTGGTGTCGCCCGAACGCACGAAGGTGGCGTAGCGGACGGCGTTGTCCTCCAGGTCTTTGGAGTAGGCCGTACCGGTCGTATCGATGATGTGGAACAGGCCGGTCAGGGTGGCGTTCCAGGTCACCGTGGCTACGGCCGGATCGGCTGAGTCGTCGATCGAGATGTCGATGTCGCGCTCGACATCCATGATCTGCCGGCCCCACCGCCAGGGTACGATGTCGGCCAGCAGGCGGCCGGGCAGGGGGGTGTCGGGATCCTCGGCACCCTCGGCGGCGAAGAGATCGGCGGTGAAGAAGTCGGCTTCTTCGAGGATCAGTTCCTGGATGGCGGAGAGATCCTCGTCCAGAGCGGTGGGATTCTCGTCGCAGCCGGCGGCCAGCAGGGCTATCACAGCCGCCAGCGGGACCAGTCGGTGCAGGGGTCGGGTCTTCATTGTCGGCATCCTCTCTTCATGCTCCCAACGGTCGGGCCCGCCGCCGGTCAATGAAAGCGGTAGAGCAGATCGACCGAGAGATAGTTTGTCACACTGTTGTCTTCCGGTTCCCGATGACTCTCCGGAGTCAGGTTCGCGAGTACCTGGAGGGCCAGCTTCGAACCGAGCGGGATCTCGGCCAGAGCACTGAGGTCCAGGTAGAGGAAATCACTATCCCAATCGGTGGCGGCGGTATAGTCGCGCCAGCCTGCTTCGCAGGTCAGAAAAGCCCACAACCCGTTGAGCGTCAGCAGGTTCAGTTCGCTGTAAAGAAAAGGTTGTACCCAGGAATCGGCGATGCGGGTGGTACCGAAGATGTCCTGCCAGGTGGTGTCGGTGAAGGTGGTAGCCCGATGGCCGGCCAGTCCGGCCCCGAAGCGAATCTCCCACGCCTCGGCGGGACGCCAGGTCGGACCTGCGGCCAGGCGCAGATCGGTGGCGTCATTGTAGACGATGGTCTGTCGGGCGTAGTCATAGCGATCGATCCGGGCTTCGAGCCATCCTCCCCAGGACGAGAAGGGCCGCAGACGGCCGCGTCCTTCGAGGCCGACGTGCCCGTAATCGGGGCGGGGTCCGGCTGACGGATAGTCACGCCGTCCAAGAGTGAGGCCGAGTTCGAGTTCGTCGCCGCTGTCGAAGAACCAGCCGCCGGTAGCCCGCAATCCGGCCTCGGTCCGGTCGAGCAGGGTGGAATCGGGCACGCTTTGACGCCGGCCGGAAAGTTCGAGTTCGGCCCACGGACCGGTCCATCCCCCGATCCGGGCGGCTGCAACACCCTGTAAGGAACGGGTATCGTACAACCAGCTCGTGTGGCGTTCGTAATCCCAGGCTTCGGCGTTCACCCGGGCCCGTACTGCCCGCTGCCCCGACCAGCGCCAGCTCCCGCGCAGGGTGCCGAAAAAAGCGTCATGATCGTTGGCGTAGGCGATATCACCGTCGGTGAACCGTTTGGTCTCCCAGCGCACGTCGGCGCTTCCCCCCGGTCCCTGCCAGCCGTCGTGCCGCCAGCCCGCCCCCAGGCTGTTCCAGAGGTAGGCGCGTCCGCCGAAAAAGCGGTTGCTGAGTTCGAGCCCCCCCTCATCGGTGCGTAGCGGCGACCAGAAAAGGTTGGCCTGGATGTTCCCCTCGCTGGTGGTGGTTGCGGTGTCGGCGCTCAGAACCCGGTAGTGGTGGGTGAACAGATCGTACCCCGTGCCCAACTCGAGTCGCAGACGGGGCGGTACTGCATCCACCGCCGTTGCGAGCGACGTCTGGTCGGATATCTGGGCCGACACAGCAGAGGGCATGAGCATCACTCCCAGGACACAGAACAGACGTATGTGTGAGCTCAGATCCCCCATGATCTGTTCGCTCCGGTTACGATTCATCCGGCGAAGGAGGGGGCATGCCCCTGCCGGCGCGCCGGGCGGCGGTCAGTATGAGCTTGGCGGCGGTCTGGGCTTCGGCCAGACCCTGACTGAGCCGGCCGTTCTCGAGGTGTGTCCGGGCTGCCGTCAGGTGTTCGCCGGCCTGGTTCCAGAGCCGGCGGACGGCGGCCTCGGAACGGCTGGCCAGATCTGAGTGCAGCTCCAGCAGTTCCTCGGCGTGGGCGATGGCGGTGGCCACGGCTTCGGGATTCAGAACTCCGATCGCCAGGCGCCCGGCCAGACGGGCCGCGGTGCGAGCGGTCAGCGTGCCGGCCAGAGCCTGACGCAGCTCGCCGGCCGAGAAGAAGCGTTCGGCCTCGGCCTGGGCTTCCCGGGCCCGCTCGAGGGCGGTGCGAGCGGTCTCGACGAGATCGGGCGTATCCTCGATCCGCTCGATCCGGCGGGTGGTGTCGTCGAGTTCGCGGCGCACGGCCTCCTGGGTCAGTCCGGTACGATCCATATGGCGCAGTACCTGGCGGATCAGGTTCTCGCTCTGTTCCATGAGACGGAAGGCCTGCAGGAGGTTGCCCTGCCGCCGTGCCTGCAGCGAGCGCTGATAAGCACTGTTCGCGAGAGTCAGCTGGCGGGTTACCTCGGGTGGGGCGTTTGCCCCGAGCCCTTCACGCAGGAATTGCAGGAGTTCAGAGTTGCGTTCCTCCATTCGCCCGAAATAGGGCAGGCGCTGAGCCAGGCGGCGGATCTGGGCCGAAAGCTGGCGGAGCTGGTCGTGGTTACGCCGGGCCAGAGCTTCGGCCTGGGTCCGGCGTCCGGCCTGGTAGTGCCCCTGGGCGGTTACCCACTGGCTGCGCAGGGTCTGCAGGCGTCTCAGGATCGCGTCGTCGCCGATCCGCCGGGCCAGGGGAAGGAGTTCCTCGTAGAGCACCCGGGCCTGTTCGAGAACCTGCTCCGCCTGTCGGTTCTGACCGGGGGATTGCGCGCTCACCGTGCGGATGGGGGTCCCGACCATGATCGTGGCGGCCGCAATAACGAGCCACAATCCCCCGGGAACTCTCGATGCCGGGCGATGCCCGTCGTCCGTATTTTTCAGAATGTGTCCGGCCATGATCATGCTCCCTCGGAACCCCTGGCCGATCGGTCCCATTGCGGATGAAAGGGATCGGACGGGTGTTTGGTGAAGCTCTCTCCGGCGTAGTAACGCAACTGGTGTGCCAATGGCGGTGAAGACCTCGAGGAGCGTCGAGTGAAATTTCTATTTTATTGTTTAGCAGGAATTTGTCGAGGAAACACAGCGGGGGGTACGGGGCCTGGAGAACCTGACGGGAGGGATATGGATCCCAAAACGTACCATATGGGACACAGGGTTGTCCCGCTCAGGGCGCCTCACAGGCTACCGGCGTACTCGATCAGGGCCAGCAGGGCGGCCGGATAGGTGGAGTAGGTCACACTCCCGACGACCCAGCTGGCCGGATCGGCTGAATCCAGCCCGTTCCCCGGTACGAGCTGATTCATCAGATCCTGGGCGTGAGCGAACCAGTCCTCGCCGCTCAGGAAATAGATCTGAGCCAGGAGCAGGCGGATCAGGTCGGCGTCGATGGCGGGGTCGTGACGGAAAACATAGTGGGGATCCAGATCCAGCAGTTGCGTACCGTATACCCGGGCCTTGGTCAGACGACCGGGCAGTTCGCGATACACGATGATTCCGCCGGCCCGGGCATCGGTGCTGGCGGCCTGGTGCTGGATGGCGGTATCGAAATAGGACGCGGCTGTCGCCAGATCGTTCTGTTTCAGCAGGTTCCAGCCGAGTCCGGAATAGGCCGGGCCGTAATCCGGATCGACGTTGAGAGCGTCCTGAAAGTGATCGGCGGCACCGGCATAGTCACCCTCTTCCCAGGCGCTCCATCCCCGCTCGGTCAGCAGGGCGGCGTTGTAGGGGGTGGCGCTCACCTCCCGGGAGCGCTCGCCTTCGTTGCCGGCTTCGTCGACAGCCGAGATCGAAAACCAGTACGTGGTTCCATTCTCCAGCCCGGCCACGATGGCGTCGGTCCGGGTCGTGGCATCGCACAGCTCGTGAACGCTCTGGCCCTCGGGCCGGCGCCAGATACTGTAGGAGACGAGATCGCGGGCCAGGGACGGCGTCCAGGAGAGCGAGACCTGCCCGTCTCCGGCGACAACGATCAGGCCGCGGGGCGCGTCGGGCGGGGTCCGGTCGGGCCCGGGACCGCCCCCGCAGGCGACGGTTGCGATCGTCAACAGAAGCAGAGCTGTCGGGGCGAGGCGGCTCATCATCGCAGCAGCGTCAGTTTGCGGGTCAAACGGGTGGTGCGGGTTTCGAGCACGGCCAGATAGATCCCGCTGGCCACCCGGCGGCCGTGCGCATCGGTGCCGTCCCAGCGGACCAGGTGACGGCCGGCGGCGCGGTAGCCGTCAGCCAGCACGCATACCGTCCGCCCGCGCACATCCACGATCGTGAGTCGAACCTCGCTCCCCGATCGCAGACTGAAAGCGAGCCGGGTGCTCGGATTGAAGGGGTTGGGCCAGGGTGGTTCGAGATCGGTCTGTGCCGGCCGGGGCGGGAAGGTCGAATCCTCGAAGCGCAGTTCGAAGGTGCCCTCGGACTCGACCAGGGCGGTGGCCGTGCCGGCCGAGAGATCGACTGCGGTTTCCAGCGCCTCCCACACCCCCTGCCTCTCGCGCCAGATGACGGGCGTTCGGCCGGCCGGGATCGACCGGGAAGTCCAGTCCATGACGATTTCGAGCGTCCGTCCGGGCACCCGTTCGGGAACGATGAGTGTATACCGGTCATCGCTCTCGAGCAGGGCGAAGGGGGCGTTCCGGTACACGGCTCCAGCTCCGGCCCGGGAGGTGAAGCGACCGTCGGCTGAAACCAGGGCGAAGGGCCGTCCCGCGGTCGCCAGCGCGACGGAAAGGGTCGCCTCGACCGAGGCGGCGTTCCCGGCGGCATCGGTCCCGGCGGCCCGGATGAGGTGCTGACCGGGGGTGAGGACGATGTCGGCCCGCATGATGGACGCGCCCGTACGCGCGATCCCGACCAGGTCGAGGAGGGTATCGTCAACCGTCATGCTGGAACCGGAAAGCGGCTCGCTGCCGACCAGGATGAGATCGAGATGGTCGCTCAGAACGGGATTGCGCAGGATGCCGAGGGTCAGGTCGGGAGCGGTGGCATCGACCGTGAACGACCCCGGTCCTCCGCTGTTGACCCGCCGGTGTCCGGTGTCATCGAAGGCCGACACCCGCCAGTGCCAGAGTACCCCCTCGGTCAGAGCCGAGGCCCAGACGAGGCCGGTGCCGCTCGCCGTATCCCGCGCTGCGGTGGCGAAGGTCCGGCTGGTATCGAGTTCGACCTCGTACCTGACGCCGCCCCACCCGGCCGAGGGGCTGTAAGCGTCCCAGGCCAGCTGCGGCCGGGTCTCGGCCAGGAGCGCTCCGACGGTCGGGGCGTTCAGGGCGAAACTGGGGGTGGTGAAGATATCGACCGCCATGGTGTCGGCGCTCGGGCTCTGCAGCACGACCTCGACGTTACTATCCTCTCCGCTGCGGGTGGTACTGGCAGGCACCCCACCCGCCCAGAAATGGGTGTTGCCGGTCACGCCCGGCCACGGATCGCCGGCATCTCCGCGGTTGACGTTGGCTTCGAGGTGGAAGAGACCGTCGGCCTGTTCGAGCGCCCAGCGCAGGTCGAGGGGATTTGTGTTGACCGTCGTGACCCCGTCGTTGATGTGGTAGATCAACAGGCCGGGGCTGTGCAGCCAGGCGTCGAAACCATACGCCTGGCGGTTCTCGGCCAGGAAATATTCGTCCGGTTCCATGGCGTTCGAGTGCAACCGCACGAGGGTACCCGTGCGATAGACATCGGGCAGGTGTAGGCCGACGGCGTCGGTGGCGTCGAGTTCGATCAGGTCTTCGTACCAGCCGAGTTCGTAGCGTGAAACGGCGCACATGGCCGCCGGGCTGAAAGTGCGGTTCCAGTTTCCGCTGGCCATCAGGGCCCATTCGCCCAGGCCCTCGCTCTCGCCCCCCGAGTCTGCGCCGTCGATATCGTAGTAATCCGGCAGGCCGAAGGCATGCCCCATCTCGTGGGCGAACACGCCGACGTCGATCAGGCCCGACGTGCCCTCTCGCGTGGCACAGTTCTGCATCGGCTGCATGACGTAGTCCCTGATCTTGACATGGCCGCCGAAACCGTCTTCGTCATCGGTTTCGAGATAGGCATACGTGCCGCGCAGCGCCGCCGAGGCCCAGTGGTAGGCCCAGCGGTGCGACCAGTAGCCCTTGGCGACCGGGTTGATGCTCGTACACTCGTAGCCCTTGAGGTTGTGCACCAGGATCAGGACGTCGACGAACCCGTCTTTCGGATTCACGTCGTACCGGCTGAAATCGACACTGTCGTCCACCGCCGCCACGACCTGATCGATCCACTCGAGCAAGTGGTCGTCGACACTGTCGCCGTTGTTGTCGCGGTAGTAATCGGCGGCCGAATCGACCTGGGCGTAACCGAAGACATCGCCCTGCATGATGACCCGGCCGAAAGAGACGGCCTCGTAGTAATCCCGCAGCGAACCGGTGTGATCGTCCCCGGTATGGCCGGGAGCGAAGAGACGCTCGGCGAGTTCGGCCGGATCGTGACCGGCCCAATCGTTGGGGGGCGCGAAGCGTCCGACGATCACGGGATAGCGGAAGGAGTCGGCCACGGCCGTGGCCCTCCCGGCCGCTTCTGCTGAGGCGATCGACATCGCTCCCCGTGCAATCGCCCGGCGGGTGGCCCGGACCTGCTCGAGGAGAGGTTTGTGGGCCACGGCGAACTCGAAGGCATGGGGATCGACGGCGCGCAGGCGCCGGGCCAGGGGGGTGTCGGGGTATTCGCGGTGACGGTTGGGGTTGGATCGTCCGGGTTCCTGCGGCTGGGCCAGGGCACCGGTCAGCTGCAGGACCGCGGCGAGCAGGGCCGAAGCGGCCAGCGGCGCCGAGCGCCGGACGATATGCCGTGACGGACGGTTGTGCATGGGTTCTGGTTGGTTACACTGTACTCCTGTCGGCGGGCACCGGGAGCACTTTTTTTTCTGCTGACAGGGGTGCCGACCGGTACCAGTGAGAAAAACGTATCCGCCCCCGGAGATGATGACCATGCGGTTGCTGATTTTTACCGATGTGGACGGGACCCTGATCGATTTTGCGACCTACGAACCGGGGCCGGCGACCGGTGCCCTCGAGCGCTGCCGGCGGCTGGGCGTGCCGGTCATCCCCGTGACCAGCAAGTCGGCGGTCGAGATCGTGCGGTTGCGCTCCCGGCTCGGGCTCGAGGCTCCCTTCGCCGTCGAGAACGGGGCGGCGATCTGGGTGCCGGTAACCGATCCCGTCGCCTCGGCCGCCGGATCCCTGGCCGGCGAACGGGATATCCCTGCCGACACCCGTGACGGCTACCTGCGGGTCGTGTCCGGTACCCCCCGGGCAGAACTCGTGGCAGGTCTCGATGACGTTCTCTCCGGCCTGGGGGTCGAGAACCGGTCCCTGAGCGCCATGACGACCGAAGAGGTCGCCGAGCGGACCGGTCTGGGATCCGCCGCAGCCGCTGCGGCCGCCGACCGGGAGTTCTCGGAACCCTTCCTGCTGCTGCGCGAGGGCCGGATGCTGACCCCGGACGAACGGATCGCCCTGTTTCCCGAACTCGAGATGCGAGCCCGGGAAAGGGGTCTGACCTGTCTGCTCGGAGGGCGTTTTTTCCACCTGCTCGGTGTCCACAACAAGGGCACCGCGGTCCGTTTCCTGATCGAGGCGTACCGCCGCTCGCTCGCGGCGGGCGAGCCACCGCCGCTCACCATGGCTCTCGGAGACGCCCCCAACGACGGCGACATGCTCGCCGTCGTGGATCACCCCGTGCTCATCGCCCGCCCCGACGGCACGCACGCTTCTCTCTTTCGTCTCGCCGGGCTCGAGCGGGTCGACGGAATCGGCCCGGCCGGCTGGGCCGTCGCCGTTTCGGCCCGGCTCGACGCCCTCGGGGATTGATCTTTACCCTTCCTTCTGAGTCGGTCATCATCATGATCTGTTCGCCGGGGTTTGCGTTCGGGCCGCAGGACCGATCCCCCGGACCGGAAGGGGAGGTTTTCTCTCATGGGTGATTTCTATCAGAGTCGGGTCATCGCGACCTATCATCAACTCGGCCACCGCGATCTGGAAGAACTCGAAACCGAACTCGAGCGCCTGGGCCAGAGCCATCGTCTGGTTCTGGTCCTGCCGGCTCTGTATTCCGAGTTCGAACGGCCGGCCCTGCCCCGGATCGTGGAACAGCTCACCGGGGCGACCTATATCGACGAGATCGTCCTGGCCCTGGGCCGGGCCGGTGCAGAGCAGTTCGCTCATGCCCGAGAATTCATGAATGCACTGCCGCAGAAGGTCAGCATCATCTGGATCGATGCCCCCGGCGTTCAGGATGTCCTGCACGCCATGGAGGATATCGGTCTCTTCGTCGGCGAGCCGGGCAAGGGACAGGCTGTCTGGCTCGCGTACGGTTACATCCTCGGCTCGGCCGAATTCAGCGTCATCGCGGTGCACGACTGCGACATTCTCTCCTACGACCGGGGCCTGCTCGCCCGGCTGGTCTACCCCGCCCTGAACCGGAACCTCGGACTGGAGTTCGTCAAGGGGTACTACGCCCGGGTTACCGACCGCATGTACGGCCGGGTCACCCGGCTCTTTATCACGCCGGTGGTGCGGGCTTTGATCCAGTTGCTGGGCCATCAGCCCTTCCTGACCTACGTCGACGATTTCCGGTACCCCCTGGCGGGGGAGGTGGCCATGACCAGCGACCTGGCCCGCCTGATCCGGATCCCGGGTGGCTGGGGTCTCGAGGTGGCGACCCTGGCCGAGGTCTACCGCAACGTCAACCCGAAGCGGATCTGCCAGGTCGATCTGGCCGACATATACGAGCACAAGCACCAGCCCCTGTCGCAGGGCGATCCGGGGGCCGGGTTGATGAAGATGTGCGTCGACATCTCCAAGAGCATCTTTCATACCCTCGCCAGCGAGGGCATATCTTTCGGAGAGGGGCTCTTCCGCAGCCTGCACGCCGCCTATCTGCGCCACGCCCAGGACACGATCCGCAAGTGCGCCGGTGATGCCGTTCTCAACGGTCTCATCTACGACCGTCACAAAGAAGGTCTGGCGGTCGAGACCTTCGCTCAGGCGCTTCAGATCGGCGGTGAAGAGTTCAAATCGAAACCCTCCGGAACCTCGGAGATTCCCAACTGGAGCCGGGTGGCCGATGCTCTGCCCGACATCCATGACCGCCTGGTGGAGGTGGTCCGCGAGCTCAACGAGGACGCCGGCGCCTGAACCTCGGCGGTGCGGCGCCCGGGCCCGCAATTCCATACCTGGAGGTCCGAAACTCCTTGACGCCGTATGCGGCAGCTTTGTATAAGCAAAAAACGAGAAATCTGTCCGAAATACCGGAGGCCCTGGTTCAGGGTTCCGGTTCAACCCCCGGAGCCGTGTAGAAAAGCCTGTGATTTACTCGAGTTCGACGGAATATGCGATACGGGCCCTGACCTACCTCGCCCGCAAGCCCGAAGGAACGGCGGTGCCCATCAAGGATGTTGCCGAGAAGGAAGACCTCCCCCCCCACTTTCTGGCCAAGATCATGCAGACCCTGGCCAAATCGGGAGTGCTTTCCTCGTATAAGGGACCGACCGGTGGTTTCGCTCTGGCCCGTCCCGCCGGCGAGATCACGCTGTACCATATCGTCGAAGCTCTCGACGATCTCTCCAACTACGATCACTGCGCCGTGGGTCTGGCCGAGTGTTCCGATGAGAATCCCTGCCCGCTGCACAACATGTGGAAAGGCGTACGGACCGCCGTGCTCGATTACTTCCGGCGGACCACTCTCGTCGATCTCGCCAGTGCGATCGAAACCAAAAAGGCCCATCCCGCCCGGAATCCGGGGGAGTAGCCGAAGGGAACCGCGGATCGCTCCATGGCCCATATCCTGGTTATCGATTCAGAAGACACGGCGGCCAACGAGCTCATACGGGTTCTGAAAAAGAAAGGGCACACCGCCGACCGGGTCCGTGACACCGCCGCCACCTACGCCTATCTGCGCGAGCGGGTTCCCAGCCTCTTCATCCTCGATCTGATGGCCGCGATCAGGGGACGGCCCACCGACCTGCCCGAGGGCGTACGCCTGCTCGCCCAGCTTTATCTCGATCATCCCGAGGTGCCCCTGATCGTCTATTCCCGCTCCCGCAAGTACCGGCAGCAGTTCTGGTCGTGGGCCGCAGCGGCCCACATCAGCAAGCGCGAAGGCACCGCCACCCTGACCGAAGTGATCGAGAAGCTTCTCGGAAGCCGGAGCTGAGCCGCTTTCACTCCGCCGGCGGTTCGGGGCGTACCGGGAACCAGATCCGTACCCGCGTTCCCTGCCCCACACCCGAGGATATCGACAGGGTACCTCCATGACGGTCCACGCATCCCTGGACGGTCGCCAGACCGAGACCGGCGTGACGGGAAGGGTGCCGGGTGCTGTAAAAGGGATGCACGGCCCGTTCGAGGACCTCAGCCGTCATACCGGGCCCCTCGTCGCGGATCGTCACGGTGATCCCGTCCGGTTCGGCGGCACACTCCACTGAGACCGCGGTACCGTCGGGGGCCGCTTCCAGGGCGTTGCGGGTCACCTCTATCAGAGCGTCGGTCACCTGTACCCGGTCGGCCACGATGGCGGGCAGACCGCGGGGGATCTCGGCTGTGAGCCGAACCCCCGACGGGCGCTCCGGTTCGAGACGGCGGATGGTCTCGGCCGCACAATCGGCCAGGCTCATCGTTTCGACCAGCAGGGGAGCAGAGCCCGAGAAAGCGGCCAGGCGGGCCAGCAGGTGGAAGGTCCGGTCGAGACCTTCCTCGACATAGAGTAGAAATCGCAGAGCGGGAGCCGATTTGTCGGTCAGGCCGATGGCCCGATGAAGAGAGGGCAGAACGGCTGAGAGTCGCTCGCGCATGCGGCGGGCCAGGGCTCCCGCGGCAAAGGGCAGACTCTCTCCAGCCGCCGGCCAGCCACCCCCTTCGGCCGCCGGTGATGGACTCCCGACCCGGGCCGGTGGAACCGGCGCCGCCGGCAGGGTTTCGAGAAGCCGCGCCCATCGGGACCAGGCGAACAGGCGGTCTTCGGCCCCGTACGGCAGGTGCGTCCAGTGCATCGAAACCAGGGCGGCGGCGGGAATGCCTGCCCCGGAGAGGGGCAGGAGAGCGGTCGGGCCGGCCGGCAGGCGCTCGCCGAGAAGGGGGATCGCGTCCCCCTGCAGGCTACCGCTCCCGGGACCGAACAGACGCATGGCGCCGCTGTCGGCGACCTCGCCGAGGATTCCGCCCGGCGTCTTGATGATCTCGCCGCAGGGCAGATCGGCGGGTGAAGCGGCGTCCAGACGCATCCCCGCTTCGACCCGACGCCAGAGACAGGTTGCCTCAGCACCGGCATCGCGTCGCAGGGCCGAGAGGATCTTCTGTTCGAGATCGGCGGAGAAGGGTAGACTGAGAGAGGATGCCTCGGGCCCGCCGGCCGGCCGGGATATGTGCGGGTGGCTCACCATGGTTCCCTCACGATAGCGGCAGACCCCGACGCGGGCTCCGGGTGGCGATGGTTCGGGGCTGTCGAGAGGACCTGTGAAGACGCAATTAATCAATAAATTGTGCAAATTTTAACTTGCACATACAACATATTGTGTTATGGTCGAAAGTCCGTGGAAAATCCGCCTCCGGTGCTGGGGCGCTTTTCCCGGTGCGGCCAGGACAAGTAAGGGCGGGGAACGGACGACCGACGGAAGGGGAGGACGGGCATGAGTATTCAGGCGCGGAGCCGTAGGGCGCAGGAACGACGGCAGACCTTCGAGCAGAGCCGATTCGCCTTGGCCCCGCGCGACGGGATCACCATCGAGCGGGTCTTCACCACCCCCGGTACCCACCCCTATGAGACCGTCACCTGGGAGCGGCGCGACTCGGCGATCACCAACAGCCGGGGCGAGACCATCTTCGAACGGAAAGATGTCGAGGTACCGGAGAGCTGGTCTCAACTTGCCACCAACGTTGTCGTTTCGAAATACTTCGCCGGTCCGGGCTCAGACCGTCCGTGCGAGAACTCGGTCCGTCAGCTGATCGACCGGGTGGTCGGCACGATCACCCGATGGGGTCGCGAGGGAGGGTATTTCGCCGACGAATACGACGCCGAGGCCTTCGAGGCCGAACTGACTCATCTGACCCTGAACCAGTACATGGCCTTCAACTCGCCGGTCTGGTTCAACCTGGGGATCGAGACAGAGCCGCAGTGTTCGGCCTGCTTCATCAATTCGGTCGAGGACACCATGGAGTCGATCCTCGACCTGGCCAAAACCGAGGGGATGCTCTTCAAATACGGTTCCGGAACGGGAACCAATCTATCCCCCCTGCGCAGTTCATGCGAAAAACTCTCCTTCGGAGGCACGCCCTCGGGGCCGGTTTCCTTCATGAAGGGTTTCGACGCTTTCGCCGGGGTGATCAAGTCGGGGGGCAAGACCCGACGGGCGGCCAAGATGGTGATCCTGAACGCCGACCATCCCGATATCAGGCTCTTCATCGCCTCGAAGGCTCATGAGGAGAAGAAGGCCTGGGCTCTGATCGACGCCGGCTATGACAGTTCTCTCGACGGCGAGGCCTACGGCAGCGTTTTCTTCCAGAATGCCAATCATACCGTCCGGGTGACCGATGAATTCATGCACGCCTGGACCAACGATGAATCCTACCCCCTGCGGCTGGTCACCACCGGCGAGGAGATCGAGACCGTATCGGCCCGTGAGATCCTGACCCGGATGGCCGAGGCGGCCTGGATCTGCGGCGATCCGGGCATCCAGTACGACACCACCATCAACGACTGGCACACCTGTGCCGCGACCGACCGCATCCACGCCTCGAATCCCTGCTCGGAATACATGTTCCTGAACGATTCGGCCTGCAATCTGGCCAGCCTGAACCTGATGAAGTTCAGAACCGCGGAGGGCGGTTTCGACGCCCGGGCCTTGGTTCAGGCGGTGACCATCACCCTGCTGGCGCAGGAGATCATCGTCGATAACGCCCACTACCCGACCGGGCAGATCGCCGCCAATTCCCATGCCTTCCGTCCCCTCGGCCTGGGCTATGCCAACCTCGGGGCGCTGCTGATGAGCCGCGGGCTGGCGTATGATTCGGATGCGGGGCGCTCCTTCGCGGCGGCGGTGACCAGTCTGATGAGCGGCGCCGCCTACCTGACCAGTGTCCGTCTGGCGGCCAGCCACGGCCCCTTCGAAGGTTATCCGGAGAACGAGTCGGCGATGCTGCGGGTGATCGACCGGCATCGCGAGGCCGCCGGACGGACCGGGGGCGAAAAGAACGGGGAAAAGCTGCTCGCAACCCAGCGCGAGATCTGGGCCGAGGTCGCCGAAGCCGGGGCGAAGCACGGTTTTCGCAACGCCCAGGTCACCGTGCTGGCGCCGACCGGAAC
>Ga0180432_10003624_pt1 | contig 21814 bp, 19 predicted proteins | sample SS_ome_10_FD_132414 | JGI IMG/M metagenome (GOLD analysis project Ga0180432, IMG submission 132414) | Hypersaline lake sediment archaeal communities from the Salton Sea, California, USA - SS_1_MS_2 metaG | ecosystem: Environmental > Aquatic > Non-marine Saline and Alkaline > Hypersaline >...
AAGTCGACTTTCACGTTATACTGTTACAAGGTGGGCTAATGATTTTTTAGAAGCTTTATCTGATGTTAAAAAGACTCAAGCCGAACTTTCTGTCCGAAAGCTTGCTCAACCAATTAAGGAAAGATTAGTCTCTGAATATGCTAAAAGCTCAAAACGGTTATTCCTGCTTGATTATGATGGAACACTTGTAGGTTTTGCTGACAGGCCGGAAAAAGCCGGCCCTGATGAAGACCTCTGGTCATTGTTACAGGCACTTGTGGCAGATGCAAAAAATGAAGTTGTAATAATCAGCGGCAGGGACAAAGAAACTCTCAGTTTCTGGCTCGGCAATACGAACTCCTCACTAATTGCCGAACATGGAGCCTGGATTAAGGCCAATGACAAGGATTGGCAGGTTATAGAACCTCTGCGAAACGACTGGAAAGATACGATAAGACCCATTCTTGAACTATATGCCGACAGAACACCAGGTTCATCTGTTGAAGAAAAGGATTTTTCCTTGGTCTGGCACTATCGTAAAGCTGATTCTGAACTGGCTTCTCTTAGAATCCAGGAGTTAAGGGATGCTGTTTTAAACCTCACCGAGAACTTAGACATTGGAGTATTCGAAGGCAGCAAGATATTGGAAGTCAAGAATATTGGCATAAGCAAGGGGCATGCCGCAGAGCGATGGTTGGCAAAAGGCAAATGGGATTTTATCTTAGCCGCCGGCGATGATTACACCGACGAAGATATGTTCTCGATTCTGCCCGAAAACGCATACTCGATTAAGGTGGGATACGGTATTTCCAAAGCCAGATTCAATTTGGATTCTGTGAATGAGCTCAGGGATTTACTTGGGGAACTAACCAAAAAACAAGAAAAATAGGAGTTATCATGCTAAGACTCGAAGATTTCCGCCATATCGTACCGGATGAAGCGTTAGCTGAAATTTACGCCAGAGCAAAAGGCCTTTACGGCAAGCACGTTATTCATCTTAATGCCACATACCAAGGCGGTGGAGTTGCGGAAATTCTGTATTCTCTTGTAATGTTAATGAACGATATTGGCGTAGATTCTGGCTGGAGAATTCTACATGGAAGTCAGGAATTTTTCGAGATCACCAAAGGATTTCATAATGCTTTGCAGGGTGGAAAGCTTATGATTTCAGATAGGAAAAAAAGGGTTTATCTTCAAGTTAATGAAAATTTTTCAAAATTTACTCATATCGACCACGACTGCGTGATCATACATGACCCTCAGCCACTTGCACTAATAAGATCATATAAAAAACGCCAGCCCTGGATATGGCGATGCCACATAGATTTAACGGATCCCCATAGAGAGTTATGGGATTTTATAAAAGGTTTTATACTAAAGTATGACCAGGTTGTTTTCTCAAGCGAGAAATACTTCAAAAAAGACTTACCCGTTGACCAGAGACTTATGTTCCCAGCCATCAATCCCATCAGCCAGAAAAATAAAGACATTTCTGATAAAATCATTTTAGAGCATATTACAAAAGCGGGTATCCCTACTAATAAGCCAATAATTACTCAGGTCTCTAGGCTTGATCCCTGGAAGGACCCGGAGGGAGTAATAGAGATCTTTAAGTTGGTCAAAGACAAGGTCGACTGCAGGTTGGTTTTCTGTTACAACGTTGCCAGTGATGACCCGGAAGGTTTTAGGATGTTCAACAAGGTTCAACGAAAAGCCAACAAACTTCTCAACAGTGGTGATATTTTGTTTGTTGTTGGAAATAATGAAAGATTAGTTAATGCGATTCAAAGGTATTCAAGTGTCATAATCCAAAAATCTACCAAAGAAGGATTTTGTCTTGCTGTGACAGAAGCACTCTGGAAAGAAACGCCCGTGGTAGCTTCAAATGTAGGCGGCATACCTATGCAGATTGAGGATGGCAAGAATGGATTTTTGCTTGAACCAAAAGATAATGCCGGATTTGCAGATAGAATCATACATTTGCTAAAAAATCCTAAGGAAGGTGAGGACTTGGGTAAACAAGGCAAAGAGACTGTTAGAGAAAAGTTCTTGATAACCCGCTTGCTTTCTGATTACCTGTACATGTTGAATTCTATAATTGGTTAATAATAAGGCGAAGTTTTTAGGACATTGATAGCTTATACTACTGAGGTTTTTTCGTCTAGACTTTACCTCCAGTTAGGCTTGCCTCCAAGGTGCTTACCAAATACAATCACACTACAACCAAAACACCAAATAGCTTGTCAAATCAAAAGAATTATCAAACCCTAAAACTTTTAATATCAAAGACTTAAAAAATATTCAAAAAACGCAAACATTTATATAATACTGTTAGCCTTTGCAGAGGCAATTGGATGTTCAACCAGTTAGTGTTCCTGGGGGTATAAACGCATATTCCCTGAAAGCCTAATCCAGATATGGTATCATCTTTTGTTTTTATCAAAAACTTTACAATAATCACCTGGCAGATGGGCATGGAAAGAAAATTAAAAGTAAAAAGGTAAAAGTAAAAATTACGTATAGCTGGCTAGAAAACGGCAACTCTCTCGCCCTAAGACGTAGCAATGAGGTTATATCATGCGGGCTGGCGAGGCAGGACAAATCCGGGGATTTGAAAGCCATTAAGAGTTTAAGAAAATAATGAATTGCGTATTGCTGCCGGCGTAGGGCGGAATGAGGGGTATGCATTATTACGCAGGAGTCGGGTGATTTTGGTGATAAAAAAGAACGGAGCTGGCAGCGGAGGGAGGGGAATGATCCAGCCCCGTTCGTAATGAACCGATTAAACATTGAAACCACACATCCACTTTCTTAATTGTACCTGAAAAGCTGTTCATAGTCAAGGAAAAATTAATGCCGATATTTGAAAGAGGGTATATTTTAAGGTACTGATAGAATCTTCTGGACAAGAATAAGAGGGTTTTGGATAATTGCAACAAACGATTTTACTGTATAGGGAGATTTTGATTGTGAAAGCCAAAAAAATCACCTGGGTTCGTTGGTCGAGTGAAGAGGTCAGGTTACTGAAGAGGCTTTTCCGAAAAGGAAAAGCAAGGGAGATAGCTGAACGAACAGGACGACCTTTGACAGCAGTGAGAGAGAAAGCATACTCCATGGGGCTTAAGACACGGGAATGCCGTCAGTGGTTGGCCGAGGAGTTGACACTGCTCAAGAAACTCTACCCAGGCGAAAGCCTTCAGAGCATTGCTGATAAGCTTGGTCGGTCTAAGAGTGTAGTAGGTCATAAAGCACGTACAATAGGCCTTAGAAAGATTAAGCCGCCGGTCTATTGGTAAGCACAGGAGAAAAACCTGCTTAAGAAACTGTACGCAAATCACAGCGTAAGGGATATAGCAAACCAACTCGGACGGCCTGTCAATGCGATAAGAATGAAAGCACACAAACTGGGAATTAGAAAGCCGAACCAATACCCTGTTTGGTCCAAGAGAGAATTGAATGTACTGAAGAAACTATATCCGACCCAAACGGCACAGAAAATATCTGACCAGATTGGCAGGCCGGTACAGGCGGTAAGATTGAGAATATTCAAATTGGGACTTAAGAAGGGAAGACATTAAAGGTACTATCGAACGGCGATTATACTTGCAGGATTGACGGTTACGGGCAATCATTAAAATGATGCGGTGAAAAAGAAAAGCGGAAGGGGTAAACAGGGTATGGGGGGCAGGGGGTGGTTAGATGTTGAAAAAACCTGAAGAAACGACCTAATTGGTGATTTTGCATTCAGGCGTGTCGGCATTTGTTCTAAATCCAGCCGAGTCTGCCAAACCAACACTTATCAACAAGCTGGGCAACGGAACTGACTACAATGTCCGGTTTGTATCGCGATTTTTTAATATCCGCAGCTTTTGTGACGCCGCTGAGCACAAGAACCGACTTCATTTTATATCTGCGTGCCATTCGCATATCGGTTGCGAGCCGGTCGCCTACGATAACAATCTCACTTGACTTGATGTTGAAATGCTGCTTTGCAACCTTTACTATCCATCGATTCGGTTTGCCCGCTATTGCTACGGGATTGACTGCTGTTGCTGCTTTTATCGCAGCCAGCAGCATGCCTGCATTAGGTAATGGCCCATCAGACGAAGGGCATACAACATCAGGATGAGAAGCCACAAGTTTCACACCTTTGGTAATCAGTCTGGTGGCTGTGGTTAGTTTCTCGTAAGTAAGCTCTAAATCAAAACCGACTAATATCGCATCCGGGTTGGTATGGTTATGATGATAGCCTTGAGCGGCTAAATATTTTTTGAAGCGTTTGGTGCCTAAGACGAAGATTTCCGGGCCCAATTTCAAATCCTGCAGCATAAGGCAGGTTGCTTCCTCGCTGGTGATGAGATTTTCGGGCACGGCATACAGCCCAAGCTTTTGTAGTTTAAGTAAATAATCAGCAGGGGCAATCGAGGTATTGTTGGTCATAAAGCCGTAATCGATATTGGCTTTGGAAAGTCTGCGTAATAATTTTTTGACTCCAGGCAGTAACTTTCCCCCAATATATAGAGTCCCATCGAGGTCAAACAATATTAGTTTTGCAGCCATTACGAAATTTCTTTATTTTTGCGCTAAATCATTAGAAAGTTAATCAGTGAATTATACGTTGTATTATTCGGTATACAACCAAATACCCAAATAACTCATAAAACCGTAAAAATTGAAAATCTATAAGACTCTTAATATCAAAATCTTAAAAAATTTGCAAAGAATGGTGAAAGTTTTGACCATACGTTGACCATAACAGATAATTTGACATAGCTATTGCTAAGTAATGATAATCTTCGGGATGTTTTTGCCGAACCGCAGGGGAGCCACCGCACCAATTGGATTTTAATGTTAGTGTAATTGGTACGGGACTTACGCACGAGCAAATCAAAGAGCAAAGACGAAGTTTTGCAAGTTTCTGGAGTATAAGAGAATATAGAAGCTCATAAAGTCGTGAGAGAGATGCGGGAAAAACGTTCTTTTAAATTTTCCGTTATTTCACGAACCGTTTTACTTTAGCGGCGTAAATAACTATATATATGCCAAAATAGCTTTTTCCTCCTTACCCAGAAAGCTTTGGTTACAGACTTTGATGGGGATGGCGGTGGTATCATGGAAAGTCATACCGCCGCCATATTTTTTGTTCTTTTAGCGGCCCAAGCGCAAAGGGTACTTCTGGAGGTTTTACTGGGGCATTCGAATTAGTTATTGAGCAGTTTTTAGCCGGAGATACTCTCCTGCAGACGGGCAAGAATGGTCCTTGCTTTCGATATTTTATTACCCATCGGGCTTTGCCATCGCAGGTCGGCATTTCGCTTGATATTGTCTTCGACCCTCCTGCAGGCCAACAGCACCGTGGCGTGATTCTTATTGCCCATGCATCTGCCTATCTCCGAGGAGGACATTTTTGTATGTTTTCTGGCCAAATACATACTGAAGTGGCGGGCAAGAGTAATAGTTCTGTCCTTTTTGGACGAGTGTATATTGGCAGGGGTTGTCCCGAAATATGTAGTGACGGCCGATTCGATATCAGATATGTGCACAATCGGGTCTATCCTGGCCAAATGCTCAGATAGCACTTCCTTTGCCATTTGGAGTTTGACTTTCTCGTTTTGAAGCTCTGCGAGTGCGATTAATTTCAAAAGGGTCCCCTGAAGTTCGCGGACATTCGTGCGCAGATTCTCGGCGATGTAACTTATTACATTTTCAGGGATGTGTTTTCGGATGGTTTTTGCATATTGTTTGCAGATTCCGCATCGAGTCTTGAAGTCTGGCGTTTCAATTTTTACGACCATCCCCGCTATGAACCGGTTGACGAGCTTTTCAGAAATCTGTCCAATCATTTTCGGGTGCGCATCGGAGACGAGGATGACCTGTTTGCCGGCTAAATCGATAGTATTGAAAGTATGTAGGAACTCTTCCTGCGTGGCGGGTTTGCTGGCCAAGAAGTGAATGTCGTCGATTGCCAACAAATCCGTTTGCCGCATTCGTCGTCTAAAAGCCTCCAGCTTTTTTGTCTTCAAGGCCAGCACAAACTGATTGGCAAAGTCTTCAGCAGACAAAAACAACCAATTAGTTCCGGGTCGGCTCTTACTCACCGCATTGCAAATCCCTTGCAGCAGATGAGTTTTGCCGACACCATATCCTCCGTGAATAAATAGCGGATTAAACGAGTTTTTTTGCTCGTTAACAACAGCTTTAGCGGTGTTGTAGGCCAGTTCATTCGACTGGCCGACAACAAACGTATCGAGACTGAGTTTCAGTCTTTTCTTCGCAGACGGTTTTATTCCGGTTCGCCGGCCTGGTGTCTGGGTCCGTGCCCTGTTTACCAATCTGGCCTGTGAATCCAGCTGCGTTCGCCTCTGATGGCCGGAAAGCTCCGGGTCAATGACAAAAGTAACCTTTCTACTGCCGCCGCAAACGGCGTGAACCGCCTGAACGATTTCATTGGAAAAATGATTTTCAATCCAGCTTGCTACGAAAAGATTGGGCACGCCCACTTTCAGGTATCCGTCAGTAAGTGTCAGTTTGGTGGAATTTTTAAACCATATTCGATACTTTTGTGCGCCTATCTTTTCAGCAAGAACTTCACTAATAGCATTTACACCAGAGTCTGCGAACGCCTCCTGTTGCGTTTCAGGCCTCTCATCCGTGATTATATCCTGCATTGGATATCTCCCCTTCCAATTAAGATCCATCCGTTAGTCAAAAACAAACTCTTCCTTGTAATTATTGCGCAGTGACAAAATCTATCAACCCCATTTTTAAGAAAATCTTTTCCACCTGGCAAAGACTGTTGTCAGTATTGACTTTGCGCACGAAAAAAATTTATTTTTAACAAGTTTTGCACAGCATAAGTCCTTATTGTGGAAAAGCTGTGAATTACAGTTTCAAATATTTGTGCATATCGCATCGTGTACAGCGTTTTATCTTCCACCACACATATATACACCGGTTTATTTGTATCCGATTATTGCAGCATAGCCGCCGTCGTGGTCGAATCCTTCTGCCGATGGCAGTGTAAGCAATTGCGATTCGAGCCTGAAGGGGCCCTCTTTTAGAAACTCTTTTACGAGTTCGTCATTTTCCTCTTTTTGAATGCTACAGGTGCTGTAACAGATTTTACCATCGGGCTTTATCATTTTAACGGCCTGCTGAAGCAGTTTTCTTTGTATTTTTGTCAGCTTCGCTATCGCCGGCGGACTTATTCTGTAACGGGCTTCGGGCCTTTTGGCCAATACAGCAGTATTCGAACATGGTACATCCAGCAGTACCGCATCGAAGAGCCCAATTTCAGCGGCGACCTTTTCCAGATTTTCATAAGCAACAACGCTAACACTGTTTATGCCAAGACGAGTTAGGTTTTCTTGAACCTTCTCCAGACGAGTTTTGTCAATGTCGGTTGCAATAATTTTTGCCATATCGCCGGTTAGTTCAGCTAATTGCGTTGTTTTTACTCCCGGGGCGGCACAGAGGTCGAGGATTGTCCAGCCCTGCTGCGGTCCTAAAAGAGGCGCCGCTTTTGAGGCGGTCAAATCCTGAATGGTGAAAAGCCCCTCTGTAAAGCCGGGCAGTTTAGTAACCGCTCGCGGACTTTTGATTCTGAGCATCGCTTCATCGGGCAATATTTCAGAATCGATATTAGCTTGACGGAGTTTTTCGGCCAAATCCTTTGTTGTTGTTTTTAGGGTATTAGGCCTGAGGTAAATACCGGGTCGGCGATTGCTCGCAACGCAAATCTCTTTGGTCTTCTCAAATCCGAATTGTTCCAACCAGTCGGCTATCAGCCATTTTGGCAGTGAAAAGGCACTGCTGAAATAGTCGGCTGGAGAAACTTTTGGGTCCGGTAATATGTCGGTATCGAACTGACAACTGCTCAAAAGACTTTGTGGTAAGCTCTTTTGCACATCGGCGTGCGACAATTCTATCCGGCGATTGGTTATGTGCCTTGTGATTTGTCGAAGAACGGCGTTTACAAAGCCGGTCTGCTTTTTGCCGGCAATTTTCTTTGCGTTTTCGACCGCCTCGTTGACGACTGAATGTTCGCTGGTTTGAGGAGAGTAGATAAGTTCATAAGCTGCAATTCTTATGATACCAAGCAATTTGGCCGGTATTCTCTGCACAGGACAGTCGGCCAATTTTGTTATTACCATATCAATGGCTTTGGTGTTTCTTATCGTTGAGAAGACGAGGTCGGTGGCCCGCTGTTTCTGGTCGGTCTGCTCCAGCAGCTTATTTAAGATTGGGCCGGCGTAAGTTTTTTTTGGGTCGAAGCCGCTTAAGACAATCATTGCGATGGTGCGTGCGGTTTTTTGTCTTTGGCCGGCCATATTTACTTTTCTATCTTCATAAACATATCGCCCGGCGCGGTCGCCCGGCCATTGACGAAATCCTTAAAATCCATAAGAGCGGAGCCATCAGGCTTAATTCTTGTAATCTTTAAGGCCTCTTCGCCGCAAACGACATTTAAGTTCTCATCAAGCACACCGTTTGCAAGGCCGGCTTGCTTTGGGGTCTCGACCACTTCGGCGGCGGCTATTGTCACCCGCTGGTTTTTTTTCGTTTTATTCGAGAAATAAACGGCAGTCGTACCGGGCCAGGGATAAAAACCAAGTATTTTCCTTTGCAGGGACCGGGCCGGCTCGCTGAAGTCTAAAAGTGCGTCCAACTTTTTCAATTTAGGGGCCAAAGTTGCTTTCGAATGGTCCTGCTTAGTATAAACAACGGTGTCATCGGCGATTTTGTCTATGGTTTTCAACAGCAGCGGCGGGGCCATACGTGCCAGTCTGTCGTGCAATTGTCCGGCTGTTTCATCGGGGAATATTTCGGTTTTTTCCCGGGCCAATATATCACCGGCATCCATTTCTTCAGCCAGTTTGATTATGCTGATACCTGTTTCTGTTTCGCCGTTGATTATTGCCCAGTTTATCGGTGCGGCCCCCCGGTATTTCGGAAGCAGCGAGGCATGGACATTTATGGCTGATTTGGGCGGCAAATTGATTAGTTCACTGCCGATTTTCTGGCCGAAAGCAATTACAACAATCAAATCTGCAGCGAAGGCGGCAATTTTCTCGATTGATGCGGGCGCATTTACGTTGTCGGCCTCTAAAAATTCGAGCGAATGCTCCTTCGCCCAGCGAGCTACCGGTGTCGGCCTGGGCTTTCTGCCCCTGCCTGCCGGCAATGGCGGCTGAGTAACAACAAACATAAGATTGTGGTTCGAGCCGGCCAGAGCATTCAGGCATTCAACACCAAATTCACCACTGCCAAAATAAACTATTTTCATTTTTAGTATGTCGTATTTTTTATGAAGTATTGTGTGCGCTGTATGCCCCGTCACATTGAGCTACGTCTTTTTGTAATTTTCCTTAAGTTTTTTGAGTTGTCTTCGGTGTACAATCCTGGCGGCTGAGCCCATACGGTCGGCAATAGTCATTCCGCTGATATGGTCGTATTCGTGCTGCAGTGCCCTTGCGTAAAGCCCCTCGGCCTCTTCGGTAAACTCATTGCCATCAATGTCGGTGGCGATAACCTTACATCTTTTGTACCTGCGAATTTTCGTATAGACGCTCGGCACCGAAAGACAGCCTTCCTCAAACGAGTCAAGCTCATCGGTTGTTGGTGTAACGGTTGGGTTAATAAAGACCTTGACGCCTTGTCTTGTTGCATCGAGGGATATGATAAAAATCCGCAGCCCCACACCTGCCTGCGGACCGGCCAGACCGACACCCTTGTTTTCAAGCATAATATCCGTCATCTTCTCAACCAGTTGGCGAATATTATCGTTTATATCTTCAATTGATTCGGCAGGATTGGCCAGAACATCCGCCGGGTAATGTGTGATTCGGCATTTTTCAATATCAATATCCGACATCTATCTTTCCCTTTAAGAAGATACAGAAACAGATGGCAGCTTTCCTGCTTCTCTTTTGCTGTGTTTACAATACCAAAAACCTCCCAGTTCGTCAACGCCAAAGGCAAGCATCATCAAAAACCAATAATCGATAATCGCAACCTTTTCAACAGGGTAAATTGATTATTGATAATCGGCTGTTCAGATGGTACTCTATCATCGGTTAAACTTAAGGAAAGCGAGTTATGGAATTATCCTGGCTGATGAAGTTGAGAATTGTTGTTTCGGCGGCCGTCGGAGTTTTCCTGGTTGGTATTTGTGCCTGGCCATTAGCGGCATCGCCTGAGCCGTTTGCGCCGCTTTCGATGCATACCGGCGCAATAAGTTTCTGGGATGGATTGATTTTAGCAGCCCTGGCTTTTTTGTCCGGCCTTGTTGCATATTTCCCTTCCCGGCCATGGGGCAGGGAAATCGGTATTTTAGCGGTGCCGGCGGGACTAGCCGTATGGGCTGTGCGAGGCGCAAATATGACCGCCCTGTTACAGCTAAACCCAACTCTCGCCCAGCGCCAGGAGCTTTTTTCAGCACTTAAGTGGGAGTCTTTTTTCTGGTTGGCCATCGTAGCTGTCGGATTCGCCGGTGTGCTGGCAGGGGAGAGAATTTCGCCGAGCCCAGAGCCCGAGAAAACCAAAGAAAAACCTAAACCTAAGTCAGATAAATACTTAAATGCAGCAATTGCCCTGGTCGGCTCAGTCTTAATAGCTCAGTTTTGTATCAATGTATTTGCTCAGGGCATCGAGATACCGGACAGCAAGCTGGGTTCGGTTATGGCCCAGCCCAGTACAGGACAAATCGTTTTTGCCTTATTAGTCTCATTCGCAATAGCTGCCTTCGTAGTTAAAAAATTCCTCAACCTCGGCTATATCTGGCCGATAATTTCGAGCGCTCTCGTAACAGCTTTTGCTGTAAGCATTTACATCAGAGAACCTATATTGCAGCATCTTGGGCGAAATTGGCCGGTGGTTTTTTTCTCAAATTCAGTTACTGCTATTTTACCCGTGCAAATGGTAACTTTTGGCACTTTAGGTTCAATTTGGGGCTATTGGCTTGCCTTTCGCTATAATTACTGGCGAGAGCACGAAAATTAATACGTAAAAACCCAACTGCCCTGAAAGATTTAACGCATCTTTTTTCCAAATCTTTTCTTTGACATAAGTATTTGCATTACAAATGGTTATGTGAAGGAGGCGCAGCAATTTATCTTTTTCGGCAAAAAGCCCCAAAAAAATGGTTGTTTTAGGTCTTGGAATTAGCCGAAAATATAAAAAACATAAGTATATCTAAAGTTTTGCTGGTTAAATGTGATTTTCAGGCTAAACTGTTTTGCAACAATGGAATACAAAATCATCGGGTGAGTTGCCGGGCGAACAACCGGAGTGTTTTTTTCGTAAAAGTATGCAGTGAAACCAGCCGACAAAAGGAGTTGGAAATGTTGGTTCTAAGCAGACAAAAAGATGAATCGATTATTATCGGCGATGATGTCGAGATTACTATTGTTGACGTCCGCGGCGACAAAGTGCGTCTGGGCATAACGGCCCCGAAAGAGATACCGGTTCATCGCAGGGAAGTTTACGAAGCGATTCAACGCGAAAAGAGAGAGAAAGAGAATAAGTAAAGCCATCCGGGGCATTATAGAACATCTCGCATCGTCCTATTGAAACAGCTTCTTCAAATAGGACGTTTTTTATGCGCCGACCTTTTTAGCCATTTTTAACTCAACATTATACCGGCCTTAATTCAGACAGACTTCCAAAGCACCGCCCCAAAAGTTGGCCTTTACAGCCAAAAAGTTAAATTTATAACTTGCATTGAGTGGCGGAATAATGTTTAATTCCGGCTCAAAGTTTAAAAAAAGATATATTCTTATTCAAAGGGAAATAAATGGCGGATTTGAAAGCTTTGGCTGATGCTATTATTAAAGGCGACCAGAATACCGCGGTAGAAATTACCAAGGCCGCTATCGATGAGGGTATTGTGCCTAAAAGCATTCTCGATGAAGGACTAATCAGCGGTATGGATGTAGTCGGCAGCCGCTTCAAAAACAACGAAATATACATACCCGAAGTGCTTATTGCGGCACGGGCAATGAAATCATCGCTTCAACTGCTTGAGCCGGAACTTGCCAAGGCAGGTGTAGAGCCAATCGGCAAGTTTCTGATAGGGACTGTCCATGGCGACCTGCACGATATCGGCAAAAACCTTGTGGCGATGATGCTAAGAGGTGCCGGCTTTGAGGTTACCGACCTTGGCGTCGATGTTACGGCTGAACAATTTATTGAGCAGGCTAGGACTACAGATTCACAATTAATCGGGATGAGCACTCTTCTGACCACAACAATGCCCTCTATGGAAAAAACCATCAAGGCCCTGCAGCAGGCCGGTATCTCGGCCAAAGTTATGATAGGGGGTGCACCGGTAACGCAAAGCTATGCCGACAAAATCGGCGCCGACGGCTTTGCGGCTGATGCAGCAACCGCCGTCGATGTGGCCAAAAACCTCGTCGCTTAAGAACAATTTTTGAAAAATATCTATAAACAGCCCCGATTTTGCAAGGTAGGGGCTGTTTTTTTGCGCCTAATCTGGTAAAATGGACACTTGGTTATTGTGGGAAAGTTTGCGAGAAAATAATCATAAATTATGCGAAAGATAAAGAACACAAACTTAGCTCAACTGTTAATGCAGCTTCATTTTACACCTCAAAAGCAACGCCGAAAACAACTCGATTCCGTTGAAAAGCTGCTGGCGATTATCGAGCCGGACAAGGAATATCCTTTCGAGTTTGTCTGTTTTCGGATTACGGGTTTTCACCCCAAGAACCTGCTAGAACAACAATTGATAAAAGGCGATGAGCTTGCAGAGGACCTGCAGATTTTTATCTCCAAGCTCAGCGGCCAGCTTGCCCGGCCCGTTGCCGAGCAAAAGCAAAAAATTTATACCATTGAAGAACTTGCAACAGAGCTTGGTGTTTCGACCAAAACAATCTACCGCTGGCGAAAGCGCGGCCTGATTGGATTGAAATATGTTTTCGATGATGGCATAAAACGCTTCGGCTTTTCGCAGTCAAGGATAGACAAATTCCTCAAGGCAAATCCCGACATTACCGCCAAAGCGAAAGAATTCACCCGTATGACAAACAGGCAAAAACAATCGATTATAAAACAGGCCATCACGCTTGCCGCCAAAGGAAAAATGTCCCGCTATCAAATCATCGAGCACATAGCTGCTAAAGTCGGCAGAAGCCACGAGACAATCAGATACATTCTCTTAAACTATGAAAAGGCACATCCGGGCAATCTTGTCTCCGACAAACCGGCCGGCACAATCAGCCCGGAAACAACAGCAGAAATCTATAAGCTTTTCAAAGAAGGATGTGAAATCGAAGAATTGATGAACAGATTCAGCCGCAGCAAAAGTTCAATATACAGGATTATAATTCTGCGAAGGGCAAAAGAAGTTTTGGCCAAAAAGATTGGATTTATTGCCAGCGATGAGTTTCTTGAAGATAACGCCGGGGAAAAATTTCTTGCAAAGCCAATCAGCACCTCCGGCCCGACCGTCGGCAGCGGCTCCGAACTATTCGAGTTGGCCGGCAGTTCCCTGCCACAATACCTGCAGACAATAAAGGACGCTCCCGTTCTGAACAGACAGCGTGAAGTTGAGCTTTTTCGCAGGTACAATTACCTCAAATACCTCGCCTGCATCACCCGAGCGGGCATAAAGCCGGCCCGTGCTTCAGGCAGAAGGCTAAAAAAAATAGAAGACTATCTGGCCGAGGCCGAAGCCATAAAAAAAATGATAATCGAGGCCAACCTGCGACTTGCTGTCGGTATTGCCAGCAAACATACGAAAAGTGGGGCAAGCTTGCTGGATTTGGTGAGTGAGGGGAACGTTTCATTGATGCAGGCCGTCGAGAAATTCGATTATACGCGTGGTTTTCGCTTTGCCACTTATGCCTCGTGGGCCATTGCCAAGGAATTCGCGCGCAGGATACCAGCCGAGACGGGCAGGCCCGACAAGGCAAGAGCAGATTCCCTGAAAGATGTACACCGGGACTTGCGAACCACCGCAGCGGCAGGGGTCGAAGTTGTCGAGCGGGCACGGCAAAGTCTGGCAAACGTTATCGAGGACAATCTCGACGAACGCGAGCGGTATATAATTCTGAATCATTTCGGGCTGCTCGGCTCGGCCATTAAAAAGGAAAAAAAGACATTAAAGCAAATCGGCGACGACCTGGGCCTGAGCAAGGAAAGAGTCCGGCAAATCGAACTGATTGCACTGCAAAAACTCAAATATCTGTTAAGCATCGAAGAATTCGAACTGCTGACCGGCTGACAACTGACAATTTTCTATTGTTTATTGGCAGTTGGTGGTAGTCTTTTCTCTTATGTGGCTATCTCCAGGCAGAGGTTTAATTTGCCGGGCCTAATTTGTGGCCGGGGGCAACACTGTATAATCGCTTTTTCTGGTCGGCATTTGTATGCGAAGCGACTACTTTGCCGACAAAGATAATATGATCGCCGGCGACGGTTTCCGACTCCAGCGTGCATTCGAAATTGGCAACAGCATCGACAAGCAAAACTGAATCAATCGTTTTGGCAGGCGTGGTTTCGCAGTCAAATTCGGCGAATTTGTCGATGTCTCGGCCGGAATTTGAACCGAAAAACAGGGCGGCATCTGCCATCTCCGAGGATGGAAACGCAATGGTAAAACACTTTGAGTGGTGTATCGCTTCGACCGAATAGCGCTTCGGCGCAAGAGCAACAGCCATCATCGGCGGCTCGCCCGATGCTATCATTGTCCAGCCGATAGTAACCGGATTGGCCCGGCCGTTTTTATCTCTGGCAATGGCGATTACCACCTGTTCAGGATACTTGGTTTTGATTGCCTGTGCATATTCGGTCTGTTTTTGCATTGCTCTTACTGCCGATTGCTTTTATATTTACCTTCAAGAAATTGCTGATAGAATTATAGTTTATAGTTCGCTTTTGACAAGGAGAAACCAATGGAAACAATCGGCTTTATCGGCGGCGGCAATATGGCTGAAGCCATTATAAAGGGCATAATAAGCGCCAATGTTTACTCGCCTGACAGTATTTTCGTAAGCGATATTCGGCTGGAAAGGATTAGCTTTCTTGCAAAACGCTATCAAATCCAAACCGCAGATGATAATGCAATGCTGGCCGGCAAGGTTAATATTCTGGTTTTAAGCGTCAAGCCGCAGGATATGACAGATGCTCTGCAGAGCATAAAAGATGCCGTAAAGCCGGATACACTTGTCATATCCATTATGGCGGGCAAAAAAACCGGCGATATTGCCGATGTTTTGGGTGTTCGGCCGATAGTCCGTGTTATGCCGAACACTCCCGCATTGATTGGCGAAGGCGCCAGCGCATTGTTTGCCAACGAAAAGGCAAAGCCGATGCTGGAAAAAGCAACCTCGATTTTCTCGTCTGTAGGGCAGACCATTGTCGTTGAGGCCGAAGACTTAATGGACGCGGTTACAGCCGTATCCGGCAGTGGGCCTGCTTACTATTTCCTTCTGACAGAGCAAATCATAAAGGCGGCCGCCCAGTTAGGCCTGTCTGAAGAAACCGCCAAAAAACTTATTCTACAGACCGCTAAAGGTGCAGCTTTGCTTGCAGCCGAGGCAGACAAAAAAGGCGAAAGCCCCGCCGAGCTTCGCCGCAAGGTTACTTCGCCCGGCGGAACAACCGAAGCTGCTGTGAAAGTCCTGCAGGAGGGTAATTTCGCATCACTGATAGAAGCAGCTCTCAAAAAGGCATGCGAGAGAAGCAAAGAGCTTTCAAAATAAATTATTCTACAATAATAGCCTCTACCGGACACTCATCGGCGGCCTCTTGAGCGGCCTGCTCAAATTCGGCAGGGATTACATCGACGATAACCTGTGCCATATCCGGACCCATTTCGAAAACTTCCGGGCAGGTATCCACACACAATCCGCAAGCAGTGCACGTATCTTCAATTCTCGCTCTCATAATAAATCCCCTATGGAAATTGATTATTTGTTATTGATTATTTTACAATAATTATTTATCATCGAAAACAACATTAAAATCGTCAATTGGAATTAGTCAATAATAAATTTTACGGCCGGGTCCCATGCAGGCCGAGCCCGTGAATCTGGTCAGGCGGGGAACCGAGCAGCCATAAGCGTGCGCTCAGCAGTGCTGTGGTAAACCCGGCCATCTTTAATTGATTATGGCTTATACTGTACTGGCAAGAAGATACCGCTCGCAAACGTTCGATGATGTCATCGGGCAGGACCCTATCGCTCAAACTCTTAAGAACGCCATAAAGACCGGCAAAGTTGCTCACGGCTTTATGTTCGCCGGCACTCGCGGCGTAGGTAAAACAACTATGGCGCGAGTGCTTGCAAAGGCGCTTAACTGCCTTGGCTTTGACGAGCCGACAACCAAACCATGCTGTAAGTGCGAAAGCTGTCTCGCAGTAAACCTGGGCGAAGATATAGACGTCATCGAAATTGACGGCGCTACGAATAACGGCGTTGAACAGGTGCGCGAATTGCGTCAGAACGCAATTTATCGGCCGGCGAGGGCAAGATTCAAAATCTATATCATCGACGAAGTTCATATGCTCAGTACGTCGGCCTTTAACGCACTTCTGAAAATACTTGAAGAGCCGCCCAGCCATGTCAAATTTATCTTCGCAACCACCGAGCCGAACAAGGTCATCAGCACAGTCCAGTCCAGATGCCAGAGATTTGACTTCAACAATATTAGCCCCGACAAAATAGCGGGCCAGCTGAAGTTTATCCTCAAGAAAGAAAAAATCAAATACGAAGAGGACTTTGTCCTGCCGCTGGCAAAAATGGCAAACGGCTCGATGAGAGACGGCCTGAGCCTGCTGGATAGACTTATAAGTACCGGCGCCGAGCCTTTAACTGTTGGGCTTCTCGAAGAGTTTCTGGGCTGTCCCAACAGCGAAAAAATCTATAATCTCATCGGGCAAATCGGCGACAGCGACGCAGCCGCCACGCTTGACGCAGTGGAGGATTTACTCAATACCGGCCTGGGTGAGGTGCAGATTGTCGATTCGCTTGTCGAGTTTATGCGCGATTTGATGGTGGCAAAATCGGCAGGGGCCGAGACTGAACTTTTAACTTTGACCGCCGAGCAGCGAAAACACACCGGCCGGTTGGCTGAAAAATTCGATACTGCCGCTCTCATCTATAATATAACCGCCCTCGAAAAGCTGCGATGGTCAGTGAAAAACAGCGACAACGCAAGGGCACTTTTAGAGGCTTCACTACTGCGTTTTGCCTTAAGCGAACACTTCCTTAACGTTGATACACTTCTTGCACAGTTAAAAAGCAATCCTCCCGGCCCGGTAAAAAAAAACGAAATAGTTAATCACAATACCGAAGCAAGCAGCCCGGCCGCTCAGGCCGAAAAGCCAACTTCTGACCAGCACGAGACTATGTGCCTTGATGTTAATGACCTGCAATCGGTAAAAAATAATTGGCAGGGAATTCTGGATGTTATCGCCGACAAACTCGGGCCTGGTACAAGAGGCCTTTTGAGCAGCGCAGAACCGTCCCGATTTGAAGAAGGCCTTTTGACAATCTCCTTCGGTGCTTCTGCCGGAGTGCAGAAAAAAATGTGTGAAAGTAACGGCCGAATAGAACAAATTGAATCTTTGCTAAGCCAATATTGCCGAACACAGGTAAGATTAAAGCTGGAAACGGCTGATGACGAACAGACCCAGACTCAGCCAGGAAGCAATCAAACTAAAACCATCGGCCAAAAGAGAAACGAGCTGATTAACGACCCAGCCGTAAAAACCGTCCTGATGGAACTCGGCGCAACTATAACCGGCGTCGAAGAAGACTAACAAATTAATAAATTATCTTTAGTAACATATGGTTTGCGAACCAGGAGCGACGAGCAAGGAATTATGAGTGAAGTTTATACTGAAAGCCTGAACAAACTTATCGAAGAGTTCGGCAGGCTGCCCGGCGTTGGACCCAGGACGGCTGAGAGACTCGCTTTCTATATACTAAAAGCTGAACCGGCTGAAGCTATGGCACTGGCCGGTGCGATAAAGGACGTCAAAGAAAAAATCAAACGCTGCAAAATCTGCAATAATTTATCAGAAGAGCCAACCTGCCAAATCTGCTGCGACGCTCGACGGGATAAAAGCTTAATCTGCGTTGTCGAGCAGCCAAAAGACATTATAAATCTTGAAAAAACAGGGGCCTGCAAATGGGTTTATCATGTTCTCGGCGGCCATATTGCCCCGCTCGAAGGTGTTGAACCGAGCGATTTGACCATTGACCGGCTCGTAAAAAGGGTAGGAAATGGCGATGTAAAAGAAGTGATAATGGCAACCAACCCAAATATGGCCGGCGACGGCACAGCACTTTATATAAGCTCTCTACTGAGAACTGCCGGCGTGAAAATCACCCGTTTGGCAAGAGGACTGCCCACAGGCACCACTATCGAGTATGCAAGCGGCAAAATGCTTGCCGATGCGATAATCGGTAGACAAAAATTAGAATGATTTTTGTCCTTTATTTATAAAGTTTTTGAACTAACAGCCGAATATTGCCGAAATTTTTCAGTGTATTTATGGTATAATATAATAATGGATGGAGCCGAGATACTAAAGCGAACGGACCGAGCGAAAAGTTGGCCAGGGTGTTTTTATGAAGCTGGAAATGAAAGGACAGATGCGGCTGGAGCAGAAAATGAAGCTCGCTCCGCGCATGATTCAGTCAATGGAGATTCTCCAGCTCCCAATCCTCGCACTTCAGGAACGAATTGAACAGGAACTCAACAGCAATCCTGTTCTGGAGGTCGATGAATCCTCAAATCTCGAAGCGGACGGACCCGCTGAACAGCAGAGCACCCCGGCCGATGACGGCGAAAAAGATTTGGTCATCAGCACCGACAGCAACAGAGGCGAAGATTTTGAACGCATAGCCAATCTCGACGATAATTACCATGACTATATGGAAAGAGCCCGGTCTTTCAGCCGCCGCCCTCAAGCCGAAGAGCCCGACAAAAAACTCGAGGCAATAAAAAATACCGCTGCACCATCCCAGTCACTACACGAACACCTCTCCGGGCAATGGGGACTGGTCGAAGCCGAAGCAAAGGTAAAAAAAGCCGGCAGTATGATAATTGATTACATCGACGAGAGGGGTTATCTGTCCGTAAGACTGGAGCAGTTGCACAGCAAAGACAGAACTGATTTTAGCTTCGAAGATTTGAAGAAAGCTTTGGAGCTTGTGCAAAAGCTCGAACCAACAGGCGTAGGCGCCCGCGACATTAAGGAATGCCTGCTTATCCAGATGGCGCAAAGCACCCAAGATATGAGTTTTGAAATGCGCCTCGTTGGTGAGCACATGGATGAGCTGCTCGAAAACCGACTGCCGGACATCGCCAGGAAAATGAACTGCAGCATTGAAGCAGTCAATCAGGCCATTGGGCATATGAGCAAACTGGATACCTCACCGGGTCTGCAAATCGGCCAGTACCGAAATCATCCCATCACTGCCGACGTCATCGTTGAAGAATCGGAAAATTCGGACGGTTTCATTGTACGGTTAGCTGATTCCGGCCTGCCGAACCTCAGAGTCAACGACTACTACGCAAAGATGTCAAAAAATACCGAAACCAATGAAAAAACAAGAGAATTCTTACGAAAAAATATCGGTTCAGCCCGATGGATTATGGAGGCGATAGAGCAGCGAAAGAACACACTGTTAAGGGTCTCAAAGTCGGTGGTGAAACATCAGAAGGAGTTTTTCGAAAAAGGGCAGCTGCATCTAAAGCCGCTGCCAATGTCAAAAGTCGCCGATGACGTCGGCGTACATCTGGCCACCGTCTCCAGAGCTGTCGCCGGCAAATACGTCCAGTGTTCCTGGGGGATACTGCCGCTGCGCAAATTCTTCAGCGGCGGCACCGAAGACGTAAACGGCAATGGACATAGTTGGGAGGCGATAAGGGCGAAATTACAGCAGATTATCGACACCGAAGACAAATCCAAACCGTTAGGCGATGACCAGATACGCAAAAAACTGATTGAAGGCGGCATAAAAAAGCTGGCCAGACGCACTGTTGCAAAGTACCGAAGGCTCTTAAACATCCCGGCCGCAAGGTTCAGAAAAAAATACTGACTTTTCCGATAAGGCGACTAAAATTCTTCCTGAAAAATATTTTATTTTGTTTGAACTATATGTTGTTATGTGAGTATATAATCACATAGTAATTTAGTTGGAGATGCGCAATGTTAAGCAAGAAAAAGCAGTTGCTCTTTGAAAAGCAGGCCCAAATCGCAAAGGCAATAACTCATCCGCTGCGAATTGCTATTGCTGATTTTCTAAAAGATGGCCGGCGTTGTGTCTGTGATATTGCCGGGCATATTGGCTCGGAAAGGTCAAACGTCTCCCGGCACCTTTCTATAATGGTTAGTGCCGGCGTGTTGGAACACCACAAAGAGGGGCTTAAGGTCTTCTATAGTCTCAAGACACCCTGTATTCTCGATTTCTTTTCGTGTATGACCACCTGTTTAAGACAGCAGGCCAAAGACAGCCAAAAGCTGCTTAAGGTCCTTTAGTCCGGGAGTTTTTGATGAACTTCAAAGCAGAGTCAAAAAAGCTGGCCGTCATTATCGCCGTATTTCTCGGTTGTTTTTATCTGCCCATCGGCGTCAGTCGCTTCGATAATGCTGTTACTGAATCATTGCATCTTTTAAAGTGGTATGCTCAGGAGCATGTACTTCTTTGCCTGGTGCCGGCCTTTTTCATCGCCGGAGCGATTTCCGTTTTTGTAAGTCAGGCCTCGGTAATGAAATATCTCGGCGCCAAAGCCAACAAGGTATTGGCTTACGGTGTCGCAAGTATCTCGGGGACAATCCTGGCGGTTTGTTCCTGTACGGTTCTGCCATTATTCGCAGGCATATACAAAATGGGGGCAGGATTAGGCCCTGCCTGTGCATTTCTTTATTCCGGCCCTGCTATCAATGTCTTGGCAATAATTCTAACCGCCCGGGTGCTTGGTCTTAAAATAGGAATTGCCCGTGCGGCAGGAGCAATCATCTTCAGCATTGTCATCGGGCTTATTATGCACGTTATTTTTCGCAAAGAGGAGACCGAAAAAGCTAATAGTCAGATAGCTATGCCGGACCCGCAGCCACAAAGGCTGCTTATGCAAACAGGCGCCTATTTTGCCAGTATGGTTGGAATTTTAGTTTTTGCCAACTGGGCCAGACCGCTTAACAATGGTGGTTTATGGTTCCAAATCTATTCTGTTAAATGGATTATTACAGGGATTCTGGCGATAGCCTTGATTTTTATGTTGGCGTTATGGTTCAAAAAGAGCGAACTCGGCCAATGGGTCGGAGCAAGCTGGGGTTTTGCAAAACAAATCCTGCCTCTTCTGTTTCTTGGCGTAGTGATTGCAGGCTTTCTGCTTGGCCGTCCTGATAATGAGGGTATTATTCCATCGGCTTGGGTTGAACAAGCAGTTGGCGGCAATTCAATATGGGCCAACCTGTTTGCATCTGTAGCCGGTGCTTTTATGTACTTTGCAACACTTACTGAGGTGCCTATCCTGCAGGGCTTAATAGGTGCCGGTATGGGCAAGGGGCCTGCTTTGGCGTTACTTTTGGCCGGGCCGGCCTTGTCATTACCCAATATGCTTGTTATCCGCAGCGTAATGGGAACAAAAAAGACCACAGTATTTGTCTGCCTGGTGATAATTATGGCAACAATTTCCGGGATTATTTTTGGTGCAATTTTTTAAGAAAGCTAAGTAATGAAGAAAATTCAGGTTTTAGGAACAGGTTGTCCCAAGTGCAAAAAACTGGCCCAAAACGCCGAAATTGCCGCTAAGACCTTGGGGATTAAATATGAAATTGAAAAGGTTACAGACATCA
>Ga0180432_10003626_pt1 | contig 21803 bp, 14 predicted proteins | sample SS_ome_10_FD_132414 | JGI IMG/M metagenome (GOLD analysis project Ga0180432, IMG submission 132414) | Hypersaline lake sediment archaeal communities from the Salton Sea, California, USA - SS_1_MS_2 metaG | ecosystem: Environmental > Aquatic > Non-marine Saline and Alkaline > Hypersaline >...
CACGACAACGCGAACAATCCTCAAACGGCTTGGCCTCAAGCCGCCCGGTTGGCGTATGTTTGTGCGTCTCGGCAACTTCAGCGCAAGAAACGCGATTTGGCTTCGCTTGTTTGAGGACTAGGGCATCGGCCTTCATTTTGTCGTCTTCGGCCAGTTTGACTGTTTTGTTCAGGGCGTCGGCCGCCTTTTTCCGATCGCCGCCGGGCAAGAGGTTCAGCCTCGCGATGAAATAGTGCGCCTCGGGCAAATTGTCGTTGAGCTTGACGGCCTTCTCCAGGTCGCTCAGCGCGACGTTACGAAACTGCGGCCATCGGGCGTCCGGCGGAAACGTCTTGAAGATCACCGCTGCCATCATCGTACCCCGCTGACAGAGCGTCGAGACGAGCAGGTTCTCGGCAAAGGTCTTGTTTTCCTTGCCGAGTCCCTTTTTCAGGGCGCTTTCGGTCAGCGAGATTACCTTGTCGAGATCGCCGAGGTTCTTGGCTGTCAGTTTTGCCTCGGTTGCCCGATCGAGGTCCTCTTGACCGTCGTTTTCGGCCCGGACGCCGGTGGGGAGGATAGCAGCCGCCAGCAGCAGGGCGGTTGCGGCCGAGAAGATGGGTCGGGGGGTCATGTCAAGCTCCCTTTTCATGGGCTGGGCGAACGCACCTTGAATTATACGGATGATCGGCCGGGGCGAAAAGTGGGAAAGGTGTCTTTCGGCAGGCGTGCCGGGCGGCATCTATTTCCGCGGTCCCGAGGCGGGCTGCCCGGAAACGGGTTGCCTGGGAGCGAGTTTTCCGGGGGCGGGCTTTCCGGGGGCGGGTTGCCCGGGAACGGGTTTTCCGGGAGCGGGCGCCGGTTGCGGCGGCTTTTTGAACTTCAACATTCCCGGCGCCGGCGCCGGCGGCTTTGGGGGGGGCAGCCCCGAATCGACCAGCATGTAACCGGCCCAAAAGAACGGATGTTTCGCCTGAGGGCTCTCGTCGGTCACGGTGCGCTTGATCCGCGGCTCGGCCTCGAGGTCGAGCGGAGAAGCGGCCGTCAGGAAAACGGCCCGCTGCCAGGCATCGGCCGGCGACGTATGGGGTAACTCCTGGGTAAATTCCCGCACCAGGTCGAGGCTCGTCTTGCCGCCGGTCCGCCAACGGCTCAGGAGGATCGTCCTCGCGCCGCTCGACATCAACCCGCAGACCGGCAGGAATATCTCCTGACCGGGAACCGCATGGCGGGACTTCAACGAGTCTTCCGCCGCCGTGTGGTAGCCCGGCAGGACGATCTCGTTGGGGCCGTTGAACGGCAACATCAGCCAGTCGCTCAGCGTGTTTCCGGGCTTGTTGCCGTCGATCGGATCGGGCGTCCAGGCGTAACAGCCTTTGTCGGCAATGTTGAGGTCCTCCAAGACGATCAGCCTGTCGAACAGGGAACCGTAGAATCGCGAGGGGGCCGGCGGGGGCGTCTGCAATTGGACGGCCCCGGGCACCGCTCGGGCAATTTCCGCAAACGCTGCCTTGGTTGCGTCGGCGTCGTGGCGCGGGAAGAGCTGGCCGCAGACCACCGCCGTATCGGCCAGCGGCGTCTCGCTGCGCCACGTCACCGTTGCCAGCGATGCCGTCGGCGCATAGCGGATCCGGCACCGGCTGATCAGCGGCCGCAACTGCCCGTTAACCTTCACCTGCAATGCCTCGAACGGCACGTACCACATCAATCCGTCGGGTACGACGACCAGCTCCTCGAACGGCAGCGAGAAATCGGCCTGGGAACCCTTGAGGATCAGATCGAGGACCTCTTGCCCCGACCGTTGCCATTTCTGGTTGGTCAAGTCCTTCAGCGACAATTCGTGATTCCGTTGAAGATGGCCCATCTCCCGCAGCAGGGTTGTCACCTTTTGTGCAATCATGGCGGGTGACTGGACCGGCCAGTACGCGTAACGCTCGTTGTTCATCAGGAAGGCGTACATTTGCCGTCGCGTGGAAAAGAAGGCCAGGACGGCGTGCCCCTTGGGAAGCGACCTCTGGATTTCATTGACCGACCGCAGCGGCGGAAAGACGAGCGACGCCGGCTCGCGGCGAACGGCGATCTCGTGCAAAATCGCTTCTTGGCCCTGGCTGACCAATGCCAGTGCGGCCAGGGCCTTCTCCTGCTCTTGGAGTGTTGCCTGGTCCCGGGGAACCAGCGGCATCACCTTCAACTGTTTCCGCAATGCCCGGGCCTGTTGCGACAGTTTGGCATATTTCGGATACCGTGCCGACAGATCGCGGCGTTGCAACTGGGCCTGCTGATCGAGCAACTCCACCGGTCCCTCGAGGATCCACCGCAGCGATTGCAGCCGCCCCCCGAACGCCAGGGAGCTGAAGAAGACATGGCGCCGTGCACGGTCCGCGATCTCGATTGCTTTTTCGTGTTCCATGGTGCATTCGAGGGTCACGGTAAACCAGTGTTCGAAGGCGGGGAAGTGCGGCGTGTTCAGCGCAGCCAACGATTCCATCGGCGCAAACATCCAGTCGGACGGTTGCGGGTCGCGAAGGACCTTGGTGAAGAGGTCCGTCGTCACCCGCCAGTTCGTTCTCATGTTGCTGTTGGCGAAGTAATTGTCGGCCAGCGCGATGTGGAAGAGCCAATGAGATCCGCCTCCCCACCCTTTTCCAGGCTGCATGTAGCCCATCGCGGCTTTGAGCGAAGCGGTTCCCTCGGGGATTTTGCCCTGCTGAAAGAAGACCAGCGCGGCAAGGTACTTCCAGCGCGCGCCGATTCGTCCGCGCTGCATGTCGCGGGTGCCGGTTGTCTTCTTGGCTGCATCGAGCATCTTGGAGGCCTCGGCGGTTTGCCCCAGCATGGCGTAGTTTTCGGCAGCACACAGAAGTAGCGAGGTCTCCAATTGTCTTGCCCCCTGCCGCCGGGCCCAGGCGGCGGCGGTCGCCAGCGGCGGATAGACCGTGCGCTGGTTCGAGGCCAGATGGTTCAGGGCCCCCAAGCGAAAGGCCTCTTCCAAGACGCCGAGGTTCGGATAGTGCATCGCCGCGTAGGTTGCCTCGGCGAACAACTTGGCCGCTTTCGCGTAGTGCCCTTGTTGCATGGCGAGCCGGCCGAGTTCCAAAAAGGCAATGCTGGTGAACGGGTGCTGATACTCGCCTGCCGCCACCAGCGACCGGTTCAAGAATTGCATCCCGTTGGGGATATTGCCTCCGGCAAGGTAGGCCAGCCCCAATTGCACGTTGATCCATGCTTCCGACCAATGGTTCGGGGGTCCGGGACGCCGCGATAACGCGCCGATCAATTGTTGCGTAAGCGGATCGTGTGGACCGAGCGGGCCCAGCAACTCGGCCCGGCGGCGAATCGCCAGCGTCGTACACCGGACGATTTCCTGTGCGTGGATCGGGCGCAATATCGCCTGCTGGACCACGCCGCCCTTCTTGATGACCTCGTTATTGTTGATCTGCCCTTGCGCGATGAGCATCTGCTGGGGGTAATGGCCCCGCCGGGCAGTCAGGGTGCTCGTCCCCCAAGGTATGTTAGGACTGTAGCGCGATATCTGAACTGTGGGCGGAAACCGCACCCGGATCATCCAATCGTGATACGCTACAAACAGCTTCAACGCCGCCGTATAATGGTCCAGCGCCTCGCTCAGGTGGCCCATCTGATAGTAGCACTCGGCGACCATCGTCTCGTAGCAGATCGAGTCGATCCAGCGGGCAAGGGTCGTCTTGATCGATCCGCGACCGGCGTCTTGAAAGGCCTTCAGTGCATCGCGGTATTCGCCATCGAAATAGGGAGAGAATGCCCCGTAGTAAGCTCGCGACGGGACTTCGCGCTCTTGGGCGCTGGCCGACGTGCCGCTCAGCAATCCCAAGAGGACGAGGAGGCTGCCGACGAATGCGGAAAAAGCTGGGCCAAAAGAGAATCCCCGCCGACTCGGCCGGAACCCGGGCCACGTGGTGTTGGGGACGGAACATGCCATGATTCTCGGTTCCTTCGAGTCCTCTTGCCCTATACGCGAACCGGCCCGTACAAGTTCCATCATACTATCATCCTACGCTCATTCGGAGATGTTTTCCAGCATCTCCCTCCGTGGGGGTTCCCCCGGCTATCCGCTGGTGCCACACAATGCTCTCCCAGCCTCTTCGAGCGTTGTTCTATTGGGGGGAAGGATGCAAGAAAACTGGTTGGGACGATCTGTCGTTAAAGTTCCCCTATCCTGCCTGACGATAAAGGCCGTGACGATTCTGTCGATAGTGACAGTTTGTCCTGCAAGGATAGTTAGGCAAAATAGGGAATATAGGCGTTTCCGAAATTCTGGCGGAGGAAGGCTATGAAACGTGTGGTCCTCGGATTGGGACTCTTGGCAATCGTCGGTTTGACGGGTTGCCAGGTGGAAATCGGCGGCCAAGTGCTGCCGAGCCCCTATTACATGTCGGACGATGTTCAGTACTTCCCGCCGGGGCCGGAATTCAAGCTCGCGCGCGAAGCGGCCGCCATCAGACAAGCTGCCGAAGAAGAGGCGTTGCTACAAGAATAACGGTTGCCTGAAGGCGGATCACTGCCTTCGGGTGAGGATTTTTGCCGAACGACACCCAGCGGCGCTGTGGCGAGTGCTCGGACCCACCAACCGCTGTGCCGGTGTCGGAATCTGGGGGGACGGCACTTTTCGTTGTTGGCGTCCAAGCAGCCACACGGCTCTTGGATGCCAACAGCGGAAAGCCAACCACTTTACCCTGGCCGGAAGCCATCCGAAACAATGCCCGGACTCGAATTTGCCGAACATGCCCAGCAGTGGGTCAACGTCGTTCTGATCTGGGTGGGTTTCGGCACTCTGGCCGGACTCGTGGCCAGGGTCGTGCTGCCGATCCGCGAGCCGTCGGGTCCGATGGCGTCGCTGTTCCTGGGCGCGTTGGGTAGCGTGATCGGCCTGCTGATTCTCTCGTTCCTGCTGAACGAATCGCAACTGAACCCGATCAGCCCGCTCGGTTTTTTGGCGGCCAGCGTCAGTGCGTTTTGCCTGCTGATTCTCTACAGCATCGTCAACGCCTGCATTCCCAATCGGGAAGAGGGCCCCGGCGAATAAGAGATCGCTCAGAAACAGTTCGGCGATCGGACCTATAAAGCCGCGACCGTCGGTCGCGCCCCGCATCACCAAAAGCCGTTCCTAGTGCTTTGTCAAGTCTTAATTTTGGGGTTGTCCGTGTCGTAAACCGTTGGCACTGCTGGACTAGCCAGCAGTGGCACCCCAAATCTTAATTCTGACACAGCACTAAGGTTGCTCGGCGCGACCAGCAGTCGCGGCTTTATGCCGTGTGGCATTACTCCTTCGGCCGGCCAAGCGGCTGGAACTGCATTTCGGTTTGCTCGGCGGCGCGGACGGCATCAACGGCCTCGCTGTAGAATTTCTCCTGGGCGCGGACGCGGCGACCCTTGCGGGGAACCTCTTCATACGTGCCGTCGGGCAACAGGCGCCGGGCCTTCTCGTTGTCGGCAAAAGACGTCCTGAGCACGTCGATCAGCCGCTGACGGTGCCGCCTGGTCGTGACGGGAAAAAGGATCTCGAGCCGCCCGGAAAGGTTGCGGGTCATCCAGTCGGCGCTGCTGAGATAGACTTCTTCGTAGCCGCCGTTGCGGAAGTAGAAGATTCGGGCGTGTTCGAGGAAGCGGTCGATGATCGAGCGGACCTCGATGTTTTCGGAAACGCCCGGCACCCCCGGTTTCAGGCAGCAGATACCCCGCACGTTGAGCATGATCTCCACGCCCGCCCGGCTGGCCCGGTACAACGCCCGGATCACCGTGGGGTCCTGGAGCGAATTTATCTTGGCCATAATTAGACCGGGGCGATCCGGGGTCGACACTTGAATCTCACGCTCGATCATGTCGACGAACCGTTGCCTCATGTCCGTCGGGGCGATGATGAGCTTCGACCAGCCGACGGCTTCCGAGTAACCGGTCAGGAGGTTGAAGAACGCGGCCACGTCGCCGGCGACGTCGCGGTCGCAGGTGATCAGTCCGATGTCGCTGTAGAGCTTCGCCGTCTTGTCGTTGTAGTTACCGGTGGCGAGATGGACGTAGCGGGCAATGCGGTTCGACTCGCGGCGGACGATCAGCAGGGCCTTGCCGTGCGTCTTGAACCCGGCGATCCCGTAGATGACGTGGCACCCGGCGTCTTCGAGCCGGCGTGCCCAGCCGACGTTCTGCGCCTCGTCGAAACGCGCCTGAAGCTCGACCAGCGCGGTCACCTCTTTCCCGTTCTCGGCCGCCTTGGTCAGGGCCTTGATGATGGGCGAATCCCCGCTGGTCCGATAAAGGGTCTGCTTGATGGCCAGGACCTGCGGGTCGCCGGCCGCTTCCTCGAGGAGTTTCACAACCGGGTCGAAGCTCTCGTAGGGATGGAACAGGAGAGCGTCGTGATCCGCGACGGCCGCCCAAAGATCGTCGGCGCCGATCAGGTCGCGAGGCGTTTGCGGCGGCCACTCGGGGACCTTCTGGTCCTCGAACCCCGGCCGGCCGACGATCTCCCACAATGCGGCGGCGTCGAGAATGCCGCCGATTTCGTAGACGTCGTCGCTCCGGAGTTGGAGTTGGCCGGTGAGCCATCGCTTGATCCGGCGGTCGGGGTCCGCAGAGATGGTCAGGCGGACGGCTGCCCGGCGACGGCGATCCAAAACGGCGGCCTCGACCGATTGGAGCAGGTCGTCGGCGTCCTCGTCGAACATCGTCACATCGGCATCGCGGATGATGCGGAACGGGGCCGTGGCGAGCACCTCGCATCCGGGAAACAAGGACCCGAGATTCCCCGCGATCACGTCTTCCAGGGTCGCCAGACCAACACCTTCGTCGCAGGGAACGTCAATGAATCGGGACAACTGGCCCGGCACGGGCACGACCACGATCTTCTCTTCCTCCTTGCGGGTCCTTTTCTTCGCCTTGTTGCGCCGCGACGCATCGTTGCCGCACGGCACGATTACCGCAGCCACGTACAACTGCAACCCCGGTAACAGCGGCGGCGGATCGAGGTCCTGCACCGCCAGGGGAGTGAGTATCGGCATGATCTCCCGCGAAAAGTACGATTGGAGAAACTGGCCCTGACCGGCGGTCCAATCGCCGGATTCGAGGACGTGGAGGCCGCGCCGGGCAAGCTTCCCAAACACGTCGCGAATGCCCTCCGTCTGTTCCTCGACCATCCGGTGTACACGCCGGCTGATCGCGGCAAGCTGCTCGACCGGCGTCATCCCTGAAAGATCGCGGCGGCGGACCTTCGCCGAGCGCTGTTGCATCAACCCCGCCACCCGGACCAGGAAGAACTCGTCGAGGTTGGAGCTGACGATGGCCAGGAACTTCAGTCGCTCCACAAGCGGCAGATTCCCGGAAAGCCCTTCCTGCAAGACGCGGTCGTTGAACTCCAGCCAACTGAGTTCGCGATTGAAGTAGAGGTCGGGTGATTTCAGCGGGTCTTTGGCCACTACATGTCCTCCAGTCGGATTTTCATCCCGTACACGTCTTCAAACAAATCGCCCCTGGCGGCAATGCCGCGCTGTTGCAGGAGCAAGTCGGATCCGCCGGGGACGTAGACGATCAGATCGTCGCGTTCGCGGGCAAAATGGAAGTCGGCGACATTGCCCGTGCCGCCGCGAACAAGCGCATCGGCCACACGCAAAAGCGCGGAAAGCTTCGTCACCGCGACGCGGGTTTCGCGGGGTAACGCCACGTACGCCGAATGCGACGCCTTCGGCACGCTGCGTCGATGGTACCGGGCAACCTGGGCCACCATTTCCGTTTCCTGACGGTTAAGGCCGAAGATCTCCGAATTCACGATCAGATAATAGCTGTGCTTGTGGTGGGCCCGGTCGCTGACGAAGCTGCCGACCTCGTGCAACAACGCCGCGATCCGAAGAAGCAGCCGGTATCGCGACGAAAGTCCGTGGTCCGACTCAAGCTCGTCGAAGAGCCGGACCGACAGCTCGGCCACGTTCTGCGCATGGTCCGTATCGACCCGGTACTTCTCGGCAATCGACAACGCCGAATGGATCACGCCGGCCAGCAGGGCCTCGTCCTCCCCCCCCGTCACCTCCCGAGCCATGTCCAAGAGCAGACCGTCGCGCATCGAGACGTGCGAAACGATCATCGAATCGGCCAGGCACTTGTGCAACAGGATCTGGTAAACCAGCAGGGCCGGGTTGAGGGTCTCGGCTTCCGCAAACGACAAGCCGTACCGTTTCGACAGCCCTTCGGCCGTGTATTGCTCGCAACGGTCCACGAACCGGTCGAACTCGCCCGCCTCCACCATGACCAGGTCGGCCGACTCGGTCGGCTTGCCGACATGCCGGGCGACGAACCGGACGTCGCCACCGATGGCAATGAACGACTGAACCTGGTCCAGAGGGAGCGAGGACCGTACCGTCCCCAACGAATTCGTGATGTGGTGGCGCAATAGATCGGCCGTCCGCTCGGGCGGCTCCTCGCTGGTCGAAAGCGCTTCCTTCAAGAGGATCGAGCCGAGCTGGAGACTCTGCGAGGTGACGATTTCGCCGCTCTGCAAAACAGTCAACAAGGTGCTTCCGCCGCCGACCTCGACGATCAGGGCCTCGTTGCGGTCGATACCCAAAGCGCCGACGACCGCACGCCGCACCGCGGAAACCGTCAGGCGGCTCTCCTCGGCGGGATCGATCACGTCGAGGTGAAGACCCGTCGCCATGAAAACGTGATCGATGAACATGTCGGCGTTGCTTGCATTGCGCACCGAGGTGGTCGCCACCATCCGGATCAGCTTGACGTCGTAGAGATCGAGCCGCTGCTTGTAGTCCCGCAACACGTTGACGGCCGCCCTCATGCTCTCGCCGCCGAGACGGCCCCGCCGGAAGGTGTCCTGCCCGAGACGCACGGGACGCTGGAGCCGTTCGAGCGTCTCGATCCCGCCCGCGGGAGAAACCTCCGCGATGACCATGCGCAAGGCATTCGCCCCGATGTCAATGGCCCCAACGGTCTTGGCGACCTTTTTCAACTCGTTCTCACTCGGGCTCATGGCAGCAACTTCGGACCGCGATCATCGGAGACTACCCGGCGCACACCGGCACACCAGGCTTTATCGGAAAACCCGTTGGGAGCCGTTGTACGATGGCCTTCCAAGGTCGTCGAATACGGACTCCCGTGAGTTCTGGACGACCTTGGACGGCCATCCTACGGGTTCTCTGACAAAGCCTAACGCGAGCAGCAAAAAAGAATTTACCCGTAGCCACCGTCGCCAGACGGTGGATCAAGCGGCATTCCACCGTCTGGCGACGGTGGCTACGGGGAGAACTTCACCTGCCGCTCGCCTAACAGCCCATTGTTACAAACGGGAGCGGTTTGTCAAGCCACTCAGATGCGGGGTCATTTCTTCTTGCTCTTTTTGCCCCGGCCATCAGGTCGAACAGCATCAACGGCCGGCCATGCAGCCGACCTTGCCATCGGCAGTCACCAGGTACAATCGCCCGCCCGCCGCGGCCAGGCCGTTGAAGACCGGCGGGCTCTTGAACAGGTATTCTTCAAGCGTTTCGCCGGAGGCCGTGGAGATCGCCCGCAGAATCCCCCCCTGCCGCCCTTCAAACGCACCGAGCGGGTCCTTCCGATCGACGACGTCCGGCGGGCCGGCCACAAACAGCCATTCGCCGCACGCGACCATCGTTCGTATCCTGATGGGAACGCGGACCGACCACCGGGGCTTTTTCTGCCCGCGGTCCTGGGCGAAAAGCCGGTAGCCCTCCTTGCCCGGGGTGAAGAACAGATGCGGCTGCAATATCTGCGGCGAGTCGAACATCCTCACGATGTACGCCGACCGCTGATCGTGAACCAGGAGCTGCCCCCAGTTTGCCCGGTCGCCGTAGTACCAGAACGCCCGCTTGAAATAGGTGTCGTCGAGCAATCCGCCCAGGGCCCTGAGTTTCGCGGGCCCGCTCTTGCGTGCCAGCCCGGCATCGAACCTCAGGTGCCGCATGTAGATGTCCTCCCCGTCGCTGTGCAGCACGTCGGACAGCGCGCCCTGGACGGGTGAGAAGTTGTCGACGAAATCATCGAACTCGATGCGGGGGCCCTCGACACGTGCTTCATGGATCGGCTCACCGGTTTTCGGATCGAGACCGAACAGATAGATCCCCCCGTCGAGAAACGACGACCTGCCCGCCGCGAAATAGGCCGCCCCCTCGTGAACGAGAATGCTGCCGTGGACCGGCCATGCCGATTCGAGCTGCCCGAACGCACCGATCCGCCGATCGTCGGGCGCGGCCCGAAAACGCCAAACCGGCTTCCCGTCGGCGGCATCCACGCAATACACCCGGCCGTCCGCCGATCCGAACAGCACGGCCCCCCGGTAATAGGTCGGCGGCGAATCGACGCGGCCCCCGGCGACAAACTGCCAGAGGGTCTTGCCGTTCTCCGCGTCCAAGGCCACAACGCGGTGCTCGTCGATCGACGCAACGAAGACCTTGCCCGCCGCAATCGTCGGCGGAGAAACGCGGCCGCCCACATCGACGCTCCACAGCGGGGTCACTTTGCCCGGCACCGCCGTCGGCGTCGAACCGCTGCACATTGCATCGTGGCGGAAGGCCGGCCAGTCCTCCGGATCCGCAATTCGGGACTTGCCCTGCGGAACCTTCGCGTACGCCGGCCCTTTCTCGAGCCGGTTCCGCTGCGCCGGTCCCTCGGCAACCGGCCGGGTCGTCGACGCGGCCAGCGCGTTCATCCCGTTGAGCTTCTCGTCGATGTAGCACCGGCACGGATGGGGCGGCGCGTATTGCAGCCCGTTCGCCGGCATCATCCCGTAGTGGCACGTCCCGCGAACCCAGTTGTAGACGGTGTGCTTGCCGGTCTCCAGATCGACGAACTCGGTCCCCCGCCGGCTCGCCAGGATGTAGCGCGGCGTTGCCTTGTTCCGATAGCACCGGTGATGGTGTATCGTCTTGAAGATGCCGCCCAGGTCGATCTGCTTTTCGAGCTTGCCCGTCCGCAGATCGTAGCCGTTGACGTACAGGGGCCACGGGTTGCCCTTTTGGGGCCGCTCGGGCCGGCCGCACTCGGCGCTCCACGTCCAGACGAGCCCGCGAATCACGAAGACGTCCTTCCATTGAAACCACAGCCAGCCCAGGTTCCGCTTGGGTTGCGACCAGAGTTGCCCTCCCGTCTCGGCGGAAAAGGCCACGAGCTTCTCGGGGTTGGCATAGAGGACGACGCCCTTGTGTACGATCAGCGTGCCGACCCACAGGGCCGACTGCTCGCCCTCGACCTTCGCCCGCCAGCGCTGCTCGCCCGTCTTGAAGTCCAGGCAGACGATCTCCCGACCGTCGAGAAAGCAGACCACCTCGCCGTCAACAGCCGCGCTGAGAACGGGATCGAGCTTGATCTTGGGCATCCGCTTGTCGAAATAGATGTATTCCGTCGTCGATCCGCCGTAGCTCTCCTTGGTCTTCCACAGGACATCGGCCGTCTCGGCATCGACGACCGCCAGTTTCAACCGCCCCTGGCGAAACAGCGAGAGGATCAGCAGGCCGTCGCGGTAGAGGATCTCGCGCGTGTCTTCCGTCCCTTGGTAGGTCCGCAGCACCTTTCCCGTCGCCGCGTCGAGCCGGCTGACCGGGGCGTGGTAGCCCAGGGTTGCATAGACCCGGTCCGCGGCGGCGACGACTCGCCGGTGCAGGTTGATCGGAAAATTCCCCGGCCGCCGCTTGAACCAATAGGGCTTCCACTCGCGCCAGCCCCAGTGCTCGACCGGCACCTTCCACAGCAGAACCCCGTTGAAGGCGTCCCGGGCGGCCAGAAACCACTTGTCGGGCAGGGGGTGATCGCCGGGCAAACTGATCGGCCCTTCGTCCACCATGTAGAATATCCGGCCGCCTCCCGATACCAACGCGCTGAGGCTCGAATCCGTGTCGTGCGCCCGCTGCCACAACGGACCCGCTATCCACTGGTAGTGCTTCGGTGGCCCGACCACCCAATCCTCCGCCACCGGGTTCCCGTCCGGGCCGTGAAGGTGATGCGTCCACTCGTCAATCTCTTTCGGCCGGGGCTTCACGCGCTTCGTCCAGCCGGTTTGCGTCTTGACATACGCCGCGCCCTCCGGCGCCAGCACCCGCACGATCTCGTCCATGGAAATCCCGCCAAAATCCTCCGCGACGACCAGGTTGACGAGGTTGTCGACGTAGGGCAGGTGCTCCCCGTCCAACCGGTCGGCCGAGACGGGCCCGTAGATCCCCAGCGATTGGATGTATCGCCGTGCCCGCTCCACGTCCCCGGCGTCGGCATCCAGGCCGTGGACCAGGTAACGGTCGCCGTCCCGCAGTGCGGCGGTCAGTTTCCCGTCGCCGCAGCCGAGGTGGACGACCAACCCGCCCTCGATTCCGGTCGTTGCCAGAATCTGTCTCGCCCGCGTCTGTTCCGGCAGTTTCTCCTCGGCCGCTCCCAGCACGGTCGGACCGGGAACCGCTGCCAAGACGGTTGCCGCGCAAATGGAAAACACAACGATCCGGATACGCATGTCATCACCATGTCGGAAAGGGGTGCGTGTACGGTAAAGGCCCATAGCGTGGCGAGTTGAGCGTGCTGACCCGCTGCGGCGCGGCGAGCTTCTCCAGCCCCAAACGGGGCGACCCTGCGATAGCCCAGGGCGCAGCCCTGGGTATCGGATGTGCCAAGCTCCCAAAGCCCCAAAGGAGCGACCCTAATTGTACACGATATTGGACAATGATTGTAGCACGGTCTCTCGCCGGTCGGTTGGGGTCGCCCCGTTGGGGCTCGGCTTGTTCTATCGCGACTCGCACCCCAGGGCTGCGCCCTGGGCTATCTTCAGGCCGCCCCATTGGGGCTCGAAGAAACCTACTTCGTCGCCTCTTCCACAATCGCGATCTCCTCGGCCGTCAACTCGTACAGCTCCGTAGACAAGCCGGTCGATCCCCATTCGCTATTCTTCATTCGCTATTCGCTATTCCTCAGCACCTCCTTGTCGTGCGAGGTCTTCGCCTCCGAGTGCGGATCGGGACAATTTGCAGTTTACAATTTACAATTTGCAGTTTACAATTCTCCCTCTTCGCCCCGTCAGGGGCGATTGAAAATAGCCCAGCGATTTATCGCTGGGTTGGCGGTCGCGGCCAACTCCCGCAAGTCCCGTAGGGACGGCTGAACCCCGCCGCCGAATTCCCCCAATTCAATCGTCCCTACGGGACTGCCCGGGGGTTGAACGTCGCCCAAACCCCAGCGATAAATCGCTGGGCTATTCCCACGCCGCCCCTCCGGGACGCACAGCACCATTCCCCATCCCCCTATTCGTCATTCACCATTCATCATTCGATATTCGATATTCGCACGTCACCACGGGGCTCGCCCCCGTGGGACGCTGATTGACCACTACCGGCCCGCAAGAACAGCCCCCTTCCTTCCGGCCACGCCGGCCGGGCGGCGCCTGGAAGAGCGGGGAAACCCCGGCCCTCGCTTAGTGGCCAATCATCGCTCCACGGGGACAAGCCCCGTGGTGGCGTCCTCCACAATCAAGAATCCCCACCGGCCTCGTGCCGGTGGATTTCTGGTTTGGCAACTACAGCCAAACGTCACCCGCGCGAACAATCCCCACCGGCCCCGTGCCGATGGGAAACGATTTGCAGGCTAAGGCCGCCGGCACGCGCAATGTTACACAGACTACGGTATGACATACATTCCTTTTGCTTTGAGGGCTTTGTCACACCGGTCCTGTGCGTCGGAGCAATCGCCAAGCAGAGTTTTTGTGTTGTTCGCATTGACGGCGCTCTCATCGTACACGCGGACGATAACTCTTTGGCCCGAGGAAAGGTCTTTTAGTGCCACATCGTCCGGAGTTTCGATGACGGGCTCCTTGTACTTGTCGGGATAGTCCTTACCCGGCGCGTCAAGATCGATCTCTGCCTTTTCCGGAACGAATTGATCAGGGCCCTTCTTGACATACGACTGCTTGAAGACACACTTTTTCATTTGTTCTGCTGTCAGTTTTTGCGCGGCCATGATCTTTCCTTTCTTCGCTTCGGGATTAGCAGGAATTCGTTGCCTCAGCGGGTCCGTCGCCTCTTCCACAATCGCGATCTCCTCGGCGGTCAACTCGTACAGTTCGCAGACGAGCCGGTCGATCCGGCGGTCGATGGCGTCGATCTGACGTCTGAGTAAGAGGGTGGAATGTATCATTCGCGTTCTTTATCATTCCTGAAATAGGTTCATTTGTTTGGCACGTTCGAACAGTTCTATTCCGGGAACATCGTCGTATCTCTCGCGGAGTCTTTTGCCGAGACTAAACAGTCGTTTCGTTGCCGTATCGACCAACTGAGAGTAGATCGTAGTGAAAACACGCCCGCGATCATCAACGTCCTGTTTCGCCGTAACCTTGTCCGAAACCGTCTCCCCAACAACGAAGGCGGTGATGAATGGCTTCGATGTCAGTTCACTACACCCAATGAAGTCCTCGACATAGTGGACAGCTTGATCGCGGTTCTTCCTGGTGAGGTTTGCCCCACCCTTCTTCAATTCGATGATTAGAATGCGATCTATGCCTGCCAGGTCAGTTTCTCGGTCAATAGACTCTGTACCCGTCACGGAAACAGACGACTCAGGCCGAATGACCAAATCCGGGCGTTTCTTCTCGTTGAGGAACGATGTGTTCGTCCCATCGACCTTGAACAGCTTCTTTACAACCGTATGCAGTTGGTTGTTTGAAGCATATTCTGGCGAGTCAAATTCCGGGCCAAATAACCAACGCGATTCCGTAACCAACGGATGAAGCACGTGCAGTTCATCGACTTCTGGATCGCCACACAACTTCGAGATCGCTTCAATGACAGATAATCGCCGGTCGATCTCATCCAATACCAGAAGTGCGTCCTTGATCGTCCACTCGCCCAGAAGCTGGTTCAGTCCTTCGACGTCCTCCTCAGATAGCGCGGCCAATTTGTGCAGTAACTCTTTCCCGCTGCGTGTTTGCTCCAGGTTGATGACAGCTTCGACAGCAATGCCTACAGTCTCGGGCGTAGCCGTGGGATGTGTGCTGACGAGATGCTCCACAGTTTCATCCACCTCGTACTTGCCCAGGGGTGATAAAGACGCATATCGCTCCTGATAATCCTTTCGGACTTGAGCCTTCGTCTCGTCGAGATTCTCCCTCGCAATCGTGGCAAATGCTCCTTGGATGTACTCGCCCAGATGTGAATACACACTTTGCATGACATCGGTGTCTTTGAAGCCTGTCCAGTCGTCTTTGACCTGGTCCGCCAAGTCACACGTCTTGACAACAAACGTGTAGCGTTTTGCAAATCGAGTTCGCCCGTCGATGACACTCTCTTTTCCCAGTGTCCACGATGGTTCTCCCACAAGTCGACTCGCTTGCCAGAAAGCAATACCTTGATAGATCGTGGACCTGGCCGCCTTTTGGGTGTCAACAAAACACACATCGAAAGCCATGCCATTGACTCGCACCGTGCTTGAATCGACAAGCCCCGACAAGTCCTCCAAGGGAAGGTCTCGACCGTTTACCCGGACAAGAAACTCCGGATCGTGAAGAAATCTCGCAGATACAACGTCGCGTATCCCGTCCGCACTTGGCAGATGCCGATCAACGGTCACTTCAAGGCGTGTTCCATGTCTCTTGCTTTTTGAGGAACGCTCCTTTTTCAGGACAAACGGCTGCTCCCGGCTATCGGTAGTAACGATGAATTGCCATTTCTTCCCCTCGGCGCACGTGACGACCTGATATTCGTCGTTGAAACACAATAGCCCATGCCTTCCGACTCCGTTACGTCCGTACGCAACGCGAGTGCCGGTTCGTCCTTCCGGAAACTTTACCTTAGTTCCTTGATGCTTGACGCGGTTGTATCCCAGCTTCATCCACCGGGAGTGGAACTCCTCGTTAGTCAAGCCAGTACCGTCGTCCTCAATCACCAGCAGTTCGTCTTTGCGATCTGGAATAACGATATCGACCTGGGAAGCACCAGCATCCCAGGCGTTGGCGACAAGCTCGGTGATCGCAACATCCGGGGAATGGGCCAACCGCCCGAGGGTTCGTATGAGGTAATCGTCTTCAAAAAGTGACCCCTGCACATATGACTCTTTGCTCGCCATGTCAATCACCTTTCGGCTTAGTCAAAAAACTCCTGGCGGAGTTGGGCCTCGTTGTAGCCGCCCGAGCGGTATTGGTCGAGATGATCGTCGAACCGCTCGACGAGTTCGGCGACGATGGCCGGCGGCGGCATGGTACGGGCCCTCGCGGAATTTTCCTGCCCCCCTGATGAACGCCGGTATTATGGGCTATGCCGCGCCAGCTTGCAAGGGGCCGGGCAGGGGAGCAGGGGAGCAGGGGAGCGGGGGAGCGGGGGAGCGGGGGAGCGGGGGAGCGGGGGAGCGGGGGAGCGGGGGAATTGAAAATTGAAAATTGTAGATTGTAAATTGAAAATTGTGTGAATGGGCACGACTATCCACTACCCACCACCCACTACCCATTACCCACCGCTCGCTTGACTTCGCGGCCGAAACCGGCATACTCACGATGCTGGCATTGGGAACCCGTAAGTGCAGGTGTTGCGGATGAGACGTGCGAAGATCACAATTGTCGGGGCCGGAAACGTCGGGGCAACGACCGCGCTGTGGTGTGCGGCGGCCGAGCTGGGCGATATCGTCCTGCTCGATATCCCGCAGACGGAGGGCATGCCCAAAGGAAAGGCTCTCGATCTGTTGCAGGCGTCGCCCATCGGCGGGTTCGACGCCGCGATCGCCGGCACGACGAGCTACGACGAGACGACCGGCAGCGACGTGGTGGTGGTCACGGCGGGCGTGCCCCGCAAGCCGGGCATGAGCCGCGACGATCTGCTGGCGACTAACGCCGGCATCGTCGGCACGGTGGCCGGACAGATCAAGCGGACCTGCCCCCATGCGATCGTCATCGTAGTGAGCAACCCGCTCGACGCCATGGTCCAAAAGGCGTGGCAGGTGACCGGCTTCGAGCCGAACCGTGTGATGGGCCAGGCCGGGATCCTCGACACGGCCAGGTTTCGCACGTTCCTTGCCATGGAGCTGGGCGTCAGCGTGGAGGACGTCTCGGCAATGCTCTTAGGCGGCCACGGCGATACGATGGTGCCGCTGCCGAGCTGCACGTCGGTCGGCGGGATTCCCGTTACGCAATTGATCGGGCAGGACCGGCTCGAGGAGATTATCCGGCGGACCCGGGACGGCGGGGCGGAAATCGTCGCGCTGCTCGGGACCGGCAGCGCCTACTACGCGCCGGCCGCCGCTGCTGCCCAGATGGTCGAGGCGATTGTCCGCGACAAGAAGCGGTTGATGCCGTGCGCGGCCTATTGCGACAAAGAATACGCAGTTGGCGGCTATTACGTCGGCGTGCCGGTGGTGCTGGGGTGCGGCGGCGTAGAACGGGTGGTCGAGGTTGCACTGACCGAGGCAGAGCGGGCGGCGTTTCAGCGGAGCGTCGACGCGGTCAAGGAGTTGGTAGCCGCCATGGCGAAGCTCTCGGATTGACGCGGCGGCTCGCAGAAGGATACGTAAGTCCAAATTCTCAAACGAGTTGGAGGATATCGGTCCGAGCAAAGCGGAACCGCTGCGGGGGGAAGCCGCATGCACTGCTGGCAAGTGATGGCCGAAAAAGGGGAACCGCCTGGCGGCGAAAGGCCTCGAAGGTTGCGCCGTTTCGAAGCGAAGCGCCCCCATCCCCCGCTGGTGCTCGTTGTTGGTAGCATACTTCGTGGGCTTGACACGATTTTTTCAACTTTCTGCCCGATGCCGTTGACAACAGGCCGTGCGATGGAGTAGAGTCCCGATATTCGGCGCCCGGGACCCGCCGGTGACGGAGAAATTCGGCGACGGTCCCAAGGGTTTTTGGAATTATCCATTTTCATCCCATCATTCCCGCCAAGAAGGAACGATCTGTCATGGGCAATGCAGATTCTTTCCTTAAGCCTTTTCACGCATTGGGGCATCGGCCAGCGTCACACATCGAATCGGGGCTGTTTTCCGCGCCCTCGCACGACACGACGTGTGCGGTTTTTGCGCCCGTACACTACGAGGCCCGGTATCCTTATCCGCTGATCGTCTGGCTGCACGGAGACGGGGACGACGAACGGCAATTGAAGCGGGTGATGCCGCTGGTGAGCATTCGGAACTACGTGGCGGTTGCCCCCCGGGGAGTGTGCCTCGCCGGGGCCGGTGATTCCCAAAGCGTTCATCGGCAGTGCTACGGATGGGAGCAGTCGGAGGCCGTCGTTCAACAGGCGGAACAGCGGGTTTTCGACGGCATAGAATCGGTTTCGCAGAAGTACCGCTTCCATCGGGACCGCGTTTTCCTTGCGGGTTTCGACTCGGGCGGGACGATGGCCTTCCGCGTGGCTTTGAATCACCCGAACCTTTTTGCCGGCGTGTTGTCGCTTTGCGGGGGGTTTCCGCAAGAGGGCACACCGCTGGGGAACTTGAACGAAGCACGCCGGTTGCCGATCTTCATGGCGGTGGGCCGGGACAGTTGCCGATATCCCGCCCGGGAAGTTTGTGAAAATCTCCGGCTTTTCCATACGGCGGGGCTGTCGATCATGCTGCGACAATATCCTTGCGGGCATGAGATCGCGCCCGCGATGCTCACCGACATGGACCGTTGGATCATCGAGCAGATCGCCCCGGGCCAGGGGCGCCGTGTGGAAGAGGGGTACGAGTGGACGCCCGAGGCCGAGTAGACGGCCCACCCTGCCTCGCTTCACTATTCTCTCAGGGGTGTCGGAAGCCAAGGCCCCCAAACCCATCTTGTGGGACCGCGAAGGTCAAACGTCCATTGACATCGCCTTACGCTTTCGAGTAGAACCCCCCCGACTTTTCCCCATGTCTGTCGAGCCGCGCCGGCGTTGTGGCCGTTCCGGCCACGTGCTCTCGCACGAATCCCCCCCCACACCCGCATTCCCCGAGGTGCTTTATGAGCAAACAACCGACTTCTGCCGCCCCGGTATTACACAGCTACGAGTTGCTGCAATTGAGTCTCAACCGTGTTCCCCGGTGGCAGATGTTTTCGCTCCGGACGTTGATCGCCGAGGTCTGCGGCAGTCTGGCCCCGCAATTGGCATCGCATGCGATCCGGACCGAAATCGACGTTCCCCCCAAGCAGTTCATCTCGGCCGACCGGGAGATGCTTGGCCGCGCGGTGCTGCACTTAATGCTCAACGCCCTGGACGCCATGCCCCGCGGCGGAGAACTCGTGATCACATCGGTCTCGACACCGTGGGCCGCAGAACTCGAGGTGGCCGATTCGGGAGAGGGTCTTTCCGACGAGGTGCGGCGCCGGGCGTTCGAACCCCTTTTCACCACCAAGGAAAAGAGGCCGGGGCTCGGGTTGACCGTCGCCGCCCAGATCGCGGAAACCCACGGGGGCTACATCACCGCGGTAAACTGCCCCGAGGGCGGAGCCGCTTTCACCTTGCGTATTCCGCAAGTCATTGCACGCAGGGCCGCCGCATGACGCACGGAGCCTTTCGGATGGATTTCCTCAGCCAAACGCTTGCCCAACTGAAGAGCCGTTTGCAGTCGACGCCCCCCGGCACCCGGGTGGCAGCCGGCTTGTTGCTGATTGCCGTGGCCGTCGGCGCCGGCTATCTCCTTACGTTCCGGGCGTCCGGCGACGAGGTGTATCTGTTCGAAGATGCGAGGATCCTGCCCGAAGATCTCCCCAAAATGCGAACGGCTTTCGCCCAGAAGAAGCTCAATTCATACACGATCGACGGCAACCGGATTCGCGTCCCCCGCAAGCAGCTCGATCTGTATGTCAGCGCCCTGGACGAGGCAAATGCCTTGCCCGGGCGGCCCGGCACGTGTCTTGACGAACTGCTGGGAAAGTCGAGCTTCTTCGAGGGCAGCCAGATGACGGAACTACGCATGCTGAACGCGAAACAGAAGGAACTCGTCCGAATCCTGTGTACCTGGGATTTCATCGCCGACGCGGCGGTGATCATCGACACGGAATCGCAGGGCCGCTTCCGGCGGGATAAGATCATCACGGCGTCGGTCAGCATCGTGCCGGCCGGCTCGAAGCGGCTCGCCGCAGGCCAGGTCGCCAGCATCCGGGAATTCATGACCGGGGCCGTGGCGGGCCTGAAATCGCAAAACGTCAAGATTTCCGACAGCAGCGGCAGCCTCGATCGCAACGACCACGGCGCTTTGACGAAGATCTACGAGCGCGAGTGGAAGGCCAAAATCCTCGGCGCCTTGTCCTATGTCCCCGGCGCGGTCGTGACAACCAATGTCGTTCTCGATCGGCAAGACCGGCCGAAAACATCGGATAGGCCGCCCGTTGCTGCCGATTATCACACAAACGGCGCGAACGTCTCGCAATCGCTCAGACCCGCCTCCCGCCGCTTCCAGCAGAAAAGCGAACGGAGTCCGGCAACCGGGATCCCGTCCGCCGAAACCGCGGCGATGCCAACGGCCGGCTGCACGCCGGCGCGGATTTCGGTCTCGGTCGCCGTCCCGAGCAGCTACTTCGCAAAGGTGTGGCAGAAGCGCAATCCGGCCGCCAACGGCCGGAACCCGCGAGTTCCCGATCCCGCGGATCTGGAGAAAATCCGCATGGAAGAAACCGCCAAAATCCGCTTGCAGGTCGCCGCGCTGCTGCCGCCGGTCGAGGGCCTCAGCGATCCGACCAGGTTGGTCAATGTCTCGACTTTTCCCGACTTGCCGCCGGGAAAAGCCGCCGAGTCGAGCGGCGACAAGGGCCTCGCCGCACGGATCGGCAGGCATCGGGCACTGCTGCTGGGTGTCCTGGGGGCGGCGCTGTTGGGGCTGCTGGCCGCGAGGTCGGTAATCCGGGCCAAGTGCGCCACCCGCGAAGAAGACCCTCCAAATATCCCCTCCATCGAAACCGGCGACGATGAGGAAATAGCGGCTGCCGACCCCTCGACCACGGACCCTTCCGGAATCGACCTCGAAGAGCGGCCGGGCGAAAACCCTCCCCCGCCTTCCAACGGCGCCGCACCGTTCCGATTCCTGGAAGAGACTGAGGACGACCGGCTGGCAGGAGTGCTGCTGGGCGAACGGCCGCAAGCGATCGCGATGATCCTCGCCCATCTCTCGCCCGATCAGGCAGGCAGGGTGTTGGGGCAACTCGATCCGGCGATACAGGCCGAAGTCATTCACCGGCTCGTCGATCTCGAACGGACCGATCCGCAAATCCTGCGTGACGTCGAAGAAACCTTGCAGGCGCGCCTGTCGCAGTATCCGGGCGTTCGGCCGCAGCGCAGCGTCGGAATGAAGGCCGCCGCGGGAATCCTCGATGCCGCACACGGCGGCCTCGGCGAGGAGATTCGCGATAACCTGGCGGCCCACGATCAGGTGTTGGCAGAAGAACTCGGCGGGACGGCAATTCGGTTCGACGACCTCTCCCGGTTCAACGACGAATCCCTGACGGCAGTCTGCCAATCGGTCGAACCGGAAGTGCTGACGACCGCACTGGTGGGCGCCCCGCCCGACCTGGTCGACCGGATCGTGCGCCGGCTCCCTTCGCGCGAGGGCAAACGCGTCCGCCGCCAAATCGAGCACCCCGGTCCGATCCGGCTGAGCGACATGGAAGAAGCCCGCCGTCGCATTGTGGGGCAGGCCCGCCGTCTGACCGCCGAAGGCCGCGTCACGTTGCCGGCCGACGGCTACTCCCCCGTTTTTGAATCCACCTACACTTAGGAGCCGCTCAAAAGCAACTTCGCCAACTACCCATAAAGCCGCGACCGTTGAGGCTGTGACTTTTTGTAGGGAACGCCCTCTGTGGCGTTCCGAAACCCGGAAAACACGCTCGTTGCTGCTTCCCGGAACGCCACAGAGGGCGTTCCCTACAG
>Ga0180432_10003627_pt1 | contig 21802 bp, 17 predicted proteins | sample SS_ome_10_FD_132414 | JGI IMG/M metagenome (GOLD analysis project Ga0180432, IMG submission 132414) | Hypersaline lake sediment archaeal communities from the Salton Sea, California, USA - SS_1_MS_2 metaG | ecosystem: Environmental > Aquatic > Non-marine Saline and Alkaline > Hypersaline >...
ATGTCAGGGTCAGCCCGGGACATGCAAGGGGTTAGGGAAAGACGCAGGGGCACGTCGCGAGTTAGGAATGATTTTTCGCCAATATCTGGGGGCAGGGCCATCAAAGGTGCCAGCCCGCAAAATGACAAGTAACAGAAAGCTATTCTGTGCATTTTTGGATCGTAAGGAAAAATCCGTGTCATAAAATGACAAAAATTTACATTTTTTTACATACATTGACAATTTAGCACCACGTTGTTTGTTTCACCTCTCCTTTGGTGCGATGTATCGCACCCTACCCTTTTGGCAGCGACAGGCGCAAGTCATGGACTTTTTTTGTGTATTCTCTTTTTATTACTTGCCACATTGTCTGATATTTATTAAACTAAACTATCGGTATAGATCATGGTCGATTCATAAACAATAGTCATTAGTCAATAATCAACAGTCAATTCTGGAGGGTTTTCTTATGGCGACACAAGCACAACTTCTGGCCAATCAGCACAATGCGCAACAATCGACCGGGCCGCGAACGGCCGAAGGGAAGGCCGTGTCGGCGAAAAACGCGACGAAACACGGCCTTTTTGCGCAGGATAACGTGGTTATCAGCGAAAATCAGGCTCAGTTCGACGCTGTGCGCGACGACATGCTGGCCGAGTTGGATCCCGTCGGCGCGATAGAAAGCATGCTCGCCGAGCGGATCGTCAGTTTGACGTGGCGGCTCAGGCGCGCTGCGCAGATGCAGGACGAGGTTATCGACGTGAAAATCAGGGCGGAGATCAGCAGATCGAAGGCGATTCTGAGCAAGTCGCTGATCACGGGGCAGCCGTGCCGGTTGTCGAAGAATACGAAGCGATGTTACGACGACCTGGCGCTGGGGCTCATTGCCAAGTGGGACTTCCAGGCGGATCGAGTGCTGGAGCGGCTGTCGATGTACGAGCGGCGGTTCGAGGCGAGCCTGTTCAGGACGATGGGCGAGCTTAAGAAACTCAAGGACGCGCGAAAACGAGAGCGGGCCGAGACGGCTGAGACGGAAGCGGCCTCTTATCCCGGGCAAGATGCCCGCGTAACGCGCGGGCGGGACGCCCGCGACACGGAATGCGAAAAACAAAGCCAATCGGCGGCAGGCGAAAAAGAGCTAAGTTCTTTTGAGAAAAGGGACTACGAGCTTCTCATCGGCGCGACACCGACTCCAAACGAAGCCAATCATTCGCAGCAGAAAACGGGAGTCAGTCCCCAGGATGCCTTGCGGCAAGAACAGTATACGGTAAACAGGCCGCAGAGGAAAACCCTCCCGATCGACAAGCCTGTGACGGGGGTTTGCCGGTATTAAGCGGTTCCAACTGAAACCATTTGATATTAGCGCGATTTCGGAAATGTGCTGAGCCTTGGATCACGGTGGACGCCGGGAGTCTGTCCCCAAGCTTTGGGACGATAGGCGTTCTTTGCCTTAGAAGATGCTTCTGACATATGTTGGCCATATGGATGCGGGCAAGAAGACAGGCCCCGCCGGATTTGGCGAGGCCTGCCTCTCGGCCCGATGGGCACGACAAAGTGATGGTCGAGATGAGTTCTGCAAAATTGGAAGTTAGGCATATATTGTTTAAGAAAATCTCCTTTCATGATTTTCTTAAAATAATCGAGCACTTCATGATGGCATATTCAGTCACAGAACATTATTCATTAGTTCTTAGAAAGAAAAATCAAGACATCATATTTTTCTTTCCAAAAGTATGCCTAACTTCCAATTTTGCAGAACTCTATTAAGGAAAGGAGAAGTCTAACCGATCGCTTTGTTTCCCACCTCACCCGTGCGAATTCGGACACACTTATGTAAGTCGATCACGAAGATTTTGCCGTCGCCGATCTGTCCGCTTTTGGCCCCTTCGACAATCGCGTCGATCGCCTTGTCGAGAAAATCATCGTTCACGGCAATTTCCAGTCTCACTTTCTTGAGCAGATTGACCTCGAAATCGACGCCGCGGTAGCTCTCGTGGTACCCCTTTTGTTCCCCGCAGCCGAGAGCGTTCGTTACGGACATCTTAAAGACTTCATATTTGTACAGCGCTTTCTTCACGTCTTGAAGCTTGTGCGGCTGAATATAGGCTATAATGAGTTTCATCGTTCATGTCTCCCGAATGATGGTTATCCTTTATGTCGTCGTGAAAATCTGGAACCCGGCGTACGCTTCCATGCCGTGCTCGCCGATGTCGAGACCCTTGGCCTCTTCTTCCGGCGTGACACGCAGTCCGATCGTCGCTTTGATGGCATAGAACAGCACGAGACCGAGGCCGAACGCCCACATAAACGCCGCTCCGGCGCCGAGGGCCTGCACGCCCAACTGTTTCAGGCCGCCGCCGCAGAACAGGCCGGTTTCCATGTTAAACAGACCCACCGAGAGCGTCCCCCACAGGCCGCAGACGCCATGAACGCTTACGGCGCCTACCGGGTCATCCACTTTCAGTACGCGGTCGATGAACAGCACGCTAAAGACCACCAGGGCGCCGCCGACCATGCCGATGACGATCGCGCTCATCGGAGAGACGCCGTCGCAGGGGGCGGTGATCGCCACCAGGCCCGCCAGGGCGCCGTTCAAGGCCATCGACGCATCGGGTTTCTTCAGGACGATCCACGAGACAATCATCGCGACAATGGCGCCCGCCGCGGCGGACAGGTTCGTGGTGACCGCAATGTATCCAATCGAGCCGTCGCCCGTCGTCGTGCTGCCGGGATTGAACCCGAACCAGCCGAACCACAGGATGAACACACCCAGTGCGGCCAGCGGCAGGTTATGGCCGAGGATGGCTTTCGGTTTGCCGTCGGGGCCGTATTTTCCTATACGCGGGCCGAGTACAATCGCCCCGGCCAGGGCCAGCCAGCCGCCGATCGAGTGCACAACCGTCGAGCCGGCGAAGTCGAGGAATCCGAGGTTCTCGAGCCAGCCGCCCCCGTCCAGCAGGCCTCCCCACGCCCAGGAGCCGAAGATCGGGTAGATGAACAGCGTGATGAAAAAGCTGTACGCCAGGTATCCGACAAACTTGGTGCGTTCGGCCATGGCTCCCGAGACGATGGTGGCGGCGGTGGCGGCGAAAACCGTCTGGAAAATCAGGAACGTCCAGTTCCAGTCCGCACCCGGCTCGACCCCCCCCAATCCGAACAGGGTCGTGCCGAACAGGCCGTTGCTTTTGCCGAACATCAGGCCGAACCCGATCAGGAAAAAGGCAATCGTCCCGACGGAGAAGTCCATCAGGTTTTTCATGAGAATATTGACCGCGTTCTTGGCCCGGGTGAAGCCGGCCTCGACCATCGCAAAGCCCGCCTGCATAAAGAACACGAGAAACGCGGCGATACAGGTCCACACAATATTGATATTCGTTTGAATCTCTTCTTTGACGGTTTCAACGGTGATCGCTTCGGCGGAAGCCGCAAAAACCGCAGTAGGCATTGCAAACACAACGAGAGTGACAAGGATCATATAGAATGGTATTTTTTTCATTATCATGCCCCCTTTCAGCACATATGATTTAAAATTCTTTCGCAATACCGATGCCGGCAAAGAAACTGTCGTCTCTGCCTGTTCCGTACGCATCCGTCCCGCGAATGTCATCGTCCACCAAGGTGATATAGTTCAGACTGGCGGTCACGTCGAACCCGGCCACCTGGAACGGAAAGGCCAGGGTGAGGACCAGGTCATTGGCGGCGCCGCCGATGTTGGTGCCGTCCGGCTTGGCGCCCCAGTAGCCCTTGTTATACACGCCGTTGGCCCAGCCCAGGCTGGCGCTAAGATCGATGCCGACCGGCGTATCCGGTCCGAGTTCAAAAACTTCCTCGAAGCTGTGTCCGACGCCGAACGAGATATACATCCCATCGATGATTTCATCGACATCGTAATAGAAGGTCACCGATGGGCTGGCCGGGACGTCCAGACTCAACCCCGCGTAAAGCTCGGACGTATCATCGCCGGAGCCGTTCACGGGGAAATCGTAATGGATCAGTCCGACCGAATAGCCCAATATATCGATGCCGGGGACCGACCCGGAATAATCCAGCGCCAGGTCGATTTCCGAAAACTCGCCGTTGGCGGTGTTTTCATTCGTCAGGTCCATATTGCCCCAGAACGAGGCGGTCAGGCCCCCGTAACCGACGCTGACGCCGGGCTGGAAGACCCAGTCATCGACCAAATGTTGCCCGCGCCACACGTACTTCTCATAGAAGTCGGCCGAAACGCCCACCGTTATCTTTTCTTCCTCGGCGTCGGCTTTGGCGAGGCCCGCGCCGATCAAAATGATTACACTCATACCAATCTTCAAGCATTTGTTCTTTCTCATTGTCTTTTGCTCCTAATGCCAACACTAACTGTCGTACTCAACGTTCCTGTCTGGATAAACCAAACAACCTATGCCGTAGATAACGCAACCGTTGTGCCAAAGAGAAAAAAACTTTGAAGAATGTCGTAAGATGTTGTTATGACAACAGATAGGGGCGTACTGAGGCTGTAAGGAGCAACTGTGAAAAAGTTACAATATTGTAGTTCGTACAAATAGTATCTACAATAATGTAGATATATCACATTTAGAAATATCGCACATCGATGCCGTACTTCTTGATTTTGTACCCGAGAATGCGTTCGGTAACACGCAGCTCCCGGGCGGCGTTCCGCTGGCTGCCGTCGGATTTCTTCAGGGCGTCGATAATCAACTCCCGTTCCATATTCTCGATAATCTCCGTCAGTGAACGCTTTGCAATCGACTCGTCCTTTTTGATCATCTGGAGCGAAGGCGGCAAATGCTCGGAGCGAATCACATCACCGTCGCACAACAAGACGGCCCTTTCGATGCAGTTCTCCAGCTCCCGGATATTGCCCGGCCAATGGTATCGCGTCAGCATTTCAATGGCGGGCGTTGAAATACGCGCGATGTCCTTGCTGTTCTCGGCGGCGATGCGTTCGAGAAAGTAATCGGCCAGAAGCATGATGTCGTCTTTGCGTTCCCGTAAAGGCGGCATATAAATCGGAAAGACGTTCACACGATAATAAAGGTCTTCCCGGAAGAGACCTTCTTTGATTTGCTCTTCGAGGTTCTTGTGTGTGGCCACGACGATTCTAACGTTTGTCTTGATCGTCTCAAACCCACCGACCCGCTCAAATTCCTTAAATTGAATCACGCGCAACAGCTTGACTTGCAGGTTCAGCGAGAAATCGCCGATTTCATCGAGAAAGATCGTTCCGCCGTGCGCCCTTTCAAACCGACCGATTTTCTTTTCGGTAGCGCCGGTAAACGCCCCCTTTTCATGTCCGAATAGTTCACTTTCCAGCAACGTATCCGGCAAAGCCGTGCAATTGACCTTAACGAAAGGCTTGTTCTCCCGGAGGCTGTTATAATGAATCGCATGGGCGACAAGGTCCTTACCGGTACCGCTCTCGCCGCGGATGAGGACCGTGGCATTGCTGTTGGCGACTTGCTCGATCAGACGGTACACCTCCTTCATGGCATTGCTGCTTCCGACCATGTTGTGGATGTTGAAGTGGCTCTTGAGTTCCCCCCGCAATCGCACGTTCTCCTCACGCAGCTTCTTTCGGTCGGTCTCGACGAGCTTGTTGAGATTGATCGCCTGGGCGACCATCGTCGCGATGACATCGAGCAGCCTCACGTCGGCTTTCAGGTCTTCTTTGGGGCCGGCCTGTTTGTCGGCGCTGAGCGCGCCGATCGCCCGCCCTTCCAGCTTGATGGGAACGCAGAAAAAGGCGGTTTGTTTTCCGGCCCTCTTTCTCGATTTCGTCTTGTGCAGAAATCGAGGGTCTTTGGAAATGTCCGGCACGATGATCGCCTTGCCGCTCTGCACGACCCGCCCGGTCACGCCCTCCCCGACTTTGTAGCTGGCCCTGCTTGTGGATTTTTCGCTCAGCCCGTGAGCGATGCTTATGTTGATCGTCTCCGTCTGGGGGTCCAGCAACGTAATGGTGCCCCGCCGCAGACCGAGATGGCTGTCGAGCGACTTGAGAATGGACTTCAGCGTCTCTTCAAGATTCAGCGATTCGGAGAAGTCCCTGGATATATCACTGAGAAGCTCGACTTCGCGCGTCCGTTTTGCCGTCATGGCCGCCCCTTTCGTTAAGACAACGGAATATCGGGATGATAACAAAATTGTAGACGCTATGCAAGAAATTACAATTTTGTCGCCATCAAACGGCCGGAAAATGCGTGTTTTCGATGTTGGCTGTCGTCTTTTAGCTACGAGCCGTCAGCAACTTGAAGGCATCCTCGCCGCCATTGAGCAGGTGAACCAGCGGTTTCGGACGATCGACGCCTTCGATGAACGCCGGTCTGGTAGCCCAGGGCGTTACACTCAAAACGCCCGTCAAATCCATCCAGTGCTGTAATCGAGCCACAGGTAAATCCCACGTCATATGGAAGTGGTTGGCCGGGGGATATTGCTTATATTCGACCATGCTCGCATATTTCGGCACGACAAACGTGTGCGGCCAGATAGGTGTAGTCAACTCGTACGACTACCGATAGAAACCATGCGTCGCCTCGCACAAGCTACAATATCGTCATAGGTGACCACATCAATATCCGATGTCCTTGCGGCCAATTTCTGTCGATCAATGGCACATTGAAAGTCCGCTGATCTTCCAATGACTACAGCCAGTCGTGGCCTGAAAATCTCCATACTCACCTTCCCTACGAGTTTTTCGCGATTTCCTTTTACTTCAAACCAATCCCGATATTCAAGCAGTTGCGATCTTGCTTCCATGACAGCATCAGCGAACCGATCTCGGTTTTCCTGACGCCGAATCAATTTGGGCTTCGGAAGCTTCAGCTCCACTACTGTCGCTTCCTGTATTTCAGGATTCGTCAGGATGAAATCGGGGGTCAAAGGACCTTGGTCATCTCGGGCCAGGTAAACTTGGGGGTAGACTTCTCGGTGATCCCATCGCCGAAAAAAATGTGGATGAGACTCAAAGAACTTCTGAAAATCTCTCTCAATGGAATTTGGATTTCGAAGCATATCTTCAAGTTCTGCAATCTCATCGGGGGTGAAAACACCAAATCTGTTTTTCAGATGTGTCAATAGACCTCTGTTTCCGATAATGGAACCATCGGATACTCTCATAGGGAAATCTGCTAATACACTGGTCGCACGAAAGACAAGCTCTCCCTTTACTATGCACAGCACATATTGGTAATCATCCGGCTCCGCGGGAACCTCTCCCAGCATTTCAATAACATGGCGCGTACGAGGCATGTCTTGGAGAATACTTGGAGCTTGATCGAACATCGCACTCTTATAGTCAGAATGCTCGTCATGGCAAGCGCCAAGGAATGCAATCAGATGTGGAATGTTTGCCACGGGACCTTTCCAAGGGCTCAGTAAAGTGTCGGAGATCGCTCGAAGGAAATGATTGCATGTGATTGTTTTGCCCGTTCCTGCCAATTCAATAGCTCGCATCCAGAAGGGGAAGTCTAAACGCGCAGCAATTTCAGAAGCCCATGGATCGCATCTGTTGGTCTCAGCAAAAGGATTATTCGCTGTGAAACGGTCGTTTGTTCGAAAGACTTCCGCAACCTCAAACCAGTTCTTGGGAAGGCAGTCAAGCCCGCGTGCATTGAGCTTGATGAGCGAAGTCAACATCTGCACTTCTGTAACAAATCCGCTGGCGCACATTTCCCACGCTTGCCGCATTCGCTGGTCCAATTCGAGACCCAAGGAGTCTAACTGTGGCAGCAAGGGACGCCAATAGTTAATCGGGTATCGCTCAGTCTGGCGGGACATTTTTTATTTTCTTCCGGCGAGCATCAACTTCGCATTAGTCTCTCCCCCGTTGAGGATATAAAGCAGTGGTAGTGGACGATCCACTCCTTCGATCCATTCCGGGCGATTCGCCCATGGCATGTCGGAGAGGACGTTCGTCAAATCCATCCAGTGTTCCAGTCGGGGCGGTGTTATCCCCCAAGTCGCGTGGAAGTGATTAGCTGGTGGATACTGCTTGTACTCAGTCATGGTAGCATACTTGGGGCTTATGAATGTGTGTGGCCAAGTTTCAGTGGAAATCCTGCAGACTGCATCGGCCAGCTTGTCTGGAAGGTCGATACTCCCCACCTCATCCCAGACCATTGAGAACATACCTGATAGCGTGCTATAGCCCAATCGTCCGCCGATGCCGTTCAGACCACTTGGTGAGATGAAATTCACGGAGTTTCCTCCGCCGGGAAAGTAAGATTCGTCAGCTAACGGCATTCTCACACCATCCATGATTTTCTTTACGGAGGTTGCGGGTAACTGGGCCCAATCGAACGAAGCGCTGCCGGAATTATCACCGTCCACAAAGCCATTCTTAGCCCAGCGTTCCTTGCTGCTAAACTTGATCTTCAAGTTTTTGGCCAAATCTTGTATTTCCTGAGGTTCCCAGACTTTTCTGAAGTCCATGAACAGAGGTGGGTTTCCGCCGGACAGGTACGTCATGAACAACATCGTTAAGAGTCCCTGGGCGTCTGCTTCGGTAGCGTAGGGAATCGGTGCTTTTCGTCCTTCGTGATCGAAGGTCGAGTTGAACAGGCTTTCCATGACATCGGCTACAGGCAGTGGTATGCCACGCAGGTCGCTTCCCCATTCCAACTGGCTCATGAATCCGCCGCCCACGGCGTTCAAAGCCGCCATCAGGTCGCGGACGATCAGGTACATGGCCAGCGACTGGTTGAATCGCTCGCTGTCCGCCTCGTCGCGAAGCTCCAGACGCTTGCCGACGTGACGGTTGACCCAGCCTCGCAGCGCTTTTAGTTCTTTTTCCTTATAAGCCTTTTTACTCAGCATATCGGCCAAGAGTTTCATGTCCAGACGTGTGATTTCGATGCCGAAGGTGTTCCGGGTCGGAAGGATATGCGCCAGAGCGGTCTCCATGCCCATCGAGTCATGACCGAGGATCACGACCCTGCGCCCGCGAAGCGCAACCGTCGTCACAGCCGCGTAACACCAGTCGATAAGATTCTTCGCCGTCTGGTCGGTCATCTTCGGATTCATCCCGGTGTCCGGCCACGTGCCGACGTTCAGGGTAACCATTCGTCCATATTGGCTGATGGCCCCGTTGAGTGCATGGGCGTAAACCACGCAGGGCCTGGGACCGCTGTTGCCGCACGTGATATTGATCGGCGTATGGGGCGGGAACTGCTGGAGCAGCGAGATCCCCGTCAGTTGCGGGAACGCCCAGGTATCGGGCACGCAAACGAGAATATCGACGCCCGCCTTGCGAAACTGCTGGGCGACAATATCCGCCTGCGCTTCGCCGTCCACTAAGATGGTCGAGTACACCACCGGCACCGGCGTTTTATCCGGCAGCACGACCGAACCGCTGATCGTATCGGCCGCCATCTTCGCAATATTCTGACAACGGACTCGGTCTTCTTTATCGATCCGCGGGTCGCTCGTCGCAAACACACCAATCACCGGAACCTTCGGTGTCGCCTTCCGTATATTCGCCAAATGCTTCGCTTCAACCTTCTTAGCCATATCGAGCGTTCCTTCCTAATCCGGCTAAACCGGAACGAAGAAGGGTGGCAGCCTCAAGCGTAGCTTGGGGATGGCGTCTTCTCTGCAACCATCCCCAAAGCCTTCGGCTTTGAGGCTGCCACCCGATCATTATTAAAACTTCCTTCACCATGATAAGACGATCTCTCACGGGAATTGCAAACTCAGGATTTAAGATCGAACGTGGAAGTATCCTCCAGTTGTTTTCGCACAAAGTCGAGGAACTGGGCCGCGTAGGCGCCGTTGGCGACTTTGTGATCGACCGACAGCGTCATATTCATGAGCTTGCGGACCATGATGTTGCCGTTATCCGGCACGCAGGTCTCGCTGATCTGGCCGACGCCCAAAATGCTGCACTGGCCGGGTACGACGATCGGGATGAAGTTGTCGATCCCGAATGCGCCGAGATTGCTGACGGTGATACAACCACCTTCCAGATCGGTCGGCTGCAATTTGTTGCCGCGGGCGCGATCGATTAAGGCCAGGCTGTCGGTCGAGATCTGTCGGACGGTCTTCTTGTTGACGTCTTTGAGAATTGGCGCGACTAAACCGTCGGGCACAGAAATAGCTAAACCGACGTTGATCGTTTCCGCTAACTTGATAACCTCGCCGTCCAACTGGCCCGTCATGATCGGGAACTTTTCCAATCCCGTTGCGACCGCCTTGACGATAAAATCATTGTAGGAGACTTTTGCGCCGCCGGCCTGATTCGCCTTGGTGCGCAGCTCGACGAGGTCAGTGACATCGGCTTTGACCGTCAGATAGAAGCAGGGGATTTCCTGTTTGGAACGAAGCATTCGCTCAGCCGTGATTCTCTGGAGCCTGTTGAGCTTTATCGCCTGGCCGGCTTTCGGCTCGGTCGCGGTTGCCGCCGGAGCAGCCGGCTTCGATGGCTTCGCAGCGCCCGCGCTTTTGACGTCCTCTTCGGTGATTTTTCCGCCGGGCCCAGTACCGGTGACCGCCGCCAGGTCCACGCCCATGTCAGCGGCTAACTTCTTCGCCCGCGGTGAGGCCATAATGCGACCCGCCGGCTTGGCCGGCTCCGGTTCAGGTTTCGCCGGCTCAGGGGTAGGAGCCGCTTCGGCAGCCGGGGCGCCTTCAGGCGTCGCCGGGGCGCCGCCCTTAAGCGAGTCGATAAAACTCTGCGGTACGTCTTCGTCTTTATCGCCGAGAACCAATAGCGGCTCGCCGACCGCCAGCGTCTCATCGACCGCGACGAGAACGTGCTTGACGAAACCGTCTGCGGGAGATTCCATCTCAAGAGTCGCCTTATCGGTTTCGATCTCGAAAAGGACATCGCCTTTGCTCACTTCGTCACCCACATTGACCAGACAATTGACGACGGTACCTTCCTCCATCGTCTGTCCGAGTTGGGGTAATCTTACTTCTTTTGCCATTTATTCGTTCCTCTTTTTCGTATGTCGTATTGCGTATGTCGTTCTTACACGAACCCCCGGTGGAACCGGGGGCTAACCGACCATTGTTTTGACCGTGTCAACGATTCGCTCGACGCTTGGGATGCTCGCGTTTTCCAGCGGCTCGCTCATCGGCGGGGGTACGTCAGCCGCGGCCATGTTGACCGGCGCTGCATCCAGATAATCGAAACCGTGTGAGCCATCGTCGAATTCGTATTCCATGAATCGCCCGGAAATTTCCCGGCCCGCGCCGCACGTGCAGAAACCTTCGCTCACCGTAATGAGCCGGCCGGTCTTTTGAACGGACTTCGCGACCGTATCGATATCCATCGGCTTGAGCGTTCGCAGGTCGATGACCTCGGCGTCGATGCCGTGCTCGTCGGCGAGAATCTTCGCCGCCTGAAGCGACCACATCGCCATCCGGCTATAGCTGACAATCGTCGCATCGTTGCCGGCCCGCTTGATATCGGCGACACCCAGCGGAATGATGTAATCGCCTTCCGGCACCGCACCTAACTGGCCGTAGGTGGCCTTATGCTCGATGTAAACGACGGGGTTATCGCTTTGAATCGCCGCCCTGAGCAGGCCCTTCGCATCGTAGGGTGTCGAGGGCATGACCACATACAGCCCCGGGGCGTGCATGAGCCACGCTTCGAGCGATTCCGAATGGTGGGCGGCGATGCACCGTCCGACGCCGCCTTCGGTCCGCAAGACCATCGGCACCTTGGCTTTGCCGCCGAACATGTAACGGTTATACGCGCCGACGTGAACGAGCTGGTCCATCGCAATCGTGACAAAATCGACGTACATAATCTCCGCGACCGGCCGGATGCCGCGTAAGGCCGCACCGACGCCGGCGCCGGCGATGGCCGCCTCGGAGATGGCCGTATCGATCACTCGGCCCGTGCCGAATTCCGCGAGCAGCCCGCGGGTGGCTTGGTATGCCCCGCCGTAGAGGCCGACGTCCTCGCCCATCACGATCACATTCGGATCCCGCCGCAATTCTTCGGCCTGGCCTGCGGAGACCGCCTGGCCGATGGTCATAATATCCATACCGAACTGCGTCTTGATTTGGCTTTTCGCCTGTTCGGTCGCTTCTTTTTTCGTCTTGGCCGTCGATGAGGCGAGTGCCGCTTCGAAGGCCGCCGTTGCTTCCATCACTTTCGCCGAAGCCGCCTTATCGGTGGCGATCACTTCGGCGGGGTAGCTCTCCTCGACATACACATCTTTGGCCAGATCGGCCGGGTCGGGCCATGGACTGTCGAGGCCGAACTGCGTGGCCGCTTCGATGGTCGCGAAGGCCTTGTCTTTGATCTCATCCAATTCTTTCTGCGTCGCGAGCTTTGCGCCGATCAACTTTTTGCTCAGAACGGTAATCGGATCGCGTGCGTGCCAGGCCTTTTCCTCGGCCTTGGTTCGATAGGCCCGCGGGTCGCTCCGGCTGTGCCCGTACCAGCGATACGTCTTGGCCTCGATAATCGTCATCTGGGTATCGTCTCGCGCCTTGGCCGCTGCGTCCTTCACGGCGAGAAAGACCGCCAGCGCATCCTGTCCGTCCACAATCATGGCCGGCACATCGTAGGCGCCCGCCCTGACCGCAATATCCTCGATATTGCTGGCCCGTACGGCGCCGTCAATTTCGCTGCCGGAGAACGGCACGCTCATGCCGTAAAGGTTGTTCTCTATGATGACAACCAGCGGCACGGCCAGCGTCGAGGCCATATTCATCGCCTCGTGAAAGCTGCCGGTATTGGTCGAGCCGTCGCCGAAGAAGGACAACACGACCTTGCCCGTCTTTCGGTACTTTTCCGCTAAGGCTGCGCCGACCGCCGGGGCTTGATTGCCGCCGACGATGCCGGTCGAACCCAGATTGTTGCATTTATCGACGTCGGCGATGTGCATCGAGCCGCCCCGGCCCTTGCAGTAGCCGGTCTCTTTGCCCATCAGCTCGGCCATCATCTGGTTCCAGTGGTTCTGGCGGTCGGCTTCGCTGTCGGCGTATTTATTGCCGATCGCGCCGCAATGACCGTGGCCGCGGTGGGTCGAGCCGATCACGTCGCCGCGTTCGATGGCCGCGACGGCCCCGACGGCGACCGCCTCCTCGCCCGCGTAAAGGTGCGAGGCGCCCTTGATGATATTCTGACCTAAGAGGTCGAAGACCTTCTCCTCGAAGAACCGAATCTCGTAGATCGTCCGCAGCCAGTCGAGGGCATCATCGAGCGTGATACTACCGTCTTTAATCAGGTCCTCAACCTTCGGGCCCGGCTTCTTACGCATATCGTCAATCACAAAACCCATTTTCTCAATTCTCCAGAAAAACCTTATTTTTCGGGGAAAAACACCGCATACACCCCGTTGACAACACTAAAAACCACATACTATAACATATCTCGCCTTCAATTCAAGCTTGCTGTTTCGAGTTTGCCTGTTTTGCTGAATCGTCGTCGGCAAAGCCGTCCAGTAATCGTCTCTTAGTTCATACTGAGCGGTCGAAGGGGGAAAATAGAAAATCCTGAATGAAGGAAAGAATTAAAGAATGTGTATTCGGATTTTGGCCCCCTGAATTTGCCCGCTTCTCCGCCGGAGAACTGTGTTGAAATCATTCTGCAAGTACCATTAGGATGTTATATATTAAGCCGTATTAAGGAGTCTAAGATATGACTAACAACGATAGGTCGAAACTGTACTGGTTTGCCCAATATGCCCCACCAAGTGTACTTGCAAGAGGCCGGAGAGATGTACTGGCAAATCCATCTGATTCCCTGCACATGTTACGCGACGGCTACGCGGCCCTTTACGTTTCTATGATGCTAAAGGACAGCTATGACTTCGGTGAAATTCTACTTAATCCTCCGGCAAAGGCATATCCACACAAACCGCCACAAATAGGGGCTGAATACTTCAAGTCAACTGACTTGGTTCTGATGACAACACGGCCTGCCATGCATCAAGATCCTCGGTCTGCGAGGCGTCCTCTTCACCGAAGCGGTTCAAGTCTCGAAAAAACTGTTCTTCAGAATCTTGAGCAAGTGTTTCAATGGTGTTCACGAGGATGCATAATTCTCGGTGATACTGTTGCAGAACGAATCGTTGATCCTCAAAAGACGTTCCATAGAGCAATCAAGTTCCATGTTCTCAATGATGCATTCTATACATCGTATGCCGATGTTGGCTGTGTCGACGATTTACCGGAAAAAACTGTCAGCGAAGAGGCCACGATAGGTTACTTGGTCTGTTTGCCCCACCTGTGTTTGAAAGGAGATGGCATTGGCCCTCGGTTACTGCTAATCTTCGGTCTGAATGGTACGGCAACTCTTGTCTGGTCGCACTTGCTCTGTAAACACTACGGGTTGCTGCTTCAAGGCGTAGCTACGGATTCTGATACAAGACTCGTCATGGTAAAGTTCAGTCCGCGCATAAAGAGAGGTAGGCTCCCCGCAACTGTTGGGGAAGTTGAGGTGGTCGATCATGAGATACTCATTGATATTCGAAATTTCTGAGGAGCAAAACCATGAAAACTAAGTTGGAATATCCAGAACCGCGCACGAATACGAAACGCACCAATAGGATAATTGGTAATTTCCAAGACAAGTTCAATTCTCTTTTAACAGACCAGAAACTTCCTCTTAGTATGTTAGTCAATATTCTGGGCTATGGCCCCATACTGGGAGTGCCCATAGAAGCAAGCATTTTTAGGCGGCTTGATTATTGTAGCAACTTTGAAATGCTGGAGGATGCTCAAGTTTTGGGGGGAGCATTGAAACAAATCAAGGACGGTTACATCACTCTTGGCATACGCAGGTTGAGTATCAACTCCGTTGTCATGCAGATCAATCTAGTACGAGCACTCAGGCCCAAACGCGTTGCTCAGAAGAAAACCGTACTGTTCAATACGCCGTTTGATCCAAAAAGCTTTCACTACGGAATGCCACAGTGTGACATAGAAGTTTTCTATTCACTGCAAGAGATGGACAACTTAACTATCGACTTGTTACTGAACAGGTATCCCTTTGCACCATATCATTTCCTGTGGGTACCTGACAGGAAAGGGGAACACAGGCAATTTATAGACCTCCAGAGGGATATGGTCCTCCTAGAGGCCGCCTACGAACTCGTCGTCGGCGAAGGCCCCAAGGGGAGTCTCAGATTATGCTACAATTCCATGGGAGCTCATGCATCTGTGAACCATCTACATTTCCAAGGATTTGTTATCACTCCAAACTGGGAGCCTCCTTTCGATCGTTTCATCCAGATGTACATTGAGAAAGCTGGAAATACCACAGGGATTGTGCCTTGGTACTTGAAAGGCACGCAATGGATATCGCCCTTTGATGGCGTGAATGGTCTTAAGGATTTTATCGCCAGAATGAATGCGAATGAGCAGCCATATCATCTGTATATTACTCCATATGGCGTGGCCTGTTTTCCGCGGAAACACCAAGGGGATGATCACTATTACCAACTCTTGGCAAGAACAGAATTCACGACAGGATTTGCATTCTTCGAGATGCTTGGCGAGATAGTATCACCCACGGCTGAAGTCTTATATGCCTGTCCACATTGTATTGATGCCATGATAACGAAATTGTACGATGCCTTGTCAACGGTCTGAGAAATCCGCCTTTTGTTGCTTTCCAAAAGATGCGGTTTCGCATCTTACCCGTTGTCACAGCTCGGAACAAACACATTTGGCAAAAAGGCAGAATACGGTCCTTCGCCTTCCCTTAGGATGAAGGAAGTCGGTCCATATCTCAAAACCGCGTCAAGGTTGAAAAGAGCGTGTTGTCGGTTTATGATGTTGGCTATGGAAACGTTGAATCGAAGAGAATTGAGGATGTTGTGTATGATTCGAATGAAATGGGTTGTGTATGTGTTTTTGGGTGTTTTGTTGGCTGGAGGAGTGGGCTATGGCGATGATTGGCCTCAGTTTCGTGGGCTTTCTCGCGATGGCAAATCGGGGGAGACCGGGCTTCTGAAAGAATGGCCGGAGGGTGGGCCGGAATTGTTATGGTCGGTTGAGGGGCTGGGGATTGGGTATTCGTCGGTGGCTGTGGTGGATGGGTTTGTTTATACGACGGGGATGCTCGATGGGGAGGGTTTTCTTTTCGCTTATGACCTTGCCGGTCATTTGAAATGGAAGGTGTCTTACGGACCCGAATGGACGGGGTCGTATAAAGGCGTTCGTACGACGCCGACCGTGGATAGCGGGAGAGTCTATATGTATAGCGGGACGGGTGTGATGGTCTGCTTCGATGCCAGGACCGGCGAGAGAATATGGGATGTGGATACGTTGAAAGAATTCGAAGCGAAAAACATTCGCTGGGGGATGAGTTGCTCGCCTTTGGTCGATGGTGATAGGGTGTATTGCACGCCCGGCGGGAACAAAGGAACGATGGTCGCGCTGGATAAAATGACCGGTAAAACCATTTGGGCGACGACCGGGCTGAGCGAGCTTTCCGCTTATAGCTCGCCGATTCTTTTTGAACGGGGCGGCAAGCGTTTGCTTGCTACGATGATACAAAAATCCCTCATTTGCGTTTGTGCCGAGGACGGGAAGCTTGTTTGGCGCGTTCCCTATCCGGCGTCGTCCGAGACGAATACACTCACACCCGTCTATCATGATGGCTGTCTCTATGTCACCAATGTGGTCAATCGGGGGATTACGTCGGGCGGGACGATGTTCGAGATTTCCGAGGACGGGACATCCGTCAAGAAGAAGTGGAACGACCAGTTGCTGGACAATCAGCACGGGGGCGTTGTGCTCGTGGATGGTTATCTGTACGGCGCCAACTGGTACAATAACACGAAAGGCGATTGGATTTGCCTCGATTGGGACAGCGGGCAAGTGATGTATAAAGCCACGTGGAACGGCAGCAAAGGCTCCGTTATTTACGCCGATGGAATGTTGTATTGTTACGATGAAAAGCCAGGCGACGTGGGGCTGGTCAAGGCTTCTCCGAAAGGCTTCGAGGTTGTCAGCTCATTTCGCATCACGCAAGGCTCCGGCTACCATTGGGCCCACCCGGCTATCTCCGACGGACGGCTCTACATCCGCCACGGCGACGCCCTCATGGCCTACGATATCAAGAGCAGGTAGTGGGACGATTAACATAATCTACAAGTTTTGAGATTGCCGCGCGATTCTTCGAATCGCTCGCAATGACATACAAATATCCTTTTTGTCATTGCGAGGAGCGGAGCGACGAAGCAATCTTCTGTTTCGAAATCGTCATCGGTTATTCAATTGTCACGGCGGTGCCGCTGGCGGTGACCATCAGCATGGATCCCTGATTGCCGACGGTCTCGTAATCGAGGTCGATACCGACGATGGCATTGGCGCCGAGTTGAGAGGCCTGCTCTTCCATTTCCTCGAATGCGACCGTGCGGGCTTTTCGCAGTTCCTTTTCATACGCGGCGGACCGGCCGCCCACGATATCGCGAATGCCGGCGAAGAAGTCTTTGAAAAGGTTAGCGCCGAGAATGGCTTCGCCCGTGACGACGCCGTGGTACTCCCTGATTCGTCTGCCTTCGATGTTGGGTGTCGTTGACTGAATCATTGTGCTTTCTCCAATATTTTCGCTTGATGTTATCACTGGAACTGCACCGGCTTTCATTTTTATTGTTGTGAACGCAGGCCGATCCGGTTGCCTTCGCTGTCCTCGAAGGAGGCAATGAAGCCAAAGAAGCCGATGCGAGTCTTGGGAAGCGCTACCTTGCCGCCTTGCTCCTGTACTCGTTGTAAGGCGCCATCGATATCTATAGTTATGAAGTAGATTTGGACTCCCTGCCTGGACGGCTTGAACGCTTCGCCCTTCATAAGAGCCCCAGCCGCACCCGTGGTTCCCGGCCGCATAGGGAAGAACGCCATCTCCAATGGCCCGAAGTTCATCGTCTGTAATTTCACATTGAGTACATGCTCATAAAACGCTTTGGCCCGGGCCATATCCGTCACAGGAATCTCGAACCAGCCAACAGGATTGGAATCCGAAGGGATGCCCTTGGGTGTTGTGGTCTCTGCGTCCACGTCATGCACTATCCGGCCTGCTTTGATGACCATCTGAACCTGATGGAGCGAAGAGATGTCTTTCAACGGATCACCATCGATGATAATCAAATCTGCAATTTTGCCGGGCTCTATGGTGCCTAAATCTTCAAGAAGCCCAAGATGCTCTGCCGCGTTACGTGTGGCGGCTCTGATGACTTTTTCAGGTGTCAAACCGGCCTCCGCCATGAATTCCATCTCCTGGATTGTATTGAGACCCGGACGCGGCATAGAGCACATCGTGTCTGTACCGAGGGAGATTCGGACACCTTTGTCTGAGAGAAACTTGAGGTTCTGCTTCGTGATCTCGAACGATTCCGATTTGCTGGCCAGCGAACCGAGCCGCATGATCCACAGGGTCGGCGTGTAGTTGACGTTTCGTTCGAGAAGAAGGCTGGCTACACGAGTGTCACTGAGTGTGGCATCCGAAACGCCATGCTCGACGCCATCTGCACCGGCCTCGACGGCGTCGAGGACATCCTGCTGGCGATGCGTATGGACAGTCACCGGCAGTTTGTGCTTGTGGGCTTCATCCACGATCGCTCTCAAGACATTCGCCGAAAGCCGGGGCAACGTATCGGGCATCTCCCAGCCTCCACCGCCCTCGAGCACGGCCTTGATCGCATCCACTCCTTTCTCCCGCAACCGGCGAACTTCCTTCCTGGCCGTGTTCTCATCATCCACCTCGATGGCTCCCTCGTCCTGACCCAGCGTGGCAACGGGGTGTCCGCCCGGCGCCGTGAAATTCGGTCCGACGAGCAGGATCCGCGGTCCCGGGATATGACCCTCGTTGACCATCGTCCGCAGTTCCAGGACCAGGTCCAGAGGATCGCCCAACGATTTGACGGTTGTCACTCCGTGCTGTATGAAATCCGTCAGATATTTTGGAGGTGATGTTTCCATCTGTGCTCGAAAGGCCACCCGGCTCTGCCCCGTCAGTCCGAAGTGGATGTGGGTGTCGATCAGACCCGGCATCAGCGTTCTGCCACCCGCGTCGATTCTCTTGACGGCCCTAAGCGGGGGCTTGCTCGTCGATACACTCTGAATGCGGTCTCCCGCGATGACGACAGTTGCAACGTCCTTGACAGTTCCGTCGCCCACAATGACACGTGCATTCTCGATTACGAGCGTCGGTTCCTGGCCGTGTGAACTCACAACGATAGAAAATATCGCTACGATCCACACAAGGCCGATTTTGACCCTGTTATTTTGATCGTTTCTTGCAAGTCCAATTTGTTTCATTGTCCTCATCTCCATGAATTGACCTTTGTGCGAAAGTTGTGGTTCTACGAATTAATGGAATCTTCTGGCTCCTTTTTGTCTTTATCACTTTTTACCTGGCTCATCGCGGCCATCCCGCCGATGGCGCCCAGGTTCATGGTCTCCAGCGCCGAGCTGGGCACGATAATCATGGAGCCTTTTTCTTTCAGACCCTCAAACAGCATGTTCATGCCGCGAAGGTGCATCGCGCCGGGATTCGATTCGTACTGCTTGGCGGCCTGGGCGAACTTCTCGGCGATTTCGGTTTCCGCGGTTCCGAGGATGATCCGCGCGTGACGCTCGCGTTCGGCCTGGGCCTCTTTGGACATGGCGTCTTCGAGGTCTTTGGGCAGAATGATGTCACGTATCTCGACGGACTGGACGGTGATGCCCCAGGGATTGGTCTTTTCGTCGAGAATTTCCTGGAGCCGCTTGCCGAGCTTTTCGCGGTGCGTGAGCAGCTCGGAGAGCTGGTGCGTCCCGATGATGTCACGCAGCGCCGTCTGGGCGGAAAGGACGATGGCAAGGTAAAAATTTTCAACCTCGAGAATCGCTTTTTTGGCGTCCCAGACCATCCAGAAACAAATCGCGTCCACATTGACGGGCACGGTATCCTTGGTAAGCGTGGACTCAGAGCTAAAGTCGGTCGAACGTATCCGCATATCGACGGATTGAACAATACTTTCGATGATCGGGATGACGAAGAACGGCCCGGGGCCTTTGAGGCAGCGGAACCGACCGAGCCGCAGGATAACAGCGCGTTCCCATTGATTGGCGATCTTGATGCCGAAGAAGCAAATCGCCGCCACGAGGGCGGTGACGACAGCGATGGTGATGTTCATCCGCTCCCATGTGCCTTCAACCAACCTGTTGAGGATGACACCGGCCAGCACAACGACGACAGCGACCAGAGCGGCAACCCAGTTGAGGGACGCGGCTTCGGCTTCCAGTTGCGTGGTCGCCTTGTACTCGCGGGCGAGACTTGTGGTGGTCTTGGTTTTTCTTTTTTCAGCCATTTTCGAGTCTCCTTTGCATGTGGGTGACGATTTCTTTGAGTGTGAAACCGTATTGGTTGCCGCGTGCGACGAGCTCGTCGCAGATTTGGCGCAGCATACGTTCTTTCTCCGCTTCGCCGATCTCGACCTGTTGGTCACTGACGAAGGTGCCGGTGCCTTGTTGCGTATCCAATATGCCCAAGATTTCCAACTCCGAATAGGCCTTGCGGACCGTGTTGGGATTCACCGACAGATGCACGGCCAGCTCCCTTACCGTGGGCAATTGCTCGCCGGGCATGAGCCGGTCCGAGGCGATGCCGTAGCGGATCTGGTCCACAATTTGCCGATGAAAGGGCACGCCACTTTTCAAATCCAGTTTGAACTCAATCATTTTCTATCATCCATTTAAAAATACAGTAACATGGTTATCTATTATTATATAGTACTATTATATTAGTACAATATTTCAATAAATCCAGAAGAATTTCTGATTTTTGTGATTTTTTTCCCGCTACAGCGTGTATAGAAGAAGCCTAAAATCCAGAAAAAAGCCGTTTTCCAGTAGTTGAAACGGCTTTTTTCCGGTTTAAATATCCGATTTCGGCAACATCAAGAAAAGGGCAATAGGATCGTCGTTTATTTCTTTTTGCTGGCTAATTTTTTGCGGAATGCTTCGGATTCCCAGTTGTTGATGAAATCTTCCTGCCGCTTGTTCAAGGTGACAATCCCACCTATCCGATGGGCGTTTGTGCGGATGAAGATCGAATAGAGCACGATATCGCGAACCGTCGGAGCCATTTTTTCCGTCCCGGCAACGAAGAGCCCTATTCCTTTAACAAGGAACGCGACAGAATATTTCTTACCCCCTTCGATTTGTCGTCTCAGTCGTCTGACAATGTCGGTCATAGTCTTTTCCGAATGCCCCATTTCCACCCACATGGCGGCTCCATTAGCATACACAAGCTCGTCCGGCGTCAAAGACCCTTTGAGCATCTTCTTCGCATCTTTGCGGCGCATAAAATCAGCAATAGGATCGTTGTCGTAGTACCATATCTTCGAGCGTTCGCCGGTCGCCTCAGAAAAGGCGCGTTCGATGCAGAGTTTCGCGTCGTTTATCTTCTTCTCGCTGACGGACTTGGTGATACCGGTTTTGGGTTGCCGTAAAGGGGCATTACAGCGTTTGATGACCCTTCGGACGAGTCGCAACGCGCCGTCGGCGGTTTTCGCCGTGATGAAAAGGCCATGCTTGTGCAGGAAAAGAATGGCGGGGCTTTTACCAAATTGACGTTGATACTTCTCAACCAACCGGGCAATCTTCTTGGCTAACATAAAGCCGGGATCGGTGTATGGGACCCAGAGCGGCGGCAGAGGCTCGTCCTTGAACAGCTTGTCAAGTTTGGCCCGTCCGTTCTTCGCATTGTGATAAGCGCCTACCGCACTCGGATGCAGATGTATCACACATCTGTCCAGCCATGCGTGCAAGTGCGCCTCCACCGACGGCCGGGCGATGGTTTTGATCTGATCGTCACACGCAAGCAGAAGCCGGTTGACGACCTCCGGCTCCCTGCGTTTGGGGTCCATTTTCG